>Ga0207683_10000055_pt1 | contig 84901 bp, 78 predicted proteins | sample KBSM73metaG_FD_184333 | JGI IMG/M metagenome (GOLD analysis project Ga0207683, IMG submission 184333) | Miscanthus rhizosphere microbial communities from Kellogg Biological Station, Michigan, USA - KBS M7-3 metaG (SPAdes) (version 2) | ecosystem: Host-associated > Plants > Roots > Rhizosphere >...
GCCGGCCGGCCAGTTCAGGTAGAGGTTGTCCACGAAGGAGCCGACCGGGTAGCCCTTGGCCTGCGGGCCGAACAGGAACGAGTAGTGCGGGTTGCCGTCGCTCTCCGGCGCGGTGTGGGCGTTGTGCAGGTGGGTCAGGAACGAGTAGTCCGGGGCCCCGAAGTCCTGCCGGTCGAGGTTGAGCGGGTTCTCGTCGAGGTGGTTCTCGAACCGCACCAGCACCGGCTTGCCGTACTCGGCGTTGATCATGGGCCCGGGGAAGGTCCCGTTGAAGCCGTAGATCGTGCTGGGCGGCAGCGTCCGGACCGTGCCCTCCCGGTACTTGCGACCGGTCGAGTCGAACGATTCGGTGTTCTTGCCGTCCTTGTCGATGGGCATGACCTGCGAGCTGGTGAACGAGTGCTGCCGGACGAGCAGGTCGATCTTGTAGACGATCGGGTCCGGGAAGCCGATGGCGTCCGGCCAGATCTGGTGGGTCTCGTTGCGGAACGAGTTCTGCTGACCGACACCGGGACCGGGCGGCAGCGGCAGGGCCGCCACCTCGGCCGGCGTCAGCGGCCTGGCCGCCTTCGGGATGGGCAGCGGGTCGGTGAACGGGTTCAGGATCAGCGGCGAGGTCGGGAACTCCTCCTCGTAGAGCGAGTCGGCGAACGCCACCGAGGCGCTCTCGAACACGCCGTCCTTCGACAGCAGCCCGCGCGTCTGCAGGGACGGCTGCATGAGCACCTTCCCGGCACCCAGTCCGGCGGCGGCGACGCCGATGGCACCGGCGCGAAGCACGTTGCGCCGGGAAACACCCGAGCGGTCGCTGGGAATGTCCTCCTCGACCCGCTCGTCGATTGTTGCTTCGGACATCAGACCAACCTCCAGTTGGTGTGACAGCCGAGCGCGCGTGGTGGAGCACGCACGCTCGCATCGCCGGCCGGCGGCCCGCTTGCATGAGCCGCGCCCACCTGGACGTGGACGGGCAGGGCAGCACGACATCGGCTGTGGCGGATGGCAGACGCACTCTGCCGACCGGGCAGCTGGACAGCCGTCCGGAACGGCACGGCGAGGCGTCTCGGACTCCTCACGCCGCTGGTTGCGACGCCCGGACGTGCCACACGGAGGGTCCGGACCGGTCGCAATCGTGGGGCGACATCGCGACCGAATCAGTTGCACCATGCAGCTACTTCAGTCTGCTCTGGTGCCCGCCGATCCGCCTCTCCCTAATTGGTCGTACGGTCCCCCCAAAAGAAGGGGGTAGAGGAACGCCAAGACATCCACCCAGATTCCCTGGTCTTAGTACGACCGGAGTAGTAATTGCACCCGCAGTTGTTGAGCTTTCACCAAGTCTTGGCTATCAGCCGTTAGCCGGCCCCGGAGACGGCCCGGTGAGCGTCAGATAGGCGGCCGACGAGGCCGCGACGGATCGCCTCGCCCAGGCCTGCGCCCCGCGTCGGCGTGCCCGGCGTGGCCGGCACCGCGGACCCGTGGTGGTCGACCGTGCGGACGGAGACGACCGGCGCGGCCGCGATCTCGGCAGTGCTGCTGCCGGTGACCAGCAGTCCAGCTCCGCGCGCTCGTGGTGGGGTCGACCCGCGGGCCGGCCGGTCCCGAGCGCGTCCCGAGCCCGCATCGTCCGGGGCGGGCACCGGCGCGCCATCCCGACCCGCGCCCCCTGTCCGGGCGGCCGCGGGGCATCAGACGGACCTCGGCGCCTGCCCGGCAAGCTGAGCCGGGGCAGGCGCCGAGTCCGGGGAGTCCGGTTACGGGACGATGGTCCAGCCGAACATCATCGCGTGGTCTTCGTGCATGAGGTTGTGGCAGTGCGCCACGTACGGTCCGACGAAGTCACGGAACCCGCGGTAGAGCACGGTGGACTCGGACGGGTCGAGCGCCACGAGGTCTTCGCGGGAGATGTCGTCCGGGTGGCCGGCATCGGGCACCACGCTGGTGTCCTTGTTGTTCCGCATGACCGTGCGGTGTTCTTCCATGTGCAGGTGGATGGGGTGCACCCAGCCGCCGCCGCCGTTGCGGATCTCCCAGAGGTTGAAGGAGTTCTTCTTCGGCGTCGCCGGGTACTGGTGGCCGGCCTTGTTCGTCAGGCTGAGCAGCTCGATCGTGGGGTCGAACGGCTTGCCGTTGATCAGCCACTCCAGCTCGCCGCCGGCGGACCCGCGCTGCACCTCGAAGATCAGCCGGTCGTCGAGCAGGCTCTGCCAGTTCGACGGCAGCGGCGGGAGGTCCCGCAGCTTCTTGGTCGGGCCGGGCAGGATGCTGTTGTCCGGTGCGTCGTCGCCGATGACGATCTTCATGATCGGGATCTTGTAGTTCGGGTCCGGGTCGAACCGGGTCGAGTTCGACCACATGCGGCCGGTCGGCATCTTCATGACGTTGGTCAGGTAGATGACGTCGCCCTTCTTGGTGGGCGAGCCGTCCTTGTACTTGGTGAAGTCGACGATCTGCTCACGCCGCTTCGCCGGCCACAGCTCGAAGGTGTCCCGGGTGATCGCGAACGGCATCAGGCCGCCGTCGGTGGCGATCTGGGTGAAGTTCATGGCCTGCTGGCCGTCCTCGATCCGCCACTGGCCCTGCAGGTCCTCCTCGGTCGCGTAGCCGAGGTCACGCGCCGGCACCGGCCCGTTGGTCGAGGTCATCAGCTGGAGCTCGTAGATCCGGGAGATGGAGCAGTCCAGGAACCGGAACCGGTACTTGCGCCGCTTGACCTCGAGCACCGGGTACGCCGTGCCGTTGACCGTGAAGACGTCGCCGACGAAGCCGTGGTTGGGGAAGTGCTTGAAGAACGACTTGCCCCACCACTCCGGGTGCGTGCGCGGGTTGCCGGCAGCCGGGAACTCGCCCAGCCCGTCGTGGAAGTCCTTGTGGATCGTGACGCCGTCGTCGAACCGGACGTCGTAGATGGCCAGCGGGATGTCGTACTCGACGTCGAAGGACCCGTCGGCGTGGTTGGTGCGGACACCTGGCAGGCGCAGGCCCTGCGTCTCGTCGCCGGCGTCCAGGTTGTTCTCCGGGTCGTAGATCGGGAAGAGCCCGACCATTCCCTTGTAGACGTTGGCCCCGGTGAAGTCCATCACGTGGTCGTGGAACCAGAAGAAGCTCTGCTTCTCCCGGCTGTCGTTGCCGGCCGGCCAGTTCAGGTAGAGCTGGTCCACGAACGAATGCAACGGGAAGCCATGGTCCTTCGGGCCGAACAGGAACGCGTAGTGCGGGTTGCCGTCCGACTCGGGCGCGGTGTGCGCGTTGTGCAGGTGGGTGAGGAACCGGAGCTCGGGGTCCCCGTAGTCCTGCCGATCCAGGTTCAGCGGGTTCTCGTCCAGCCGGTTGGTGAACCGGACCAGGGACGGCTTGCCGTACTCGTTGTTGATCATCGGTCCGGGGAACGTCCCGTTGAACCCGTAGATGATCGAGGGCGGCAGGGTCCGGACGGTGCCGGCCGGGTAGGTGTTGCCGTTCGCGTCGAACGACTGGGTCGGCTGGCCGAGCGCGTTGATCGGCAGCACCTGCGAGCTGGTGAACGAGTGCTGCCTGGTCAGAACGTCAATCTTGTAGACGATCGGGTCCGGGAACCCGATCGCGTCCGGCCAGATCTGGTGCGTCTCGTTGCCGAACGAGTTCTGCTGACCGACGCCCGGGCCGGGCGGCGGGTCGAGCGCCGCGACCTCGGTGGGGCTGAGCGGCCTCAGCGCCTGCGGGATCACCAGCGGGTCGTTGAACGGATTGAGGATCAGCGGCGAGACCGGGAACGCCTCGATGTAGAGGGAGTCGGCGATCGCCGTCGAGGCCGCTCCGAACACACCGTCCGGACTCAACAAGCCCCGCCGCTGCAGGGAAGGCTGCATGATCACCTTGCCGGCTCCGAGGCCGACGGCGGCGACACCGACCGCACCTGCACGCAAGACGTTCCGCCGGCTCACGCCGGGCTGCTCGCCGTGCTGCTCGGCGGGTGGCTCGACGTGTTCCGTGCTCTCGTGGATTACCTGGGTCATCCGGCCACACTCCACTGTGGACAGAGGTGTCGACCCGCGCCGAGACAGCGCAGCGGCACCCTCGTGCGCCGCGCTCCGATTCGGGCGGGACGATTGCTGCACTATGCAAGCAGAATGGAGTCTCCGCCCACGCTGCAGTTGTGCCCCACCCCCACCTGGACCGAAGGAGGCCCCCAAAATTGGGTGTGCTGGCCCGAACGGGTAAACATGTCTGCATGTCGGATGCCGCCCGGGCCGCCAGGGCCCCCGGTCAGGAGGCGCCCTCGCACGACGAGCTGGTCGACGCGCTGCTGTCGGCCAGCCGGGTCATGGTCGGCCTGGCCGCCCGGTCGGTGGCCGACCTGGACTCCGAGGTGACGCTGCCGCAGTACCGGGCGCTGGTCGTGCTGGCCTCCCGCGGTCCGCAGCGGGTGGTGGACATCTCCGCCGAACTCGGTGTGAACTCGTCCACCGGGACACGGATGTGCGAGCGGCTGGTCCGCAAGGGCTTCGTCCGGCGGGAGCGGTCGGACACCGACCGGCGCGAGGTGCGGCTCACCCTCACGTCCACCGGGGAATACCTGGTGCAGGGGGTGACCGATCGTCGCCGCAGCGAGCTGGTCCGGATCGTCGACGCCGTCCCGGAGGTCTGGCACGAGCCGCTGACCGCCGCCCTGCGGTCGCTCGCGGACACCGCGGGCGAGCCGCCGGACAGCGAGTGGTGGCTCGGCTGGCACAACACCGGCGAGCCGGACCGCTGAGCGGACCCTGGCGCCCCGCGTCAGAAGTCCCTCGCACCGCCGGAACCTCTGACGCGGGTCTCTAGGTCCACAGCCGCAGCGTGGTGAAGGCCGGCTGCCACTCGTCCCGGTACGCCTGCTGGAACGACGCCGGCAGCAGACCGAGCACGGTCGCGGTGACCTCGGGCGACTCACCGTCCAGCAGCCACGGCAGGTAGCGGTGGACGTCGGCCGCGACCCGCTTGCCGCCCTCCACCCCGAACGCCCGCCACTGCTGCTCGGTGAGCGTCGCGTCGATCAGCGCCAGCCCCTCGGCCTCCTCGTGATCGAGGTGCCGGCGCAGCGCGACCGCGAGCGCGTCGGTCAGCTCGCCGAGCCGGTGCGGACCGGACTCGCGGTCGGCCAGTGCGGCGTCGATCGCCGCGAGCAGCGGGTCGATCGCGGCATGCTCGGCCTCCATCGCATCGAGCAGCGCCACGCCGTCCGAGTCGTCGGCCAGCGCAGCGCGCATCGGCGGCCACAGCAGGTCGTCCTCGGCCGTGTGGTGGATCGTCAGGTAGGACGTGAACATCTGCCACCCGGCGGCGGTCCGCAGGATGTGCCGTGGGTCATCGTTCGGGCGCGCGGTCAGCCGCGCGATGCGGTCCAGGTCGCGGCGCAGCGCGGCATGCATCGTGTACATCATGGTCATGTCGTTCGTGAACGGCATCGCTGTCGTCTCCTCGGCCCGGTCGCGAGTGGATGGGAATGGATGGGAACTGCCGCTAGGCGGCGTCGGCGGTCGCGGGCTCCGGTACGGGTGCCGGCGCCGCGGCCGGGGGCGCGGTGACGCGCTGCGGTCCGGAGCGGGACAGCGCGCCGCAGACCACCGCGCCGGCGACGACCAGGACGAGCCATCGCCGGCGGTCCGGGATCCGCCCGACCTTCGAGAGGTTGTCGGTCATGCCCGGAGGACGAACGGCCGGCCGCCCCGGGGACAGCCCCGTCAGATCTGGTCGAGCCGCCGGCGGAGGAACCGCTGCTCGGGCGGCGACGTGGCCAGCTCGAGCGCGCGGCGGTAGGCGGCGCGAGCCTCGTCGTCGCGGCCGAGACGCCGCAGCAGCTCGCCCCGGGTCGAGTGGAGGTAGAGATAGCCGTCCAGGTCGAGCCGGTCGACCGCGGCCAGCGCCGCGCCGGGGTCGCCGGCCTGGGCGACCGCCACCGCCCGGTTGAGCTCGACCACCGGCGAGCCGGTCAGCTCGACCAGCCGCCGGTACAGCGCGGCGACCTGGGGCCAGTCGATCCGGTCCCGCGCCTGCAGCGACGCGATCGCGGCCTGGACGACGTAAGCGCCGCGCCCGCCCAGGGCGATCGCCCGATCGAGCGCCACCTGTCCCGCCGCGATCTGGCCCGCGTCCCACAGCGACCGGTCCTGGTCCTCGAGCAGCACGAGGTCCTCGCCGGCGAACCTGGCCCGACGGCGGGCGTGGTGGATCATCATCAGCGCCAGAAGCCCGTGCGCCTCCGGCTCGTCCGGCATCAACGCGGCGAGCACCTGCCCCAGCCGGATCGCCTCGGCGCCGAGGTCGACCCGGCCGCGGTAACCCTCGTTGTAGATGAGGTAGAGCACGGCCAGCACCGCGTCGAGCCGCTCGGGCAGCACGCGCGCTTCGGGAACCGCGAACGGGATCCCGGCCGCCGCGATCTTCGCCTTCGCGCGGGACAGCCGCCGCTTCATGGTCTCCTCGGAGACCAGGAACGCCCGGGCGATCTCGGCGGTCTGCAGGCCGCCGAGCGCCCGCAGCGTGAGCGCCACCTGCCCGTCCAGCGGCAGCGCCGGATGGCAGCAGGTGAAGATCAGTTCGAGCCGTTCGTCCTTGATCGCGGAGTCGTCGAACTCGTCCATGACCGCCTCCGGCACCGGCAGCAAGCGGATCTTCTCGGCCAGCGTGCGCTCCCGGCGGATCCGGTCGATCGCCCGGTTGCGGGCCGTCGTCACCAACCAGGCCACGGGCCTGTCCGGGACGCCGGACACCGGCCAGCGCTCCGCGGCGATCGCGAACGCCTCCTGGGTCGCCTCCTCGGCCTTGTCGACGTCGCCGAGGAACCCGACCAGCGACGCCAGCACCCGGCCCCACTGGTCCCGGAAGGCCTCCTCGAGCGCGGTCAGCGCGGCACCACCGGCCCGGCCTCCACCGCCAGCACCGGTCTGATCTCCACGGCACCGCCGAGCCGGACGGCCGGAATGCGCGCGGCCAGCTCGATCGCCTCGTCCAGGTCGGCCGCCTCGACCACGCTGAACCCGCCGAGCACCTCCTTGGTGTCCGCGAACGGGCCGTCGGTCATCAGCGTCCGGCCGCCGACCACGCGCACGCAGGTCGCGGTCTCGACCGGCTGCAACCGCGCCCCCGCGACATAGCGGGCGTCGTCGGCCAGCGCCAGGTAGTCGGCGCGCGTGGCCGCGCGCTCCGCGTCGGGCATCGCCTCCAGGTAGTCCGGGTCGGGGTAGATCATCAGGGCGTACTGCATCGGACGAACCTCCAGGGCGGTGAGCTCTCCCTGTCTGACGAACGAGCGGCCTCCGGCGGGACACGAGTCAGCCGGGACTGTCGAGCAGACCGCGGGCGAGGGCGGGGACGATGGTCGGGGCGAGCGGCAGGCGGGGCAGGAGCAGGGCCTGGACAACGTGGTACGCGTCCGGCTTGCCGGGCCAGACGGTCGCGGACGGGCGGTTGGTCGGGTCGAGCTCGTGCCACCAGGAGCCGCCGTCCGGGTCGACCAGGCAGCGGGTCGCGTAGTCCCAGGTGCGGTCGTAGCCGGTCGCGTACCGGTCCGCGCCGGTGACCTGGTGCAGGGCGGCGGCCGCGGCCAGCGCCTCGGCCACGACCCAGTGCATCCGCTGCCGGACCACCGGGCGGCCGGCGAAGTCGACCGTGTAGACGAACCCGTCCGCGCCGTCGACCGCCCAGCCCAGCTCGATCGCGCGGTCGAACATCGCCGCCGCGTCCGGCAGCAGCCAGTCCGGCGCGGCGGGTCCGAGGGCTGCCCGCACGTCCAGCGCGAGCCGGGACCACTCGATCAGGTGGCCGATCGTCACCCCGTACGGGCGGAACTGGTCGGCCGGCCGGTCCCGGTTGAACTCCGGCAGCGGCGTCCAGCCAGGGTCGTAGTGCTCGGGCAACAGCCAGCCGGACTGCCGCGCCACCCGGTGCACGATCCGCTCGGTGATCCGCAGGGCCCGCTCGCGCCAGACCGGGTCGGCCCCGGCGTCGGCCGCGGCCAGGTAGGCCTCGACCGTGTGCATGTTCGCGTTGGCGCCCCGGTAGCGGTCGAGGGTGCGCCACGGGCGGTCCCACTCCTCGACCACCATGCCGTCGTCCTCCCGCCAGAAGTGCCGCTGCTGCACGCCGAGCGCGTCAGCCAGCAGCGTGCCGCCGGCGCCGACGACCGCGGCGCTGCTCGCGGCGAGCAGGACGAACGCGTGCTCGTACGCCTTCTTGCCGGAGTCGGTCGGCCGGACCGCCGCGTACCACCCGCCGTACTCGCGGTCGTGCAGCAGGTCCCGCAGCGCGGCGACGCCGTGGGCCACCAGCTCGTCCTGCCCGGGGAGGCCGAGCAGGGTGCCGATGGCGAACACGTGCGTCATCCGGGCCGTGACGTATCCCTCCACCGGCCGGTCGAACTGCGGCCGCCCGCGCTCGTCCAGCCAGGCGAAGCCGCCGTCCGGATGCCGCGACGCCGCCGCGAACCGCAGCACCCGCCGGCACTCCGCGTCGAGCTCCGCCCGATGCGCTCCCGTCCCCAGCACCGGCCCAACCTACGTCCGTATGCCGGCGCGGTCAGCCGGCCGGAGCGGGCCGGCGGGTGCGGGTGGGCAGCCGCAGGGCGAGGACCAGGGCGACGGCGGTGAAGGCGAGCGTCCACCAGAACGTCGTGCGGTAGCCGGCGGCGCCGGCGACCTGGCTGGTCAGGATCAGCGCCAGCACCGCGCTCCCGAACGAGCCGCCGACCTGCTGGGACGCTCGGGTGATGATGCTCGCGTCCGGGATCTGGGCCCGGTCGAGGCCCTCGTACGCGGTGGCGAAGACCGGCAGCGTCACCGCGCCGAGCCCGAACCCGCGCACGACCAGCGCGGCGGCGAGCACCCACTCGCTCGTGCCGGCGCCGGCCAGCGCGAACGGCAGCGTGCCGGCGGCGGCCAGCGCGAGCCCGGTGGCCACCACCCAGCGCGGGCCGATCCGGTCGGTCAGCGAGCCGGCCGCACCGCGGCTGAGCAGCACGCCGATGCCCTGCGGGGCGAGCAACAGCCCGGTCCGCAGCGGGTCGTGCCCGCGCACGTCCTGGAAGTAGAGCGGCACGAGCAGCAGCGCGCCGTAGAGCACGAAGCCGGACAGGAACATCAGCGCGGTCGACGTGCTGAACGACGACACCCTGAACAGCCGCAGGTCCAGCAGCGGCGACCGGACACACAGCGCGTGCACGATGAACGTGACCAGCAGCACCAGCCCCGCCGCCAGCGGCAGCAGCACCAGGGCGTCGGCCATGCCGCCGACCAGGCCGACCCGGGACAGCCCGTAGAGCAGCGCGGCGATGCCGGGCGAGAGCAGGGCCAGGCCGACGGCGTCGAGCCGGTGCCCGCGGTCGCCGGCGTCGGCCGGCATCAGCCACCAGGCCAGCACCAGGCCGGCCACGCAGAACGGGACGTTGACCCAGAAGATCCACCGCCAGGACAGGTGTTCGACGATGAGCCCGCCCAGCAGCGGGCCGAACACCGGCCCGAGCAGCACCGGCAGGCCGATCGTCGCGGTGACCCGGCCGAGGCTGCGGCCGCCGGCCGCCCGCATCAGCACGGTCTGCATCACCGGCAGCATGAGCCCGCCGCCGACGCCTTGCAGGACGCGGGCGGCGATCAGGTCGCCGGCGCTCTGGGCCACGCTGGCGGCGAGCGAGCCGAGCAGGAAGACCGCGAGTGCGACCAGCCACACGTGCTTCCCGCCGAACCGGTCGACCAGCCAGCCGGTGACCGGGATGGCGATCCCGAGGGCCAGCAGGTAGCCGGTGGTGACCCACTGGATCGTCTCGATCGGCGCGTGCAGGTCGGTGGCCAGCGACCGGAGTGCGACGCTGACGATCGTGGTGTCGAAGACGACCGCCAGGACGCCGGTCATCATGACGAGGGCGAGCCGGAGGAAGGCCGGGTCGAGCCGGTCGTCGGCCGGGCGGTCGGGCAGGACTGTCGTCACCGTAGGCACCTCTTCCGCATTAAGATATGCAGGCACATCTTAAGTACGCCCCGCGGGGAACGTCAATAAGATATGGAGGCGCTTCTTATGGGCCGGTCCGGTGGAGCGACGCGGCGGCGCGGCGCCGCGCTGGAGGACGCGCTGCTGACCGCGGCCTGGGACGTACTGTCCACGGCTGGCTACGGAGGGTTCACGATGGAGGCGGTCGCCGAGCGGGCCCGCACCAGCACCCCGGTGCTCTACCGGCGCTGGCCCGACCGCTGGGACCTGGCCATGGCCGCGATCCGGCACTACGGCGACCGCAACCCCGTCGCCGCGCCGGACACCGGCAGCCTGCGCGGCGACCTCATCGCGTTCCTCCGGGACGCCTCGAGCAAGCGGGCCGCGGTGGCCGCGGTGTTCAGCCTGCGGATGGCCGAGTTCTTCGACGAGACCCGGGCGACCCCGGCGCAGGCGCGCCAGCAGATGCTGGAAGGCCGGACCCCGATCACCGAGGAGATCTTCGGCCGGGCGGTGGCCCGCGGCGAGGCCGACCCGGACCGGCTCACCCCGCGGGTCAAGTCCGTGGCCTTCGACCTGCTGCGCAACGAGCTGGTGCTGACCCAGCGCCCGGTGCCGCGCAAGGTGATCGAGGAGATCGTCGACGACATCGTGCTGCCGCTGGTCCGCCCGCGTCAGTGACGGTGGGTGGCGTCGGGCTGGCGCGGGTCGGCCGGGTGCTCGAAGCCGGGCGCCAGCCGGATCCGCTCGGCCGCCGCCGCGTCCAGCCAGCGGGCGAACGCCAGCTGCGTCGCCCGGGCGGTCAGCTCGGCCTCGATCTCCGGCCGCACCTGCTCGTACGGGACCGGCCCGGCCGGCAGGACCGCGTCGACCACCAGCCGGTGCCAGCCCAGTCCACTGTGGACCGGACCGTGCGGGCGGCCGCGCAGCTCGGGGACCAGCGTCGCCGGATCGATCTCGGTCGGCGGACCCAGCACGAGCGCGTCCGGGGTCGGCGCGAACGCCTGGCGGGCGAGCCAGCGTTCGCCGCGGGCGTACCGGTCCGGGTGAGCGAGGTAGTGGGCCCGCACCTCGGCCTCGGTCGGTCGGGTGGTGAAGGTCGCCAGCACCGCCCGGGCGGCGGCCGAGGTGGCGAGCACGTCGGCCGCCGTGGCACCCACCACGGCGGCGTCCACCCGAATGGTGCTGGGGGTGGTGAGGCCGCGGGCCGCGGCGTCGTGCTCCAGCAGGCGGGTGCGCACGACCCGCTGGGTGACCCAGCGGCGGAGCTGGCGGGCGTCGACCGTACCCGCGGGGGGCAGCCGGTCGGCGAGCGGACCGGCGCGCAGCCGGTCCACCTCGGCCTCGACGTCCGCGGCCGGGACGGGCTCGCCGTCCACCCAGGCCGCGGACACGAGCCCGTCGCGATCCCGGTCGCGATCCCGGTCGCGATCCCGGTCGCGATCCCGGTCGCGATCCCGGTCGCGATCCCGGTCGCGATCCCGGATCACGTGACCGTCAGCGGGATCGTCGCCGAGTAGGCGACCTGGCCGGCGCCGGACAGCCGGGCGAGCAGCCACCACTCCCCCGGCTCGGCACCGGCCGGGACGACGACCGGCAGCTCGACCGTGCGCCGGTCGTCCCCGTCCAGCCGGACCGGCACCGTCCACCGGGGAAGCAGCGGCCAGGTGTCGACCGGGCCGAGCAGCTCGAGCGTCGCGTCCAGCGGGCTGCGGAAGGTGCTGGCGACCTCGATCCGGACCCTGTCCCGCTCCCCCGGCCGCAGCGCCAGCGCGAACGTGTCGATGTGCACGTCGATCCCGCCCGGGTTGAGGACGGGCCCGGGGACGCGCACCTGGACCAGGTCGCGGACCGTCTGCCCGCGGTGCTCGATCGACACCGCCACGAGGTGGTCGCCCGGCTCGGCGTCCGCGGGTGGGGCCACCCGCACCGGTGCCTCGGCCCAGCCGCCCGGCGGCAGCGCGACCGGCCAGGCCGCCGGCTGCACGTCCCAGCCGTCCGGCGCGCTCACCGCGACCACGCCGGCCCACTCCGCGTCGGCCAGCGAGGACGCGACCGAGACCCGCAGCTCGACCGGTCCGGCCGCCCGGCCCGGCGCGGCGTGCACGCTCACCGGCAGGTTGCCGGCCGGTGCCGGCCCGGCGTTCTCCAGCCAGTAGCGGGCCGGCACGAGCCCGGCCGGCTCCGGCAGCAGCGGCTCGTCGCCGGCCTCCGCGCCGGCCGGCCGGAGCACGACGGTGGCCACCTCGCAGGGCGCCAGCGGCACCTCGACCGCCCCGTCGGGGCCGACCGTGAGCGGCCCGCCCGGCCGGTCGAGCAGGTCGGCCCGCTCCGCGCCGGCGACGCCGCCGGCCAGCCGCAGCCGCGCGGTGACCGGGCGGCCGTGCGCCTCGTACAGCCGGACCGCGAGCGCCTCGGCCGGCGGCGTCGGCGCCGTCCCCGCGGCCAGCGGCACCCCGACCGGCTTGACCGCGGTCACCACGGCCGCACCCGGTGGGTCGACCGCGAGCAGCGAGTGCGCCGGCGGCAGCCGGCCGGGGTGCGGCGGCTCCAGCACGGCGACCGGCGGGGCGGTGAAACCCTGACCGGCCGGGACGAACCCGGCCGACCGCCAGTCGCCCGGACCGGACGCGAGCGCGTACTCGAACGTGTGCGTCCAGTGCTGCAGCTGGAAGCCGGATCCGTCCGGGACCGTGCGGCGCGGCTTGTCGATCCAGACCGCCGACGGCCAGCCGGTGCAGGAGCGGACCAGCGACAGGTGCAGCGCCCCGGTGCGGTCCACCGCGAACCCGGGCAGGCCGCGGCTCAGCACCGCCACCGACAGGTCCGCCAGCCCGCGCGCACCGTCCACCCGCGACGGTCCGACCTCGATGGTCGCGTCGGCCAGATCGGCGACCAGCTCGGCCACCGCGGCGGCCAGCCCGGCGTCGTCCCGGCCGGCGAGCAGCAGCACCGGCAGCGCCCGCACACCGCGCAGGTCGGCGCTCGGCTCCCACACCTCGGTCAGCGGCCGCTCGGCCGGCACCCAGACCCTGGCCCGGCCGGTCGCGGCCAGCTGCCGGTCCATCTCGGCCGCAGCCGCCGGCACGGTGGCCAGCACCGCCGCGGTGAACGCGTTGCGCTCCGGGCCGCCGACCGCGATCCGGGTGTCCGGCAGGTTGGAGTCGACCCGCAGCGCACCGTACCGGTTGCCGGTGTCCAGCGACGTCGTGGAGGTGACCCCGGCCCGCACCAGCGCGACGACCAGATCCCGCATGCCGCCGATCGACCCGGCGTCGGCGACCACCTCGGCCACGCCCATCGCGCTGGCGGTCCCGCCGGCCACGACCCGCGCGGTCGACCCGACGCCGAACCAGGAGTACGCCGGGTTGTCCAGGGTCCACGGGTGCTGGGCCGAGTCGACGTCGACGATGCCGTAGCCGCGACCGACGACGGCCGCGCCGACCTCGCTGACCGGCAGGCCGCCGGGCACGTCGGTGGGCCAGCGCAGCCGCAGCAGCCGGTCCGCCCCGGTCGGCCGCAGCCGGGTGGTGCAGTCCACTCGGGACAGTCCGGTCCAGACGGTCAGGGTCTGCTCGTACCGGATCCCGTCCAGCTCGCCGGACACGACCAGCCGCTGCCCGGCCGGCGAGATCTCCGCCCGGACCGCGGCCCGGCCGTCCGCGGCGCCGGTCCGGGGCGGCCCGGTCGGCAGCAGGTGCCACGGGCCCTCCCCGAAGGTGGGATGCTGCGGGTACTCGTCGTACACCAGCAGCTCGTTGCCGGTGCGGCCGGGCGGGACGAGCTCGCGGCCGAGCCTGCGGTCCAGCCACGAGCTCACCGTGCCGCCGCGGGCCGGGTCGGCGGTCAACCGGTAGGCGTCGTTCTCGATCGTGCTGCCGGCGGCCGTCGACCAACCCGGCGTGCGGCCGTGAACCAGCCGGTAGGTCCGCCAGCCGGTCGCGGGCAGGTCCCTGGCCACGAACGACAGCGTCCGCCCGTCCAGCACGGCCGGCAGCGGCGCGCCGGCGTCGTCCAGCAGCGACCAGTCGCCGGCCGGCACCTCGACCCGGACCAGCTCGGTGCGCGGCCAGGCCAGTCCGTTGAGGACGGTCACCGCGACGCCGGCTCCAGAGGTGTCCACTCGCGACACCAGGTGCCGGGCGGCGGCGTCGAGCACGGCACCACCGGCGGTCCACGCGTGCCGCCAGCCGGCCAGCAGGTCGAGGTAGACCTGGTCGCCCTCGCTGCCGGTGACCGCGTCGTGGTGGGCGCCGTAGAGCAGCTGCCGCCAGGCCAAGTCGACAGCCGGGTGCGGGAAGCGGGCGCCGTGCAGCGCGGCCAGGGTGGCGAACCGCTCGCCGTCGGCGACCCTGACCTCGGCCTCCCGGTTGGCCTGCTTGGTGTCGATGTAGGAGACGTCCTTGCCGGTGTAGACCGGGTTCATGTCCCGGCTCACCGGCACCGGCGCCCGCCCCCCGGCCGCGAGCGACCTGCGTACGGCGGCGAGGAAGTCGCGCGGCACGGCGCAGACGAACCTTGGCCAGGTGTAGCGGGCGTTCCAGTCCCGGTGGATCTCGGTGACCCACTTGTTCGGCGGCGAGTAGTCCGTGCCCACCGGGATCAGCACGTTGCGGGTCGCGGCCACCGGCTTGAGCTGCCGGAAGACGTCGTAGACGGCGGCTTCGGCGTCGGCCAGCGTCGGGGCCGAGTCCATCCACCAGCCGGCCGAGTAGTGCGCCGGCATGTACGCGGTGAGCAGGCCGGTGCCGCTCGGCGCCACCCACTCGAACTCGCTGGGGAACTGCATCACCCGCGCGTCGCCGTACCCGCCGTGGGTCTGCAGCGGGCCCCACTGGTGGAACGGGCCGCGGGCCCAGGACGAGGCGGTGAGGCCGGCGCCGGCGCACAGCCCGGGGAACTGCGGGTCGTGCCCGAACGCGTCCAGCTGCCAGGCCGTCTGCGGGTCGCCGCCGAGCACGTCCCGCTGCAGCGCGATCCCGTACGCCAGGTTGCGGATCGTCGACTCGACCGCGGTGAGGTTGGTGTTCGGCTCGTTGTAGGTGCCGCCGACCAGCTCGCACCGGCCCTCGGCGAGCAGCCGGCGCAGGAACGCCCGCTCCGCCGGCACCGTGTCCCACCACGGCTTGAGGTAGTCGGTCTCGGCCAGCACGAACCGGTAGTCCGGGTCGTGCCGCGCCGTCTCCAGATGCGCCCGGACCAGGTCGAAGCCGGCCAGCTGGAACGCCTGCCGGGCCGAGTCCGGGCCGGTCTTCTCGTCCCAGGCCTCGGTGTAGGCGGCCTGGGTGGTCCACCAGACCGGGTCGTAGTGGAAGTGCGGCACCAGGTAGGCGGTCCAGCCGGGCTCGGCGACCGGGATCCTCACGTCGGCCCTGGCCTCGCCGGCCGGTCCGCGGACGGTCACCACCGCCGGCACCTCGGTGCCGACCGCGCGGTCCGCGAGCGGCACCGGCACCTCGACGGTCAGCTCGTGTCCCGACAGCTGCGCGGCCAGCTCGGTGCCGGGCGAGACGCCGACGGCCAGCGGCCCCTGGTCGCCGGCGATCGTGATCCGGACCAGCTGCTCCGGCGCCGCGGGCGGACCGACGAACAGCTCGGTGTGCTCGACCCGCACGATCGACACGGCCATGGGGCCATCCTCACGCGGACCCGGGCATCGCCGCGAGCTGGCACACCGCTCGCGGTACGGCTCAGCGGCGGGTGATCGTGCGAACCAGGAGCGGCGTGCCCTGCTGGCAGTAGCTGGCGATGTCGGTGATCACGTCGCCGTGCACCCGGATCGGCACGGCGACGGGGACGTTCTCGGCCGCTTCCCCGCCGTCGGAGCGCAGCAGCAGGTAGCTCTTCGACCCGGTCCGCAGCACCAGGCAGCCGGGCTCGACGCCGCGCTCGGCGATCCCGTCCACGGTGATCGACCCCGACCCGGTGGGTACCGGCGGCGTGGGCGCCGCGCTGCTGCCGGTGGGAGCCGGCGGACCGGTCGTCGCGGTGGAACCGCCGCCCGCGCTCCCGGACCCGGCCGCGGCGCACCCGGTGCCGACGAGGCCGAGCAGGACGAACAGGACGGCGGTGGCGAGACGGCGCATGCCACTGCGACGCGGCACACCCCGGGCACGGTTCCGCCGGCGCCCCGGGCTGACCGGGACGCCGGCGGAGCGGTAGGCAGGGATCAGGAGACCGACAGCGCCGCGTCGTCGACCACGAAGCTCGTCTGCAGCGAGGTGTCCTCGGTGCCGCTGAACGAGAGCGTGACGGTGCTGCCGGCGACACCGGACAGCGCGAACGACCGCTGGGTGAAGCCGGTCGCCTTGTTCAGGTTGGAGAACGTCGCGAGCGTCGTCGCGCCGGCCTTCACGGTCAGCCGGTCGAACGCCGTCGTGGTCGTGGTCTCCGCGCTGTCGATGTGCAGGAAGAAGGAGAACACGACGCTGGTGCACCCGCTCGGCACGGTCACGGTCTGGGACAGCGTGTCGGTGTGGGTGGTCCCGTAGCCGTCCATCCAGGCCTTCCAGCTGCCGGTGTGCGCGGCCTCACCCGGGTCGTTGGTCACCACGGCCGGGGTCGCCGACCACGGGGTGGCCACGCCGGACTCGAAGCCGGGGTTGCCGAGCAGCTGGCCGGCCGTGCAGCCGGTCGGCGGCGGGGTGGTCCCGCCGGAGCCGTCGAACGCGGCGGTCCCGTTCGGGGTGCCGAGCCCGGTCGGGCCGTCCCACCCGGCGCCGGCGCGGCAGAGCACGGTCGGCGAGCAGGTGCCGTTGCTGCCGCTGACCACGTCGAACAGGTTGCCGGTGTGCGACCACGGGAACGACGCCGGCGAGGAGCCCACGGCCGGCGCGCCGGCCAGCGCGTACACCGACGCGATGATCGGCGAGGAGGCGCTGGTGCCGCCGAAGACGGTGAAGCCGGTGCCGCCGAAGGTCACGTTGACGGCCACGCCGGTGCGCGGGTCGGCGACCGCCGACACGTCCGCGTTGGCCTTGCGCGCGCACTGGGTCACCGCGGTCTGCCAGGCCGGCTTGGCGTTGACGGTCGAGCAGCCGCTGCCGGCGCCGCTCCACGCGGTCTCGTTCCAGCCGCGGGCACTGGTGTCCCGGGTCAGCGAGGTGCCGCCGACCGCGGTCACGTGCGAGTCGGACGCCGGGTACTCGACGCCGAAGCCGCCGTCACCGGTGCTCGCGGTGACCGCGACGCCCGGGTGGTTGTACGCCGAGCTCGGCGCGCTGTCGCCGCCGCCGTAGGAGTTGGAGACGTACTTCGCGCCCATCGTGACCGCCCGGTTCACCGCGGTGCCCAGGTTGGCCAGGCTGGCGGAGCTGGCCTCGACCAGCAGGATGTGGCAGTTCGGGCAGATCGCCGAGACCATGTCGACGTCGAGGGAGATCTCGCCGGCCCAGCCCGCGTCGGCCGCCGGCAGCGGTGAGGCGGCGCCGTTCTGGTTCACCTTGCGGAAGCAGCCGTTCGCGGTCGTGCACGCCGGCAGCCCGTACGTCGAGCGGTAGGTGGCCAGGTCGGACTCGGCGTTCGGGTCGTCCTGGGCGTCGACGATCGCCACGGTCTGACCGGAGCCGGCGGTCGAGCTCGGCAGCTTGTACGCGCTCTGCAGGTCGGCCGGGCCGAGACCGGCGGGCAGCGCGTTGGGCTGGACGGCCTTCGCCCCGCGGTCCGTACGGACGAGCGCGTCGCAGTGGGCGAAGCCCTTGGGGACGGCGGTCGAGCAGGCGTGCGAGTAGGTGGCGGTGGTGGTCTTGGCGGCTGGCTTCGCGGGAGCGGTGACGGTCGCACCGGTAGGTGCGGCGACACTGCTGCTAGGGGCGGCTGTGGCCGCGCCCGCGGCACCGGTCCAGGCGATCACCGCTGCCGCGCAGGCAGCGAGGACGGCCGGCACTGTCGGACGGCGCATGCGTTCCTCCTGTGAGGAGATTAGGACACACGCACGGTGACAGACGCACTACCGGAATTTCGCCCATCCGATCGGTGCAACTTGTCAAAGGGACAGCCACGTGACCGGTTCAGAATCACCCGAACGGCGGCACGAGCAGGCCCCCTCCGGCGCGAAACCAGAGGGGGCCTGACGGCGGAGTGCTAGCCGGCGTGGCGTTCGACGAGGTCGCCGAGACGGGGCAGCGCCTCGATGACGTTCTGCTCGCCCTTGGGGCGCAGCTTCCCGTAGACGCTGGTCACCGCCGCCCGGCTGGACCGCTCGGCCCGCCGGTCGGTGACCGCGAGCAGCGACTGCGCGACCTCGTGCGGCCGGCCGGCGAGGAACGCGCCGAAACCCGGCACCGGCTGCGACTGGTACGCCGCCCAGTGCGGCTCCAGCGCGGTGACGAACTCGTCCAGCATGCTGTCGATCGCGCTCCGGATGATGCCGGGCCTGACCCTCTTCACCGCCGCGTACCCGGTCTTGATGACCCCGCCGGACAGGCCGCCCTTGCCGGCGACCTCCCGGTCGACGAAGTCCTGCAGGTCCGCTACGACCGCGCTCCGGCGGTCGCTGTCGAGAAGGTTTGCCTTGAGCGTGTCGGCCACGTGGGTCAGTCCTTTTCCGTTCGGATGCGGGGACACCGCACCGTACACGGACCGGTCAGGCCGGCAGCTTGAGGTTGTAGACCCTGGCCGCGTTGCCGGCCAGCACCAGCCCGGCGACCTCGTCGGACGGGCAGAGCTCGGCGACCGCCCGGGCGTTGCGGGCGATTCCCGGCACCCCGGGCCAGTCCGTACCGAAGATCATCTTCCGGGTCAGCCGGGACCAGCTCTGCCGGGCGTAGTAGTCGCGCAGCCGGGACGGCGGCAGCCCGGACAGCTCGATCCAGACCCGCTCGTGCGACAGCGCGAGGAACGCGGCCGCGTCGTACCACCAGCCACGGCCGCCGTGCGCGAGCACCACGTCCAGGGACCGGAAGTCGCGCAGCACGTCGTCGAGCAGGACCGGGTCCGCGTACGCGTTCATCGAGCCGGGGAACGTCGAGGTGCCGCAGTGCACGACCAGCGGGATCCCGGCGTCCTGGCACAGCGCGTACGCCGGGTACATCGCGCGGTCGTTGGCCGGGAAGCCGCCGTGCACCGGGTGCACCTTGCAGGCGACCGCGCCGAGCCCGAGCTGGCGGGCCAGCTCCTCCTCCACCGGGTAGTGCAGGTGCGGGTTGACGTTCGCGACCAGCCGCATCCGGTCCGAGTGTGCGGTCAGCGGGAGCAGATCCTCGACCGCCTGGATCCCCGTCACCTTGGGGCTGTATTCGGCGAACAGCAGGGCGACGTCCACGCCCTCGGCAGCCAGGTAGGCGTCGAACCGGGCCGGGTCGACGGTGCCGTCGGCGTCGTAGACCGCGTCGATCAGCCCGGTGTCGCCGAAGTCCTGCGCCCAGGTCCGCCAGGCCGGCTTGAGCGTCGGCAGCCGTGCCGCGTGCAGGTGCACGTCGACCAGCGGGCGCCCGTCCAGCATCAGGTGACCGTCTCCGCCACGGCCGCCTCCGCCGGCGGCAGCGGGTCGACGAGCACGGTCGCCGCCATCTCGCGCAGCTCGACCCGGCGGATCTTGCCGGTCGCGGTGGTCGGGTAGCCGTCCACGAACAGGATCCGGCGCGGCCGCTTGACCGACGGCAGCCCGGCCCGGCAGAACTGGATCAGCTCGTCCTCGGTGGCTCCGGCGCCGTCCCGCAGCACCACGTACGCCACCGGCTTCTCCAAGCCGTCGGCGTCGGTCGCGGCGACCACGATCGCCTGCGCGACCGCGTCGTGGGCGAGCAGCCGCTCCTCCACCTCGGCCGGCGCGACCCAGATCCCGCTGGCCTTGAGCATGTCGCCGGTGCGGCCGAGACAGCTGTAGTAGCCGTCCTCGGTGCGCACGTACGTGTCGCCGGTGCGCAGCCACTCGCCCTGGAAGACCTGGCGGGACGCCGCGTAGCGGGACCAGTAGCCGGTAGCGGTCGACTCGCCGCGGACGAACAGCGTGCCGGGCGCGCCCGGGTCGACCTCGCGCCCGTCGTCGCCGAGGATCCTCAGGTCGTAGCCGGGCACGGCGACGCCGGTGGTGCCGGGCCGCACCTCGCCGGGCCGGTTGGAGAGGAAGATGTGCAGCATCTCGGTCATGCCGATGCCGTCGAGGATGTCGACGCCGAAGTGGCCGGTCCAGCGCTGGTAGAGGGCGGCCGGCAGCGCCTCGCCGGCGCTCACCGCCGTGCGCACGCCGGCCAGCGCGCCGGCCGGCAGCTGCGCGCGCAGCATGTTCGCGAAGAACGTGGGACCGGCGAAGAACAGCGTCGCCCCGTAGTCCCTGGCCCGCTCGACCAGTGCGTCCGGCCGGGACGGTGCCGGCTCCAGCACCGCGGCCGCGCCCACGGACAGCGGGAACAGCAGGCTGTTGCCCAGCCCGTAGGCGAAGAACGCCTTGGCCGCGGACAGGCAGCGGTCGTCGGGCCGGATCCCGAGCACCTGCGACCCGTACGTCTCGCAGACCACCGCGACCGAGCCGTGCCGGTGCATCGCCGCCTTCGGCATGCCGGTCGTGCCGGAGGTGTAGAGCCAGAACGCCGGGTCGTCCTCGTCCGTGTCGTGCACCGAACCGTCCACACCGGACAGATCGTCGAGCTGGTGCACCGGCAGCGGGCTCGGCACCGGGCCGGTGGCGAGGATGCCGCGCAGCTCCGGGGCGGACGCCGCGGCCACGGCGGCGAGGTCGGCGAACTGGGGGCTGACCGCGAGCAGCCTGGCCCGGGAGTCGCGCAGCAGCTCGACCAGGCCGTCGGCGCGGGACATCGTCGACACCGGCACCGGCACCGCACCCGTCCGCATCGCGGCCAGGTAGACCACGACGAACTCGGGCGAGTCGGCCATGAACATCAGCACCCGCTGCTCGGGCTGCAGCCCGAGCGCGCGCAGGCCGGCTGCGGCGCGGACGACCCGGTCGTGCAACTCGGTGTAGGTCACCTCGCCGGCCGGGCCGGTCAGCGCGAGCCGCGGCCCGTCGCCGGCCTCGATCCGCCGGTCCAGCAGGTAGTCACAGGCGTTGAACCGGGTCATCGCGGCGCTCCCTCAACCCCCGCTAAGCAAGGTGCACGTAGTCGTAGTCGAACGGCTTGCCGTTGATCCCCTGCTTCGGCGGGGCGATCCAGGCCGCGATCTTGCCACGCTCGTGGACCGGCTGCATCAGCGAGCGCACGTAGGTCTTGTCGGTCTCGGTCGGCAGCCACTTCCCGCGCTCGGCCGCCCACTCGTCCGCCGTCAGCCGGCGGCCGTCCGGGGCCGCCTCGATGCCGGCGAACGCGCCGACCTTGCGGTTGAACGCCACGTGCGGCAGGGCCAGCCGCTGGGGCAGCCCGGCCTGCTCGAGGATCCGGTTCCACCGCTTGACCCCGCCCTGGCAGTCGGCGATGTATTCCCGGCGCAGGTCGGTGTTGAGCCCGACCAGCGCGGCCACCTCGGTCGTGCCGATGTCGCCGTCGACCAGCGCGTCGACGTGGATGGAGTCGTCGGTCAGCTTGTGGTCGTCCTTGCGCCGGCCCTCCATCCAGCGGCCCTTGAGCCCGGCGGTGTAGTAGTTCGCCACGTTGGTCGAGGTGTCCCCGCCGAACAGGTCGAGGCTCACCGAGTAGTGGAAGTTGAGGTATTTCTGGATCACGTCCAGCGGGACGACACCGAGGCCGCCGACGTCGTCGGTGTCGTTCTCGACCATGACCTGAGCGGTGCGCTCGACGACCCGGTCGACCCCGGTGGTGCCCACCATCATGTGGTGGGCCTCCTCCTTGAGCATGAACTCGCAGGTGCGGCTGAGCGGGTCGAAGGCCGACTCCTTCAGCGTGCCGAGCTGGTATTTGCCGTCCCGGTCGGTGAAGTAGGTGAACATGTAGAACGACAGCCAGTCCGGCGTCTCCTCGTTGAACGCGCCGAGGATGCGCGGCGCGTCCTCGCTGCCGGAGTTGCGGTGCAGCAGCTCCTCGGCCTCCTCGCGCCCCTCCCGGCCGAAGTACGCGTGCAGCAGGTAGACCATCGCCCAGAGGTGCCGGCCCTCCTCGACGTTGACCTGGAACAGGTTGCGCAGGTCGTACAGCGACGGGGCGGTGGCGCCGAGGTTGCGCTGCTGCTCGACGCTGGCCGGCTCGGTGTCGCCCTGGATGACGATCAGCCGCTGCAGGTCCGCGCGGTATTCGCCCGGCACCTTCTGCCAGGCCGGCTCACCCCTGTGCTGGCCGAAGCCGATCGTCCGGTCCTTCTCCCGGTCGGCCAGGAAGATGCCCCAGCGGTAGTCCTTCATCGCCACGTGGTCGAAGTGGGCCCAGCCGTCGCGGCCGACGTTGACCGCGGTGCGCAGGTAGACGTCCTCGGTCGGCAGCGCCGGACCCATCGACTCCCACCAGTTGAGGAAGTTGGGCTGCCAGGACTCCAGCGCCCGCTGCAGCCGGCGGTCCTCCTTGAGCTCGACGTTGTTCGGGATCTTCTCCTCGTAGTCAGCCCTCATGGGTTCAGACCCGCTTCCGGTCGAAGTCGGCGCGCTGCCCGGTGCCGAACTTGCGCAGCGCGCCGTCCGGACCGGCCGCGTTCGGTCGGGTGAAGATCCAGTTCTGCCAGGCGGACAGCCGGCCGAAGATCTTCGTCTCCAGCGTCTCCGGCCCGGTGAACCGGTAGTTGGCCTCCAGGCCGGACAGCGCGTCCGGGCTGAAGCTGGCCCGCTCCTCCAGCGCGATGCGGACCTCCTCCGCCCAGTCGATGTCGTCCGGGGCGAACGTCACCAGGCCGAGCTCCACGGCCTCCGCCGCCTCCAGCGGGCGGCCGACCGCCTCCTCGGCACGCTTGCCCCCCTCGGCGTCGCCCCAGAACCGGGTACGCAGCCGGGTCAGGCCGTTGCCCATCGGCAGCGGGCCGAGGTTCATCGGTCCCACCGTGACCGTGGCCGGCTCCGCGTCCGGATCGACGTCCTCGAACACGCCGGCCAGCTGGAACGAGCGGTCCGCGGCCAGGGCCAGCTCCAGCAGGCTGCCGGCGAAGCACGAGCCCGGCTCGATCAGCGCGACCAGGCTGCGGCTGGTGACGTCCAGCCGCTTCAGCGTCCGCTTGAGGAAGTGCACGATCTCGTTGGCCAGCCAGCCGGTGTCGGCGAGCAGCTGCTCGTCGTGCGCGAGCACGGCGGCCGGGTCGCCGGCCGTGCGCAGCACCCAGGTGCCCAGCTCCGGCTCGTTGGTGCGCAGGTCGAGGATCAGGTCGTCCAGCTCCCGGGCCATCGCCAGCGGCCACGAGTCGGCGCCGAGCTCGGCCGGCGGTTGCTCCGGTCCCCGTACGGTGATCTCGACCAGGCCGCGGGCGCGGTCGAGGTCGGCGGTGACGTGCTGGTAGCCGATCGCGGTGTCGGTGCTGTCCTTGTCCAGCGGCGGGAGCACGATGCCGGTCGCCTGTGGACGGTCGGAGCGCGCGGCGAGCTCGGCGGCGCGGGCGGCGACGGTCTCGTCCCACTTGGCCCGCGGCACCGCCTCGTCGACCAGCCGCCACTGCACCGCCTTCCGGCCGCCCACCCCCTCCGACCGGGTCGAGAACCAGTCGGCCAGGTCGCGGCGCACGTGCCGCTTGTCGACCACCCTGGTCAGCCCGCCGGTGCCGGGCAGCACGCCGAGCAGCGGCAGCTCGGGCAGCGAGACGGCGGACGAGCGGTCGTCGACGAGCATGATGTGCTCGCAGGCCAGCGCGAGCTCGTAGCCGCCGCCGGAGGCGGTGCCGTTCACCGCGGCGAGGTAGGTCTGTCCGGAGTGGACGGTCGCGTCCTCGATCTCGTTGCGGGTCTCGTTGGTGAACTTGCAGAAGTTCACCTTCCACGGGTGCGGCGACGCGGCCAGCATCCTGATGTTGGCGCCGGCGCAGAAGACCTTGTCCTTGGCGCTGGTGAGCACGACCGCGCGCACCTCGGGGTGCTCGAACCGCAGCCGCTGGACCGCGTCGTGCAGCTCGATGTCGACGCCGAGGTCGTAGGAGTTGAGCTTGAGCTCGTAGCCGGGGACCAGGCCGCCGTCCTCGGCGACGTCCATCGCCAGCGTGGCGACCGGGCCGTCGATGCTCAGCTTCCAGTGCCGGTACGCGTCCGGGGCCGTCCGGAACTCGACCGTCGTCATGCTCCATGCTCTACATGTCCATGCCGTAGCGTCAAGGTGCCGTAGAACATCGGAGGTCGCATGAGTGCACCGAGCATGTCGCGGCGGCACGCGGCCGGTGCGGAGAGTGCGCGCGGACTGTTGCTCACCGTGCTCGGCGAGTTCGTGCTGCCGGCCGGCGGGCTGGCCTGGACCTCCGCGCTCATCGACGTGCTCGGCCGGCTCGGCATCGAGGAGAAGGCGACCCGGCAGGCGCTCATGCGGACCGCGAGCGACGGGTGGCTGGCGGCCGAGCGGGTCGGGCGCCGGACCCGGTGGCGGCTCACCCCGGCCGGCGAGCGGCTGCTCACCGAGGGCACCGAGCGGATCTACGGCTTCGGCGCGGCGCTGCCCGACTGGGACGGGCGCTGGCTGCTGGTGCTGGCCCGCGCGCCGGAGGCGGACCGGGCCGCGCGCCACCACCTGCGCACCCGGCTGACCTGGGCGGGTCTCGGCAACGCCGCGCCGGGGGTGTGGATCAGCCCGCACGCCGAGCGGGTCGCCGAGGTGGAGTCGGTGCTGGCCGGGGCCGGCCTCGGCGGGGCGCAGATGTTCGTCGCCGAGCACGCCGGGCGGGGCGACCTGGCCGCGATGGTGCGCCAGGCCTGGGACCTGGCCGGCATCGAGGCCGGCTACCGGGAGTTCCTGGCCGAGTTCGCGGGGCCGGCCGGCGATCCGCTGACCCGGCTGGTCGAGCTGGTGCACGCCTGGCGCCGGTTCCCCGCGGTCGACCCGGAGCTGCCCACGGCGCTGCTCCCGCCGCGCTGGAGCGGGATCCGGGCCGCCGCACTCTTCCGCCGCCGGCACGCCGGCTGGTCCGCCGCCGCCGCGGCCGACTGGACCAACCTCGCGAGCTGAGCAGGGCCGGCGACGGGCGCAGAGACGGGCTCGCTCCGGCCCGCGTCACCGGCACCCGACGGTCTCCGCGGGACGCCGGACCTCCCACTCGTACGGCTACGCCTCTGCCCCGGCTCCCGGAGCACAGACGTAGCCGCTTCCACCACCCGTCCCGGACCCGCCCGGGTCTCCCGAGGGCCCGCCTCTGCGCGGTCGCGTGGAGCAGAGACGTAGCCGCCCCGGACCCAACCGGGCTCCCGACGGATCCGGGACACCACCGGGACATCCCACACTCGACGACCACGTCTCTGCGCCGCCGCGCAGAGCAGAGACATGGGGCGGCCCGGTGCGGGAACCGTTGGGCGCGGGGGTGGGCCGCCGAGCGCACCGGCGTTGCGGGCGGGGACCGGGTGGGCGGAGGGTTGTCGGCATGAAGGTGCGACTCGCGTACGGCCGTGGCGGACTGGAGACCGACTTCCCGGACGAGGCGGTGGTCGTCGCGCCGGAGCACCGGGAGGCCGCGGCCGACCAGCTGGCCGTGCTGCGCCGGGCGCTGCGCGAGCCGGTCGCCGGGCCCCCGCTGCGGGAGCAGGTGAGGCCGGGCCAGACCGTGGCGATCTCCGCCTGCGACGGGACCCGGCCGCAGCCGCGGCAGCTGATGATCCCGGCCGTGCTCGACGAGCTGGACGGGATCGTCCGGCCCGACGACGTCACCGTGCTGGTCGCGACCGGCACCCATCGCGCCAACACCCGCGACGAGCTGGTGGAGATGTTCGGCGCGCAGACCGTCGATCGGGTCCGCATCGTCAACCACGACGCCCGGGACGACTCGACCCTGCAGTGGGTCGGCACGTTCGGCGCCGGCGTTCCGGTCTGGCTCAACCGGGAGTGGTGCGCCGCCGACGTGAAGATCACCACCGGCTTCGTCGAGCCGCACTTCTTCGCCGGCTTCTCCGGCGGCCCGAAGATGGTCGCGCCCGGCCTGGCCGGCCTGGACACCGTGCTCACGCTGCACGACGCCCGCCGCATCGGCCACCCTGACGCCCGCTGGGGCATCACCGAGGGCAACCCGGTGCACGACGACGTCCGGGCCATCGCGGCCGGCACCGGCGTCGACTTCGCCCTCGACGTGGTGCTCAACCGCGACCAGGACATCGTCGAGGCCTTCGGCGGCGAGCTGTTCGCCATGCACAAGGCGGCGATCGAGACCGCCAGGGCGGTGGCGATGCGCCCGGTCGACCGCTACTTCGACGTGGTCGTCACGACGAACTCGGGCTTCCCGCTCGACCAGAACCTCTACCAGGCGGTCAAGGGGATGAGCGCCGCCGCCCAGGTGGTCCGCGAGGGCGGCGTGATCGTCTGCGCGGCCGAGTGCCGCGACGGCTTCCCGAACCACGGCTCCTACCAGGAGGTGCTGTCCTCGGCGCGGTCGCCGGAGGCGCTGCTGGCCGAGATCAGCGGCCGGCCGAAGACCGTGCCGGACCAGTGGCAGGTGCAGGTGCAGGCCAAGATCCAGTCCAGGGCCCGGGTCGTGGTCCACAGCGGCTACCTCGGCGAGGAGCAGCTGGCCGCGGCGCACCTCGGCTACACCGACGACGTCGCCGCCGCGGTGCGGGAGGCGCTCGGCGCCGCTGGTCGGGAAGCCGCGCTGTGCGTGCTGCCGGAAGGCCCGCAGACGATCCCGTACGTCGCCGCCTGACACAGTCGGTCACCAGCCTGCCGTGCTTGCTAACACCGTGTGTCCATAGTCGACTCTGATGTAGCAGCCGCAGTGAAAGTGGCATGCTTTCCGGAATCGGTGACCGGAGAGCGGCGGAGGCGGGAGCGGTGGAGCGACCGGCGTGGGCACCGGCCGAGCTTGATCTCGACCGACCCAACGCGGCCCGGATGTACGACTACTACCTCGGCGGTTCGCACAATTTCGCGGTCGACCGGGAACTCGCCGGCAAGGTGCTCGAGGCCTGGCCGGACATGCCCAGGGCGGCCCAGGCCAACCGGGCGTTCCTGCGCCGCGCGGTGCGCTTCCTCGCCGACCAGGGGGTGCGGCAGTTCCTCGACATCGGCTCCGGCATCCCGACCGTCGGCAACGTGCACGACGTCGCGCAGGCGGCGGCCCCGGACGCCCGGGTCGTCTACGTCGACACCGATCCGGTCGCGGTCGCGCACAGCCGGGCGATCCTGGCCGGCGACGCGCAGACCTCGGTCGTGCAGGCCGACGGTCGCGACCCCGCCGGCCTGCTGGCCCACCCGGGCGTGACCGAGCTGCTCGACCTGACCCGGCCGGTCGGGTTGCTCATGGTCGCGCTGCTGCACTTCGTGCTCGACGAGGGCGACCCGCGCGGCATCCTCGCGGGATACGCCGCCGGCCTAGCCCCGGGCAGCTGGCTGGTCGTCTCGCACGGCAGCACCGACACCGCTCCCGGCGTGGCGATGATGGAGAAGCTGTACGAGCAGACCTCGACCCCGGTCCAGATGCGCAGCCGGGGCGAGCTGGAACTGCTGCTGACCGACGTCCAGCTGGTCGAACCCGGCATCGAGTTCCTGCCCGCCTGGCGGCCGGACCATCCCGACGACGTGGCCGGCGGGGCGAGCTGGGCCAGCGGCTACGGCGCGGTAGGCCGGTTGACGTGACCGTGGCCGCGCGGCCGGACGAGCAGCCGGTCCCGTCGCCCGCTCCCCCGCCGCGGGAGTGCCTGCAGGACTGCGTCCGGGAGCTGGCCAACGTGGCCCGCGAGACCAGCTACGTCGCGCTCGACCGGGACGCCTTGGACGACTACCTGTCCGAAGTGGTCGGCGAGCTGGTCCGCGCGCTGTCCGCGGAGCCGTTCAGCACGGCCACCGCGTACGAGCTCGGCGGCGACCTGATCGGCGCGCACTTCACCGGTCCGGAGATCTCCGGCCGGCTGGTCAAGGTGCTCGGCACCCGGCTGCTGGCGGACGCGGGGCTCGACCGGGAGCCGTACCGGTCCAGGCTGGCGGCGCTGCTCGGCGCGGCCACCACCGGCTACGCCCGGGCGCTGAAGGACCGTGCGCTGGACGACCAGGAGACGATCGTCCGTGCCTCGATGATCGCCCGGGCCGAGGCCGAGCGGGCGCTGCGGGACAGCGAGGAGCGGCGCTGGCATGAGGCCAGGCACGACCCGCTGACCGGCCTGCCCAACCGGCTCGGCCTGACCGAGGCACTGACCAGCACGCTCGACCGCGCCGCCCCGGCCGACACGATCGGGCTGTGCCTGCTCGACCTCGACCGGTTCCACGCGCTCAACGACACGCTCGGGCCGGACACCGCCGACCGGCTGCTGGCCACCGTCGCGGTGCGGCTGTCCGAGCACGCCGGCGGGCGGCTGCTGGCCCGGCTCGGCGGCGACGAGTTCGCGCTGCTCGTGCCCGGCGGCGGTGACCTGGTGCGGGCCGCGACCACGCTGCTGGACGCGCTGGCCGGGGCGCCGCTGCAGGTCGGGCCGACGCCGCTGACCGTGACCGCGAGCGCCGGGCTGGCCGAGCGGCGGGTCGCCGGGCTCGATGTGGACGAGCTGCTCCGGTCCGCCGACATCGCGTTGACCTGGGCCAAGTCCGACGGCCGCAACCGCTGGCGGCGGTTCGACCCGGTCCGGAACGCCGCCGACACCGCCCGCTGGAGCCTGGCCGCCGAGCTGCCGGCCGCGGTCCGGGACGGCGGTCTCGAGGTGCACTACCAGCCGATGTTCGGGCTGGCCGACGGCCGGCTGCACGCGGTCGAGGCGCTGGTCCGGTGGAAACACCCGCGGCAAGGGCTGCTGCTGCCCGGCCGGTTCATCGCCGCCGCCGAGGAGACCGGCCTGGTCGTGCCCCTGGGCCGGCAGGTGCTCGCGGCCGCGTGCGCCGAGGCCGCGTCCTGGGACCGGCTGACCCCCGACCCGCCGCTGGTCAGCGTCAACGTCGCCGCCGGCCAGCTGCGCGACCCCGGGCTGGTCGCGGACGTGGTCGGCATCCTGGCCGCGACCGGGCTGCCGCCGCAGCGGCTGCAGCTCGAGCTGCTGGAGACCGCGGTCATCCGGCCCGAGGACTCCGCGCTGACCGCGCTGCGGGCGCTCGCCGACGCCGGGCTGCGGATCGCCGTGGACGACTTCGGCACCGGCCAGGCCAACCACGCCTACCTGCGCCGGCTGCCGCTGCACGAGATCAAGCTCGCCGCCGAGTTCGTCACCGGGGTCGGCGGCCCGGCCGGCGACAAGCTCGACCAGCACCTCGCGACCAGCCTCATCGACCTCGGCCACACGCTCGGGTTGACCGTGACCGCCGAGGGGGTGGAGACGGCGGACCAGGCCGAATGGCTGCGCACGGCCGGCTGCGACACCGCGCAGGGCTGGCACTTCGCCCCCGCCCTGCCCGGGCCGGAGGTACGCCCGCTGCTGGCGCGATGACCGCGCCGCCGCTGGACCCGTGCCGGCTCGACCCGGCCGCCTCGCTGAACCGGGCCCGGCTGGACGGGCGGGACGCGCGCGGGCTGCTGTCCGCACCGGCGCTGCGCGCCCTGGCCGCGGCCGCCGGACTGCGACCGGACGGGCCGCTGCGGTCCTACCTGGACCGCAGCCTGGCCGACGGGGTGCCGGCCGCGGCGGAGGTGGCCGCGGAGTTCGGCACCCGGCTCGGCCGGCTGCTGGCCGCGCTGCGGGCCGGCGACCGCTCGGTCAAGCCGGAGTGGGACGGGACCTGGTGGGACCGGTGGACCGGGACGACGACGGTGTGGCTCGGCGGCGGCCTGTGCGCCGGGGCGTTCGGGGCGGTGGTCGCCGAGCGGGCGGCCGGGCTGGTCGGCCCCGGCTGCCGGGTGGTGGTCGCGCCGGACCCGACCGACCTGCCGCTGCTCGGCGCCGCCCGGCTGGCCGCCCGGCCGGACGGCACCGCGCTGGTCCTGGACTTCGGGCACACGCTGGTCAAGCGGGCGGTCGCCGGGTACGCGGGCGGGCGGCTGGTGTCGCTGCGCCGGCTCGGGCCGGCGCCGGCCGCGCCCGAGGACACCCAGGGCGGCCCGCTGGCCGACGCGGTCGCCGCCACCGTGGCCACGGCCTGGGCCGACGCCGACACGCCGCCGGGACCGGTGGTGGCGGCGATGGCCGCGTACGTCAAGGACGGGCAGCCGGTCCGGGTGCCGCTGGGCACGTACACCCGGCTGGCCGACGTGCCGGGCCGGCTCGCGGCCCGGCTGCGGGACCTGGTCGGCACCGAGCTGCCGCTGGTGCTGGTGCACGACGGCACCGCCGCGGCCCAGGCGGTCCCGCCCGACCCGCACGCGGCGGTCGTCCTGCTCGGCACCTCGATCGGCGTCGGCTTCCCGCAGACCTGTCCCGACCTCGGCTCAGCGCGTGTCTCGTGAATCCCCGGCGGCGCGGACGACCTGCGCGGGACCCGCCGGGCGGCCGACTGGCTGGCCGCGAACCCACCCGGCCCGCCCTGAGGTCAGCGCCGCTCGGCGCGGCGCCGGCGCAGCAGCCAGGCGCCGATCGCGAGCACGACCACGGCGGCGACCGCGATGGCCGCGCCCCGGCCGAACGCCTTCTCCACCCGCTGGTAGGAGTTGCCGGCCAGGAAGCCGAGCAGCACCGTCGCCACGCCCCAGACCAGGCCGCCGGCCGCGTTCGCGACCAGGAACCGCCGGTAGGGCATCAGTGCCATCCCGGCCAGCGCCGGCATCACCGCCCGGAAGAACGCGATCGACCGGCCGAGGAACACCGCGATCGAGCCGCGGCGGGCCAGCAGCGAGCGGGCGCCGTCGATCCGCTCCCGGTGCCGGTCGAGCATCCTGGCCCGCAGCATCCGGGGGCCGGCGTGCCGGCCTACCTCGTAGCCGACGCTGTCGCCCACGATCGCCGCCAGCACGACCGCGACGGTCATCCCGATCAGGCTGACGGTGCCGCGCGAGGCGGCCACGCCGCCGAGGATCGCCGCGGTCTCGCCGGGCACGAGGAAGCCGACGAACACCGCGTCCTCGGCGAACACGAGCGCGGTGACGACGACGTAGACCAGTGCCGGGGAGGCGGTCAGCACGGACTCGAGCAGACCGCTCACCCCCTCGTTCCGACCGGCGCCGACGGCGCCAGCCTACGTGGCGGTGGGAGAGCGGCTCCCGCGGCCGAGGACCCCGACCGGTCGGACCGGGGTCGCCGGCCGCGCCTGCCTCAGAACGTGCGGATCGCGATCTCCGCCGGAGCGCTGAGCAGGTCGACGAGCTCGTCGTCCAGCTTGACCAGGGTGAGCGAAGCACCCGCCATGTCCAGCGAGGTGCAGTACTCGCCGACGTAGTTGCGCCGGACGTGGATGCCGCGCGACTCCAGCTGCTGGTGGGCCCGCCCGTAGAGGATGTAGAGCTCGCTGATCGGCGTGCCGCCGAGCCCGTTGATCATCAGCGCCACGTCGTCGCCCTGCTGGTACGGCAGGTCGCTGACGACCGCGTCGAGCAGCTCGTCGACGATCGCGTTGGCGGAGGCCAGCTTCTCCCGGCGGCGGCCCGGCTCGCCGTGGATGCCGACGCCCATCTCCATCTCGTCCTCGCCGAGCTCGAACAGCGGCGAGCCCTTGGCCGGCGGCGTGCAGGAGGTCAGCGCCATGCCCATGGTCCGGGTGACCGAGTTGACCTTGTTGCCGATCTTCACCAGGTCGTCGAGCTCGGCGCCCTTCTCGGCGGCCGCGCCGACCGCCTTGATGACGAAGAAGTTGCCGGCGACGCCGCGCCGGCCGACCGTGTAGGTCGAGTCCTTCACCGCGACGTCGTCATCGACGACGACCGTCTCGATCCGTACCCCCTCGGCCTCGGCCATCTCCTTGCCCATGTCGAACGCCATCCGGTCACCGGTGTAGTTGTTGATCAGGTGCAGCACGCCCTTGGGCGTGTTGAGCAGCTTGCTGGTCTCCAGCACGTAATCCATCGGCGGGGCCGCGAACACGTTGCCGGGGCAGGCGGCGTCGAGCATGCCCTTGCCGACGATCATCACGTGCGCGGGCTCGTGCCCGGAGCCGGAGCCCTGGATGATCGAGACCTTGCTGTCGCTGGGCGCGTCGGCGCGCATGATCAGGTTGTAGTCGGGGACGTACTTGAGCGTGTCGGGGTTCGCCAGCGCGATCCCGGTCAGCATCTCGGGGACGAAGTTGTTGGGGTCGTTGACGAACTTCTTCACGTCACACTCCTCTGTGGACAGATGCTGCGGTCAGCGCCGGTCGGCCCAGCCGGCGGCGATCTGCTCGGCCATGACCGCGACGGCGGTCGCGCCGGCGTCCACGGAGCCGATGCTCCGCTCGCCGGTGTAGCTGGCCCGGCCGCGCCGGGCCTGCATGGTCTTGGTCGCGTCGGCCCGCTCCCGGGCCGTGGTCGCGAACGCCTGCGCCCCGTCGCCGCCGGACCGCAGCGCCTCCTCCAGCGCATCGGTCGCCGGGACGAGCGCGTCGAGCAGGGTCTTGTCCCCGAGCTCGGCCTTTCCCCTGGCCATGACGCCCTCGGCCGCCGCCCGCAACGCGGCGACGAGCGTGCCGGCGTCCACTTCGGACCTGTCGCCGATCGTGGTGGCGGCACGCAGGAACATCGTGCCCCAGATCGGCCCGGAGGTGCCGCCGATACGGCCGGTGATCGTCACCGCGACCTTCTTGAGGAACGTGGCGATGTCGGTGCGGTCGATGCCGTCCCAGTCGGCCAGCACGACCTCGAAGCCGCGGGCCATCGAGTAGCCGAAGTCCCCGTCGCCGACCACCGCGTCGAGGTCGCCGAAGTACTTCTCGTTGTCCACGGCCGTCTGCGCGATCGTGCGCACGACGAACTCGACGTCGGCAAGGTCACCGGCCATCGGGAGCTCCATTCGGTCCGGCCATGCAGGCCTCCAGGTCGGTCAGTTCGATGAGGTCGCCGGGGTGGGCGGCGGTCCGGTTGGCCAGCACGGTGGCCGGCTCGCCCGGGTCGCCGAGCGAGCTGACGACGAGCGCCGCGCCGGAGAAGTCCTCGTCCTCGGTGTAGCCGTTGACGGTGATGAGCGCCGGCAACCCGGCGCCGGTCGCGGCGAGCAGGCCGTTGCGGGAGTCCTCGACGACGACCGTGCGGGAGGGGTCGGCGCCCAGCTCCCGCACGGCCAGCTGGTAGATGTCCGGCGCGGGCTTCTTCGCCGGCACGATGTCGCCGGCGAAGACCGCCACGTCCCGGGACAGCTCCGGCCCGGCCGCGTGCTCGAGCACGGCCCGTACGGACGGCTCGGCCGAGGTGGAGGCGACCGCGAGCCGCCAGCCGGCGCCGGCGGCGGCGGCGATGACGCGCCTGACGCCGGGCCGGCCGGGCAGCTTCCCGTCGGCGACCAGCGCCGTGTAGATCTCCGTCTTGCGGCGGTGCCAGGCCGCGATCGCGTCGTCCTGGCCGGCCTTGTCGGCCGGCAGCCCTGCCTCGGCGACGAACTGCGGGGTGAGCAGGCTGCGCATCCGCTCCTTGCCGCCGCCGATGAGCAACTTCTGCGCGTAGTCCTCTTCGGACCAGCGCACCGGCAGGCCGAACTCCTCGAAGGTCTGGTTGAACGCGGGCAGGTGCCCGTACCGCTCGGTGTCGGCGAGCACGCCGTCGCAGTCGAAGATCAGCGTGGTGGGCACGCCTAGCCCGCCTTCCCCACGCTGCCGAACCGGCGCATGTGGTCGGCCGCCATCTCCTTCACCGCCGCGTGCACCGCGGTGAACAGCGACGGCGGGTCCCACACGTTCTTCTGCTCGGCCTGCTTGAGGAACTCGAGGTTGGACTTCATGTACGCGACCTTGAGCGCCGTGGAGATGTTGATCTTGGCGCAGCCCCGGCTGATCAGGTCGGTGAACTGCTCGTCGGACATCCCCGTGCCGCCGTGCAGGGCCATCGGGATGCCGACCCGGGCGACGATGTCGGAGACCCGCTGCGCGTCCAGGGTCGGGGTCCGGGAGTAGACCCCGTGCGCGTTGCCGATCGCCGGCGCGAACACGTCCACTCCGGTCGTCTCGATGAAGCGCACCACGTCGTCCAGGTCCTGGCGGGCGGCCTCCTGGTCGGAGCCGATGCCGTCCTCGACCCCGGTGATCGACTCGACCTCACCCTCGACCTGGGCGCCGTACCGCTTGGCCTCGGCGACGACCTCGACCGTCTGCCGCTGGTTTTCCTCGATCGGCATCCGGGAGGCATCGAAGAGCACGGAGTTCCATCCGGTCTCCAGGCACCGGCTGATCACGTCCCGGTCCGGGCAGTGGTCGAGGTGCAGCGCGACCGGAACCGGCACGTTCGCGGTCATCGTCGTCCACATGCCGTAGAGCACGTCGTAGCCGATCGAACGGACGGTCTTCACCGAGGTCTGGACGATCAGCGGCGCGCGCTGCTCGGTGGCGGCGGCCAGCACGGCCTCGAGCGTCAGGTCGTTGACGACGTTGATCGCAGCCACGCCGTAACGCTCGCGGTAGGCCGCGGACAGGATCTCTCCGGTCGGTACGACAGGCATAGCCGAGCCACCCTCCGGTCGGTGGCTCTGACGCTAGGCGCGCCGGTCCCGGTCCGCGTCCGGGAAGCTCCCCGTCCTCAAGGTGGGGATTTCCCCCAGCGCGGCCAGCTCGGTGCGGTTGCGGGCACCGGTCTTCCGCAGCACCGCGCCGACGTGCTTCTCCACCGTCTTCACCGAGATCACCAGCGCCTCGGCGATCTGCTTGTCCCGCAGGCCGCGGCGGGCCAGCCCGAACACCTCCCGCTCCCGGTCGGTAAGCGGGACCGCGTCGGCCACCCGGGACAGCGCGGCCGCCGGCACCATCGAGCGGCCCTCGGAGGCGGCGAGCAGCGCCCGGGCCAGCTCGGTGCCGGTCGCGTCGTCGACGAGCCAGCCGCTCGCGCCGGCCCGCACGGCCGCCGCGGCCCGCTCCTGGTCCCGCCGGCCGCACAGGACCAGCACGACCGCGGCCGGGTCGAGCCCGCGGAACGCCCGCACCCCGGCCAGCCCGTCCGGGTCGGCCAGGTCGAGGTGGGCGACCACGACGTCCGGCGCCAGCAGCCGGTAGGCGTCCAGGGCGGCGGCGACCGAGTCCACCTCGCCGGCCACCTGCAGCGCCGGCTCGCCGGCGGCGAGCAGCCGGACCACGCCGGCCCGGGTGATCGGGTGCGGCGCGGCGACCAGCACCCGGACCTGCCTGCTCGCGACCGCGGCGGCCCCGTCCAGCGGCGCGCTGACCCGCACCCTGGTGCCCCAGCCGGCCACCGACTCGACCTCGAGGGTCCCGCCGATCAGCCTGGCCCGCTCCCGCATGCCCCGCAGCCCGATCGAGCCGATCGCCTCGTCCGCGGCGAAGCCCTGCCCGTCGTCCTGGACCAGCACGGCGACCGTGCCGTCCTCGTGGATCACCCCGATCCGTACCGATCGGGCGCCGGCGTGGCGGACCGCGTTGGTCAGCGCCTCCTGGGCGATGCGGAACAGCTGGTGCGCCAGCCCGTCCGGCAGCGGCACCGGGCGGCCGGCCTCGACCAGCCGGACGTCGAGGTTGCCGGTCCGGTTGGCCCAGCCCAGCTCCAGCTGCAGCGCCTCCGCCAGCGACCGGCCCTCCAGCGGGGACGGCGCGAGGCCGAGGACGGTACGGCGGGTCTCGGCCAGCGCGGTCACCGCGGACTGCCGGGCCTGGTCGATCTCGTCGCCCGGGTCGGCCTGCCGCCCGGCCGCGTCCAGGTGCACGATCACCGACGCGAGCCCCTGGGCGACCGTGTCGTGCACCTCGCGGACCAGCCGGTCGCGCTCGGTCGCGGCGGCCTCGGCCCGCGCGTGCGCCTCCGCCTCCTGGTAGAGCCGGGCGTTGGCGAGCGCGATCGCGGCGTGCCGGGCGAACAGCTCCAGCCGGCCCGAGTCGGTGCGGCTGAACACCCGCTGCGGGTCGCGGCTGAACACCACGCAGGCGCCGACCACCCCGCCGCGCCAGAGGATCGGCACGCCGACCACGCCGCGCAGGGTCTCCCGGTCCTCCGCGGTGACGTGGCCGCCCGGCACGGTGCGGTAGTCGGCGAAGTGCACCGGGCCGCGGGCCCGGACGACCGCGCCGGTCATCCCTTCGGTCAGCGGGAAGACCTGGCCGGACTGGCAGGACACGCCGATGTCGGCCTCCTTGCGGTAGACCCCGGCGGCCTCGTCGACGCTGCAGATCGAGCCGGCGTCGCCGCGCAGCAGCTCGACCGAGCGGCGCAGGATGCGTTCCAGCAGCGGGCGCAGCTCGAACTCGCCGGCGAGATCCTCGGCGAGATCCTCGGCGAGATCGTCGGCGACTGCGGGAGCGACCGCGCCGGCAACACCGCCGGCAACGCCGCCGGCAACACCGCCGGCAACACCGCCGGCAACACCGCCGGCAACACCGCCGGCAAGGCCTGCCGCGAGGCCCGCCGCGAGGGTGTCGCGCCCGTCGTCCACAGGTGCCTCCTCACCGAGACACCATCCAACCTAGCCTGCGCGCGGCCGCCGGCTGAGTGTCACGGCTGCGCTCACACCGGTGGCGCGGGGTCGTACTGGATGTAGCGGCGGACCTGGCGGGCGCGGTCGGTGCCGACGAGCCGGTCGACCAGGTGCAGGGCCATGTCGATGCCGGCCGACACCCCGGCGGCGGTGAGCACGTCACCGTCGTCGACGTACCGGTCGTCCGGGCGGACCTCGATGCTCGGGTCGAGCTCGCCCAGCCGGTCGAGCGAGGCCCAGTGCGTCGTCGCCGGGCGGCCGTTGAGCAGCCCGGCCGCCGCGTATACCAGCGAGCCAGTGCAGACGCTGGCCAGCAGCGGGGTGTCGGCCCGGCGGGCCCGGATCCAGCCGAGATAGGTCTCGTCGACCAGCTGCCGCCGGGTGCCCATCCCGCCCGGCTGGATCAGCACGTCGAGCGGCGGCGCGTCCGCCCAGGAGTGCTCGGCCTGGAGCACCAGGCCCTTCGCGCACCGGACCAGGCCGCCGTCCTGGGCGACCGTCGTCACCGACCAGCCGTCGTCCGGCCACTGCCGGGTCCAGGCGGCCAGCACCTCCCACGGCCCGACCGCGTCCAGCTCCTCCAGCCCGTCGAACAGCAGAATCCCGATCGTTCCCATGTCCCCATCCAACTCCGCCCGGCCTACGTCCGGCTGGTCGGTGTGGGAGCCTGGCGGCGTGGAGGGCGGTGCGCGGCGCGGGCGGCCCGGCTACGACCAGCAGACCGTGCTGCGGCGGGCCGTCGAGGTCTTCAACCGGCAGGGCTACGACGGCACCAGCATGGGCGATCTGGCCCGCGAGCTCGGCGTCGGCAAGTCCGCGCTCTACCACCACGTCCCGGGCAAGGAGGCGCTGCTGTCGCAGGCGCTCGACGAGGCGCTGGACGGGCTGGCCGCGGTGCTCGACCGCCCGGCCGGCGCCACCGCGTACGACCGGCTGCGCACGGCGGTGCGGGACAGCGTGCGGGTCCTGGTCGAGCACCTGCCGGCGGTGACGCTGCTGCTGCGGGTGCGCGGCAACTCGCCGGTCGAGCTGGCCGCGCTGCGGCGCCGCCGCGAGATCGACGACCGGCTGGCCGAGCTGGTCTCGGCGGCCGCGGCCGAGGGCTCGCTGCGCGCGGACCTGCCGCCGGACCTGGTCAGCCGGCTGCTGTTCGGCATGGTCAACTCGCTGGTGGAGTGGTATCGCCCGGGCGGCCCGGTGGACGCCGGCATGCTCGCCGACGCGCTGGCCACCCTCGCGTTCGAGGGCCTCAACACCCGGGCGCCGTGACTCAGGCGTCGTAGTCGACGCTCACCTCGTCGCTGACCGGGTAGGACTGGCAGGTCAGCACGAAGCCGGCCGCGACCTCGGCCGGCTCCAGCGCGTAGTTGCGCCGCATGTCGACGGTGCCGTCCTTGACCAGCGCCCGGCAGGTGCCGCAGACCCCGCCCTTGCAGGCGAACGGCAGGTCGGAGCGCACCGCCTGGGCACCGTCCAGAATGGACCGGTCCCGGGGCAGCGCCGCGGTGCTGCTGCGGCCGTCGATGGTCAGCGTGACCTCGCTGGTCTCGCCGGTCGGCAGCGCCTCGGCGTGCTCGACCGGGGGCGGCGGCTCGTCGACGAAGAACAGCTCCCGGTGCACCCGCTCGGCCGGCACGCCGAGCTCGGCCAGCACCGTCCTGGCCTCCTCGACCATCGGGTACGGCCCGCACAGCCAGACGTGGTCGACCGCATCCAGCGGCACCAGCAGGTCGAGCAGGGTACGCAGCCGGTCGCCGTCCAGCCGGCCGGAGAGCAGCTCGACGTCGCGTGGCTCCCGGGACAGCACGTGCACCAGCTCGAACCGGGCGCCGTAGCGGTCCTTCAGGTCGGACAGCTCGTCGGCGAACATCACCGTCGCCGCCCGGCGGTTGCCGTAGATGAGCGTGACGTGTGCGGCCGGCGAGCCGGCCAGCACCGACGCCGCGATCGAGAGCACCGGCGTGATCCCGGAGCCGGCGGCGATGCACAGGTGCCGGCCGCCGGCGGCCGGGTCGGCCCGGAACCGGCCGGTCGGCGTCTGCACCTCGACCCTGGTGCCCGGCCGCACCTCCCGGACCAGCCAGCTGGAGAACAGCCCGTCCGGCACCTCGCGGACGCCGACCCGCGGCGGCGAGCCGACCGGCGCGCAGATCGAGTACGACCGGCGCTCCTCGACGCCGTCGACCACCCGGCGCAGCGCGAGCGACTGCCCGGCCGCGAACGCGTAGTCGCCCCGCAGCTCGTCCGGGACCTCGAAGGTGACCGCAGCCGCGTCGTCGCAGAGCTTCTCCACCGCCGCGACCGTGAGCGTGTGGAACGCCATCAGATTTCCTTCACGTGCTCGAACGGCTCCGCGCAGGCCGCGCAGCGGTAGAGGGCCCGGCAGGCGGTCGCGCCGAACTCGGAGACCAGCTCGGCCCGGTCCGAACCGCACCGTGGACAGTGGACGGTCCGCCGCGGCGGCCCGAGCGTCAGCGGCACCGGCCCGGACCGGCGCGGTGCCGGGCCGGGCGGGGAGATGCCGTGCTCGGCCAGCGCCCGCCGGCCCCGCGGGCTGATCCAGTCGGTGGACCAGGCCGGCGAGAGCTCGACCCTGACCCGCACGTCGGCGAACCCGGCCCCGGCGAGCGCGCCCACCAGCGCCCGGCTCATCTCGGTCATCGCCGGGCAGCCCGAGTAGGTCGGGGTGATCGCGACCTCGACCGTCCCGCCGTCGACGCTGACCCCCCGCAGCACGCCGAGGTCGGCCAGGGTGAGCATGGGCAGCTCGGGGTCGGTCACCCGCTCGGCCGCGGCCCGGGCGGCGGCCTCGGCCGCCTCGGCGGTGGCGGTCACCATGCCCCCTCCGGGTGGGCGCGGGCGACCTCCTGCATCTCGGCCAGCATCTCCCCGAGCGCGGGGGTGTGCCGGCCGTCCCGGCCGCCGCCCTCCCCCACCGGGCCGGCGGCCGGCGGTCGGACGCCGGCGGCCGCGAAGACCTCGGCCAGCACCGCGTCGACCGTGCCCTCCACAGTGGACGGATCGACGCCGGCTCCGGCCGCGGCGACCCGCCGCTGCACCGGGTGGGCGGCGGTGAGCTCCGGCACCAGCGGCCAGAGCCGGTCGAGCGCGGCCAGCAGCCGGCGGCGCGACTCGTCGGTGCCGCGGGCGAGGGTGACCACCCAGCGGGCGGCGTGGTCGCGGTGGTAGGCGACCTCCTTGACGCCCTTCGCCGCGACCGCGGCGAGCACCGCGTCGCTCGACCCGGTCAGGCGCTCCAGCACGGCCAGCCGGTGCACGGAGAACAGCAGCAACCGCACGACCGCGTCGGCGAAGTCGACGTCGACGCCCTCCACCAGCAGCGCGTTGCGGAACTGCCCGGCCGGGCGGAAGTAGGCCAGCGCGTCCTCCGGCGGCTGCGCCGAGGGCGGCACCACCGACGGGTCGACCAGCGCGGCCCGGGCCAGCAGCAGCCTGGCCTGCCCGAGCAGGTCGAGCGCGACGTTGGCGAGCGCGATGTCCTCCTCGAGATCCGGCGCCCGGCTGCACCAGTGGGACAGCCGCTGGGCCAGCACGAGCGCGTCGTCGCCGAGCATCAGGCAGTAGGCGGCGAGGTCGGCCCGGTCCACTTCGGACGGTACGGCCGGGTCGACGCCGGCCAGCGGATCGGTGAACCCGGTGCCGAACGCCCAGTGCGGGTCGGCGTCGCCGAGCAGACCGGCGTACGCGTTGTCGTGGTCGGTCATCGCGGCGCTCACATGTGCGGGACGTCGTCGGGAATCGAGTAGAACGTCGGGTGCCGGAACACCTTGTCCCCGCTCGGGGCGAACAGCGACTCCTTCTCCTCCGGCACCGACGCGGCGACGTCCGAGGCCAGCGCCACCCAGACGCTGACCCCTTCGGACCGTCGCGTGTAGACGGCGCTGCCGCGGCGGATCGCGTCGGCCGGGTCGGCGGCCCGGATCGAGCCGGCGTGCACGTGGTTGAGCCCGCGCTTGCCCCGGACGAACACCTCGTACAGCGGCCAGCCGGCGTCAACCACGGTCTGCCTCGGCATGGGCGACGGCGGCCGCGCGGACCCAGGCACCGTCCTCGTGCGCCCGGCGCCGGTGCGCCATCCGCTCGGCGTTGCACGGACCGTCGCCGGAGACGACCGCCTTGAGCTCGGACCAGTCCGGCTCGCCGAAGTCGTACGAGCCGCGGGCGGCGTTCCAGCGCAGCGCCGGGTCGGGCAGCGTGACGCCGAGCGCGTCGGCCTGCGGCACGGTCATGTCCACGAACCGCTGCCGCAGCTCGTCGTTGGTGTTGCGCTTGATGCCCCAGGCCATCGACCGGGCCGTGTTCGGCGACTCGGTGTCCGGCGGGCCAAACATCATCAGCGACGGCCACCAGAACCGGTTCACCGACTCCTGCACCATCGACCGCTGCTCGTCGGTGCCGCGCATCATCGTCATCAGCAGCTCGTAGCCCTGCCGCTGGTGGAACGACTCCTCCTTGCAGATGCGGATCATCGCCCGCCCGTACGGCCCGTACGAGGTGCGGCACAGCGGCACCTGGTTGCAGATCGCGGCGCCGTCGACGAGCCAGCCGATCGTGCCGACGTCCGCGTACGACGGGGTGGGGTAGTTGAAGATCGAGGAGTATTTCTGCTTGCCCGCCAGCAGCAGCTCGACCAGCTGGGCCCGGGAGACGCCGAGGGTCTCGGCCGCCGAGTAGAGGTAGAGCCCGTGGCCGGCCTCGTCCTGCACCTTGGCCAGCAGGATCGCCTTGCGCCGCAGCGACGGCGCGCGCTCGATCCAGGCGCCCTCCGGCTGCATGCCGATGACCTCGGAGTGCGCGTGCTGCGCGATCTGCCGGACCAGCGTCTTCCGGTAGCCGTCGGGCATCCAGTCCCGCGGCTCGATCCGGTCATTACGGGCGATGACGGCCTCGAACCCGGCCTCGTCCTCCACCACGGCTGGCCTCCCGGGCGCCGGAATTACTGACCGATCGTTCAGTAACAGGATCCCACGGCCGGCGGGCCGGCGCAACGCGACTGAACCAGCCGCCCGGAACCGGAGTAGACAGTGGACATGAGCGTTCGGATGCGAGACGTGGTGGACAGCGAGCTCGGCGCGCTGCGGCGGGAGCTGCTGCCGCGCCGGCTGCGGGCCGAGCTGGGCGGCAGCACGGTCGTCGACACCAACCGGGGCATGCTGGTGTGGGAGCCGCGCCGGGTGGTGCCGGCCTACGCGGTGCCGGTCGGTGACATCGCCGGCACCATCCAGACCGACCCGGACGGGCAGGTCACGCCGCCGGACAGCCCGATGATCTTCCCGAACACGCCGTTCGCCGCGCACACCGCGCCGGGCGAGCCGGTGATCGTCAGCGTCGGCGACCGCAGCGCGAAGGGGTTCAAGCCGGCCGACGCCGGCCTCGACGGGTACGTCGAGCTGGACTTCGCCGACTTCGACGCCTGGTATGAGGAGGACGAGCACCGCATCGGCCATCCGCGCGACCCGTACAAGCGCATCGACGTGCTGCCGTCGTCGCGGCACATCCGCATCGAGCGCGACGGGGTCGTGCTGGCCGAGACCGACCGGGCGAAGCTGATGTACGAGACCAGCCTGCCGATCCGCTACTACCTGCCGGCCGAGGACGTGCGGGTGCCGCTGCGGGACAGCGCGCTGAAGACGATCTGCGCCTACAAGGGCCAGGCGTCGTACAAGTCGGTCGAGATGCCGGACGGGACCGTGCTCGACGACCTGGTCTGGTACTACCCGGACCCGCTCAACGACGCGGTGCCGGTGCGCGACCTGGTCGCGTTCTACGACGAGAAGGTGGACGTGGTGGTCGACGGGTCCCGGCGCGGGCGCCCGCACACCGAGTGGTCCTGACCGGGGGCACTAGGACGGCCGGGACAGCCGGTGGATGCTCACCCGGGGCATCGCGTCCTCCGGCGTCACCACCCGGCTCTGCCGGCGCCAGCCGGCCGCGTCGACCGCGCGGAGGAAGTCCGGCTCCCGCGGCCGGCCGGGGTCGGCCAGCCACGCCGCCCGGCCCAGCCGGGGCAGCAGGTCGACCAGCACCGGCACGGTCTTCGGCTCGTAGAGCACGTCGGCCGCGAGCACCAGGTCCCAGGGCGCGCCGGCCAGCAGCGGCTCGGGCCGCTCGAACGCGCACCGCACGGTCGTGACCGCGACCCCGTTGCGGCCGGCGTTGACGGTGGTGAACGCGATCGCCTCGGCCGACTGGTCGGCGGCCAGCACCTCCGCGCCGGCGGTCGCGGCGGCGACGCTGACCAGCCCGAGCCCGCAGCCGAGCTCGAGCACCCGGCGGCCGGTCAGGTCCAGCGCGGCGACCGCGGCGGCCAGCGCGCTGCCGCTCGGCCACAGCTCGGCCCAGAACGGCAGCCGGTCGTCGGCGGGGTCGTCCTCGGCCAGCACCTCGTCGAGCAGCGCGTCGCCGGAGCGCGGCCGGAGCAGCCGGACCGGGTGGCCGCCGAGCGTCAGCGTCTCCTCGACCAGGTCGGACGCCGCCCCGTCGGGCAGCCCGGCGGGGACCTCGGAGACCGGACGGGCGCTCACCCGCCGAGCGTACGCACCGGCACCGGGGCGGCCGTCAGATGTGCAGACCCGACGCGGCGGCGTGCAGGAACGCCGCCGAGACCTCGGCCGGCGTCTGCACGCTCGACACGTACCCGTTCACGCCCCCGACCGCCTTCTCCAGGGTGGCCACCTCGGGCAGCTTCCCGTACGCGACGACAGTCAGCTCGACCGGCCGCTTCGGGTCCGCGGCCTTCTTCAGCTCGGTCGCCAGCTGCTGCACGCTGATCGACACCGGGTCGTCCTCGTTGCGACCGTCGGTGAAGACCACCACCTGATTGGCCTCGTCCGCCCGCCAGGACGCGGTCGCCGCCTTGTACGCGGCCAGGATCGTGTCGTACAGGCCGGTCCCGGTCCGTTCGGCGGTGAGCCGGTTGACCGCCGCGGCCAACCCGGCCCGCTGCCCGTCGGTCAGCTGCTCGGTCGACAGCAGCACCCGGTAGTCCCGCGGCGGGTCCAGCTGCGAGCCGAACGACCACAGCCCCAGCGACGACTGGTCCGGCAACATCCGACCGACCGCCAGGCAGCCCTGCTGCACCAGGTTGATCAGCGGCGTCGACGTGCCGGGCGCCGGCTGGCCCATCGACCCGGACACGTCGACCGCGAGCAGGATGCTGCTGCGCCGGTCCTGCACATACCAGGCGGCGAAGACGTGGTCGACGTGGTGCGGCTTGAGGACCTCCAGCGGCTCCGCGGTCAGCCGCGGCAGCCGCAGGTCGCCCTGCCGCGGGGCGGTGTCGGCGTTGGGCCGGCGCAAGCCAGCCGCCGTGTACGCCTTGGCCGCGCTCGGGCTCTTCAGCGCGGCCAGCAACCGCTCCAGGCCGGCCTTGCGGACCGGGTCGGCGACCGCGGCGGCGGTCGGCAGCCAGCCGTAGCGGAGCACGGCGGTGTGGTCGGTGCCGGCCAGCACCGCCGCGTCCTCGGTGGTCGGCTTCGCCGACAGCAGCACGTACTCCGGGACCAGGCCGACCTCACCCGGCTGGCTCGGCAGGGCCGGCTCGGTGCCCGAGACCGTGCGGGTCTGCCGGAGCGCGGCGGACAGCGCGGCGGACGACGCGTCCATCCCGTCCTTGATCCACACCGCCTCGCCCAGCGTCCCGGCCGCGACCATGCCGTCGCCGGAGCCGTTCGGGTCGCGGACGGCGAGCCGCACCCCGTCCGGCGAGGCGACCAGCTTCGACAGCGCGAGCCAGCTGCCGCCGGCGTGGGTCAGCCGGGCCGCGGTCGCGGTGTCGGTGACCATGTAGATGGGGCTGTTCGCGAGCACCGTGCCGGAGCCGCCCTCGCCGTCGTCGGCCAGCAGACCGCCGCGGGCGACGGCGGCCCAGGACAGGTCGTCCGGGATCCAGACGTCCGCCTCCCGCTCGGCCACCCTGGCGGCGGCGGCCCGGCCGTCGACCACGGCCGTGTCGAGCGCGACGCAGTGCGGGCCGGTGGCCAGCGACGGCTGCAGCGCGGTGAGCACCTTCGCGAACGAGCTCGCGGTGACGACCTTCAGCGTCTGGTCGCAGGTGGACTCGGCCAGCAGCGCCGAACTCGACGAGCCGGCCTCGGGCCCGCTCGGTCCACGCTTGGCCACCGCGACCACGGCGGAACCGACCGCCACGACGACCAACACCACTGCGGCGCCCCAGAGCAATGGGCGAGCCGCCCGCCCGGTGCGGTGTTTCCCCATGACACTCCCCGTGATCCGGGGCGCCCCCCGCGACCCTCAGCGACCCTTGCCGGCGGCAGCATCGCACCTCCGCCGCAGGTGTAAAGAGGAACCGCACGAAATTCGACCCGGCGCGCAGGAGTGACCACGCATGGTCGTCAGTGGTGGTCGGCGCCCTCGTGGTCCCGGTGCCCGGCCGGCTCCAGCTGGAACGTCGAGTGCTCGACGTCGAAGTCCTCGCGCAGGCAGTGGTGCAGCCGGTCGAGCATGCTGCCGCCGCAGCCGTCGCCGAGCACGTCGCGCTCGACCGTCACATGTGCGGACAGCACCGGCACGCCGCTGGTGATCGTCCAGGCGTGCAGGTCGTGCACGTCGACGACGCCCGGCTGGGCCAGCATGTGCCGGCGCACCTCGACCAGGTCGACCCCGCGGGGGGTGCCCTCCAGCAGCACCTCGCCGGCGTCCCGGAGCAGCCGGACCGCCCTGGGCACGATCAGCGCGGCGATGACCAGCGAGGCGATCGGGTCGGCCCGCTCCTGCCCGGTGACCGCGATGACACCGGCGGCGACCAGCACCGCGACCGAGCCGAGCGCGTCGCCGAGCACCTCCAGGAACGCGCCGCGGACGTTGAGCGACTCCCGCCGGCCGCCGGCCAGCAGGACGAGCCCGCCGATGTTGGCCGCCAGCCCGAGGCCCGCGGCGAACAGCACCGCTCCGGTCTCGATCTGCGGCGGGTCGGCCAGCCGCCGGATCGCCTCGACCACGACCACCCCGGCCAGGCCGAGCAGCAGCAGCGCGTTGCCGCCGGCGGCGAGCACCTCGGCCCGCTGCCAGCCGAAGGTCCGGCGGGCGGTCGGGACCCGTCCGGCCATCCGGACCGCCAGCAGGGCGAGGCCGATGCCGAGCGCGTCGGTGGCCATGTGGCCCGCGTCGGCGAGCAGCGCGAGGCTGCCGGAGAGCAGTCCGACGACCACCTCGAGGACCAGCACGGCGACGGTGATCCCGAGCACGGCGGCCAGCCGGCCGCGGTAGGCGGCGGCAGCCGTCCCCGCGCCGGAACCGGCGTGCCCGTGATCGTGCCCCACGACTACGACGGTACTGCGGAGGCCCGGTTCGCCCCTATGGTCTGGCTCATGCAGCCCGACCCGACGGCCGTCCTCGGCGAGCTGATGCGCCGGGCCCGCGACGCCGGCCCCGGGCAGCTCGCCTCGCTGGTCGCCGACGCCGCGGCGGCGGTCGGTCTGGCCGACGCGGTGATCTACCTGGCCGACTACGGCCAGACCCGGCTGATGCCGGTCCCGTACGCGGGCATGCCCGCGCGGCTGCCGCTCGGGGTGGACGGCACGCTGGCCGGGCGGGCGTACCGGACCGGCAGCCCGCTCACCGCTGAGGGCACTGACCAGGCGCGACGCCGGCTGTGGCTCCCGCTGTGCGAGGGCCACGAGCGGCTCGGCGTGCTCGAGGCGACGATCCCCGCGGCCGGCGCAACCGACGGCGGGACGGCCGGCGGGACGGCCGGCGGGACGGCCGGCGGGACGGCCGGCGGGACGGCCGGCGGGACGACCGGCGGGACGACCGGCGGGACGACCGGCGCAACCGACGGCGGGACGGCCGGCGGGACGACCGGCGCCGCCCTGTTCGCCGACGTGGTCGCGATGCTCGTCGCCACCCAGTGGCGGTACGGGGACGTGTTCGAGCTGGTGCGCCGGGTCCGGCCGATGCGGCTGCCGGCGGAGATCCAGTGGCGGCTGCTGCCGCCGACGACCGTACGGGCCGCCGGGGTCTCGCTGTCCGGACTCCTGGAGCCGTGGGACGAGGTCGGCGGCGACGCGTTCGACTACGCGCTCAACGACGGCCGGCTGCACGTGGCGCTGCTCGACGCGATGGGGCACGGGCTCGGCGCGACGCTGCTGTCCAGCCTGGCGGTCGGCGCCTACCGCAACGCCCGCCGCAGCCGGGCCGACCTGGTCGCCTCGTACGAGGCCATCGACGTCGCGCTCGCCACCCAGTTCGGCCGGTCGACGTTCGTCACCGGGCTGCTGCTCGACCTCGACGTGGCCACCGGTGCGGTGCGCTGGCTCACCGCCGGGCACCTGCCGCCGCTGCTCATCCGGCACGACCGGGCGGTCACGCTGCCGCCGGCCCGGCCGGCGACGCCGTTCGGGCTCCGGTTCAGCGACGGCCACCCGCCGGTGCACACGCTGCAGCTCGAACCCGGCGACCGGCTCGCGCTCTACACCGACGGCGTCGTCGAGGCGCGCCGGCTCGGCCAGTTCTTCACCGAGGAGCGGCTGGCCGACTTCGTCGTGCGGGAGTCCGCGTCCGGGCTGGACGGCGCCGAGGTGCTGCGCCGGCTGATCCGGGCCGTGCTCGACCACCAGCACGGCGTGCTGCAGGACGACGCGACGATCCTGCTGCTCGAGTGGGCCGGCCCGCCGGCGTGACGCCGGCGGGCCGGTCGTGCGTCAGCGGGTCTCGTCGCCGTCCTCGTCCAGCGGCCGCATGTCCACCCGCTCGCTGGTGACCTCGCCGATCACCTGGCCGGTCTCGTCCACGACCGGCGTCGTGGACTGCTCGTCGGTGACCATCCAGCGGCGCAGCCGGCCGCGGCCCGCCTCGCCCCCGGTGCCCGCCGTGCCTGCCGTGCCGGCCGTGCCCGCGGTGCCGACCGGCCCGACCGGGTCGGCCTCGACCGCGCTGCCGCGGGCGAAGTCCGGAGCGGCAGTGGACGGGGCGCCGGTGGCCGACGCGTCCTGGCCGCGGGCGAAGTCCGGGCCGCCGCTGAGGCCGCCGGCGGTGCCGGTCAGCGACTCGTCCTCGCCGCGGGCGAAGTCCGGGCCCTCCTCCTCGCCGAGCTCGCCGGTCTCGACGAACCCCTTGCCGCCCATCGCCTGGGCCACGTCCTGGTCACCGAGCGGCGTGCCGGTCGGGTCGGCCTCCCCCGCGGCCAGCCCGGCCGCTGTGCCGGTGTCGGCGGTCAGGCCGGTGTCGCGCGCCATGCCGGTGCCGGCCGCCATGCCGGTGCCGGCCGCCATGCCCGTGCCGGCCGTCATGCCGGTGTCGGCCGTCATGCCGGTGGCCGCCGTGTCGGGACCGGCGTCGGTCGGCGTCTGCCGCCCGAACGGACCCTGGCTGACCCCGTAGTACGTGTAGAGCTCGGTCTCCTGCTCCTCCGACAGGTGCCCGTCCTCGTCGATCCGGGGCGCGTCGTGGACCTTGCTCTTGGCGATGTCGACGACCAGCTCGTCACCCTCGACCCTGGCCGCGGCCAGCGGCACGAAGCTCTCCTTGGTGCCGAACAGGCCGGTGCGCACGGTCACCCATTCCGGCTGCCCCGTCGTGTCGTCCAGGTAGACCTGGCCGACCTTGCCGATCTTCTCGCCGGCACTGTCGCGGACCGTCGATCCCATCAGCGACGGCACCGATGCCTGGTCGATCATTGTTGTCTCCCGCCTGAGTCGCGTTGCGTCACCCCTACGTTTCCCGGGGGCCTCCCGCGCAACCATCACTCCGACGGGAGCAGCACCCAGAGGATGATGTACAGCACGAACTGCGGTCCGGGAAGGAGGCAGGACACCAGGAACAGCACTCGGACCAGCGTCGGGGACAGTCCGAAGCGCAGGGCGAGACCGGCGCAGACGCCGCCGATCATCCGTCCGCGGCGGGGGCGGTACAGGCGTGGCGTGGTTTCCATGCCCTGACGCTATGTCCTGCGGGTGCCGGGCTCATGCGGGATTCCCCGGATCTATCCCCGGAATCCGGGCAGTTCTCCCCGGTACGGCCGGACCGGCGGGGCGCCGACGCCGACCTCGACGGCGAAGACCCGGCCCGCCTCCGGCTCCTGCGCCCGCTCGTCCGGCGTCATGTTCTCGTACGAGGTGGTGACGAACAGGCGCTGGCCGCTGGCGCCGCCGATCGCGACCGACGTCGGTCGGCTCACCGGAAGCGGCAAGACCGACAGTGTGCTGCCGTCGGGCGCAAACCGTCGCACTTCACCCCCGCCGTTCATCGCCGCCCAGATCGCACCCTCGTCGTCCACGGTGATGCCGTCCGCGGCGCCTCGCTCGGATCGGATCAGCACCCGGCCGACCATCGTCTCGGGGTCGTACGCGGTGACGATCCCGACGCCGCTGTCGGCGTGGTAGAGCGTGCGGCCGTCCGGGCTCCAGCCCAGCCCGTTCGCGATGGTGGCGGTCGGCAGCATGACCCGCACCGAGCCGTCCGGGTCGCAGCGCAGCAGCCGGCCGGCGCCGGCCCGCTGGTCGTAGGCCATCGAGCCGGCCCAGAACCGGCCCTGCCGGTCGCAGGCCGCGTCGTTCATCCGGACGTCGGCCGGCTCGGTGTCCAGCAGCCGGGTCACCGTCCCGTCCGGGGCCAGGTAGCGGAAGCCGCGGCCGGCCGCGCACAGCCAGCCGGCGCGGTCCGAGATCGGCGCGATCGCGCCCAGCGGCTCGCCGATCGACACCTCCGCCACGGTGCGCAGCCGGTCGCCGTCCTCGACCGCCCGGCGGAACACCCCGGCCATGATGTCCACCCAGAGGAACTCGCCCCGGTCGGCGTCCCAGCGGGCGCACTCCCCCAGCTCGGCGGCCTCGACCGAGACCGGCGTCAGCTCTCCAGTCACCGCGCGACCGTACGCTGCCGGGCATGGATGGACCGGGGCAGGCGGGCTGGGACGCGATCGTGGCGGCGCCGGAGCGAGCGCTGGTCGCGCTGGACTACGACGGCGTGCTGGCGCCGATCGTCGACGACCCCGACCAGGCGGTGCCGGCGCCTGGTGCGATCGAGACGCTGCGCCGGCTCGCCGGCCGGGTCGGCACGCTCGCCGTGGTCACCGGCCGGCCGGCGGAGGTGGTCGTCCGGCTCGGCGGCCTCGACTCGGTGCCCGGCCTGTGCGTCGAAGGGCAGTACGGCGCGGAGCACTGGGTGGCCGGGCGGCTGACCACCCCGGACGACCCGGCCGAGGTGGTCGAGGCCAGGCCGGCGCTGCCGGCGGCGCTGGCCGAGGCCGGCGCCGACCCCGGGGTTTGGGTCGAGGACAAGCGGCTCGCGCTGGTCGTGCACACCCGCCGCACCAGGGACCCGGACGGCGAGCTCGACCGGCTGCGGCCGGCGCTGGAGCGGTTCGCGGCCCGGTACGGGCTGGAGCCGCACCCCGGCAAGATGGTCATGGAGCTGCGGCCGCCCGGCTTCGACAAGGGTGGCGTGCTGCGCCGGCTGGCGGAGGATCGGGCGCCGGCGGCGGTGCTGTTCGCCGGCGACGACGTCGGTGACCTGCCCGGGTTCGGCGCGGTCGAGCAGCTGCGCGAGGCCGGGACGCCCGGGCTGACGGTGGCCAGCGCGTCGGCCGAGGCGGTCGAGGTGGCGCGGGCCGCCGACGTGGCCGTCGACGGGCCGGCCGGCGTGGTCGAGCTGCTCAGCCGGCTCGCCGACGCCGTCGCCGGCCCGGGCGCGGCCGACCCGATCGGCGGCCCAGGCGCGGCCGACGCCGACGGCGGCCCGGGCGAGGCCGACGCCGTCGCCGGTCCGGGCGCGGGCGACCCGATCGGCGGCCCGGGTGAGGGCGACGCCGACGGCGGCCCGGGCGAGGGCGACGCCGGCGACGCGGTCAGGAGCCGCCGGAGGTGATGCCCGGCTGGCCGGAGTCGGTACCCGGTCCGGAGCCGGGCAGGCTGTCCGGCCCGGACAGCCCGCCGTCCGGGCCGGCCGTCGAACCCTGGTCGGACGTGGACGAGGACGCCGGATCCGGCGTGGACGGCGTGCTCGCCTCGTGCCCGAGCCAGCCCACCAGCACGCCGCCGACCAGCACCGCGCCGACCCCGGTCACCGCGGTGGTGGTGCGCACCCGCGCCAACGTCCGGTCCCGCTCGTTCGGATCTGCGCTCATGTCCGCGCCTCCAGTCGCAGGGCCAGGGCCGGGCAGGCCGCCACCGCGCGGCGGGCCGCCTTCTCGCTGCCGGGCGGCAGCGGGCCGACGATCGGGAAACCCCAGTCGTCCAGGGTGACCGCCTCCGGCAGCAGCCCGGCACACAGGCCGTCGCCGCGGCAGGCGATCCGGTCCACCTCGATCCTCACCGCGGCACCTCCAGGTAGCGCGGTCCGAAGAAGCCGGCGCAGGGCCGGCCGGACACGTGTGCGGACAGGTCGGCGGCGAACACCCGCAGCGCCGAGGCCACCAGCCGGGCCGCCCCGTCCGGGTGCCGGCACGCTCCCCGCCCGGGCAGCGTCGCCGTCCACCGGCGCACCGCGGCCAGCGCGGCCGCCGCGTGCGGACCGCCGGCGACCGCGGCGTCCAGCGCCCCGGCGATGTCCGGCAGCCCGAACACGCACGGCCCGCACTGGCCGGCGCTCTGCCCGGCCAGGTAGCGCGCGACCGCCGCGGTCTCGGCCGGGCCGCAGGCGTGCCGGGGCAGCACGGCGAGGATGCCGGGGCCGAGCACGCCGCCGGCCGTGCGCATGCCGGCGTGCGTCAGCGGGGCCGACCGGGCCGCCTCGCCGGACAGCCAGGCGCCGCCGTACCCGCCGGTGAGCACCGCGCCGACGTCGACCGCGCCGGGCGCGGCCAGCGCCGTTCCGGCCGGGGTACCGGTCGGCAGCTCGACCACGCCCGGGGCCGGCACCGCGCCGGCCACAGTGACCAGCAGCGTGCCCGGCTCGGCCGGGTCGCCCACCGCCCGGTACCGCTGCGGTCCACAGTGGACGGCCAGGGCGACGCCGGCCAGCGTCTCGACGTTGAGCACCAGGGTCGGCGCCCCCCGCACTCCCCGTTCGGCGGCCCGCGGCGGCCGGGAGGTGGGCAGCGCCGGGCCGCCGGAGAGCAGCTGCACCAGTGCCGACTCCTCGCTGGCCACGTACCGGCGCGGGACCGCGCGCAGGTGCACCGTCACCCCGGCGAGGTCGTGCCGGCGCACCGCGTCCTGCACGGCGGGCGGCGGCGCGAGTCCGGCGGGCAGGCACAGGTACGCCTCGCGGGCGCCGACTGCGCTTGCGGCCAGCACGATGCCCTCCAGCACCTGGTGCGGCGCGCGGGCCAGCAGCGTGGCGTCCTTGGCCGAGAGGGGCTCGCCCTCGGCGGCGTTGGCGACCAGCACCGGCGCGCGGCGTCGGCCCCGGACGGCGGCCAGCTTGCGGGCGGTCGGGAAGCCGCCGCCGCCGCGCCCGACCAGCCCGGCCGCGGCCACCGCCGCCTCGACGTCCACCCCGGCCGGGCGCGGCCCGAGCGGCGGCCCGCCGAGCAGTCGGGTGGTCAGCGTGGCCGTGGTCACCGGGCGCTCCTCGCCGCCGGCGGCACCGTCGAGGCCACCCGGGCCAGCTCCGCCGCCGTCCTGACCCGGACCGCGACCGCGACGGCGACGGCGACGACCGCCAGCACCGCCAGGGCCACGCCCCAGGGCGCCCGGGCGTCGGTGCCGGTGGTCAGGTAGTGCAGGACCGCGACCGGCCAGGCCGCGTACGTCAGCCAGTGCACCGCGCGCCAGGTCCGCACGCCGAACCTGACCCGCAGCAGGCTGGTCGCGATCACCACGAGAACCAGGTCGAACGCGATCGTCCCCAGCCCGACCCACGCCGGCCGGTACGCCGACGCGAACGGCACCAGCGCCGCGTACCAGTTGATGTCGACGTAGTTGTCGAGCACGACCGCGCCGACGTGGACGGCCAGCGCGCCGATCGACAGCAGGGCGAGGTCGCGGTGCAGGGCCTGCCGGGCCCAGCGCGGCCAGGTCGCGGACCGGGTCGGCGCGATCGAGCGGGTTCCGAGCACGACGGTGGTGGTCAGCAGCACCAGCGCGACGATGCCGGCCGCCCTGGACACCAGCCAGAGCACCCCGACGGTCATCGCGGCCATCCCCCGACGGTGTGCACGGTCCCGTCGGTGCCGACCAGCCGGGCCGGCAGCGGCGCCCGCTGCAGCCAGTCCAGCCCGCGGACCATCGTCGCGGTCGCGGCGATCTGCGCGTCCAGGCAGGACGCGGCCGCGACGGACACCGTGCGCCAGGGCGTGTCCGCCGGCAGTCCGGTCACCGGGTCGACGATGTGGTGCAGCCCGACCCCGCCCCGCCGCCACCGGCGGACCGAGGTCGAGGACGTGGCCAGCCCGCCGGTCCGGATCCGCACCGCGGGCAGGTCAGGGTCGTCCGCGGCCGCGTCGTCGGCCAGCCGGACCGTCCAGCCGCCGGGCGGGCCGCTGCCGGCCACCGCGATGTCCCCGCCGAGCGAGACCAGCACGCCGCAGCCGGCCGCGGCGGCCGCGTCCCGGGCCGCGCGGTCGGCCGCGTACGCCTTGGCGGTCGCGCCGAGGTCGAGCACCACGCCGGCCGGCACCCGGACGGTCCCGGCGTCCGCGTCGACCTCGACCGCCCACCAGCCCGGCACCCGGCGGATCACCAGCGGCCCGGCCGACTCGGCCGGCACCGCGGGGAAGTCACGGTCGTAGCCGAGCCCGGCCAGCGCGCCGCCCACGGTCGGGTCGACCGCGCCGCCGGTCACCCTGGCCGCCCGCAGCGCGGCCTGCACCAGATCGAGCAGCAGCGGGGACGCCGCGGTCGGCCGGCCCGACGCCAGCCCGGCGACCTCGGAGTCGGCGCGGAACCGGGAGGCGACGTCGTCGAGCTGCTCGAGCTGGCAGCGCACCACCTCCACCGCGTCGCCGAGCCGCTGGGCCGCGGTCACCAGCACCCGCGCGGTGGTGCCGATCGCCGGGAAGCTGGCGATCCCCCACCGCGGTGCTGGCGCCCGCCCGGCCGCAGCACCGACCCCGGGCGGAGCACCCGGCGCCCGCCCGCCGCCGGCCGCGGCCGAGGCACCTGCCGACGCTCGCCCTCCGCGGGTCGCCGTCCGCGAGCCCATGGCGCCTCCCGAGATCATCGTGACTTCAACGATCGTGCGGGCGGCTCCTGTGCGGAGTCTGTGGGCCGGGTCAGCCGGAGGTGAGGATCAGGTGTCCAGCGCGTCCAGCTGCTGCCGGAACCAGTCGGCCGGCGGCAGCGCGGTCGCCGCGGACAGCAGCCGCTTCCACCGCTCCTGCCGCTCGGCGGCCGGCATCGACAAGGCGGCGTGCAACGCCTCCGCGGTCTCGGTCACGTCGTACGGGTTGACCAGCAGCGCGTCCTGGCCGTACTGGTCGGCGATGCCGGCCTCCCGGGACAGCACCACCGCGCAGTCGTGCTCGGAGAGCACGACCCCCTCCTCGGCCACCAGGTTCATCCCGTCCCGGACCGGGTTGACCAGCAGCACGTCGGCCAGCCGCAGCGCGGCCAGCGAGCCCGGGTAGTCGTTGGCCACCTCGAGCAGCACCGGGTCCCAGTCGTCGGTGCCGAACTCCTGCTCGATCTCCCGGCCGGCCCGCTGCACCGCTGCGGTGTACTCGCGGTATTCCGGGATGTCGGTCCGGGACGGGTACGCGTACGCGACGTGCACGATCCGCCCGTGCCACTCCGGCCGGAGCCGCAGCAGCTCCCGGTAGGCCAGCAGGCCGCGGACGATGTTCTTGCTCAGCTCGGTGCGGTCGACCCGGGAGATCACCTTCCGGTCGCCGATCACCTCGCGCAGGTGCGCCAGCCCGGCCTCGGCGTCCTCGTCGTGCGCCTTGGCCCGGATCTCGTCCGCGGCGGTGCCCAGCGGGTGCACCCCGGTCCGGACCGTCCGGCCCTGCCAGCGCACCGTCCCGGCGGCCAGGTCGACGTCGGCGTCCAGGAAGCGGTCGCAGCAACGCAGGAACGCCTCCGACCAGCGCCGGCTGTGGAACCCGACGTGGTCGGCGCCGAGCAGGCCGGTGAGGATCTCCCGGGCGACCGCGGTCGGCAGCATCCCGAACTGCTCCGGCGGCGCCCACGGCGTGTGGGTGAAGTGCGCGATGTGCAGGTCGTCCCGCTGCTCGCGCAGCTGCCGCGGCACCAGGTTCAGGTGGTAGTCCTGCACCATCACCTTCGCCCCGGGCGCCGCCTCGGCGGCCAGCGCATCCGCGAACGTCCGGTTGTAGCGCTCGTACGCGGCCCACAGCCGCCGCCAGCCGGCGTCGAAGACCGGCGTGTTCGCGCTGTCGTAGAGCAGGTGCTGGATGAACCAGATCGTCGAGTTGGCGATCCCGTTGTAGGCCCGGGCGAACGTGGACGGGTCCAGCGGCAGCATCCGCACGTCAAGCCCGCCGGTGTCGTAGCCGGCCTCCGCCAGGTGCCCGTCCGGGGCGCGGCGCGCCGCCGCCCGCTCGCGGTCGTTGAGCGCCGCGCACACCCACAGGCCGCCGACTTCGGACAGCGCCGAGACCATCCCGCTGACCAGGCCACCGCCGCCGCGCCGGACCTCCTCCCGGCCGGCCGCCCCGGCCGAGATCGACACCGGGCCGCGGTTGGCGGCGACGAGCAGGGACCGGGAACCGGAGGCAGCCATGCTGTCTGCGTACCCCAGAACCCGCCGGGGAGCTACCGGTGGCTGCGGACCATGCGCGCCGCGGTCTCGCCGGCCTCGCCGGCCGGCACGGTGACCTGCTCCCGGGTGGTCAGGTCGCGCACCGCGACCTCGCCGCGGGCCCAGTCGTCCGGGCCGACCAGCACCGCGACCAGCGCACCGCCCCTGGCCACCCTGGTCAGCTCCTTGCCGAGCTTGCGCTGCTCCAGCGCGACCGTGGTCCGCAGGCCGGCCGCCCGCAGCCCGGTCGCGACCGCACGGGCCGGCCCGAACAGGTCCCCGGCCAGCGGCAGCACGGCCGCGTCGGTCTCCGCCGCCGGCCCGGGCAGCAGCCCGTGCGTGGCCAGGAAGTCAGGCAGGGTCACGTCGCCGACCGCGAACCCGATCCCGGGGATCTGCTGGTTGGTGAACAGCCCGGCCAGGTCGCTGTACCGGCCGCCGCCGAACAGCGCCCGCGGGTTGGCCGGGTCGGTGTCGAAGATCTCGAACACGGTCCCGGTGTAGTAATCCAGACCGCGCACGATCAGCGGGTCGTACGAGACCAGGTCCGGCACCGTGCGCAGCACCGGCACCAGCGTCGAGCGCTCCAGCGCCTCGGCCGGCAGCCGGTCGAGCAGCCCGAGCCCGGAGCCGAGCGCCTCGGACAGCCGGGCGAACTGCTTGTCCGACAGGCCGAGCTCGGTCGCGTCGGCGGCCAGCGTCTCGGCCGGCAGCTTCTCCCACCGGTCGATCAGCCGGGACACCGCCCGCACCTCGGCCGGCGGCACCTTCACCAGGTCGACCAGCATGCTCTCCAGCAGCACCCGGTCGTTGATCCGCAGCCGCCACATCCCCGGGCTCGCCCCGAGCGCCGCGAACATCGCGTGGATCAGCTCGACCAGCTCGATCTCGGCCTGCGCCGACTCGGTGCCGAAGATGTCGACGTTGATCTGCCAGTGCTCGCGCAGCCGCCCGCGCTGCGGTCGCTCGTACCGGTGGCAGTTGACGTTGCAGTACCACCGCGCGGGGAAGGTCAGCTCGTTCGCGTGGCCGGCGATCATCCTGGCCACCGACGGGGTCATCTCCGGGCGCAGCGCCAGCCGGCGGCCGCCGCGGTCGGTCAGCGTGTAGAGCTGCTGGTCGGCGATCTCCCGGCCGGACTTGGCCTCGTAGATCTCCGCCGACTCCAGGATCGGCCCGTCGTAGCGCTGGTAGCCGAAGCTCTCGATCACCCGGTAGAGCCGGCCGAACACCTGCTCGCGCACGGACATCTCGGCGGGCAGGAAGTCCCTCGTTCCGCGGTACGGCGCGGTCGGCAGCAGCTCACTCATGGCGCATCGAGCGTAGGGCATCTGTCCCGACCCACCGGCGGCGCGGGCCGGCGTGCAGATCCACGGTGAAGCGGGCGGCACGGCCTACCGCATCGCCGCCTTGTGGTCCCGGCCGCGACCGACCCGCGGCATCCGCAGCGTCGGCGCTGCCGAGCGCGCGCCGGACAGGTGCCGGGCCGCGTTGATCAGGGCCAGGTGGCTGAACGCCTGCGGCGTGTTGCCGACCTGCTGGCGCCGGCCCGGGTCGTACTCCTCAGCCAGCAGCCCGACGTCGTTCGCCAGCGCGACGAGCCGGTCGAACAGCTCCGTCGCCTCGTCGTGCCGGCCGATCCCGTGCAGCGCGTCGGCCAACCAGAACGAGCAGGCCAGGAACGCGCCCTCGCCGCCGGGCAGGCCGTCGTCGGAGCTGCCGGCGCCCGGCCGGTAGCGCAGCACGAACCCGTCGGCGCGCAGGTCCCGGTCGATCGCGCCGACCGTGCCGGCCACCCGCGGGTCGTCCCAGGGCAGGAACCGCACCTGCGGGATCAGCAGCAGCGCCGCGTCCAGCTCCGTGGACCCGTACGCCTGGGTGAACGTGTTCCGCTCGGCGTCGAAGCCCTTGGTCAGCACCTCGTCCTTGATCTGCTTGCGGATCGCCCGCCACCGGTCCACCGGCCCGTCCAGCCGGAACTGCTCGACGCCGCGGATCATCCGGTCGAACGCGACCCAGGCCATCACCTTCGAGTGCACGAAGTGCTGCCGGTCGCCGCGCATCTCCCACAGCCCGTTGTCCGGGTCCTGCCAGTGGCCCTCCAGGAAATCCAGCAGGTGGATCTGCAGCGCCCACGCGTCGTCGCTGTTGGACAGGCCGGCCTCCCGGGCGAACGCCAGCCCGTCGAGCGTCTCGCCCCACACGTCCAGCTGCAGCTGCTCGGCCGCCGCGTTGCCGATCCGGACCGGCGTCGAGTCCTCGTAACCGGACAGCCAGGGCAGCTCCAGCTCCGGGATGCGCCGGCTGCCGGTCAGCCCGTACATGATCTGCAGCTCGGCCGGGTCGCCGGCCACCGCGCGCAGCAGCCAGTCACGCCAGCGGCCCGCCTCGGCGATGAACCCGGCGCCGGCCAGCGCCTGCAGGGTGAGCGCGGCGTCGCGCAGCCAGCAGTAGCGGTAGTCCCAGTTGCGCGGGCCGCCGATCTGCTCCGGCAGGCTCGTCGTCGGGGCGGCCACGATCCCGCCGGTGGGGTGGAAGGTCAGCGCCTTGAGCACGATGAGCGAGCGGCGCACCTCCCCCTGCCACGCGCCGTCGTACGTGCACTGGGCCATCCAGTCGGCCCACCACGCCTCGGTCTCGTCCACGGCCGCGTACGGTTCGACCTGCTCCGGCCGGCGCAGCCAGGACGGGTGCCAGGTCAGCACGAACGGCACCCGCTCGCCCGCGGACACCGTGAACTCCGAGTGGGTGGCGAAGCCCCGCCCGTCCAGCGGCGCCGGCGTGGACAGCCAGGCCGAGTCCGGCCCCGCCACGGCGACGATCTGCCCGTCGACCCGGCGCACCCAGGGCACCACCCGGCCGTAGTCGAAGCGCAGCCGCAGCACGCTCTGCATCTGCACGGTGCCGGAGACGCCCTCGACGATCCGGACGATGTCGGTCGACTCGGGCCGGGTCGGCATGCAGTCGACCACCCGGACCATGCCCTCGGCGGTCTCCCAGAACGTCTCCAGCACCAGCGTGTCGCCCCGGTACTGCCGGCGGCTGCAGGTGCCGCCGGCGGCCGGCGCGACCAGCCAGTGGCCGTTCTCCTGGTCACCGAGCAGCGCCGCGAAGCAGGCCGGCGAGTCGAACCGGGGCAGGCACAGCCAGTCGATCGAACCGTCCCGGCCGACCAGCGCCGCCGTGTGCAGGTCGCCCAGCAGCGCGTAGTCCTCGATCCGCCCGCTCATCCCGTCTTTGTACCGTCCCGCGGGCGGTCAGCGGGGCGGCTGCGCGCAGTTGCCCTCAGCCGAGGTCGGCGAGGATCTGGACGGCGGCGTTGTGCCCGGCGGCGCCGATGACCGAGCCGGCCGGGTGGCAGCCGGCGGCGCCGGCGTAGACGCCGTCCACGCCGGTCGCGTACGGCATGCGGTCGGCGAACGCGATCGAGTTGTCGACGTGCATGATGTTGGCGCTGGTGATGCCGAAGTGCTCGCGGATGCCCGGCGGCGCCAGCGCGTGCACGTCGACGAGCAGGTCCCGGGTGCCCGGCGCGTACGCCTCGACCAGGTCGAGCAGCCGGTCGACGTACCGGTCCTGCTCCGCGGCCCAGGACGAGCCGGCGACCTCGTGCGGCACGCCCTGCACGAACAGCGCCGAGGAGTGGTTGCCGGCGTCGTCGGCCAGCGACGGGTCCAGCGTCGAGTGCAGGTACCACTCCAGCGGCGGCGCGTCCGGCAGCCGTCCGGCCGCCGCGTCGTCGAAGGCAAGCCGCAGCGCCGCCAGCACCGAGCCGTCGACCGCCGGCGGCAGCAGGTGCACGGTCGTGCCGTGCTGGCCGCGCCCGGGGTCGGGCAGCGCGGCGAACCGGGGCAGCCCGGCCAGCGCCAGGTTGACCTTCATCGTCTGCCCCGGCGAGCGCTCGGCGTACCCGTCGATGCGGGTCCGCAGCGCCGGCGGGGTGGCCGCGCCGAGCAGCCCGGGCAGCCGGTAGACGTCGGTGGCGACCAGCACCACCCGCGCCGGCACGACCCCGTCCGCGGTGGTCACCCCGGTCGCGGCGCCACCGGTGGTGTCGATGCCGGTCACCTCCCGGCCGGTACGGATCTCGGCGCCGGCCTTCACCGCCAGCTCGGCCAGCCGGCCGGTCACCGTGCCCATCCCGCCGCGGACCACCATCCAGGTCCCGCCGGCCCCGGGCAGCCGGCACATGTTGTGCACCAGCAGGTTGTGGCCGGAACCCGGCGACCAGGGCGATCCGGTCAGCCCGGGCATCCCGTCGGTCACCGCGTACATCGCCAGCACGGTTTCGGAGGCGAACCCGAACCGGTCGAGGTAGTCCATCGCCGAGCCGCGGACCATGGCCAGGAACGTGTCCCGAAGCTCCGGTCGGACGTACCGGTCGGCGGTCCCGCCCAGCGGCAGCGGCGGCGCCAGCCAGGCCGGGGCCAGGTCCTCCCGGAGCATCGCCAGCTCGACCCCGAGCGCCTCGTCGGCCTTCGCGTCGGCCTCGGAGAAGAACTCGACGAACTGCCGGCGGGCCGCGTCCCGGGACCCGCCGAGCAGCAGCGACCGCCCGTCCAGGGTCGGCAGGAAGTAGTGCGGGTCGCGGCGGACCAGCGGCAGCTCGAGGTCGAGGGTCGCCATCAGCTCCGGCGGCATCAGCCCCAGCAGGTAGGCCCCGGTGGAGGCGGCCAGCCCGGGCGCCCGGTCGAACGGGTGCTCGGTGCGGCAGGCGCCACCGATCACGTCCGCCCGCTCCAGCACCTGCACCGAGAGCCCGGCGCGGGCCAGCATCGTCGCGGCGACCAGCCCGTTGTGCCCGGCCCCGACGACCACGACGTCGGGCTGTGTCCGCTCCTCGGACAGAACGCCAGGCGCACGCGCCGGGCGTCCAGCCCTCGTCGCTCCCCGCTCGCCCTGCGGGCCCTCGGGCTCGCTCATCGGTCAGCCACCCGGCGGACGAACTTGAGGCCCGACCAGGTCGAGTCCACGGCGGCCACCTTGACGTCCACCAGCCCGGCCGCCAGCCCGTGCGCGCGGACCACGTTCTCGTCCAGGTCGGTCGCCACCCCGCTGCTGCGCTTCGGCCAGGCCACCCAGAGCGCGCCGGCCGTAGTCAGCCGCGGCAGCTGCGCGGCGAACCGGCGGCGCAGCGCCGCTCGGTCCGGGCAGAACGCCAGCACCACGTCGTACGGGTGCCCGCGTTCCGGCCGGGACCGGACCACCGCCCCCGCCGGCGCCGCCAGGTCGAACCCGGCCGGCGCGCCGACCAGCAGCACCCGGCAGCCGTCCCTGACGCCGAGCTTGGCGGCCAGCGGCTTGCCGGAGTAACCCACCGCTGCGGTCATGAACCGACCGTACCGTCAGGCCCGGGCGCGAGCAGGAGCTAGCCGGTCGGACCGGTCTGCTTGGATGGTCAGGATGTCGGGGTTTCTGTGCCCGGCAGTCGGTGCCGGGGCAGGTGAACGGGAGGGAGACACCCGTGACAGACCAGCCGGGTCGCATAGTGGTGGCCGGCCTGTCCAAGTCGTTCGGCACGGTCCGTGCCGTCGACAACCTGAGCTTCACGGTGGAACCCGGTTCGGTGACCGGCTTCCTGGGTCCCAACGGGGCCGGCAAGACGACCACGCTGCGGATGCTGCTGGGGTTGGTCACCCCGACGAGCGGCACCGCGACGATCGGCGGGGTTCCGTACGGCCACATCCCGCACCCGATGCAGACGGTCGGCGCGGTGCTGGAGGCGTCGAGCTTCCACCCCGGCCGCACCGCCCGCAATCACCTGCGGGTCTACGCGGCGGCGTCGGGCATCCCGGACCGCCGGGCCGACGAGGTGCTGGCCCAGGTCGGCCTCAACGACGCGGCCAACCGGAAGGTGCGCACGTTCTCGCTGGGCATGCGGCAGCGGCTCGGGCTCGCGTTCGCGCTGCTCGGCAACCCGCGGGTGCTGCTGCTGGACGAGCCGGCCAACGGCCTCGACCCGGAGGGCATCCGGTGGCTGCGCGGCTTCCAGCGTGCGCTGGCCGACGAGGGCCGCACCGTGCTGGTGTCAAGCCACCTGCTCACCGAGGTGCAGCAGTCCGCCGACCGGGTGGTGATCCTCAGCCAGGGCCGGCTGGTTCGCGAGGGCTCGGTGGTCGAGCTCGAGGCGGGCGCCGGCGTCACCGTCGTGGTCCGCACGCCGACGCTGGACAAGCTCGCCGACGCGCTGGCCGCGGCCGGCGTGACCGCGACCCGCAGCGGCGAGAACGAGCTGCGGGTGCCGGGCGGCGACGCCGCCGCGGTCGGGCACACGGCGTTCGAGGCCGGCGTCGAGCTGCACGAGCTGCGCACCGAGCGGGCCGACCTCGAGCAGCTGTTCTTCCAGCTGACCGAGGGGCAGTTCCAGGCACAGGACGGCCGGATCCCGCCGGGCGGCGTGCCCGGCGCCCCGCCCGGGCAACCGGGGATGGCGCCGGCCCAGCACGTCCGGATCACGCCCGGAGGTGCCCGGTGACCGTCGCCCTGCGCGCCGAGTCGCGCAAGCTGCTGACCACGCAGGTCTGGTTCTGGATGTTCGTCCTCCAGCTCGGCCTGACCCTGCTGGTCGCCTGCCTGGTGTCCGCGTTCAGCAAGACCACCGACACCGGAGTGCCGATCGAGTCGGTGCTCAACGGGGTGGTCGGCTTCTCGGTGCTGATCGCCTCGGTGCTCGGCGTCATCGGGATCACCGGTGAATACCGGCACCTCACCGCGACGCCGACGTTCCTGTCCGTGCCCCGGCGCGGGACCGTGATCGGCGCGAAGCTGCTGACCTACTTCGTCGCCGGGCTGCTGCTCGGCGTCGTCGCGGTCGCGGTGGCCGTCGCGGTGGCGGCGCCGTGGCTGTCCGCCCGCGGCTTCGAGGTGGATCTCGGCTCGGACAACGCGGTGCGCATCATGGTCGGCGGCATCGTGGCGTCCGGCATCTGGGGCGTCATCGGCGTCGGCGTCGGCGCGCTGCTGCGCAACCAGGTCGCGGCGGTGGTCGGCATCGTGCTCTACCGGTTCCTGATCGAGGGCATCCTGTCGGCGATCCCGAAGGTCCAGAACGCCTACCCCTACCTGCCGGGCGGGGCGACGGCCTCGCTGCTGCAGGGCCAGGACACCGGCAACGGGGCGCCGTTCACCCTGCTCTCACCGTGGGTCGGCGGCCTGCTGCTGCTGGGGTACGGCCTGATCTTCGCGATCCTCGGCTCGATGCTGACCGTCCGCCGCGACGTGACCTGACCGGCCGCGCCTGGCGACCGGGACCGGGCGTCTCCTGCTGCGCACACCAGCGGGAGGCGCCCGGTCTCACCTCGGCCACCCTGCGACCCTTCCGGACGGTAACCTGGCTGGGATCTACAACCCATCGCGGAAGAGGCGACCGCAGGCGTGTCGACGCAGAGTGCCCCCAGCGGCTTCGGACCCAACGACTGGCTTGTCGAGGAGATGTACGAGCGGTTCCTTGACGATCCGGACAGCGTCGACACCGCCTGGCACGAGTTCTTCGCCGACTACTCCCCGGACAAGGGCGGGTCGTCCCGCCCGACCTCCGACCAGCGGACGGTGCTGCCGCTCGGCGGCAACGGTGCGGCGGCGCCGGCGCCGGCGGCGGACTCGGAGGCGAGCGCCACCGCCGCTCCCCCGAAGACCACCCCCGCCCCCAACGGCGGGCCCTCCCCCTCAGCCCCGGCCGAGACAGGCGCAACCGACGCCAGCCGGGCCGCCGCGGCCGGGAGCCCCGCCGCAACGACCGGCCCGGCCCCGACCGGCACCGGCACGACCGGCACCGGCACCGGCACCGGCACCGGCACCGGCACCGGCACGACCAACGCCGGCGCCGGCCCGAGCGGCACCGGCCCGAGCGGCGCCAGCACGACCGGCGCCAGCACGACCGGCACCGGCCCGACCGGCACCGGCCCAAGCGGCGACGGTCCGAGCGGCGGTCCGAGCGGCGACAGCCCAAGCGGCGACAGCAGGGCAGGCGGCACCACCGCCGGCGGACCGAGCGGCACGGCTGGCGGCACCACCGCCGGTGGCGGCACCCCGGACGGCACGGCGGCGAGCGGCACGGCAGGTGATGGCAGCACGTCCGGGGGCGGCACGGCCGCCGCGACCAGTGCCACCGACGGCGGGACGCCCGGCGCCGCGGGTGCCCGCACCGCGGCTCGGCAGAGCGAGCAGGGGCAGCAGCCCGCTGACGGCCCGGCCGCCGGCCCGCAGTCGCAGCCACTGCGCGGCGCCGCCGCGCGCGTGGTCGCGAACATGGAGACCAGCCTGACCGTGCCGACCGCGACCAGCGTCCGTGCGGTCCCGGCCAAGCTGTTGATCGACAACCGCATCGTGATCAACAACCACCTCCGCCGGGCCCGCGGCGGCAAGGTGAGCTTCACCCACCTGATCGGCTTCGCGATGGTCCGCGCCCTGCGTGACCACCCGGAGATGAACAACTCCTTCGCCGAGGTCGACGGCAAGCCGGCGCTGGTCGTCCCGGAGCACGTCAACCTCGGCCTCGCGATCGACCTGCGGGCCAAGAACGGTTCCCGCTCGCTGGTCGTGGCCAGCGTCAAGGCCGCCGACACGATGGACTTCGCCCAGTTCCTGGCGGCGTACGAGGACATCATCCGGCGGGCCCGGCAGGGCAAGCTGACCGCCGACGACTTCGCCGGCACCACCATCAGCCTGACCAACCCGGGCACGATCGGCACCGAGCACTCGGTCCCCCGCCTGATGCGGGGCCAGGGCACGATCATCGGCGTCGGCGCGATGGAATACCCGGCCGCGTTCGCCGGGATGAGCGACGAAGCGCTCGCGCAGAACGCGGTGAGCCGGACGGTCACGCTGACCTCGACGTACGACCACCGGATCATCCAAGGCGCGCAGTCCGGCGAGTTCCTCAAGCGGATGCACGAGCTGCTGCTCGGCGCCGACGACTTCTACGTCGGGATCTTCCGCTCGCTGCGCATCCCGTACGAGCCGGTCCGCTGGGTGCAGGACCAGACGTTCAGCCACGAGGGCCAGATCGACAAAGCGGCCCGCGTGATCGAGCTGATCAACGCCTACCGCACCAACGGCCACCTGATGGCCGACACCGACCCGCTCGAGTTCCGCATCCGCAGCCACCCCGACCTCGACGTCATCAAGCACGGCCTGACGCTGTGGGACCTCGACCGCACGTTCCCGGTCGGCGGGTTCGCCGGCGAGCGGACGATGACGCTGCGGGACATCCTCGGCGTGCTGCGCGACGCGTACTGCCGCCGCGTCGGCGTCGAGTACATGCACATCACCGACCCGGAGGAGCGGGTCTGGCTGCAGCGGCGGATCGAGGTCAAGCACGACCTGGTCGACCGCGAGGAGCAGAAGCACGTGCTCGGCCGGCTCAACGCGGCCGAGGCGTTCGAGACGTTCCTGCAGACGAAGTACGTCGGCCAGCGGCGGTTCTCGCTGGAGGGCGCCGAGTCGGTCATCCCGCTGCTCGACGCGGTGCTCGCCGCGGCCGCCGCGCAGGAGCTGGACGAGGTCGTCATCGGCATGCCGCACCGCGGCCGGCTCAACGTGCTGGCCAACATCGTCGGCAAGTCGTACGGGAAGATCTTCGCCGAGTTCGAGGGCAACATCGACCCGCGCTCCAGCCACGGCTCCGGCGACGTGAAATACCACCTCGGCTCCGGCGGCGTGTTCAAGAGCCGCAGTGGCGCGACGGTCAAGGTCTCGCTCACCGCCAACCCGTCGCACCTCGAGGCGGTCGACCCGGTGGTCGAGGGCATCGTGCGGGCCAAGCAGGACCAGATCGACAAGGGCGAGGCCGGCTTCACCGTGCTCCCGGTGCTCATGCACGGCGACGCCGCGTTCGCCGGCCAGGGTGTGATCGCGGAGACGCTCAACCTCTCCCAGCTGCGCGGCTACCGCACCGGCGGCACCGTGCACGTGGTCGTGAACAACCAGGTCGGCTTCACGACGTCGCCGGCCGCGGCCCGCTCCAGCATCTACTCGACCGACGTGGCCCGGATGATCCAGGCCCCGATCTTCCACGTGAACGGCGACGACCCCGAAGCGTGCGTCCGGGTGGCCAAGCTGGCCGTCGAATACCGCCGGGAGTTCAAGAAGGACGTCGTCATCGACATGGTCTGCTACCGGCGGCGGGGCCACAACGAGACCGACAACCCGTCGTTCACGCAGCCGCAGATGTACGACATCATCGACAAGAAGCGGTCGGTCCGGAAGCTCTACACCGAGGCGCTGATCGGCCGCGGGGACATCACCCTGGAAGAGGCCGAGGAGGCGCTGCGCGACTTCCAGGAGCAGCTGGAGCGGGTGTTCGCCGAGACCAGGGACGCGACCGGGCAGGCGAGGCCGGCCCCGGACATGACCCCGCCGGCGATGAAGCCGGTCGACACGGCGATCACGGTCGAGACGATGAAGCGGATCGGCGACGCGTTCGTGTCGCTGCCGGACGGCTTCCAGGTGCATCCGCGGCTCAAGCCGCAGCTCGACCGCCGCGGCGCGATGGCGACCGAGGGCCACATCGACTGGGCCTTCGGCGAGCTGCTCGCGTTCGGCTCGACCGTGCTCGACGGGGTGCCGGTGCGGCTGGCCGGCCAGGACAGCCGGCGCGGCACGTTCTCCCAGCGGCACTCGGTGCTCATCGACCGCAACACCGGCGAGGAGCACACCCCGCTGAAATACCTGGACGAGGACCAGGCGCAGTTCTGGGTGTACGACTCGCTGCTGAGCGAGTTCGCCGCGGTCGGCTTCGAGTACGGCTACTCCGTCGCCAACCCGGACGCGCTGGTGTGCTGGGAGGCGCAGTTCGGCGACTTCGTCGACGGCGCGCAGACGATCACCGACGAGTTCATCTCCTCCGGCGAGGCCAAGTGGGGGCAGCGCTCCCGGGTCACGCTGCTGCTGCCGCACGGGTACGAGGGCCAGGGGCCGGACCACTCCTCGGCGCGGGTCGAGCGGTTCCTGCAGCTGTGCGCCGAGGACAACATGACCGTGGCGAACTGCACGACCCCGGCGAACTACTTCCACCTGCTGCGCCGGCAGGCGCTGGCCGGCATCCGGCCGCTGATCGTGTTCACCCCGAAGTCGCTGCTGCGGCTGCGGGCGGCGACCTCGACCGTGGAGGACTTCACCAGCGGCACGTTCCAGCCGGTGCTCGCGGACCCGGGGGCGCCGGAGGCGTCCGAGGTGACCAAGGTGCTGATCTGCTCCGGCCGGGTCTTCTTCGACCTCGCCGGCTACCGGCAGCAGAACGAGATCCGGGACACCGCGATCCTGCGGCTGGAGCAGCTGCACCCGTTCCCGGCCGAGGCGCTGGCCGAGGCGCTCTCGGCGTACCCGTCGGCCGAGGTGCGGTGGGTGCAGGAGGAGCCGGAGAACATGGGCGCCTGGACGTACGTGGCGTTCCGGCTGCCGGCGCTGCTCGGCGGGCGGCCGCAGCTGACCGTGCGGGCCCGCCCGGCCTCCGCCTCGCCGGCCACCGGCTCCGGCCGGGCGCACGAGGAGCAGCAGCGCGCGGTCGTCGCCGCGGCGTTCGCGGACTGACGAGACCGACATGTACGCGACCGATCGCGGCATCGAGGAGCTGGTCGACCGGCGGGGCGAGCAGGAGGTCACGCTCGCCTGGCTGGCCGACCGGCTGCAGGCGTTCGTCGACCTCAACCCCGAGTTCGAGACCGCCGTCGATCGCCTCGCCACTTGGCTCGCCCGCGCCGACGACGCCGACCTGGACTAGGACCCAGGACGGTCGTCGGGGCGGATGAGGGGTAACGGGTCGGGGTGCGGGAGGGGTGGCGGCGGCTGCGCAGGCTCGGCCTGCGCCGCTGGCTGACGCTCGAACGCGACACCCTGCTGCGGATCGCGAAGACCGCGCTGGCCGCCACCGTGGCCTGGGAGCTGTCGATCGTCCTGCTGCACAGCACGCTGCCGGCGCTGGCCGCGCTCGGCGCGATCCTCACCGTGCAGGTGACGGTCAAGCAGACGGTGACCTTCGGCGTCCAGCAGGTGGTCGGCGTGACCGTCGGCGTCGGCGGCGCGCTGGTGCTGGTCGGCGTCCTCGGCGTGCACCTGTGGACGGTGGCGCTGCTGATCCTGGCCGCGCTGGTCGTCGGTAACCTGCTCCGGCTCGGCCGGCAGGTCAACCAGGTCGCGATCTCCGCGGTGCTGGTGCTCGCCCTCGGCACCGGCTACGGCAGCGTGCGGATCATCGACACCCTGCTCGGCGCGGTCGTCGGCGTGCTGGTCAATGCGCTGCTCGCGCCGCCGACGCACGTGCGGTCCGCGGCGGTGGAGATCACCAGGGTGGCCGAGGACCTCGGGCTGCTGCTCAGCGACATGGGCAACGGCCTGCGCCGCGGCTGCGACCCGGCCACCGCCCGCAGCTGGCTGCACCGGGCCCGCGAGCTGGACGCCGCCCGGGGTCGCGCCGGCGACGCGGTCCGCCGCGGCGACGAGAGCCTGGTCTACAACCCGATCGCCCGCGACGAGGCGGAGGCGGTGGCCAGGCTGACGGAGGCGCACACCGCGCTGGAGCACGTCGCCACCCAGGTCCGCGGCATCGCCCGGACGCTGGCCGACCTGCACGGCGACCCGATCGCCGCACCGGCGCTGGCGGCGCTGGCCGACCCGCTGGAGCAGGCCGGTGCGGCGGTGGCCGCGTTCGGCCGCGCGCAGCTGGCCGAGCCGCGTACCGGAGCCCGGGACGAGCTGCGCCGGGCGCACGACGCCGCGGCCGCCGGCCTGGAGAAGGTCTCCGCCGTGCTCACCAGCCTGCCTCCCGAGCAGGACCCGCGCATGCTCGTGTCGGTCTACATCGACGCCGGTCGGCTGCTGCACGAGATCGACCCGACCCGCGGCGCCCACACCGGCGCCGTCTGAGGACCTCTGACGTGGGCCGCTAATACGCCCAGCGGTACTGCTGCGGCGGCGGCGCCGGCGGTGGGCGCAGCTGGTTGCGGAACGCCAGCACCACGCCCACCCCGAGCACGAACCCGACCACGTGCACCAGGTAGGCCACCGACCCGCCGCCGGACATCCCCACCCCGTACGCGTAGACCGCCTGCAGCAGGAAGTAGAAGCCGAGCACGACCCAGGCCGGCAGCCGCAGCGGGAAGAAGAACAGGAAGCTGACCAGCCCGATCACCTTGGCCCGCGGGAACAGCACCAGGTATGCCCCGAGCACGCCGGAGATCGCCCCGGACGCCCCGACCAGCGGCTCGGTGGCGTTCGGCGTGGCGAACGCGTACGCGTACGTGGCCACCGCCCCGACCAGCAGGTAGAAGAGCAGGTACTTCAGCCGCCCGAACCGGTCCTCGACGTTGTTGCCGAAGACCCAGAGGAACAGCATGTTGCCGAGCAGGTGGGCCCAGCCGCCGTGCACGAAGATCGACGTGATCGACGACAGCCACGGCCGCTTGTCGTAGTCGGGCGGCACCTGGAAGCACTGACCCTCGCCGGCCGCGGGCCCGTACGTGTAGGGCAGCGGCCGGTCGTGGGTGAGCTCGACCGGCACCGCGCCCCATTCCAGGAAGTACCTCTGCTGCCGGCACTGCTCAGCGGTCGACGGGGTCCCGAGGATCGGACCGCGGGCCACCGGCGAGAGCAGGAACGCCAGCACGGTCACCGCGATCAGCGCCCAGGTCACGTACGGCCGGCGCCGGGTCGGATTGCTGTCGTAGATCGGGATGACCACCCACAGAGCCTACGAGAGCGTGGTTATCCCGTCCTCGGGCTGGAGCCGGCCGCGCCGGACGCGCCCGACAGCTCGTACGCGCCCTGCACGAGTGCGCGCTGGTCGGGCGGCCAGCTCCGGGACTCCTCGAGCAGCGCCGGCCAGTCGACCGAGTGGTGGGCCCCGTCGACGAACGGCGCCGTGCGCTCGCGCACCGCTGGGGCGCCGAGCAGCACGACGGCCACCGCCCACGGCCGGTCGCCGGACAGCGGGGGCGGCAGGTCGTCCCAGGACCCGGCCGGCTCGGGTCCGACCGGGTCGGGTCGGCGGGACGGGCGAGCGGGCCGGCCCTCCGGTCCGGCGTCGGGAACGACCGGCATGGCGCGGGCGGCGGCGCGGCGCTCGGCCTGCTCGCGGCCGCGCCGCCGGCCGACCCGGATCACGGCGTGCCAGAGCGCGGCGATGACGGCGCAGTAGAGCACAATGGCTCCCACGACCGTGCAGATCGCGCGCAGCGCTCCGAGCACGTCGAGCCTCCCCGGGACGACGTCCAGCCGGCCGTCCTGTCCGGCAGCTGGCGTTAGTGACTCTATGCTCATGTTCGTAACGCAACAGCCACCGGATTTAGGTACTGCGCCTGCGGAACTAGCGCAACGATGCTCCGTCCGTGTTAAGGACCGGGCCTGTCCGGTCCGCTGCTAGGTTGCCCGGGTGAAGGTGCGCGAGCTCGGCATCCCGGACGCCTACGAGATCAGCACGGACGTCTTCCCGGACGACCGCGGCCTGTTCGTCAACCCATTCCGGGCGCAAGCGCTGGCCGAGGCGATCGGCCGCCCGCTGCACGTGCGCCAGACCAACCACAGCGCCTCGAAGCGCGGCGTCGTGCGCGGCGTGCACTTCTCGATGCTGCCGCCCGGCCAGGCGAAGTACGTCTACGTCCCCCGTGGCGTCGCTTTCGACATCGTGGTGGACATCCGGATCGGCTCACCGACGTACGGGCAGCATGACGTGGTCCGGCTCGACGACCGCGACTTCCGGGCGGTCTACCTCGCCGAGGGCCTCGGCCACTGCGCGGTAGCGCTGGAGGACGACACGGTGCTGTCCTACCTGTGCTCGACCGAGTACGACCCGGACCGGGAGAAGGGCGTGAGCCCGACGGACCCGGCGCTCGCCCTGCCGATGCCGGCCGGCGCGCTGCTGTCCGCGCGGGACACCGGCGCGCCGACCCTGGCTGAAGCGGCCGAGCAGGGCCTGCTGCCGACGTACGAGGCGTGCCGGGCGTTCTACGCCTCGATCCGCTGATCTGAAAGAACCCCTTCACATCACGGCACTCTCGTGGTGAGATGTGAAAGGACTCTTTCAGAAGGGGGCGGCGATGGTGCGACCCGAGGACCGGCGCGAGGTCACCGACGTCCGCCGGCTGGCCGCGCTGGCCCATCCGGTGCGGACCGCGCTGCTCTCGCACCTGCTCGCGGTCGGCCCGCGGACGGCGAGCGAGTGCGCGGCCGCGGTCGACGCCTCGCCGTCCAACTGCAGCTGGCACCTGCGCCAGCTGGAGAAGCACGGCTTCGTGGAGCGGGCCGGCGAGGCCGCCGACGGGCGGGAGCGGCCCTGGCGGGCCGCGGCCACCGGCTTCCGCCTCGACCCGGGCGCCGACACCCCGGCCGTCCGGTCCGCGGTCCAGGCGCTGGCGTCGGTCCAGCTGGACGAGGAGTTCCGGCTGGCCCGGGCATACCTGCGGCACGAGGACGAGCTGGCCGAGCCCTGGCGCCGGTCGGCCGAGTTCAACACGTACGGGCTGCTGGCCACCGCCGAGGAGCTGCGCGACCTGGCCGCGCGGCTGGACGCGCTGATCCGGCCCTACCTGGCCCCCACGCGGGACGACGCGCCCGACGACGCCCGGCCGGTGCACGTGATGCTCGCCGCCTACCTGCGGCCGGACGCGCCGTGAACCTGTTGCTGAGCCGGCCGGGGTTCCGCCGGCTCTGGACCTCCGGCGCCGTCTCCGAGACCGGCGACTGGCTGCTGCTCATCGCGCTGCCGGTGTACGTGCTGCAGCTGACCGGCTCGACGCTGACCACCTCGACGGTGTTCCTGCTGGAGCTGGCCGGCGCGCTGGCGGCCAGCCCGCTGGCCGGGGTGCTGGCCGACCGCTGGGACCGGCGCCGGCTGCTGATCGGGGCGTCGCTGACCCAGGCCGCGCTGCTGCTGCCGCTGCTGGCCGTCGACGGCCGGGGCACGCTGTGGATCGTCTACCTGGTGACCGCAGCGCAGGCCGTGCTGTCCACCGCCAACGACCCGGTCCGCCAGGCGCTGCTGCCGGCGGCGGTCGGTCCGGGCGAGCTCGCGCCGGCCGCGGCCCAGCTCGGCATCGCGGCCAACCTGGCCCGGCTGGTCGGCGGCGCGCTCGGCGGCCTGCTGCTGCAGGCGTACGGGCTGACCGGGGTGGTGCTCGCCGACGCCGGCACGTTCGTGCTGGCCGCCCTGCTGCTGACCGGCTGGTCGACACCGGGCGTGGTGCGCCGCACCGACGGTCCGGCCGCGCCCGGGCGGGACTGGCTGGCCGGGCTCACCGTCATCCGGTCGGACCGCCGGCTGGCCGGCGGGGTCGCGGTCGGCGCGCTGCTGTCGGTGGCGCAGGGCATGTTCGTCGTGCTGTTCGTGGTGTTCGTGCTGCGCCAACTGGGCGGCGAGGCCGGCGAGGTCGGCCTGCTGCGCGGGGTGCAGGCGGTCGGCGGCATCGCCGGCGGCGCGGTCCTCGGCGCGGTGGCCGGCCGGTTCGCGCCGCGAACCCTGGTCGCGGCCGGCTGCTTCGGCTTCGGCGCGGTCTGCCTGGTGATCTGGAACGGGCCGGCGGTCACCACCGCGGCGCCGCCCTACCTCGTGCTGTTCGCGGTCGTCGGGGTGCCGATCGCGGCCGCGATGGCCGGGCTGACCACGGTGCTGCTCGGCGGCACGCCGGACGAGTTCCGCGGCCGGGTGATGAGCACGCTCGTCGTCGCCGACGCGTCGGCCCAGGCGGCCGGCACGCTGCTGGCCGGTGCGCTGATCGGCGTCGTCGGGCTGCTGCCGCTGCTCCAGGCGCATGCCGGGCTGGGCCTGGCCGCCGGCGTCGTGGCGCTAGTGGCGCTGCGCGCGGCGGATCGGCCAGTACCGGAACAGGACCCTGGCCAGCACGATCCCCGGCCCGTAGGCGCGGCTGTCGTCGGCGACGAGCGGGTTGTCGCCCTCCAGCCACCAGCCGGTCCCGGCCGGCCGGATCGCCCGCTTGACCACGAGCAGGTCCGGACCGCGCGGGAACCGGGCGATGACGAGGTCGCCGGGCCGGACGCGGGCTCCCCGCCGGACCACGAGTGCGTCCCCGTGCCGCAGGGTAGGCACCATCGACGGGCCGACCACCAGCACCCGGCTGACGGGCCAGCGGAGTAGGGTCGGCACAGAGGGATCATGGCAGCGATTCGGAGGTTCCCCCGATGCGGTTGACCCGGCTTCTCGCGCCCCGCACCGTCGCCCACGCCCACTGCGACCTGCCCTGCGGTGTCTATGACCCGGCGCAGGCCCGGATCGAGGCTGAGTCGGTCAAGGCGATCATGGAGAAATACCAGCAGAACGAGGACCCGGTGTATCGGACGCGGGCGCTGATCATCAAGGAGCAGCGGGCCGAGCTGGTCAAGCACCACCTGTGGGTGCTGTGGACCGACTACTTCAAGCCCCCGCACTTCGAGAAATACCCGCAGCTCCACGAGCTGTTCAACAAGGCCACCAAGCAGGCCGGCGCCGCCGGCGGCAAGGGTTCGGTCGACCCGGCCGAGGGCCAGGCACTGCTCGACTCCATCGCCGAGATCGACAAGATCTTCTGGGAGACCAAGCAGGCCTCCTAGTCAGCGCGCACCAGCGGCGCCGGCCGGCGGACCCTCGTCCGCCGCCCGGCGCCGCTCTGCGTCGTACCGCCCGGCACTACGTCGTACCGCCCGGCTGTGCGTCGTACCGGCCGGGCACTACGTCGTACCGCCCGGCTGTGCGTCGTACCGCCCGGCTGTGCGTCGTGCCGCCCGGCTCTGCGTCGTACTGATCGCCCGGCTGTGCGTCGTGCCGCCCGGCTGTGCGTCGTGCCGCCCGGCCGTGCGTCGTACTGATCGCCCGGCTGTGCGTCGTGCTGATCGCCCGGCTGTGCGTCGTGCCGCCCGGCTCCGCGTCGTACCGCCCGGCGCTGCTTCGCGTCCCCTCGACCGGCGCCGATCGAGCCGGCAACGGCGCCGGAGCATGGGACGATCCGGAGCGGAGACCGACGCATCGAAAGGTGGATCGATGCACACGACGACTCGGCCGGCGACGACTCGGCCGGCGACGACCCGGCCGGCGACGACCCGGCCCGGCCTGGACCGGCGGACGCGTGACGGGACGGCGCGATGAGCCTGCTCGACGCGGCCGGCACCGACCCGGTACCGACCGCGCCCGCTTCCGGCGAGCTGTGCATCGTCCGGCACGGCGAGACCGAGTGGTCCCGCAGCGGCCGGCACACCAGCATCACCGACGTGCCGCTCACCCCGATGGGCGAGAAGCAGGCGCGCGCGCTCGCTCCGCTGCTCGCCGGCGTCTGCCCGGCCACCGTGTTCACCAGCCCCCGCAGCCGGGCGATCCGTACCGCCGAGCTCGCCGGACTCGCCGACGTCTGCCCGATCGTCGTGACCGACGACCTCGCCGAGTGGGCGTACGGCGACTACGAGGGGGTCACCACCGCCGAGATCCGCAAGACCCGCCCGGGCTGGACGATCTGGACCGGCGACCCGCCCGGCGGCGAGACCGCGACCGAGGTCGGGGCGCGCGCCGACCGGATGCTGGCCCGGATCCGCGAGGCCCTGCAGCGCGGACCGGTGGTCACGGTCGGGCACGGCCACTTCAGCCGGGTGCTGGCCGCCCGCTGGCTCGACCTGCCGGTGCGCAACGGCGCGCTGTTCGTGCTCGGGCCGGCCAGCCCCTGCCTGCTCGGCCAGGAGCACGGCGGGCCCGCGGTACACCGCTGGAACGTGCCCAACCCCGCCGAGCGTGATCCTGGCTGACCTGCGTACCCTGCGCGCCACAGGCACTGGCCACGCTGGGTCGACCGCCGCCGGGGAGGACATCAGGTGACCGACGACGCACGGACCGCGACCGCGCACGAGACCGTGCAGGGTGGCGACGTGGTGGAGCTGCGCTTGCCCGCCGACGGCGCGTACCTGTCCGTGCTGCGTACCGCTACCGCCGGCCTGGCCGCCCGGCTCGACTTCACGCTGGACGAGATCGAGGACCTGCGCATCGCGGTCGACGAGGCGTGCGCCCTGCTGCTCCCCGACGCCGACCCCGGCTCGGCCATGACCTGCGTGTTCGCCCTCACCGACCACACCCTCGCGGTGACCGTGACGGTGCCCAGCCGGACCGGCCGGGTGCCGCGGCGCAACACGTTCGCCTGGACCGTGCTCACCGCTCTGGCCGGTGACGTCGACACCGCGGTCGGCGACGACGGCACGGTGTCGGTCACCCTGCTCAAGCGCGGCGGGCAGGGATGAACACGCGCAGTGTGGCGACCGCCGGCGACGACTCGGCCCGCAGCGACCGGGAGATCGCCCGCGAGCTGTTCGCGCAGTTCACCGAGCTGCCCGAGGACGACCCGAAGCGGTCGCGGGTGCGCGACCAGCTGGTCGAGATGCACCTCCCGCTGGTCGAATACCTGGCCCGCCGGTTCGCCGGCCGCGGCGAGCCGCTCGACGACCTCGTCCAGGTGGGGACGATCGGGCTGATCAAGGCCGTCGACCGGTTCGACACCGAGCGCGGCGTCGAGTTCTCGACGTACGCGACGCCGACGGTGGTCGGCGAGATCAAGCGGCACTTCAGGGACAAGGGCTGGACGGTACGGGTGCCGCGCCGGCTGCAGGAGCTGCGCGCCTCGCTGTCCTCGGCCACCTCCGATCTCACCCAGCACCTGGGCCGCTCCCCCACGGTCGCCGAGCTCGCCGTGCATCTGAAGATCGGCGAGGAGGAGGTGCTGGAAGGGCTGGAGTCGGCCAACGCGTACACGGCCGTCTCGATCGAGGCCAGCGACGGGGAGGGCGGCCTGTCGGTGGCGGACACGCTCGGCGCCGAGGACATGTCGCTGGAGGGCGTCGAATACCGGGAGTCGATCAAGCCGCTGCTCGACTCGCTGCCGGCCCGGGAGCGGCGGATCCTCATGCTGCGGTTCTTCGGCAACCTCACCCAGTCCCAGATCGCGGCCGATCTCGGCATCTCGCAGATGCACGTGTCCCGGCTGCTGGCCCGCACCCTGGCCCAGCTCCGCGAGCGCCTGACCCTGGACGAGTAGCCCGGCGTCTGCCGACCGGCGGTGGATGCCGCCGGCGTCCCGGTCACCGAGCACGCGGGGCACTACAGGTCGCGGGCCAGCGCGTCCCTCGCCTCGGCGGTGGCGAACAGCAGCACCAGCACGGCGATCGCCAGCACGAGCACTGGCACGCCGATCTCCGGCCGGCCGTTGGTGCCGGCCAGCGTCCAGCCCACCGGCAGCGCGACGACCTGGACCGCGACCACCGGCGAGCGGGCCGGAGGCTTGAGCGCGCGCAACGCCCGGGCGAGCAGCACCAGCGCCCCGCCGAAGATCACCAGCAGCGCCGACCCGGCGAGCGCGAGCGAGATGCTGCCCGCGTCGTCAAGCGCGGTCAGCACGACGTTGACGACGGCGAGCACCAGCAGTGCGGCGCCCTCGACCGCCACCAGCGCCGCCGCGGCGAGCACGGGGCGCGGCGCGCGCGCCGGACCACCCTCCGCCACGCCGGCCAGCCTACCCAGCGCACTACTGTGACCTGCGTGCGCGCCCTCCTGGTGGTCAACCCCGCCGCGACCACCTCGACGCCCCGCAGTCGGGAGGTGCTCAAGCGCGCGCTCGCCAGCGAGATGAAAGTCGACGTGGCCGAGACCAGCCACCGCGGGCACGCCGCCGCGCTGGCGGTCCGGGCGATGCGCGAAGGGCTCGACGTGGTCGTCGCGCTCGGCGGCGACGGCACGGTCAACGAGGTGGTCAACGGGCTGCTGACGGACGGCCCGAAGCCCGACCTGCCGGCGCTCGCGGTGGTGCCGGGCGGCTCGACCAACGTGTTCGCCCGGGCGATCGGGCTGCCGACGCACCCGTTCGACGCCACCGGCGCGATCCTCGAGGCGCTGCGCGCCGGCCGGAACCGCCGGATCGGGCTCGGCCTGGCCGACGACCGCTACTTCACGTTCAACGCCGGACTCGGCTTCGACGCCGAGGTGGTGCACCGGATCGAGAAGCGGCGGCGGGCCGGCGAGCAGACCTCGCACGCGCGGTTCGTCCGGGCCGCGCTCGCGCACTACCTCACCGCCGACCGCCGGCACCCGGCGATCACGCTCGAGCGCCCGGGCGAGGATCCGGTCGACCACCTCCACTTCGCGCTGGTGACCAACACGGCCCCGTGGTCGTACCTCGGGGAGCGGCCGGTCCAACCCAGTCCGGAGGCGTCGTTCGACACCGGACTCGACGTCTTCGCGCCGAGAAGCCTTGGTGTACTGCTCACCCTGCGCTACGTCCGCCGGGCGCTGCTGGGTTCCTCGCCGCTGCGGAGCCGGCGGCTGCTGCAGTTGCACGACGTCGCCGAGTTCACCCTCCGGGCGTCCCGGCCGATGGCGCTGCAGCTCGACGGAGACTGGCTCGGCGACCGGGAGACGGTGCGGTTCCAGTCGGTGCCGGACGTGCTCCGGGTCATCGTCTAAGGACAGTGAGTGATTACATCAGCGGCCCTTGAGCGGAGAAATACCCCCGACTAGAGCATTGTGTGGGTGCGATCAGGCTGCAAGGCTACTCCGGGTCACCGCAACAGGGGTGACGATCACACGCGGGTATGACGTGGTGACTCAAGCCGGCCTTGACACCGCTGCCACTCGTGAAATGATTCACAAGCGGGGGTTTGATTCGTACGCCGTCGCCACGGGTACGGGTCGCGACCAACATGCGATGCGAGGAGAGTCACGCAATGGACTGGCGCCACCGAGCGCTCTGCCGGGACGAGGACCCGGAGCTGTTCTTCCCGATCGGCAACACCGGTCCCGCGATCGTGCAGCTCGAGCAGGCCAAGGCCGTGTGCCGGCGCTGCCCGGTGACCGATGAGTGCCTGAGCTGGGCCCTCGAGTCCGGGCAGGATGCCGGCATCTGGGGTGGAATGGGCGAAGACGAGCGTCGCGCCCTCAAGCGTCGCGGGGCTCGCGCCGCGCGGGCGCGAATGGCGTAACTGCCCCGCTGTCTTCGACGGCCCGGCGCCCCCCGCGCCGGGCCGTCACTGTTTCCCGGCCCCGAACCGTGGCGCCCCACCCGCGCCGGGCCGTCACTGCTTCCCGGCCCCGAACCGAGAAACCCCGACCGCGCCGGGCCGTCACTGCTTCCCGGTCCCGAACCGAGAAACCCCGCCCGCGCCAGGCCGGGGACGGCCAGCCGGGGGGTCAGCGGCGGCGGGTCAGCGGGACGTCGAGGACGGCTTCGGCGCCGCGGGAGCGAGCCCGGTGGCGGACCTCGATGCTTCCGCCCAGCTCGGCGGTGACCAGCGTGCGGACGATCTGCAGGCCCAGCCGGTCGCTGGTGTCGAGGGAGAACCCGTCCGGCAGCCCGGTCCCGTCGTCCGACACGACGACCGACATCCGCCGGCCCAGCCGGAACGCCGTCACCGTGACCGTCCCGGTGTCGCTGTCCTCCGGGAACCCGTGCTCCACGGCGTTCTGCACCAGCTCGGTCAGCACCATCACCAGCGGCGTCGCCACGTCCGCGACCAGGATCCCGAACGACCCGGTCCGCTCCAGTCGCACCCGCGTCCCGGCCCCGGCGACGTCGCTGAGCGAGCTGAGCAGCCGGTCCACGATCCCGTCGAAGTCGACCCGCTCGTCCAGCGACACCGCGAGCGTCTCGTGCACCATCGCGATCGAGGCGACCCGGCGGACCGACTCCTCCAGCGCGGTCCGCGCGTCCGGCGACTCCACCCGCCGCGCCTGCAGCCGCAGCAGCGCCGCCACGGTCTGCAGGTTGTTCTTCACCCGGTGGTGGATCTCCCGGATCGTGGCGTCCTTGGACAGCAGCTGGCGGTCCCGGTTGCGCACCTCGGTCACGTCGCCGACGAGCACCAGCGCGCCCTCGGCCGTGCCCTCGGGATACAGCGGCAGCACCCGGAACAGCACCGTCGCACCGCGCGCCTCCAGCTCCATCCGCGCCGGCGCCTCACCGGACAGCGCCGCCTTGATCCGGCCGGCGACGTCGCTGCCCTCCAGCGCGTCCCGGGTCAACGCCCGGGTCATCGGCGCCAGCTCGCCGTCGAGCAGGTCGCCGGTCTGGCCCAGCCGCCGGTAGGCGGACTGGGCGTTCGGGCTGGCGTAGACCACCCGCCCGTCCGCGTCCAGCCGGATCAGCCCGTCGCCGGCCCGCGGCCCGGTGTGCACCTCGTCCGGCCCGGCCGGTGGGAACGTGCCCTCGCAGACCATCCGGCACAGGTCGTTCGCCGCGTTGAGATAGGCGAGCTCCAGCTTGGACGGCCCGCGGGTGGCGACCAGGTTGGTGTCCCGGCCGACCACGGCGACCGGCCGGTCCTGCCCGGGCCGGCGCACCGGGATCGCCTCCCGCCGCACCGCGACCGCGCCCTCCCACTCCGGGTCGCCCTCCCGGAAGATCCGGCCCTCCTGCATCGCGACCAGCTGCGGCGTCGCCTCCGGGGCCTGCTGCCGCTGCCCCACGTGGTCGTCCTGGTAGGCCGTCGGCCCGGTGGTCGGCCGCACCTGGGCCACGCAGAGGAACTGCTCGCCGTCCCCGACCGGCACCCACAGCAGCAGGTCCGCGAACGAGAGGTCGGACAGCAGCTGCCACTCCCCCACCAGCCGCTGCAGGTGCGCCACGTCGTCCAGCGGCAGGTCGGTGTGCTCGGTGAGCAGCTCGAGGAGGGTGGACATCGACATCGAGCGTGCCACAGAACGCGGGAGGGGGGCAGCCGATCGGCCGCCCCCCTCCGTACTGCCGCGCCGGGTCAGCCGACGAAGCCGGACACGTGCAGGGTGAACGCCCGCACCGAGCCGATGTCGAGGCCCGCCTCGTCGGCCACGTGGAAGTTCCACGTGCCGTCCGCGGAGTGCCCGTTCAGTGCGGCCAGCGGCGTCTCGGGTCGCCACGTGCCGGTGAACGGAGCCTCCGCCGACGTGGCCGAGGTGATGCTGCGCGCGGCGGCGTCGTCGAACACGGCCTGGCAGATGTTGTTGCCGTCCAAGCCGCGCCGGGCGAACAGGGTCACCGACGTGCCGTCCGGCGCCACCAGCGAGCCGACCAGGTCACCGACGAACGTGTGGTCAAGGCCGACCAGCGGTGAGGCCACCGCGGGCGAGCAGGACGTGCCGTCGACGGAGAAGGTCGCCCTGGCCACGTTGCCGACGCCGCTGACCGGCAGCGGCACGCTGACGCCGGCGTCGTTGCCGTCCGGGATCGCCACCGCGGGACCGGTGTAGGTGAAGTCCCGCGCCGGGCCGGGCTGGCCGACCGTGATCGACTTCGTGGCGGACTGCGGGGACAGCGCGCCGGCGAAGCTCACCCGGATGTTCAGGCCGACCGTGGCGCCGAGCGGGAAGCTCGCCGGCACCGACACGGTGAACGTGTTGGTCTTGGTCACGCCGACCTTGACGGTCCCGTACGACCGGCTGGCCGGCCGGACGGTCGCACCCGCTGTCGGCGTGGTGACCTGCACGCTCACGCCGGTCGCCGTGCCGTCACCGCGGTTGGTGACCGGGACCGAGACCGTCGCCGACTCGCTCGGCTCCAGGAACTGGTCGCCGTCGGTGCTGGTGGTGATCACCGGGTCGTCGGCGGTGACCAGCGGCTGCGGGGTCGCCCCGGTCTGCTTGAGCGCCCGCTCCGGCATCACGATGCCGAAACCGGTGTCGCGGTCGTAGCCGCGCGCCTCGATGTCGATCGCGGTGCCGGTCAGCGCCGAGCGCACCTCCGTCGGGCTGATCCCCGGGTTGCCGGAGAGGATCAGCGCGGCGATCGCGGCCGCGTGCGGGGCTGCCGCCGAGGTGCCGTAGAACGGGTCGAAGCCGGGCACCGAGGTGCTCACGCCGTCGGCCGCGGTGACGTCCGGCTTCTGCCGCACGAACCCGCCGGTCGAGGTGAGGTTGCCCGGCGTGATCTCGGTGCCGTCCGGGTTGTAGAAGACCCGGCGCGGCCCGTCGGAGGTGAACGTCTCCGACTGCTGGGCGCGGGTGAACTGGTTCGGGAACGGACCGCTCGGGTTCGGCACGCCCGGCGCGATCTCACGCGGGAACGCCCCCGCCGCCGGCACGGCCGCCACGCTGAACGCCGCCGGCACGGCCGAGTGGCCGCGGGTGACGCCCGGGGTGTTGAACCCGGTCAGGCCGGGCCGGTTCTCGAACCGACCGCGGAACGGGGTGAGCTGGAAGTAGCGGTTCGCGCCGCTGAACTTCACCACGGCCAGGCCGACGGTGCCGGACGGCAGGTTGAAGCCCTCGAACGGGTCGTCGTCGCCGTCCTGGACGTCGTTGGAGAACCCGAGCACGGAACCGTCGGAACCCACCGCGTACAGGTCGTAGTCGTTCCCGGAGTGGCCCTGCGGGTCGTTCCACTGCAGGATCGTCGGCACGCCGGCGGAGTCGTCGGAGACCGGGTTGAGCGCCTGGGTGAGCGGGCCCGGATCCCAGTCGTGGGCCTCGCCGGCGAACTTGCCGATCGTCTGGCCGGCCGGGTCGTAGTCGCCCTCCCAGTTGCCGGCGGTGCGGTCGTCGACGTTCTGCTCGTTGCCGGCGGAGCTGAAGTAGAGCGCGCCGTCGTTGGTGACGTCGATGACGGCCTGCGCCGGGCCGCTGTCCTGGAACGGCGACTCGGCGAAGTAGACGACGTCGTCGACGATGATGTCGGCGCCGGCCGCGCGCAGCGCCCTGATGTTGTCCGCGAAGCTCTGCTCACTGGTGAACGCCGTCGCGAAGATCAGGTGCGCGTTGGGCGCGAGGTCGTGGACGATCTCCATCATCGCGGTGCCCTCGTCGCCGTCGCCCTCCTGGCCCGGCAGCACGCGGGTGTCGGCCGGCAGGTCGCCGGAGGCGATCGAGGCGGGCAGCGAGTCGACGCCGTCGGAGAGCACGCCGACGGTGACCCCGGTGCCGGTCACCTTGAACCTGGCCCTTGCCTGGTCGGCGCCGTGCGCCTTGTCGCCCTCGCTGACCGTCGAGCCCTGGTCGACGGCGGCGGGGATGGCCGCCGACCGGGTCTTGGCCTGGGCGAGCGCGCCGGAGATGCGCTTGGTGAGCTCGGCCTTGGACGCCGGAGCGACCCGGCCGCCCTCGTTGGCGAGCATGGCCTGCGCGGCGACGCCGACGTGCTGGACGCCGGCCTTGCCGGCCAGCGACTCGACCGCGGACAGCGGCACGCTGGCCCGCACCGCATTGCCCGCGACAGAGGCGGCGACCACCCGGCCGCCGACCGCCTGCACCGCCGGCGCGACGGCCTTCGGGCTGCCGAGCACGTCGACCGCGGTCATGCCCTGCTTGTCGGTGCTGACGCCGGTGGCGACGTGGCCGACGCCGGACGCGGCCGGCTGACCGCGGCGCTGCTCGGCCTCGGTCAGCAGTCGTGAGTCGACCTTCTTCTGGGTGGCGGTCAGGCCGCGCTTCGCCTGGGCGAGCGCGTCGATCTGGGCCACCGTCCGGGCCGACAGGCCGTCGACTTCCTTCGGTGCGGACGGTGCTGCGGTCGCCGGCAGCGCGAGCCCTACGCTCGTCGCCGCCACCGCCGCAAGCACGAGCGGGCGGAAGGGACGCATCAGGGAAGACCCCCCTTTTGGACCACGCGGATACGGCCGCGTGCCCGGCACCCCACACCCGGTCGGGGGCGCGACCTCGAACCCTAGTTGCCCCAAGTCGGTTCTGGGAGACCTAAAGTGGGCCTGTTCGATACAGAGGGGATCTGGTATCGACCGAGATCCGGTTCGGCCGCGCGGAGCAGGTCATTTGCCGCCGTGTGCGCGAGTGGACGACACGGTCGCCGAGGGAAGGCCTCCCGCCGGGCGCACCACGCCCACCGGCGGGCGATCGGTGCGGTCCGGGCCGGCCACGGAGTAGTAACGTGCCGGCCGCACGGGGGGTGGGGTCTCTTCATACGGAGGTCGAAGTGGCCGAGCCTGACCAGACCGATCGAGAACGCGAGCTCTCCCCGAATCGCATCAGACCGCTCCCGCCCGGCGTGCTCGTCGGGGCCGGGGCGCTGATCCTCGCGCCGATCGTGGCGCTGATGTTGGTCGGCACCTACTCCAACGAGGATCCGAAGCTCTGGGGCTTCCCGTTCTTCTACTGGTACCAGCTGCTGTGGGTGTTCATCGCCTCCGGCTGCACCTATCTGGCCTACCGGCTGGTGCACAACGCGCGCCGCGGAGGTGGGGACCGGTGACCGGCGTCAACTGGGTCGCGCTGACCGTCGTCATCATCCTGTTCGTGTTCGTGACCGGCGTCGGCTTCGCCGCGGCCCGCTGGCGGCGGGCGCAGAGCATGGCCAGCCTGGACGAGTGGGGGCTGGGCGGCCGCGGCTTCGGCACGTTCATCACGTGGTTCCTGCTCGGCGGCGACCTCTACACGGCCTACACGTTCATCGCCGTCCCGGCCGCGATGTTCGCGACCGGCGCGGTCAGCGGCTTCTTCGCCGTGCCGTACACGATCATCGTCTATCCGATCATCTTCGTCTTCCTGCCGCGGCTGTGGTCGGTCTCGCACCGGCACGGGTACGTGACGCCGGCCGACTTCGTCGAGGGGCGGCACGGCTCCCGCGGGCTCGGGCTCGCGGTCGCGGTCACCGGCATCCTCGCGACGATGCCGTACATCGCGCTGCAGCTGGTCGGAATCCAGGCCGTGCTCGAGGTGATGGGCGTCGGCGGCTCGAACAACGTCATCGCGCAGGACCTGCCGCTGTTCATCGCGTTCGCCGTGCTGGCCGCGTACACGTACTCGTCCGGTCTGCGGGCGCCGGCGCTGATCGCGTTCGTCAAGGACTTCCTGATCTACCTGGTGATCATCGTCGCGGTCGTCTACATCGCGGTGAAGATCGGCTTCGGGGCCTCGTTCGACGCGGCGCAGAAGAAGATGGCGACGATCAACCCGGCGACCGGCAAGCCGACCGGGGTGTTCATCCCGCCGCCGGCGCAATACTGGGCGTACGCGTCGCTGGCGCTCGGCTCGGCGCTGGCGCTGTTCATGTACCCGCACTCGATCACCGCGGTGCTCTCGTCGCGGAGCCGGAACGTGATCCGCCGCAACGCGGCGATCCTGCCGGCGTACTCACTGGTGCTCGGGCTGCTGGCGCTGCTCGGGTTCGCCGCGATCGCCGCCGGGACCAAGCCTATCGGCCTGAACGGCAAGCCCAACGCGCAGCTCGTCGTACCGCAGTTCTTCGAGGACAGCTTCCCGAGCTGGTTCGCCGGGGTCGCCTTCGCGGCGGTCGCCATCGGCGCCCTGGTGCCGGCGGCGATCATGTCGATCGCGGCCGCAAACCTGTTCACCCGCAACATCTACCGGGCTTACTTCGAGCGTGAGGTCTCCCGGGAGAAGGAGGCGCAGGTCTCCAAGATCACGTCGCTGATCGTCAAGCTGGGCGCGCTGATCTTCGTGCTGAGCCTGGACCGGCAGAACGCGATCAACTTCCAGCTGCTCGGCGGGATCTGGATCCTGCAGACGTTCCCGGCGTTGGTGCTCGGTCTCTACACCCGCTGGTTCCACCGGTGGGCGCTGCTGATCGGCTGGGCCGTCGGCATGGTCTACGGCACCGTCGCCGCATACCAGCAGAGCAGCGCGGCGACCAAGCACTTCGGGTCGTCGCTGGACCAGGTGCCGTTCGTCGGCAAGCTCGGTTACATCGCGCTGACCGCGTTCGTGATCAACCTGATCGTCGCGGTCGTGCTCACGTTCGTGCTCCGGGCGATGAAGTCCCCGGAGGGCGTCGACCAGACCGAGCCGTCGGACTACTTCGCCGACGAGGGAGACCCGCGGGTCCAGCCGATCGACGAGCTGACCGCGGACACCTCCAAGGCCAGCAGCACGTAATCTCAGCCGGGTGCTGATCCGCCCGGCCCGACCCGACGAGTACGACGAGATAGGCGAGCTTGCGGTCCGGGTGTACCTCGCGGAGGGGTACACCCGGGCCGACTCGCGTTACAACGCGGTGCTGCGCGACGTCGCGCCGCGGGCCGAGAAGGCCGAGCTCATGGTCGCCGTCGACGACGCCGACCGGATCCTCGGCACGGTGACCTACGCGGGGCTCGGCAGCCCGTACGCGGAGCACGTGTCCTCACCGGACGAGGCCAGCTTCCGGATGCTCGTGGTCGACCCGGCCGCGCGCGGGCAGGGCGTCGGCGAGGCGCTGGTGCGCTGGTGCATCGACCGGGCCCAGGCCTCCGGGGTGAGCTCGCTGCGGCTGTCCACCCAGTCCGGGATGACCGCCGCCGGGCGGCTCTACCTGCGCCTCGGGTTCGCCCGGACCCCGGAACGGGACTGGTCGCCGGAGCCCGGCGTCGACCTCATCACCTACGGCCGGCAGATCGAGCGGTCGCGCTAGTCACTCGACCCGGGCGATGAGGTCGCCCTCCTGGACGACGTCGCCCTCGTTCACGGCGATCTCGGCGACCACGCCGGACGACTCGGCCAGCACCGGGATCTCCATCTTCATCGACTCGAGGATCACCAGCGTGTCGCCGTCGTCGACGCGGTCGCCCGTGGCCGCGACGACCTTCCACACGTTCGCCACCATCTCGGCGCGGATCTCGTCGGCCACCTGGTCCTCCTGTCGTCGAGGCGAAGACTACCGGCGACTACCGGCGCATCCGGTCGATCAGCCCGGTGTCGTACGAGCCGGAGACGAACTCCGGCTGCTGCAGCAGCTCGGCGAACAACGGCAGGTTGCACTTCGGCCCCTCGACGACGAACCCGGCCACCGCCGCCCGGGCCCGCTCCAGCGCGGCCGGCCGGTCCGCGCCCCACACGCAGAGCTTGGCCAGCAGCGGGTCGTAGTAGGGCGTGACCGTGTCGCCGGCCGCGTAGCCCGCGTCGACGCGGATGCCGTCCCCGCTCGGCTGCTCCCAGCGGGTGATCGTCCCCGGGCCGGGCAGGAACCGCTTCGGGTCCTCGGCGTAGATCCGCAGCTCGATCGCGTGCCCGCGCGGCTCGGGCAGCCGGTCGGGGTCGAGCGCCGGCGGGTCGCCGGCGGCCACCCGCAGCTGCTCCTCGACCAGGTCGATGCCGGTGACCAGCTC
>Ga0207683_10000063_pt1 | contig 80638 bp, 78 predicted proteins | sample KBSM73metaG_FD_184333 | JGI IMG/M metagenome (GOLD analysis project Ga0207683, IMG submission 184333) | Miscanthus rhizosphere microbial communities from Kellogg Biological Station, Michigan, USA - KBS M7-3 metaG (SPAdes) (version 2) | ecosystem: Host-associated > Plants > Roots > Rhizosphere >...
GATGCTGAACACGCTCGAGGCGGTTCCGGTGGACAAGCGTGGCGGCGAAGCGTTGCAGCGCGAGGGGCTGGCGATGCTGTTGCGCACGCTGTATCCCGTCGTGCCGCATGTGACGTGGGCGCTTTGGCAGGAACTGGGATTGGCCGCCGAATTCGGCGACCTGCTCGACGCCACGTGGCCCGAAGTCGATCCTTCGGCGCTGGTGCAGGATGAAATCGAGCTGATGCTGCAGGTGAACGGCAAGCTGCGCGGCAAGCTCCGCGTACCCGTTGCGGCAGACAATGCGGCGATCGAGGGCGTCGCGCGCGCGAGCGCCGAGGTGGCCCGCTATGCCGATGGCGCACCGGTGAAGAAGGTCGTCATCGTGCCCGGCCGTCTCGTGAACGTGGTCGTGTGATGCGTTTCCTCCGCCGCGCGTGGCTCGTCGCCTTCACCGCGCTTTCGCTGGCGGGCTGCGGCTTTCACCTGCGCGGCACGGCGACGTTCAACTTCGATTCGCTCTACCTCAATTCGTCGGGTTCGCCACAGTTCAACAACGAGATGCGGCGGGCGCTGGTCGGCGCGGGCAGCGCGACGATCAGCGAAAGCGCGGCCGCCGCCCAGGTCGTGCTCGACATTCCGGTCGTCCAGGACGACAAGGAAGTACTCTCGCTGTCGTCGGCAGGCGCCGTTCGCGAATTCCAGTTGATCAAGCGCGTATCCTTCCGCCTCCACGACAAGGAAGGCGCGGAATGGATGCCACCGGGCGAGATCGTGATCCGGCGCGCCTATACGTTCAACGAGACGCAAGCGCTGGCGCGAGACCTGGAAGAGCAGCGGCTGCAGCGCGACATGCAGACTGACGCCATCGCTCAGATCGTGCGGCGGCTCCAGGCGGCAAAAAAGCCCGCCTGAACGGCATTCTCCCTCGGACCCTGAATGATGCAGGTTCGCGCAGAAGCCCTTGCCGACCAGCTGCGGCGCGGCGTCGCGCCGTTGTACGTGGTCCATGGAGACGAGCCGCTGCTGGCGCTGGAGGCGGGCGATGCGATCCGCGCGGCGGCCCGTGCGGCCGGCGCAACCGAGCGCGAGCTCTTTGTGGTCGAAGCCGGATTTCGCTGGGACGCGTTCCTCGCGGCCAACCTGAATCGCGGACTCTTCGGCGAACGCAAGCTCGTGGACCTGCGCATCCCGTCGGGCAAGCCCGGCGTCGAAGGCGGCAAGGCACTTGAAACGTACGCGGCCAACCCGAGCCCGGACAACGTGACGCTCGTCACGCTGCCCCGCCTCGACCGCGCCGCGCAATCGTCGGCGTGGTTCGAGTCACTCGCCGGCGCAGGCGTCACAGTCGCCGTGTATCCGCTGGAGCGCGACGAGCTGCCGGCGTGGATCGCCGCGCGCATGAAGCAGCATCGTCAGCGCGCTGCTCCGGAAACGCTGGCGTTTCTAGCCGACCATTGCGAGGGCAACCTCCTCGCCGCGCGCCAGGAGATCGAGAAGCTGGCGCTGCTGCTGCCGGAAGGCGAGCTGGCGCAGGACGCCGTGGAGGCGGCTATTGCCAACGTCGCGCGCTACGACGTATTTCAGCTGTCCGAATCCTGGCTGGCCGGAGACGCGACGCGCGCGTTACGTATATTGAGCGCCCTGCAGGCGGAGGGCGACGCGCCCATTGCAGCGATCTGGCAACTCGTCGAGGACGTGCACGCCATCGCTGCCGTGCATGCAATGGTGCGCGGGGGCACGCCCATCGCATCCGCGATTCGCAACGCGCGCGTCTGGGGCAAGCGCCAGAATGCGCTGGAACGCGCGGTAACCCGGGTGGCTCCTGCATCCGTTGCTCCGCTCTTGCGTTCCCTCGCGAATCTCGATGCACTGTCGAAGGGGATCGGCCGCGGCAATGCGTGGGACGCGCTCACGGACGCCGCGCTGACGCTGTGCGGCAAGCCGACGGTCGCGGCGGTATAGCAAAAACTGCGCGAAACTGCGCAAGGGGGAAGCATGTATGCAAGAGTTCTGGTCGCGTATGACGGCTCGCCGGAGTCCCGGCTGGCACTCGATGAATGCATCCGGCTGGCGCCCGGGCCGACCACCGCGATCCACTTGGCCGGCGTCGTCCACGACCCGTCGCTGTACGTGCTGGCCGGCGAATACGTCCCGGAGATCGCCCTCGGCGACGACGAGGCGCGCGTCGACGCCGACATCAAGGAAGCCGCCGCGCAATTCACCGCGCATGGGCTGTCCGTCACCAGTCACGTCGTGGTCGGGGAGCCGGTGACCGTGATAGCGCGGCTGGTGGAGGAACTCGACATCGATCTGCTGATCCTGGGCCATCCCCGCAGCGCGTCGTTCGCGTTGCGCTGGTGGCGCGGTTCGACTGATGCACTGCTGCTCGAACGCGTCCGTTGCAGCATCCTGGTGGCCGCGGACCCCGGCCGATGATGCGAACGATCAGCGGAAGTCGCCCCACGCCGCGTTGATCGCCGCCAGCGAGGCCAGCGCAGCGGTTTCAGCGCGCAGCACGCGCGGGCCGAGGCGAATGGCAGTCATGCCGTTGTTTTGAGCTTGGGCAATCTCATCCGGCGCGAACCCACCCTCGGAACCAACCAGCACGTCGATTGCGTCCCGCGGCCGCGGCAAGGCGGCAATCGAGACTTCCGCGGTCGGCGACATGACCAGCCCCGCCATCGCAGGATCGCGGCTCGCGAGCCAGCGTTCGAGCGTCACGACGGCGCGTACTTCCGGAACGCGGTTGCGGCCGCATTGCTCGCACGCCGCGACCACGATCTGGCGCCAGTGGGCCAGCCGCTTCTCGCCGCGCTCCCCGTCGGGCACACGCGCGCTGCGCGTCGTCAGCACGGGCTGGATCGCGGCCACGCCCAATTCCACCGACCTGCGTACGGCATGGTCCATCGCGTCGTTCGCGGCGATGCCCTGGACCAGCGTCACCCTGAATGGATTTTCGCGTTCCACCGCGTCAAACGCGTCTATGCGTGCAAACGCATCGCGCTTGTCCGCTCGCACGAGCGTTGCCGCGAATTCGCCGCCCTCACCGGTAAAAAGCGCAATGCGATCGCCCACGGTCAGCCTCAGCACCCGCAGCGCGTGATGCGCTACCGGATCGGGCAACGCGTACTCGTTGCCCACGTCGTCCGCAGCGAGCTCGCCCGGACAATAGAATCGCGGCACGCTCAAAGGACCCCCACGCTCGCGGCCGGGAAGAGCGAGGCCGCGACGCTGCCCCCCAAGGGGGAGCGGTTCGCGCCTTGGGACGGCCCGGCGGCGCTCATTCCCGGCCCGCGCCGGCGTCGACGAAGTCGAAGTGAAACAGGTCCGATTTTGGACGGAAGCCGATCTTCGCGTAGATCGCGTTGGATATGGGATTGGCGAGATCGGTGATCAGGAACAGTCCCTGCCGGCCCCGGTCCAGCAATGCCTGCGACAAGTCGGCGACGAGCGCCGTGGCGTAACCTCGCCCGCGCGCCTGCGGCGGCGTATACACCGGAGCGATGCGCGCGGCGTCAGGGGGCGCATCAGTCCATCCCGCGAATGCGACAGCGCCGTCGTCGTCCCAGATCCAGATCTGGCCCTGCTCGATCCGTCTCGGAATCAGCGCGCGCAACCGCGCGGCATCGTCCGGCAGACGCACCTCCATGATGAAATCGTGCTGGGCCTCGCTTACCCAGTCGGCGTCGGACGCCGTGGCGAGTCGCGCGGCGCCCGAGGGCCTGGGCACGGCATCGACGCGGGTGAGCTTGTGGTTGCGCAGCTGGACGCGCATGACGTGGGTCCGGCCGGTGAGCGTGCGCCACCTGTCCGCGAAGGCATCACAGGCGGGCCGGAGGCCGACGACACCTCGCGGCATGGATTGCGCCGCCCCGCGCTGCAGGAATACGTCGTCGGCAAACGCGGCAGCGGCCGCGACGTCGCTCGCACCGACCCATAGCCCTCCCAATCCACGCATCATGGCCGCGCCTTGCATACCGGCCGCCCCATAGGTCGCCAGATAGACAGATTCGGAAGTGGTGGGCGGATTGCGCAGGAGCCCGTTCGCGAAAGCAACGTAGCTGCTCGCCAGCGCCTCGTCGCGCGCCAGCACCGGAGCAGCGGCCGCGAGGAACGCCATCGGGTCGGTGTGCCTGGCCACGGAACTCTCCGGCGCGTCTGCATTCATGCACCGATTCTGCCACACGAAAGGAACCGATCAGCGCGGGAGCGCGCGGTGCATTTACCTACGGGGAGTCGCCTGGAGAAAGGTGCGCAATGCGTCGAGCACGGCGTCGGGCTGCTCGGCCATCATCGCGTGGCCGGCGCCCTGCAGCGTGACCACGCGCACGCCTGCCAGTGTGTCGAGCAGCGCCCGCGCGCCCTTGACCGGCGTCATTTGGTCGCGCCCACCCACGACCGCCAGCACCGGACAGCGCACTGCCGCCGCATCGACGAGGCCGTTACCGTAGGACTGGCAGGCCGTGAGGTCGCTGTGCAGAACACCAGGGCGCGTGCGCTCCATCAGGCGCAGCGCGCTACCTGTCATCCACATTCCCGGCACCGTGTTGCCGCCAAGCTGTCTCGCGGCGGAAATCGACCAGCCCACGATCATTTCGTACGCGAGAAGCTCATCGTCGCGCGCGGCCGCGAGCAATTCGTCGCTCACGAGCATCGGCGCAGCCGGGCCAATCAGCGCAACGCTGGCGACGCGCTCCGGATGCCGCGCCGCACACGCAAGCACCGCCAGCGATCCCAGCGAATGCCCGACGAGCGCTGCCTGCGCTACACCCGCGGCATCGAGCAATGCCGGGATCCAGTCCGCAATCGCCTCGACCGTCGCAAATGCTTCCCCGGCGGACCGGCCATGCGCCGGAAGATCTACCGCCAGCACATTGAACCCGTGATGAGCAAAGTACCGCGACTGCAGCGCCCAGACGCTGTGGTCGTTGGCAGCGCCGTGCACGAACGCGATCGTCGGTTGCGCCGGATCCAACCGATGGAAGCCGGTGTACGCGTAGCACTCGCCGCCATTGACCGATATGCGCATGACGTCGTCGGGACCTGCCCCGATGCCTCTAGGTCTTTCCCGCCGCGTGCAATGCCCGGCCCAGGTCCTCGGTCAGGTCCTCCGGGTCCTCGAGGCCGATCGACAGGCGAATGGTGCCCTCGGTGATGCCGGACTTCGCCAGGTCCTCAGCGGACATGCGGAAATGCGTCGTCGACGCCGGGTGGATCACCAGCGACTTGGCGTCGCCGACATTGGCAAGGTGCGAAAAGAGATTCAATGTCTCGATGAATTTGCGTCCCTGCGCCCGCGTTCCGCGGAGGTTGAACGAAAACACCGCGCCGCACCCGCGAGGCAGCAGCGTCTTCGCCAGCACGTGGTCGGGATGGCCGGGCAATTCCGGGTAGCCCACGTCCTCGACCAAAGGATGCGCGTCCAGGAACGCGACGACCTTGCGCGTGTTTTCGACGTGCCTTTGCATGCGGACCGGCAGCGTCTCGATACCCTGCAGTATCTGGAACGCGGTGAATGGCGACATGCACGCGCCGAAATCACGGATGCCTTCGCGCCGTGCCCGCAACAGGAAGGCAGCGGTCGTCGACTCCTCGCTGAATACCATGTCGTGGAAGCCGTGGTAGGGCTCAGTCAGCGTCGGAAATTTCCCGCGCGCCGCGCCGGCGTCCCAATCGAAGCGGCCCGAATCCACGAGTACGCCGCCGATGACGACGCCGTGCCCCGAGAGAAACTTGGTCGCGGAATGGAGAACCAGGTCCGCGCCGTGGTCGAACGGCCGCATGAGCCAGGGCGTGGTGAATGTCGAGTCGACCAGCAACGGCACGCCGTGCTCATGCGCCACTCGCGACACGCGCGGAATGTCGAGCACGTCCAGCCCGGGATTACCCAGCGTCTCGCCGAAGAACAGGCGCGTGTTCGGCCGCACCGCCGCACGCCATGCATCGATGTCGCGTGGATCGACGAAGGTGGTCTCGATGCCGAAGCGCGGCAGTGTGTAGTCGAGCAGATTGTGCGAGCCGCCGTACAGCGACCGGGACGCGACTATGTGCGAGCCCGCGCCCTGCAGCGTTGCTATGGCAAGATGCAGTGCCGCCTGGCCGCTGGCGGTGCCGAGGGCGCCGACACCCCCTTCCAACGCGGCCGCCCGCTCCTCGAGCACCGCGACCGTCGGATTGGAAATGCGCGAATACACGTGGCCCGCGCGTTCCATGTTGAACAGCGCCGCCGCGTGGTCGCTGTCGGGAAAGACAAACGACGCGGTCTGGTAGATCGGCGTCGCGCGCGCGCCGGTTGCGGCGTCGGGAGCGGAGCCCGCGTGCAGCGACAGCGTGTCGAAGCGGTGCGATTTCGGTTTGCTCATCGGCGGTCCTCGCGGTCGCCGATTCTAGTCGCATTGGCAGCAAGCCGTCACGCCAGCAGCGAGTAATATTGACGGCATGAAACGCGGCCAACCCCACGACCCGGAGCAGGAAAAGCCCGCGGCCGATCCACTGCGGCGGACACCGGGCGCGGCACCCGAGCGCGGCCGGGGCGCGACGTTCAATCCGCACAATCGCTTCCGCCGTGAAGGCCGGGAGGCTTACGACGACGGCTGGTCCCCATCGGCGAGCGATTCCGCTGCTGACGAGGATCCGGCGCCGCTCGGTACGCCATTCAAGACGACGGTCACCATCCAGCCGGCGCGAACCATCATCGCGCACAACGCGTCACCCGACATCCCGTTCAACCAGTCCATCAACCCTTACCAGGGCTGCGAACACGGCTGCATCTACTGTTATGCGCGGCCCACGCATGCCTATCACGACCTGTCGCCGGGCCTGGACTTCGAAACGAAGCTCTTTGCCAAGCCGAACGCGCCAGCGCTGTTGCGCGCGGAATTGGCGAAGAAAGGCTACCGCTGTGATCCCATCGCGCTGGGCACCAATACCGATCCGTACCAGCCGATCGAGCGCGAGTGGAAGGTCACGCGCGGCATTCTTGAAGTCCTGTGCGAACTCGAGCATCCGTTCACGATCGTGACCAAGTCGGCGCTGGTCGAGCGCGACCTGGACCTGATCGCGCCGATGGCCGCGAAGAACATGGCGCGCGTCTACATTTCAATCACCACGCTGGATCGCGATCTGGCGCGCTCGCTCGAACCGCGCGCGGCAGCGCCGCCGCGGCGCCTGCAGGCGATCAGGGCGTTGAGCGACGCCGGCGTGCCTGTCGGCGTGCTGGCGGCGCCGGTGATCCCGCAACTCAACGACCGCGACCTCGAGGCTATCCTCGAAGCGGCCGCGCACCACGGCGCGCGCCACGCCGGCTGGATCATGCTGCGCTTGCCTTTGGAAGTCGCGCCGCTGTTTCGCGACTGGCTCGATGCCCACTATCCGCTGCGCGCGGACCATGTGATGAGCGTGCTGCGGCAACTGCGCGGCGGGCGCGATTACGATGCGCGTTTCGGCGCGAGGATGCGCGGCACCGGTCCATTCGCGGAACTGATCGAAAAGCGCTTTGCGCTGGCCTGCCAACGCTTCGGACTCAACCGCGATCGCACCCCGCTCGATATCTCCCGCTTTCGCCCGCCGGCACCCGCCGGGCCGCGCCAGCTCGACCTGCTGTAGCCGCCGGAGACGAGGGCCGCGAGGCTCTCGTCCGCCAGCGAAGTGCTACTTGAACGAATACGTGAAGCTGCCGTATACGAAGCGCGCGCGCGCATCGTAGTACGACGGGTCGAAGCCAACCTGAAACGTGTTGTTCTGGTTCGTCAGCGGCGGATCGGTGTCGAACAAGTTCTTGGCGCCGAGCGTCAACGTGATGTTCTTGAACCCGGTGTAGCTCCCCTGGATGTCCCAAAGACTCAGCGTGCCGACGCGGCGCAGGTTGCCATCCGGATCCGTCTGCACGTCGATATAGGAGCTTTGATACGAGTTGCCGAGCGTCGCGGTCCATGGTCCGTAGGTCCAGTTCAGGGCTGCATAGCTCTTCCAGCGCGGCGTGATCCCGGTGGCGGGCGCCTGGAACGCGTTTGAGACAAATCCCGCAAAGCTGCCATCGCCCTGCTGCACCTGGTAACTGATGTAATAGGTCCCTGTCACCGATGCGCTGAACTGGCCGATGTCCGTGGCAGGCAACTTGAAGCGCGCGTCGACGTCGATGCCCTGGATCTTGGTCTGTCCCAGGTTGAGCCAGTGCTGGTATACGGAAGTGATCGGACCCGGCAGCGTCGGAAACGCCGGTTGCACCGGACCTCGCGTCACCAGGTAGCCGTACTGGTCGAGATCACCGAGGATCGTGGCGATCGGCACGCCGCTCGTAAGCTGGTCCTTGAGTGTCAGGTAGAACCAGTCGAGGCCAAGGGACACGCCGGGTACCGGCTCCCACACGCCGCCGATCGTGGTCTGGTTGGACTTGGTCGGCTGCAAGTCGGGGCTGCCACCGATGGAGGTTGTGAACTGCGTATCGCAGTCGTTCGAGTCGCCGGTGGTCGGACAGCGCAGCGGATCCGACACACCCGGCGGCGTGACGCTCTGAACCGTGGTGTTCCACAATTCATAGAGAGTCGGTGCGAGGAAACCCGTGCCCCAGGAGGCGCGCATCAGGAACGTCGGCAGCGGCTGCCAGCGCAGGCTCACCTTGGGATTGGTCGTGCTGCCGAAGTCACTGTAATGGTCGTAACGCACGGCGATATTTCCCTCGAGCGACTTGAGGATCGGGATGTTCAGTTCGCCAAAGACCGCCCACGCCGTGCGCGAATGCGAGAACGGCGCCAGGTTGCCTCCGAAGCCCGAGATGTCGCCCGTGGCGAGGATCTCCGCCGGGTTTTGCGTCAGCGTCTCCTTGCCCGCCTGCACGCCCAGCGCCAGTGCCAGCGCACCGGCGGGCAGCGTATAGACCTCTCCCGAACCCTTGACCTCGATGCCGTACCCTGTGAGCTTGCCGTTGAACGTCGGACCGTTGTAGTTCGTGGCGAGGATCTGCTGCGTGACTGTCGGCGTGTTTGGCCCGAACAGGTTGACCACGCCGCTGTTCAGCAGCGGCAGGATGCGCGACAGCAGCGGGAAGCCGCCATTCAGCATCTGCTTGGTCGTGTTCTCGCCATAATTGAACGACGCGTCAAAGTCCCAGTTCCACGCGGTGCCCTTTGCACCCGCCACGATGTTCCACTGCTGGTTGGTGTCGGTCGTGTCGCGGTTGCCGTTCTCGACGGCGCGATAGCGCACGTTGAGCGGCTGGCCGTCGACGCCGGCCTCGATGGCCTGCGCGTGCGGGTAGTAGGGGCTGGTCGCCGGCAGCAGGATCGTGTTCAGCGGGTATTGCGGAAAGATCGGATTGTTCGGTGGTGTCGCGAACTGGTCTGACAGCGGGACCGGCTGGATCACGTAGCGCGACTCCTGCTTCGAGTAGCTGCCGAACATGTAGGCTTGCCAGTCGTTATTGATCTGGTAGCGCCCCGACCCGAAGAAATTCAGCTGCTTGGTGTCCGGTATCTGCTGCACGCCCTGGTACTGCGACGGATCGAAGCGGCAGCGACCGTCGGATTCGAAGTTGGGGTTCGGACAGGAGGGATACTCGACGAAACTGCCGATGCCGCCGGTGGAGACGAATCCCGGAAATGTGTTGCCCGACGACGTGTCGAGGCCGATCGGCAGGTTGTAGCTGTGCGCCGAGAAATTGCGGTCCCGCTGCGTCAGGTTCTTCTGGTCGTCGTAAGAGGCGGTGAGGAACACGTTGTACTTGTCCTTCGCCAGGTCGCCATACCCCGCGGTCGCCTTGAAATTGTACTGGTCGCCTCCACCGGTTCGTGTAGGCGTTCCGGCCCACGCCGTTGCTTCCACGCCGGTGAAGTCCTGGCGCATGATGAAGTTGATGACGCCGGCGATGGCATCGCTGCCGTAGACGGCCGAGGCGCCGTCTTTCAGGACCTCAACGCGGTCGATCGCCGTGAACGGGATCGAGGCCAGGTTCACGCCCTCGGCGCCGTTGATCGCGCCGCCGAACGTTCCCACGCGCTTGCCGTTCACCAGCACCAGCGTGGCCTGTCCACCCAGGCCGCGCAGCGACGCGGTCTGGTTGCTGAACGTCAGCGAGCCGATCACATTGGAAAGCGACACATTGCCGGCGCTGTTGTTCGCGGAGATGAGATTCATGATCTCCATCGCGTTCTGCGCGCCGCTGCGGTTGATTTCGTCGCGGCTGATCGTCTGCACCGGCAGCGCGCCCTCGCCTTCGATGCGCTTGATGTTGGAACCGGTGATCTCGACCTTGATGTCCACGGCCAGCGACGGTCCGACGCAAAGCGTGAATCCGCCGGCGATCACGCCTGCCAGACACAGGCGCCGCGATTCGATGTGCTTGTTGTTCATGCGGTGATTCCCCCAATGAGTGGAAACCCGGAACTGCGTTGGATGCGGCCGAGGATCCGGCCACTTCGATAGCAGCGTACCGAGCGGGAATCCGCGCTCGCAATCGCTGGTTGGCCAACGGCGAGGCGCCGTGGGTGAAGGGCGGATTGGCGGTGGCGAAGCGTCACCGGTTGCGTGCGGCGTATCGCGTTTCCGCGAGCTACAGGCAAAAAAATGTCGAAGGGCGCGTTCCTAGGCGACTGGGGGTCCCCGCTGGAAGTGTGGATGCGCCGCTTCGACAGGAGCACGCTACCGCGACGGCAGCGCAATGTCGCAGTGATTGGCGAGCGGGAGGGCGGAAGGGGCGAACCGCGCACGGAAGCGGGCAGGCTGTCAGGCCGAACGGCGCGCCCTTGCGCTTGCCCGTGTTGCGCGCTATCGTGACAACCGTATGCATATGCATATATAGCGGTCGTAGCGGCCACAAGCAGGCGACGACAAGTGGAGGTACTCATGGCACAGCGCAAATCCATCGCCGCACAACGGCGCGGAGACGCACTGCTCGAAAGTTATGCACGGCGCGGCAGTGAATGCGGCTACGCCAACCTGAAACTCCTCACCCGTGTGGTGACGACGCTGTATGACGAGGCACTGCGCCCAGTGGGACTGTGCGCAGGTCAGCTGGCGCTGCTGTGGGCGATCCTCGCCACCGAGCCGGTGGAGATCGGACGCCTGGGCGTCACCACGCTGACGGATCAGACGACGCTCAGCCGGACCGTGGCCAAGCTCAAGAAGGCGCGTCTGGTCAGCGTTAGCGCAGCGGACGACAGGCGGATCAAGCTTGTCTCCCTGACCCCGAGCGGCCGGCAGCGTTTCCACGACGCCATGCCGCTCTGGGAGGAAGCACAGCGCAGTGCCAATGCCGTGCTTCCTCTGGCCGATGTGCGCGCGATGGCACGCCAGGTGCGCAGAGCGGCGCGCGGATCTGCCGCGCGTCCGATGGATGGGTAATGGCTGTTTTGTCGATGCAACTGACTTTGTGGAGGTGACATGCGTACACCGCCCGACGGATTTTCGAGCGATGGCCGGCAGGAAGCCAAGGATGCGCGCTACCCGGTAGACGTTTCCTGGCAGAGCGTCGGCGGCGCGCAGCCGGCGCTGACGCGCATTGCCGTCAAGTCGGTCAACCGCATCGTGATCGTCCAGGTCGCCGATATCGTGCGCATCGAGGCGGAAGACAACTACGTCCGGCTGTGGGCCGACCGGCCGTACCTGCACAAGGAAACGCTGACCGGCCTCGTCGCGCGGCTATCGCCGCTTACCTTCCTGCGCGTCCACCGCTCCCACGCCGTCAACGTCCAGTTCGTGCGCGAGTTGCGCCCGCAGCTGCACGGGGAATACCTGATCGCGCTGTCGGACGGCACCGAACTTACGTCAGGCCGCGGCTTTCGCGCGTCGATCCAGGCCATGTTCGGGCTCGCCTGAACCGCAACGCCTGGCGGGTCCGCCGCGGAACACCGGCAGGCAACGGCTTCTTGCATGAGCGTGTGGCGCAAGGCAGACTGCCGGCACACGGCGCGACCCCAAGCGCCGGATCACTCGAGGTGGTAACCATGAAGTCAACCAACCATGCCGCGGTGGTCGTGGCGGCAATCGTCTTCTTTGCGCTGGGTGCTGCCTGGTACACGCTGCTTGCCGCGCCCTGGGCCGCAGGCATCGGCAAGACGATGGAACAGCTCAAGATGGAAAGCGGCGGTTCCTTCATGCCCATGGTGACGGGTTTCATCGCGATATTGGTGATGTGCTACGCGCTCAATTCGCTGCTGACCCGGCTGGGGGAGACGACCACCGCAAGCGGAGCGAAAGTTGGCGCGTTCGTGGCGCTGGGCTTCGTCGGCGCGAGCCTGGCGTTGCATTACGGCTTTGAAATGCGCAGCGTATCGCTGTGGACGATCAACGCCGGCTACGTGCTGGTGGGGTTGACGATCGCCGGCGCCATCATCGGCGGCTGGCGCAAAAAATCCTGAAGCGCGATGACCGCACCGACGCTGACCGCCCGGCTCGCCGCGTGCTATACCGGCGCCGTCCACGACGTGCTGCGCATGATGGGGCACGACAACATCGTGCTTCCGCCGGCAATCAAGGCCATCGCGCCCGGAACGCGACTCGCAGGGCCGGTGTGGACGGTATCCGGGCACATCGATCGCACGCGCACGCGGGATGAAACGCTGCTCGGATGGTGCACGCTGCTTTCGCGCGCTCCTTCGGGTCACGTGATCGTCTGCCAACCGCACAACCACGAAGTCGCTTTGATGGGCGAACTGTCCGCGCAAACGCTGCAGGCTCGCGGCGTGTTGGGTTACGTCGTGGACGGTGGATCGCGCGACACCGACCTCGTCCTCGAACAGGGCTTCCCCGTTTTCTGTTCGTTCCTGACGCCGTCGGATATCGTCGAGCGATGGATTCCCGATAGCTATGGCGAACCGGTAACGATCGGCACCGTCACCGTCAGCACCGGCGATTACCTGCTGGGCGATCGCGATGGCGTGGTCATCATTCCCCGCGCGCTGGTCGAAGACGTGATCGTCAAGACCGAGGAAGTGGTGTCGACCGAAACCGAAATGCGCCGGGCGCTGATCGCCGGCATGGATCCGGTCGCCGCGTACGACAAGTATGGAAAGTTCTAGCAGGTACGCCCCGCGGGGCAAGTTCGCAGTCGGGTGCTCGCACCAGCCAGCGGCCTGAAATGCGTTCCGGGGCCGACAGCATATTCGTCGCCGGGGGCACCGGTTACATTGGCCGGCCGCTGATCGAGAATCTGGTTGCTCGGGGCTTTTCTGTCGACGCGCTGGTCCGGGAGGGTTCGCATGCGCGACTAGCTTCGGGCGCGCGTCCGATCGTCGGCAACGCGCTGGACGCGGGAACCTTCGTGACAGCAATTCCCCGTGGCGCAACGATTATCCATCTCGTGGGAACGCCGCATCCCGGGCCGGACAAGGCCGCGGAGTTCGTCAGTGTGGATCTCGCTTCCATTCGCGCAATGGCGTCGGCCGCGGTCACCGCGGCGGCGAGGCACCTCGTCTACGTCAGCGTAGCCCACCCGGCCCCGGTCATGCGCGCTTATATCGCGGCGCGCGCGGAAGGCGAGGCTCTGGTCCGGGCCTCCGGCATTCCAGCCACGATCCTGCGGCCGTGGTACGTGCTCGGACCCGGACACTACTGGCCGTATATGCTTGTTCCGCTGTATGGCCTGTTGCGAATGGTTCCCGCGACGCGCGTCCACGCAGAGCGGCTGGGGCTCGTGACGCGCAGCGACATGGTCTCGGCATTGATGCAGGCGATAGCCGCGCCGCCCGCCGAGGGCGTGCGCATTGTCGGCGTCCCGGGGATACGCGCCGCGCACAAAAGCGGCTAGGATTCGATCTATGCTGCCAGCCAACAGTGCCGGCTCCAGCGTTCACGATCGCTGCGCGGTATGGGTCGGTTGATGGACATCGATAATGCACATTGAAGCGAAACTTCGCGAACTCGGATTGACGCTGCCGGCGCCTATTATCATTCCGCCCGGAGCGCGCCTGCCGTTCGCGTTCGTGCGGGTGCGTGGCAATCGCGCCTTCGTGTCGGGACATGCGCCGCAGGACGCCGACGGCTCCGTGGCGCGCCCGCTCGGCAAGGTGGGTCGCGACCTGACGGTGGAACAAGGCTATGCGGCTGCGCGCAAGGTGGCGCTGTCAATCCTGGCCAGCCTGCAGCGCGAACTGGGCGACCTCGACCGCGTCTCCGCATGGTTGCGCGTATTCGGCATGGTCAATTCGTCGTCCGGTTTCTCCGCGCAGCCCTCGGTCATCAACGGCTTTTCCGATCTGATCCTCGAACTTTACGGTCCGGAACGCGGAGCGCATTCGCGTTCCGCCGTCGGCATGGCCGAGCTTCCGTTCGACATCCCGGTGGAAATCGAAGCGGAAGTGGAAATCGACGGGGATATCGGGCGGCCATGAACTTTGACGCCTTTCTCGAGACCGCGTGGAGTGACCACGGCGATCGCCCGCAGGAAGTCGCGGACCGGCTGGCGTCCTCGCTGCACGTGGTGGAGGCCCCGGAACATATTCCTCCCTTTGCGCGCCTGCTGACGCACGTCTACGGCGAGCATCTCGGCCAATGGTCGCGAGGGATCGATTTGCTGGAGGCGATGCGCGCGTTGCCGGGCTTCGACGGCAGCGAAGTGGCCGAAGGAGTCCTGAGCCGGAATATCGCAACGCTGCGCTATGCCGGCGGCGATGCCGCCGCATTGACGTCGCTGGACGTCGCGGACCGGGCCTTTGTCCTCGCGTCCGCCGCCGCGGCATTCGCTGGCCGCGGCGAGCACATGCGCGGAGTAGCCGCCTATTCGGAGGCGCTGCGGCTGGCGAACTCTGGGTTGCCGCCGGGTTCGGCGGCCGTTCGTGCGCTCGCGATCGGCGGCAACAACCTTGCGACGGCGCTCGAGGAGAAGAAGGATCGCGACGCCGCGGAAACGGAAGGCATGCTCGTCGCCGCGCAGGGCGGTCTTACGTACTGGAAACAGGCGGGCACGTGGCTGGAGGAGGAACGCGCCGAGTACAGGCTGACGCGGAGCCAGTTACAGGCGCGCCGGGCCAAGGACGCAATCGAGAGCGCACGCCGCTGCGTCGACGTCTGCGAGCGCAATGACGCACCGGCCATCGAGACATTCTTCGGCTACGTCGTGCTCGCGTTGGCGCAGCGTGCGGACGGTGACGCCACAGCATTCGCCGCGTCCCGGCAACGGGCGCTGGCGCTTCTCGAGCAGGTACCCGAGGACGAGAAGCGATACTGCCAATCCGACCTGGCGGACCTCGGCAACTGATTCAGTGTCACTTCCGCGCGATGTCCTAGTCGTCGCGCGCAATCACCTGGGCCAGGCGCGCCACGCCGGCGGCAATTTGGCGTTCGGTCAGCGCCGCGTAGCCCAGCAGCAATCCATTGCACGGATGCGCGCCGGACGCGTAGCGCGATAGCGGCAACACGTGCAGGCCCGACGCAGCCGCGCGCGTCGCGACCGCCCGGTCCGCGTGCCGCGCGGGCAGATGCAGCGCGACGTTCATCCCGCTCGTCGCCGGTCCCAGGACCGCACTCCCCGGCAGGAAGCGAGTGCAGGCAGCCAGCAGCGCATCGCGTCGCCCTTGATAAAGAGCGCGCATCTTGCGCAGGTGTGCGCTGAAGTGGCCGCCGTCCATGAAATCCGCCAGCACCGCTTGCATGGCGCCGTGTGTGTGGTCGTCGAGTTGGCGGCGGACCGCCTCGAATACCGCAACCAGGGACCTCGGAAGCACGACGTACGCTAAGCGCAGCGAAGGAAACACGCTGTTCGTGAACGTCCCGACATAGAGCGTGCGCTCGCTGCGATCGAGACCATAAATGGAAACGAGCGGCCGGCCGGCATACGTGAACTCGCTCTGGTAGTCATCTTCGACGACCCACGCACGCGTTGCAGCCGCATGGCGCAGCAGCGCAAGCCTGCGTTCAAGCGACATCGTCACGCCCGTCGGATACTGGCACGAGGGCGTGACGTAGATCAGCGCCGGCGCCGCGCGCCGAGCACCGTCGTCGACGTCGAGACCGTGCGCATCGACCGGCACCGGTTCGATACGCGCACCCGACATTGCCAGCGTGGCGCGCAAATTGGGAAAGCACGGGTCCTCGATCCAGACGGCATCCGAGGGCTCGAGCAACACCCGAGCTAACAGGTCGACTGCCTGCATCGAACTGTTGAGGATCATGACCTGCCCAGGATCGCATTCGATGCCTCGGGTCGCGACCATGTGCCGCGCCGTCGCCTCCCGCAAGGATGCGTGTCCGAGCGAAGGGAAATACCCGAGCAACTCGCCGCCACCAACGCGAAGGCGCCGCGCGACCAGCCGCCGCCAGAGCACCAGCGGGAACGCGTCGAGCGCCGGCATTCCCGCCAAAAACGGCACCGCCTTCGGGACGCTGCCCGGAGAATAGGAACTCGTCGCGCTGCGGCCCCAGGTCGACACATCCGCGAGCGCCTTGCGACCCAGCATGCTGGGCCGCCGCCGCTGCACGCGAACGCTTGGCGCAATGCGCGCCCGCGACGTGACAAATGTGCCGGCGCCGATTCGGCGAACCAGAAAGCCCTCTGCCTGCAGGCGCGCGATGGCATCGTCGACGGTGTTGCGCGAAATGCGCCAGTCCAATGCCAGCTGCCGCGCCGAAGGCAGGCGCGCGCCGTCCGCCAATCGGCCGGCGACGATCGCGGCCAGACAGGTCTTGTAGATCTGGTCGCGCAGGCTCAAGCCCTCGGTGGCAGGACCGGAAAGCAGGGGGAACATCGCGCCGCGGGATCGCTTGGTCATCGTCGCCTCGCGTCGAAGGGGTCGCCGGGTGCCGCCGCTGGTCCGCAGCGGCGAACGACAATGGCCCACAACCTTACTCTAAATTGGCGCTTTTCATAAGGCCACTTTGTTCGCACTATCGGGCTTGCCGAATACACGGCGCAAGGACTCGCATGCTTCGCTCCATAGGATTCGCCATGGTCACGACTGCCGCCCTCATCTCAGCCGCGGCGCCGTCGCTCGCGCAGGACGCGCCGCCATCCACCGTGCCCAAGCCGCCGGCGTGCGCCGTGGCTTCATTTCACCAATTCGACTTCTGGCTGGGCGACTGGGAGGTGCGCGACGCGTCCGGCAAGATGGTCGGCCACAACCGCATCACGCGAATGCACAAGGAATGCGTGATCTTCGAGAACTATCGCGCGGGCGAATTCACCGGTTCCAGCCTCAATGTCTACGACGCCGACCGCAAGGTCTGGCACCAGACATGGGTGGATAGCGGAGGCGGCCTGCTGGTCATCGAAGGCGCCTTCGTGGACGGCAAGATGATTCTCGCGGGCGAGACTGTCGACGCGGAAAAGCCGGGCGGCAAGGTCGACAATCGCATTACCTGGCAGCCGCTTCCCGACGGCCGCGTACGCCAGCTATGGGAGACGTCGGCGGACAAGGGCATGACGTGGGCGACGTCGTTCGACGGCTACTACACGAGACAGAAATAGCCGCCGCTCCCGGCGCGCGGATCGCCGTGCGCTCGGGAGCCACATCGATCTACGGCTAGTGGCTTACTTTCCCCACCTTCGACCCGGAGCTGCCCACGAGGAAATCGAGGTCGACGCCGCGGTCGGCCTGCAGCACGGTGTCGCAATAGAGCTTGACCCAGCCGCGCGTCGCATGCGGCGGCAGAGGCTTCCACTTGGTCTTGCGCCGCGCGAGTTCTTCATCGGAGACGTGAAGGTGAATCCTGCGCTTCGCCACATCGAGCTCGATGATGTCACCGTTGCGCACAAGGGCGAGCGGACCACCCGCGGCCGCTTCCGGCGCCGTGTGCAGCACGACCGTGCCATAAGCGGTGCCGGACATGCGCGCGTCCGAGATGCGGATCATGTCGGTGACACCCTTCTTCAAGAGCTTGGCAGGCAACGCGAAGTTGCCGACCTCGGGAAAGCCGGGATAGCCCTTGGGTCCGCAGTTCTTGAGCACCATCACACAATTCGCGTCGACGTCGAGCTTGGGGTCGTCGATGCGTTTGTGCAGGTCGTCGATATTTTCGAACACGACGGCGCGCCCCTTGTGCTTCAGAAGCTTCGGCGTCGCCGCTGACGGCTTCAGCACACAACCGTTCGGCGCCAGATTGCCGCGCAGCACCGCAATGCCCCCCTGCGGCTTGAACGGCTTGGCGATGGGCGTGACGACCTTCTCGTTGAAGTTGACGGCGTTCTTGCAGTTGTCCCAGATCGTCTTGCCGTTGACGGTGAGCGCCTTCTTGTGCAGGAATTTGCCGATTTCGCGGATCACCACAGGCAGGCCGCCGGCGTAGTAGAAATCCTCCATCAGGTACTTGCCCGACGGCATCAGGTCGACGAGGCACGGCATGTCGCGCCCGAGGCGGTCCCAGTCGTCGAGCGACAACTTGACGCCGATCCGCGCGGCGATGGCCAGCAGGTGCACCACCGCATTGGTCGATCCGCCGATCGCGCCGTTGACCATGATCGCGTTCTCGAACGCCTGCTTGGTGAGGATCTGCGACATCTTCAGGTCCTCGTGCACCATCTCTACGATCCGCCGCCCGCACATGCGTGACAACAGCCGGCGGCGCGAATCGACGGCGGGGATTGCCGCGTTGGTGGGCAGCCCCATTCCCAGCGCCTCGACCATGGACGCCATCGTCGACGCCGTGCCCATCGTCATGCAGTGGCCGGCGGAGCGCGACATGCACGCCTCCGCCTCCTCCAGATCGGGCATCTTCATCTCGCCGGTCTTCAGCATCTCCGTGAATTTCCACACGTGCGTTCCGGAGCCGATGTCCTCGCCGCGGAACTTGCCGTTCAGCATCGGGCCGCCGGAAATGCCGATCGTGGGCAGATCGACGGAGGCCGCGCCCATCAGCAGCGCCGGCGTGGTCTTGTCGCACCCCATCATAAGCACGACGCCGTCGAACGGATTGGCGCGAATCGACTCCTCGACGTCCATCGCCGTCTGGTTGCGGAACAGCATCGTCGTGGGCCGCATCAGCGTTTCGCCCAGGCTCATCACCGGAAACTCGATGGGAAAGCCGCCGGCGTCGAGGATGCCGTCACGAACGTGCTGCGCAAGTTCACGGAAGTGCGCGTTGCACGGCGTGGCCTGCGACCACGTGTTGCAAATGCCGATCACCGGCCGGCCGTCGAACTGGTCGTGCGGCATGCCCTGGTTCTTCATCCACGAGCGATGGACCATCGAGTCGCGGTCGTGACTGTCGAACCACGTGCGGGACCGCAGCGTACGCCCCTTCTGGTTTTTGCCTTTGGCCATTGCTTGTTTACCTTTTACGCGGCGAGTCGTGCACCGGTTCCCTGGTCGAATACATGTACCTTGGCGGGATCGATGGAGAGGCCGATCCGGTCGCCGGGATTCACGTTGGGCCGTCCGTGGGTGACCAGGATCAGCTGGTCGTTTCCCGCCTGTATCAGCAGTTCGGTTTCGGCGCCCGTTGGTTCGACCACGACGATTTCGGCGGGCACCGCGTCCGGCGCGTCAGGGCTGGCGAGACGCAGATCGCCGGGTCGAATGCCGTAGGAGACCGCCTGGCCCTCCGTTCCCGGCCCCTGCTGCAGCGGCCAGCGCACGCCGCCGGCCACCTCCACGTGTGCCGGTCCGCCGCTGCGCTTCACCTTGCCGGTCATCACATTCATCGCGGGGGAGCCGATGAACTGCGCGACGAACAGGTTATCCGGATGGTCATAAAGCTCGAGCGGCTCGCCGATCTGCTCGATGCGGCCGTCGTGCATGACGACGATGCGGTCTGCCATCGTCATCGCCTCGACCTGGTCGTGCGTGACGTAGACAGTCGTTGTCTTGAGCCGCTGATGCAGCGCCTTGATCTCCGCGCGCATCGCGACGCGCAGCTTCGCATCGAGGTTGGACAGCGGCTCGTCGAACAGGAACACTTTCGGGTCGCGGACGATCGCGCGGCCCATCGCGACCCGCTGCCGCTGGCCGCCGGAGAGTTCCCTCGGGAAGCGCGCTAGGTAGGGGTCGAGGTTCAGGATCTTGGATGCATGCGCGACGCGGTCGGCCATCATCTTCGGATCGGCCTTGCGCAACTTGAGGCTGAACGCCATGTTCTCGCCGACGGTCATGTGCGGATACAGCGCGTAGCTCTGGAACACCATCGCGATGTCGCGATCCTTGGACTCGATGTCGTTGACCACCTTGCCGTCGATCGCGATGGTGCCGCCGGTGATCTCCTCCAATCCGGCCAGCATGCGCAGCAAGGTCGACTTGCCGCAGCCCGACGGGCCGACGAGCACCATGAACTCGCCTTCCTTGATGTCGAAGCTGATGCCCTGGATGACCTTCGTGTGGCCGAAGGACTTCTCGATGTTCTGGAACGATACGGTTGCCATAGTCGATTCTCGAAGGACGTGTCAGGACTTCACGGCGCCGGCGGTGAGTCCGCCGACCATGTACCGCTTGAACGTGTAGTAGATCGCCGCCGGCGGCAGCGCATAGATGAGTCCCGTGGTCATCAGAAGCTCCCACGGCGAATCGTCCGCGGCCAGGAAGTTGCCGAGCGCCACGCCGAGCGTGACGTCCCTGTCGTTGGACAGCAGCAGGAACGCGTACAGGTATTCGTTCCACGCCAGCAGCAGCGCGTAGGTCCCGATCGCGACTAGTGACGGCGTCATCAGCGGCAGGTACACGAGGCGGAACAACTGCAGCGGCGAGGCGCCGTCCATCTTGGCTGCCTCGTCGAGTTCGTAGGGCAGCTTGTCCGACGCCTGCTTCAGCACCCAGATCGAGTAGGGCGCAGCGATGGTCGTCATCGCCAGGATCAGCGCCCACTGGTTGTTGAGAAGGCCGTACACGCCCATCGTCTTGTACATCGGTACCGCCAGGAACGCCGCCGGAATGAAGTATGTGAACAGTGCCAGGTTCATCACGGTACGCCCCCCACGCACCTTGAGGCGGCTGATCGCGAATGCCGCGGAGGTTGCGACGACGAGCGTCAGCAGGCCCACGGTGACCGCGATGAACAGCGAATTCCACATCTGCAGCCAGAAGTGATTGAGATAGTGATGCTGCTGCTGGAACACGACCTCGAAATTGTGCAGCGTCGGGTGCTCGGGCCACAGCCTGCCGCCCATTGCCTCGTCCTTGGACGAAAACGCGAACAGACACAGATGATAGATGGGCAGCATCGTCCAGATGAACAACGGAATGCCGATCAGCAGCAGTTTCGCCTCGGTCGCAATGCTCTTGCTTGTCATTTCGACAATCTCTTCATCATGAAGTAGACGAGCGGCAAGACCGCCGGCAGCGCGACGACGATCGCCGCCATCGACATGTCGACTTCATCCAGCCGCAGATAGCGGATCCCCAGCGTCGCGAGGACGTGCGTCAGGTCGGCGGGCCCACCGCCGGTCAGCAGGTAGACGCTGTTGAAGTCTCCCATCGTCCAGATCATCGACAGGATCGTGCACGTCAGGTACAGCGTGCGCATCGATGGCCACGTGATGAAGCGAAACTTCTGCCAGCTGGTCGCACCGTCGACCGACGCAGCCTCGTAGTGTTCCGCGGGAATGGCCAGGCGGCCTGCGACGAGGATCAGCGTCCAGAACGGCAGGGATTTCCAGATGTGCATCAGCATGGCGATGCTAAGCGCCAGAATCGGATCGTTCAGCCAGTTCGGACCGTCGGCCCCGGTGAAGCGGAAAATCAGCGAATTGATGAGCCCCCATTCCGGGTTGAGCATGAAGCGCACGGACAGGATCGTCGGGATCGACGGCACCGCCCACGGCAGGATGAACAGCAATGACATCCACTTGATCCACGGCCGCGCCGTCACGAAAAATCCGGACAGGACGAGCGCCACGACCATCTTGAGATTGATGCCGATGATGACGAACGCGAGCGTGTTGTACACCGACCGCAGGAAGATCGGATCGTCGAACAGCTTCTCGTAGCTGACCGGATGGCGCGCGAGCCAAAGACCGTACCCGACCGGGTAAAGCACAAAGACCAGGAACACGACGACGTACGGCGTGAGGAGGATCAGTCCCCACTTCTGCCATGGCGACATCCCCTTCTTGTCGGGGCCTGGCGGCAGCCGCTGCACGTCGGGAAGAGCGAGGGTTGACACGGATTCTCGAACTCCTCTTGCCGCAGATCCGGAGGATCGGGTGGGGCCGAGCCCCGCCCGATCCGTGATCACATGTCGAACGCGATGCCGGCGAACGTCAGCCGGCAACCTGCTTGATACGAGCGATCATTTCATCCGTCGCCTTTTCCACCGAGATGTTGTCGTTGACGATGCGGCTCATGGCCTTCGCCCACACATTCTCGTTGTTGAGGACCGTGAACTTGTAGTTCTTAGTGAATTCGAACGTCACCGTGCCGGCGCCGAACTGGTTGTAGACCGCCTTGCGATGCGGGTCAGCCTGCCAGAATGCACTGGTGATTCCCGACTTGGTCACCGGGAACCAGCGTCCCAGCGAGCCTTCGACGTACGGCTGCAGGTTCTCGTCGGCCAGTATGAAGGCGACGAATTCCTTTGCCCGCTTCTTGTTCTTCGATGCCTCGAAGATCACCCCGGTCTTGACCGCGGCGCGGTAGACGAACTTGGATCCGTCCGGCTTGTTGGGGAACCCGGACGTGGCGATCAGCTCGTCGTAATTCTTCTTGGCCTGGGCGCGCTGTTCCGGCGTAAGCGTCTCGTTCTTGGAATCATCGAGCCACTTGGCGGCGATCGAGATCGTCGCGTTGTGCGTCAGCAGGATCGTCTTGTTGTGGAAGGACACGTTGTTGTCCGGATCCTTCCAGCTCGTCGACGACGGTGGCGTGCAGCCGCGGGTGCGGATCGACGTGTAGTCCCGCAGCGCGTTGATCAGACCGGCCCGCACCTTCGGGTCGTCGACCAGCAGCTTGCCGTCATCGTCGACCAGCTTCACGTTGTACGCGTCCATGAAGGTCAGGAACGAGAAGAACGAGTCGCTGGAATCGACACCCATCGGCTGGCCGACGGCATAGGTGCGCTTGCCGGTCTTGGAGCGATGCGCGGGTTGCACCTTGTCGCACCAGAAATCCCAGTACGCCTTCCAGCCGGTCGGAATATCGGACTCCTTGTAGCCCGCCTCACCCAGCATGTCCTTCCAGTACTGGATGTGCATCGTCTGCTGCTTCAGCGGGAATGCGTAGTACGCCTTCTTCTTGGTCTTGTCGTTGTACAGGTAGGTCGTCTCGATCGTGTTCTTGAGGAATCCGCCCTTCAGCGGCGTGATGACGTCCGTGATGTCCTCGAGCTTGCCGTCGAACGCCCACTTGCCCGTGACCTGGAAGTCGTAGACATCGGCATAGGCCACGTCGGGCGGCGTACCGGCATCGAGCGCGGCGACCGTCTTCGGGATCATGTCCTGCACCGGGTACTGCGACAGTTCGACCTTGACCTTGGTCTTGTCCTCGAATTTTTTGATCGCGGCGAACAGCGCGTCATCCTCGGATTTATAGAAGCCCTTGACCCACCACACCGTGAGCTTCTCCTGCGCCGCAGCCGGACCGGCGGCGAGCAGGCCGGCCGCGACCAGCGCGGCGGCGAATTTGCTGAACATCTTCATGCGACTCCTCCATGGAAGGGAATGCTGCGTAGCGCGGACTTTGCCGTCTTGTTTTCGCAGCCCGCTTGCAGACTACGGGCGGCGTTAAATAGTGTCAACTGAGAGTGTCAACTGAGGCTGCCAATTGACGTCAACGGAAGGCAGCCCAGGAAGCCGACCGCAGCACCTACATCACCGCGCCCAGGTACCACGGCACGAATTCGCTCTGTCCGTAGCCGTGCTGTTCGCTCTTGGATTTGGCGCCGGACGCCGTATCGAGCATCAACTGGAACAGCTTCGCGCCGGTGCCGTCGACGGAGGCATTGCCGTCGGCGATCTCGCCGCAGTTGAGATCGATGTCTTCTTCCTGCTTTATCCACAACGGCGTGTTGGTCGACAACTTCAGCGACGGCGCGGGCGCGCACCCGTACGCCGACCCGCGGCCGGTCGTGAACACGATCATGTTGGCGCCGCCCGCCACTTGCCCGGTCGCCGAGACGGGATCGTAGCCTGGCGTATCCATGTAGACGAAGCCCTTGGCGGTCACGGCCTCGGCGTATTCATACACGGCGACGAGGTTCGTCGTGCCGCCCTTCGCCACGGCGCCGAGCGACTTCTCGAGGATCGTCGTCAATCCGCCCGCCTTGTTGCCCGGCGACGGATTGTTGTTCATCTCACCTTTTTCGCGCGTGGTGTAGTCTTCCCACCACTTGATGCGCGAGACGAGTTTTTCGCCGACTTCGCGCGATACCGCGCGCCGCGTCAACAGGTGTTCGGCACCATAGATCTCCGGTGTTTCGGACAGAATTGCGGTCCCGCCATGACGCACCAGCAGGTCGACCGCCGCGCCCAGCGACGGATTGGCGGTGATGCCCGAGTACCCGTCCGACCCGCCGCACTGCAGGCCGACAGTGATGTGCGAAGCCGGCACCGGTTGACGCTTCACATCGTTGGCGTGCGGCAGCATTTCCTTGATCAGGCCAATTCCGTGGGCGATGGTCTTGGCCGTGCCGCCCGTGTCCTGGATGCTGAACTGGCGCAGCAGCGGTCCCTCCTTAAGGTTCTCGGCGCCCATCAGCGAGCTGATCTGGTTGGCCTCGCACCCCAGTCCGATCATCAGCACGCCTGCGAAGTTCGCGTGCCGCGCATAGCCGCCCAGCGTGCGCCGCAAGAGCTGCATGCCTTCGCCGTGCGTGTCCATGCCGCAGCCTGAGCCGTGCGTGAGCGCGACCACGCCATCGACGTTGGGGAACTCAGCCAACCGTTCCTTCGTGAAATATTCGGCGATGCCTCGCGACACCGTGGCCGAGCAATTCACGGTGGACAGGATGCCGATGTAGTTGCGGGTGGCCACCCGGCCCTCATTTGGCCCCTCCGCGCGCACGATGCCCATGAACGTCGCCGCCGGCGTCACATATTGCGTCGGCTTCATGTCGGCGCCGAAAGCGTAGTCGCGGTCGAACGAGCCCATGACGAGATTGTTGAGATGCACATGCTCGCCGGGTGCGATGTCCTTGCTGGCGAAGCCGATGATCTGGTTGTAGCGGCGAACCGGTTCGCCTTTCTTGATGGCGCGCGTGGCAATCTTGTGCGCGGGGGGGACGAGCCCGACGACGGTGATTTTTTCGTCGAGCAGCGTCGTGCCGCCGACGAGCTGCGACCGGGCGATGACGACGTCGTCGTTGGGATGAAGGCGAATAGTGAGGGCGCTGCGGGTCAACATGGAGTTCTCCTCATTGCAGGGTCGCGCGCGCGACGGCGAGCCGGTCGATTGCCGCGAAGTCCCAGTCGATGCCGAGGCCCGGCGCAGCAGGCGGAAGCGCGAAGCCATCCTGCATTGCCATCCGGGACGTTGTGATTGCGTCGAGTTGCGGAATGTATTCCACCCACGCGCCGTTGGGCACGGCGGCTGACAGCGAAACATGCAGTTCCATCAGGAAGTGCGGGCATACGGGCACGTTGAACGTCTCAGCCAAATGGGCCACCTTGAGCCACGGCGTGATGCCGCCGATGCGGGCGCAATCCACTTGGACCACCGAGCACGCGCCGCGTTCGAGGTACTCGCGAAAATGCGCGGGGTGATACAGCGATTCGCCGACCGCAATGGGCATACTCGCCTTGGCGGCCAACTCGACATGCCCTCCCAAGTCCTCGGCTGGCAGCGGCTCCTCGAACCAGCCGAGCATCAGCGTTTCGTAGGCGTGGGCGCGGCGGCACGCCTCGGCGACGGTGAAAGCCTGGTTCGCATCCACCATCAACTCGAAGGAGTCGCCAACGGCCGCGCGCACCGCGGACAACCGCGTAACGTCCTCGGCAATCGACGGCTTGCCCACCTTGACCTTGCAGCCCTTGAATCCCGCCGCCTTCGCGGCATGCGCCTCGTCGACGAGTTGCTGCTGCGGGTGATGCAGCCAACCGCCTTCCGTCGTGTAGACGGGGACCCGGGTTTGCGCGCCACCGGCCATCTTCCACAGCGGCTGGCCGGCACGCTTGCACCGCAGGTCCCACAGCGCCGTGTCGATGGCCGCGAGCGCCAGGCTCGTGATCGCGCCTACGGCGGTGGCGTGCGTCGCGAAGAAGAGGTCCTTCCAGATCGCCTCGATCTGCGCCGCATCGCGGCCGATGAGGCGCGGCCCAAGATGGTCGCGCAGCAGTGCGACCACCGACGAGCCGCCGGTGCCGATCGTATATGTATACCCGACGCCCACGGCGCCGTCATCGCAGGTGATCCGCACCAGCGGCGTCTCCTGCGTCACGAAGGACTGGATGGCATCGCTGCGCGGAACGGGAGGCGGCAGGTTGACCTGCAGGATCTCGACGCGGGAGATCATTGGACCCCCACGCTAGCGGCCCCCATACATCAGCTTCGGAAGCCAGAGCGAAATGATCGGGACGTAGGTGATCAGGATAAGGCTGCCCAGCAACGGAATGAGCCAGGGCACGATGGCCATGGTCGTACGTTCCAGCGACATTCGCGCCACGCGCGCGAGCACGAACAGCACCATCCCCATAGGCGGATGCAAGAGGCCGATCATCAGGTTCAGCACGACGATGAGGCCGAAATGCACGGGATCGATCCCCAGTTGCAGCACCACCGGCATCAGAACCGGTACCGCAATCAGGATCGCCGCGGTCGGCTCCAGGAAGCAGCCGACGAACAGCAGCAGCAGGTTCACGAGTAACAGGAACACCCACGGCGTGTGCGTGAAACCGAGCGTCCACTCCGTGACCATGTCGGTCACCCGCGTCGCCGTGAGCAGCCAGCCGAAGATGGATGCCGCGGCGACGATGAACAGCACGGTCGCGGTGGTCTCGATGGTTTCCATCGACACCTTGACCAGCATCTTGAGCGTCAGCGTGCGATACCAGACCAGCCCGAGAAACAGCGCCCAGATCGACGCGGCGACAGCGCCTTCGGTGGGCGTGAAGATGCCCGTGGTCATGCCGCCTATCAACAATACCGGCGTCATGATCGGCAGCACCGCCTCGAATTTCCATTTCCAGTCGGCCGTAAACAGCGCCAACATGGCGACGCCAGTCGCGACGACCGCGTTCGCGCCGGCCTTGACCGCGAGCCAGATGACCAGAGGAAATGCGATGACCACCCCGAGTTCCAGCGCGGCCTTGCCGACGCGGCCCCACATGAACTTGATATCCGCGCCCCAGCTGTTCTTGTGTGCGAAGTAGGCGACGGTCAGCATCATCAGGGCCGTCATCACGAGCCCCGGCAGGATGCCGGCGAGGAACAGCTGACCGATCGAAACATTCGCGACCATGCCGTAGATCACGAACGGCAGCGACGGCGGGATGATCGGGCCGAGCGTCGCCGAGGCCGCGGTCACTCCGACCGAGAATTCCTTCGAGTACCCGTGGTCGCGCATGGCCTTGATCTCGATCGTGCCGAGTCCCGCGGCATCCGCGATGGCAGTTCCCGACATGCCGGCGAAGATCACCGAGCCGATGATGTTGACGTGGCCCAACCCACCCTTCATCCAGCCGACCAGAGCCAGCGCGAAGTTGTAGATGCGGTTGGTGATGCCCGCGTTGTTCATCAGGTTGCCGGCGAGGATGAAGAATGGCACCGCGAGCAGCGGAAAGCTGTCGAGACCGCTGATCATTCGATGAACGACGACCATCGGCGGTGTGCTGCCGGAAACCATGATGTAAATCAACGACGCGCCCGCCATGGCGATGGCGACCGGAATGCCGGTCACCATCAAAGCGAGGAAGGAGGTCAGCAGCGCGCCTGTCATTCGATGGTCTCCTCGATCGCGTGTTCGGGACGCTCGAGCAGGCTGAAGCCGCGGCGCCAGTTCTCGATGGCGACCTGCACCGAGCGCGCGGCGGCTGCCGCAAACCCGATCGCGCAGACGCCGTAGACGAGGTTCATCGGCAAGTCGATGATGGTCATCTTGAGCGCGGCCATCCGCAGCATCATCTGGACGGTGAGGCCGAACGCGATGATGAAGAACACGACACGGCCAATGTCGACGACCGTGGAGAGCGCGCGGCCTGCCGCTGCCGGGATGAGCCGGTACAGGAAGTCGACGTGGATGTGCCGGGTCCGTCGCACCGCGGCCGCGACGCCCATGAACACTGTGCAGATCAGCAGGTAGCGGGCGATCTCCTCGGTCCACGCCGCCGAGTCGTTCATCACGTAGCGGGTGAAGAACTGATAGAAAACGTTCAGCCCGAGCAGCCAGAAGAACGCGAGTGACGCCCAGTCCTCAATGAGGTAGTGGGACAGGTCGATCGGCGCGTCCTCGACATGGAAGTGGCCTTCCTCGTCGAGGACGTGCGCTGCGGCATGCGGAGCGCTGTTCGTGTCGGTCATGCCAGTCACTTGACTGCGACGATCCTGTCGTAATCGGACTTGCTGTACCCCAGCGACTCGAGCGGCGTGTTCTTCAGCACTGCTTCGGCGAAGCTCTTGCGATCGACGGTGACGATCTGCAGGCCCTTCTTCTTGAACTCCTCGGTAAGCTCGGCCTCGCGCGCCTTGATCTTGGCGGACGCGCGGGCGGCGGCTTCCAGCGCCACGTCAGTGAAGATCTTCTTCTCTTCCGGCGTTAGCTTGTTCCAGACGTGCGGCGCTACCTGCGTCGTCAGACCGTCCACGATGTGGCCGGTCATCATGATCGCCTTCTGCACTTCATAGAACTTCTTCGCCTCGATCGTCGTCAGCGGGTTCTCCTGCGCGTCGACCGTTCCGTTCTGCAGTGCCAGGTAAACTTCGGCGAACGCGATCGGCGTCGGATTCGCACCACAGGCTTTCGGCGTCGCCATGTAGACGGGCACGTCCGGCACGCGGATCTTGAGGCCCTTCATCCCGGCGCAGTCGGTAAACGCTTTCTGCGCCGTGGTCTGCCGCGCGCCGTAGTACGTGTACGCGATGATCTGGATGCCGGTCTTGTCCCGGTAGCCATCGACCATCTCCTTGAACACGGCACTCTTCGAGTAGGCGAGCAGGTGTTCGCCGTCGCGGAAGATGAACGGGTAGTAGGCTATCCCGAGGCGGGGATAGCTGCGCGCGGCGAAGGACGGCCCGCTGATGATCATGTCGACCGTGCCGAGTGTCATGCCGGTGTTGATGTCGGTCTCCTTGCCCAGCGTGCTGGCCGGGAAGACCTCGATGTCGAACTTGCCGTTGGTGCGCTTCTTGATTTCCGCCGCGGCCCATACCGACTCCGTATGGTAGGGCTCGGATGTTTCATAGACGTGCGCCCACTTCAACTTCTGCTGCGCGAGCGCGGGACCCCCCGCAACAATCGCGCATGCCGCAAAGCCCATGACTGCAAGTTTCGAAATCAAACGCATGACGCCTCCTTGGTGCCTGTTGTGAATGCGCGGACGTGCCGCGCACCTGTTGGGTGCCTACTACTAGCAGATAACCTGAACCTTGGTGCTCTTGTTCTTGTCCGCTGCGGCGTGAAATGCGGCGACCGCGTCCTGCAGCGGATATTGGCCGGAAAGCAGCGGACGGACGTCGACGCGGCGCGACGACAGGTATTCCACCGCCCAGTCGAATTCGATCCCCCACCGGAACGCGCCGCGCAAGTCGAGTTCCTTGGCCATGATCTCGTTGACGACAAACGGCAGCGGCTCGTGCGGCAGTGTGCCCACCTGCACGACCACGCCGCCGCGCTTGGTCGCCGCGACGCAACTCTTGAGCGCATTGAAATTGCCGGAGACTTCGTACGCGACGTCGAACTGCGGCGTGGCCAGCGCCTCGCCTTCGCGGTCGGCGCGCAGCGTGACGTCGGCGCCGACCAGCTTCGCCTGCGCCAGCGGCCGGTCGAGCACGTCCGTGACGGTGATCTTCTTTGCCCCCGCCAGCCGCGCCGCGAGGACCGTGACGCATCCGATCGTGCCCGCGCCGGTGATCAACACCGACTTGCCCAGCAGGTCGCCGCCACGGTTGACCGCGTGCAGCCCCACCGCGAGCGGCTCCGCGAAGGCCAACTCTCCCAACGTGATGTCACCGGCGACCGGGTAGCACTGGCGCTCCCCCATCACGAAATATTCCTGGAACATCCCCTGCACGTGCGGGAACAGGCTGGCGCTGCCGAGGAATTTCATCTTCGTGCAGAGGTGCTCGCGCCCTTCGCGGCAGTAGTCGCAGCGGCCGCAGGCATGCGACGGCGAGATGGCAACGTTGTCGCCCTTCTTCACCCGCGTGACGCCGGGCCCAACGGCCGCGACGACGCCCGACGCCTCGTGGCCGGGGATCAGCGGCTCGCGCACGATGAAGCTGCCGTTGCGGCCCTCGAAATAATAATGGAGGTCGGACCCGCAGATGCCGGCGGCGCCGAGGCGCAGCAGCACTTCGCCCGGTCCCGGCGTCGGCGTGTCGGCAGCCTCGATCCGCAGGTCTTCCTTAGCGTGTATTTTGCAGGCCAGCATTTTCGATCCCTTTCGGTCAGGGTTGCATTCGTACCCGTCCCCGCTTTCGGAACAGGCTGCTTCCGGATTCCCTCATTTCGTTCCGGTCACACTGTCCCAGCCTGTGGAAAAGCGCTTGTAAGCCTGGTTCAGGTGACGCTGCATCGCCGAACGCGCACCCGCGGCGTCCTTTGCCGCAATCGCCTTCAGCACGGCGCGATGCTCGGCCATCGCGGATTGCCACAGCGCCGGAGAATCGTAGTGGTGCTCGAGTTGCTTGTACAGCGGCCCGGTGCGGTCCTGCCACAGCATCTCGACCACGGCGACCAGTGCGCCGTTGCCGGTGGCCTCCGCAATGCGCATGTGGAACATCCGGTCGCCATCCAGCGGCTGCTTGTCATCGTCGAGTTCGTGCTCCATCGTCGCGAGCGTGTCCTCGATCGCCTGCACCTGCCCTTTCTTCGCCGACTTGGCCGCGAGCGCCGCGGTCTCGCCCTCGATCACATATCGCGCACGCAGCAATTCGAACGGTCCCGCGGTGGCGCCGCCGTCGTCGGGAGTGCTCCTGCCGCCACCTTTCGCGAAGACCGTGTTTCCAGGCGCCTGCACATAGATGCCGGAGCCGATGCGGACTTCGACCAGCCCTTCGACTTCAAGCGCAATCAGCGCTTCCCGCACCGAGGGCCGGGAAACGCCCAGTTGCTTGGCCAAGTCGCGCTCCGGCGGAAGGCGCGCGCCGGCAGGAAATTCGCCGCTGCGGATCAGCGTGCGGATCTGGTCGGCGATCTGGCGATAAAGACGGCGCGGTTCTATGCTCTGGAACGGCATGGCGCTCATGACGCTTCGGACAAGCGGCGCCATTTGATGGAGGTCGGGTCGGAAGGCTAACCCCCGCCTGAAAACTGGTCAAGTGGTATTACCAATTGCCGGGCCGCTGGGGTAGAATCCGAAGGCTCGCGAGCCCGAGATTGCATCCAGGGCCGCGCCTTCCCGTCCGACCCTTTCGCCGCCCATCGCACGATGCCCTCGACCACGATTGCCTCCATTCGCGCGACACCCGTGACCGTGCCGCTCGAGGCGCCTCTGCTGCACAGCAACGGCGCGCACTGGGGGCGCTTCGTGCGCACCATCGTCGAGGTCGAGACGGCGGACGGTTTCCTGGGCTTGGGAGAAATGGGAGGCGGCGGCGAAGACGCAACCCGCGCTTTCGCCGGGCTCGAGTCCTACCTGCGCGGTCACGACGTCTTTGCGCTGGAGGCGATGCGCTTCAAGGTCTGCAATCCCACCGCCAGCCTGTACAACAACCGCACGCAGCTGCACGCGGCCGTCGAATTCGCGTGCCTCGACATCATCGGCAAGAAGCTCGGCGTGCCCGTCCACGCGTTGCTGGGCGGTAAGCTCCGCGACACCGTCGATTTCGCCAGCTATCTATTCTTCCGCTACGCCAATCCGGAAACCGGGAAGGGCGAGGTGCGTACGCCCGATCAGTTGGTGGCCAACGCCGCCGCGCTCAAGGCAGCGCATGGATTTACGTCGCACAAGTTGAAGGGTGGCGTGTATCCGCCGGCGCACGAGCTCGCCTGCTACCGCGCGCTCGCCGCGTCGCTGCCGGACGAGAGGTTCCGCTACGATCCCAATTCCGCGCTGTCGCTTGCCGATGCGATCGCCTTCGGTAATGGCATCCTCGACATCCGCAACGACTATTTCGAGGACCCGGTCTGGGGCATGCCGCAATTGCAGCGATTGAAGGAGTTCGTGCCGCTGCCCATCGCCACCAATACGGTCGTCGTGAACTTCGAGCAGCTGGCATCGAATATTCAACATGGCGGCGTGGACGTCATCCTGCTCGACACCACGTTCTGGGGCGGCATTCGGCCGTGCATCAAGGCGGCCGGCGTCTGCGAGACGATGGGGCTTGGCGTCGCCGTCCACAGTTCCGGCGAACTCGGCATCCAGCTCGCGACGATGCTGCACATGGGGGCGGTCGTGCCGAACCTGGGCTATGCCGCTGATGCGCACTACCATCACCTGACCGACGACGTGATCGAAGGCGGGTTGATGCGCTACGAGAACGGCGCGATACGCGTGCCCGATGCGCCGGGGCTGGGCGTCTCGCTGGACCGCGACAAAATGCGCCGATACCACGAACTGTATCGCGAGCTGGGCGGCTATCCTTACGACCGCGACCCGGGGCGTCCGGGCTGGTATGCGCACGTGCCGAACTCGGATTGGGCCGACCCGTCCGTGTCGCTTAAAGCCAATTTACAAAGCCGGGGCGCCGCCCTTTAGAGCGGCGAGCTCCGGGTTCCAGGAGACGTTTTCTATGAGACTCAGCGGCAAAACAGCGCTCGTCACCGCGGCCGGACAGGGTATCGGATTTGCCAGCGTCATCCAGATGGCGCGGGAAGGCGCCACCGTCTATGCGACCGACGTGAATCCGAAGCTGCTGGTCAACTACTCCGGCATCGCCAACGTGCATCCGCGCATCCTCGACGTGCTCGACGACGCCGCCGTCGCGAAGATGATCGACGAATTGCCGGCGCTGGACGTACTGTTCAATTGCGCCGGCTACGTTCACCACGGCACGGCGCTCGATTGCACGCCGAAGGACTGGGATTTCAGCTTCAACCTGAACGTCCGCGCCATGTACATCGCGATCAAGTCCGCGCTGCCGAAGATGCTCGACAAGCACCAGAAGACCGGCAGCTGGGCGTCGATCATAAACATGGCCTCGGTTGCCGGGTCGCTCAAGGGGCTGCCGAATCGCTTCGTCTACGGCGCGAGCAAGGCAGCCGTGGTCGGCCTTACCAAGGCGGTCGCCGCGGATTACGTCCAGAAGGGCGTGCGCTGCAACGGCATCGCCCCCGGCACTGTCGACACACCATCGCTGGGCGACCGGATCAATGCCTTTGATGATCCCGTAGAGGCGCGCAAGATGTTCATCGCGCGGCAGCCGATGGGGCGTCTCGCCAAGGCCGAGGAAATCGCGCCGATCGTGGTCTTCCTCGCCTCCGACGAATCGATGTTCGCCACCGGCCAGATCTATTCCGTCGACGGCGGCATGACTATCTAGCACCGCACATCAAGGAGAAAACATGAAACTCGTACGCTACGGTCCCGCCGGCAAGGAAAAACCCGGCCTCATCGACGCCGACGGCAAGCTTCGCGACCTGTCGAAGAAGGTGAAGGACATCAACGCCGCTTCGCTCGCACCTGCCGAAATCGCGAAGCTCAAGAAGCTCGACCCGAAGAAGCTGCCGCTGGTGAAGGGCAAGCCACGACTGGGTCCATGCGTAGCCACGCCGTCGAAGTTCGTCGCGATCGGCCTGAACTACGTCGACCACGCCAAGGAAACCGGCGCGCCGATTCCCGAGCATCCGATCGTGTTTTTCAAGTCGCAGACGTGCATCGTCGGCCCCAACGACAACGTGATGGTCCCCAAGGATTCGACTCAGCTGGATTGGGAAGTCGAGATCGGATTCGTGATGGGCCGCACCGCGCGCCACGTGGCGAAAAAAGATGCGCTCAAGTACGTCGCCGGCTATTGCGTCATCAACGACGTGTCGGAGCGCGAGTTCCAGCTGAAGAAGAGCGCGTCGCAATGGAACAAGGGGAAGGGTTGCGACACGTTCGGGCCGCTCGGCCCGTGGCTGGTCACGACCGACGAGATCAAGGACGTTCAGAACCTCGACATGTGGCTCGACGTGAACGGCGTGCGCCGGCAGACGGGCAACACGCGCACGATGATTTTCGGAATCGCCGAACTGGTGGCCGACGTTTCGAAGTACATGACGCTGCTGCCCGGCGACGTGGTCACGACGGGCACACCGCCGGGTGTCGCTCTGGGCATGAAGCCGCCGGTATGGCTGAAAGCCGGTGACGTAATCACGCTGGGCATCCAGGGCCTTGGCGAACAGAAGCAGAAGGTCGTGCCGTTCAAGGGAAAGCGCTAGATCATGCGGGCGCGATTCGACGTACGCATTGCGTTTTTGGCGCTGGCCGCGGCGGCGATCGTCGTTGCGGTGCCTGTAGCCGCGCAGCAATTTCCCAGCAAACCGGTGAAGCTGATGGTCGGCGCGTCGCCGGGCGGCGGCACCGACATCGTCGCGCGCATGCTCGGCAAGGAATTGGCGGAAACGATGAAGCAGCCCTTCGTCGTCGACAACAAGCCGGGCGCGTCGAACACGATCGCCGCCGATATCACGGCGAAATCACCTCCGGACGGCTACACATTGCTCGTCGCCACCACGACGGGCCAGGCGATCGCGCCCCATCTCATGAAACTGGGATTCGATCCACTGAAGGACTTGACGCCTGTCGCGCTGGTAATGGTCGTTCCCAACGTGCTTATCGTCGGACCTGCGGTCACCGCCAAGGACGTAAAAGAAATGGTAGCGCAGATGAAGGCCAAGCCGGGCACGTTCAATTACGCGTCGTCGGGTTCGGGCAGCACGCAACATCTGGCCGGCGAAGCGTTCAAGAAGCTCGCGGGCGTGCAGATGACGCACATCCCTTACAAGGGCAGCAGCCAGGCGCACCTTGACCTCATCTCCGGCAACGCGCAGTTGATGTTCGACACCACGTCCTCGGCGATCGGGCAGATCAAGGGCGGCAAGGTGCGGGCGCTGGCCGTGACGTCTGCAAAGCGTTCGCCCGAATTGCCCGACGTCCCGACGCTTGCGGAAGCGGGCTTCCCCGGACTCGAGATGACGACTTGGTACGGCGTGTTCGCGCCGGCCGGAACCCCTAAGGATGTCGTAGCCAGGCTCAATGCCGAGATCATGAAGGCGCTGCAGGCGCCGGAGGTGAAGACGCGCATCGCGGGCCTCGCCGGCGAGCCCGGTACACTCACCATCGAGCAGTTCGCCGCGCTGAACCGCTCCGACTCCGAGCGCTACGGCAAGCTCGTGCGCGAGGCCGCAATCAAGCTCGACGAATAGCACTCATTGGCCAAATGAAAACACCGACAATCGCGCTTTTCACCGGCGATCCCGCGGGCATCGGTCCGGAACTCGTCGCCAAGGTACTCGCCACGCCCGGGGCGCTGCCGACGGCGCGCATCGTCGTCATTGCGCAACAGGTGGGGCTCGAAGCCGCGGCGCGCGATGCCGGTGTCGCGCTTGACCTGCCGGCCGTGACCGCGGATGCCGCGCGTGGCAATGGCGCCGGCATCGTTCGGCTGCAATGGAACGGCTGGGCTGCGCCCGCTTTCGCGCGTGGCCAGGCCAACGCCGACAATGGCGGGTTCATGCTGGACGCGCTGCGCGTCGCTCTGGACCTTTGGCGCTCGGGCCAGGTCGATGCGGTGTGCTTCGCGCCGCTCAACAAGGCGGCATTGCGCGCCGGCGGCATGACCGAGGAAGACGAGCTGCGCTGGTTTGCGCAGGAACTCGACCATCGCGGCGTGTGCGGTGAGTTCAACGTGCTGGAAACATTGTGGACGTCGCGTGTGACGTCGCATGTCGCGCTGCGCGAGGTTGCCGACCTGCTGAGCGCCGAGAAGGTGGCCGAGGCCATCGGCATGCTGGACGCGGCGCTGCGCCGCGCGGGCATTGCCAATCCGCGCGTTGGCGTGTGCGGCCTGAATCCGCACAACGGCGACAACGGCAGCTACGGCCGCGAAGAAATCGATGTCATCACGCCGGGCGTGCGTCTTGCCGCGTCACGTGGCCACGGCGCCGACGGCCCGTATCCCGCCGATACCATCTTCGTGCGCGCGAAAAACGGCGCGTTCGACGGCATCGTCACGATGTACCACGACCAGGGCCAGATCGCGATGAAGCTGATGGGCTTCGAGCGCGGCGTCACCGTGCAGGGCGGACTGCCGGTGGCGATCACCACGCCCGCGCACGGAACCGCCTACGACATTGCCGGCAAAGGTCTCGCCAACCCGCTGGCGTTGACGAACGCGCTCGCCATCGCAGCGCGCATGGGCGCGGCGGCCTGAGAATAGGTCACCGGATCGTGTCGAGAAATTTTACGATTGTGGTCTACTTTCCGTTTGCGCGTCGAACGAATTAGGAAAAATTCCAGTGAAAATAGGCGCTTGCAATCGTCGCGCCTCTCGGGTGCGCTTCTTGCGTTGTCTCGTACAACGCTGAAGTAACGGCGGGGCATGTTGCTCCCGCCACTTGCCCTCCCGGGCATTCAGCACGTTGCGCCAGCCTGGAGAATGCGAATGGGAAAATCCCTACGGATGTTCATATGTGCCGCGCTCGTCGCCGGATTCGGATTGTTCGGCGCAGGAGCACAGGCAACTCAATATGGCGTCAAATTCGATCCGCCGTTCAGCTTCGAAGGTCTGATGGTGATCGATGTCGACCCCTCGTGCTTCATCCCCGCCGGCCCGGGCGATAACCCATGCGCCTTCGATGTCCTGAGTGCCAATTTCGGCGACGGCGGGGGAAACCTTTGGGAGCTTGTCGCTCCCGAGCTGGGCATTGGAACGCAAATTCGCATCGACGCGAGTGACGTACTCACCGGCGTTGAGGTATCTGTTAGCAACCTGCAACCGGTCAGTAGCGACGGGTTTCTTTGCGACGGAAATACGCTGAGCTTCACGCTCGATGGCGGCGCCTTCTTCAGTTGCGGCGGGAACCAGGACTTGAGCGCGGAAGGACGAGTGACGTCGATATTTCTGATTCCGGAACCTGCCACGCTTGCACTGCTTGGCCTGGGCCTGACAGGCCTTGCGCTGAGGCGTCGGCGCAAGTCGAACTGATCCGGCTCCGTTGACCCAAAAGCCCCGTCCATGCGACGGGGCTTTTTTGTTTGGGCCATGCCCACTTGGTCACGCTGCGACGGCAGACCTCGTCGTCAGGTCGAGCGCGTGCTTGATCGCCGCGTCGAGCGTCCACGCTTGCCCCATCACCCACGCCGCATCGAACGCCGGATCCCCGAGCGCCTCCCGCGCTAGTCTGAGGCGCGTCTGCATCTCGCTCTCGCGGTGCGGGGACCGCACGAGGGCTCGCGCTTCACGAATCGCAGTGACGGCGGCGCACATCTTGACGGCGTTTTCAACTTCGCCAAGGAGTTGCAGAAGCTCGACGACGTCCTCGAGGCAATCCAGCACTTCGGCGTTCATCTCGAACGCTTGAAGGGCGCACAACGCCTCGGAGAATCTCTTGGCGGCCAGGTCGAGTTCCCCCGTTGCGGTATCGGTTCGTCCCAGGCGCCACAGCGCGAGCGCTTCGCCCCGCTTGTCTTCCGCATCCCAGCACACCTTGAGGGATCGTGCGAAACGCGCTTGCGCGGCCCGGAAGTCGCCTGCCTCGAGCGCGATCTCTCCCAGATTACGCTCGCAATCGCTTTCGAGTTCCTGGTGCTCGATGGTGCGTGCGATCGCCAGGCATTGCTCGAAGAGCTCACGAGCTCCGCCGGAGCCTTGCTGCACGGAGAGCTCGCCGAGGTAGAGCAATCCGATCGCCTCTCCGACACGATCTCCCAGCTCGCGAAAAATGCCGAGGGCCTCTTCGTTGTAGTTGCGCGCCGTCGCCAGATCGCCCTGCTGCGAATGAAGCGTCGCCAGATTCGTCAGGGCGGCGGCGATCTCCCGCTGGTTTTGCAGACTTCGGTGAATCGCGAGGCATTCGTTCAGCATCGTCTGCGCTTCCGCATGGTCGCCCTGGTTGATGGCCAGCGCACCGCCGACATAGAGCGCGTGGGCACGGGCGATGTTCGGTTCCAGGACGCCAGGCAGAAGCAGCGCCGCGCGTATGTTGTTCCGGGCCTCTCGCGAATAGCCGCGCAGGGTCCGGAAGCGCATCAGCGCGACTTCGAATTTGACCGCCATCACCGGATCCACTCCACCTGCCAGCGCCAACGCAATGGCCGCGCGCAGATTGTCGAGTTCGATCTCCAGTCGCCGCGTCCATTCCGCCTGCTCCGGCCCCGCGAGCCGGTCTCGCGCGGTCTTGGCGAGAACCCAGTAGTAGTCGCAGTGCCGTGTGGCCGTCGCGGCCAGATCGTCCCGGTCGACCAGGCGCTCGTGCGCGAAATCACGGATGGTTCCCAGCATGTCGTAGCGCTTGGTCAGGTGCTCGCGCGCGAATTCGCGAATCGTCTCCAGCAATCCGTAACGCGAAGCGCCCTCTTCCTGGTCCATCATGACCAGCGATTTCTCGACCAGCGAGCGAAGCAGATCGATCACTTCGTCGGCGACGAGGGGCTCCGCGCTGCACACGGCTTCTGCCGCCTCGAGATCGAAACCGCCGGCGAACACGCTCAGGCGGTCGAGGAGCATCTGCTCCTGTTCCTGCAGCAAGTCGTACGACCAGCTCACGAGCGCGCGCAGCGTTTGCTGCCTCTCGAGCGCGACGCGACTGCCGCCGGTGAGCAGCTTGAAGCGGTCGTGCAGCCTTGTGTTGATCTCGCCGATCGACAGCGAGCGCATCCGCGCGGCCGCGAGTTCCAGTGCAAGCGGGATGCCGTCGAGGCGCGCGCAGATTTCGGCGACGGCGGGTGCATCACGTTCGGTCAGCGTGAAGCTCGGTCTCTGAAGTTGCGCCCGCTCCACAAACAGTTGCACCGCTTCCGAGCGAAGCAGCACTTCCACGCCGGCCTTGCGGTCGGGCGCCGCGAGCGGCAGGACCGGATAAGTCTGTTCCCCGGGGATATGCAGCGCCTCGCGACTGGTCGCGATCATCCGGACGCCCGGCGCGCCGAGCAGCAGCGCGTTGGCAAGGCTCGCGCAAGCGCTCACCAGGTGTTCGCAGTTGTCGATGACCAGGAGCAGCTTGTGATCCCTGACGTGCTCGCAAAGCGTTTGCGTCAGCGTCTTGCCGGGCTCTTCGCGCACGCCCAGCACCTGCGCTGCGACGTTGGGAACCAGCGTGGGATCCTTGATCGGGGCCAGGTCGACGAACCAGACTCCATCCGGATGGTTTTCCATCACGTCGGCGGCGACCTGCAGCGACAGGCGCGTCTTGCCTAAGCCCCCCATGCCCAACAGCGTCAGCAGCCTGGTGGTCTCGAGGAGCCGCTTGATTTCGCCGAGCTCGCGCTCGCGTCCGATGAACGACGTAACCTGCAGCGGGAGATTGTTGGGCGTGGCCTCGAGCGAGCGCAACACCGGGAAATCCTCCCGGAGTCCCGGGTAGACGAGCTGGTAGACATGCTCGCTCTTCGCCAGGTCCCGCAGCCTGACGCCACCCAGGTCGCGCAGTGAAACCTGCGGCGGCAGTCGTTGGCCGACCTGGTCAACGACGGCCTGCGAAAGCAATACCTGGCCTCCGTGCGCCGCGCCCATGATCCGCGCCGCGCGGTTGACCGGGCTGCCGAACAGGTCGCCATCCCGCTGCTCGACAACGCCCAGGTGCAACCCGCAGCGCACCTTGAACGCGATTCCGTTGGTGACCTGCGGATCGCCAAGCGCCAGCTGCAGCGCAAGCGTTGCATTTACTGCGTCCACCGGATCGCCGAAGGCGGCATAGATGCCGTCGCCGGTCGTCTTCACAATGGTTCCGGCGTTGCTGGCGACGGCCGCGCGCGCCAGCGCATCGTGGCCCGCGAGCGCGCCCGGCATCCGCGCGCCTTCCTGCTCCCACAGCCGGGTGCTGCCCTCTATGTCGGTAAAGAGAAGGGTCGTGCCGTCTGGTGACGCTTGCACGCTGATGCCGTCCTTTGCCTGTTGTTAGCTGATTCCTACTTTACCGCCGTGGGCGAGCCTTTGCCAATCGGGAATATCCACACTGCAGCACGGGAATATTCCGTTCGATTGCGGCAATGGTGGCACCCGTCCGCGTAGGACAGATCGCCCGATCAAGTCCCGATGACGATAGATCAGGGAGCCGTGTAAGCCGTTTTTAAGGTCGTGAAAAATTCGGCCGCGTAGCGTCCCTGTTCACGCGATCCGTAGCTCGATCCCTTGCGGCCGCCAAATGGCACGTGATAGTCCACGCCCGCGGTTGGCACGTTGACCATGACCATGCCCGCCTGCGCGTGGCGCTTGAAATGCGACGCATGCTTCAGCGATGTCGTAACGATGCCCGATGAAAGGCCGAATTCGGTGTCGTTGGCGACGGCCAGCGCCTCGTCATAGTCCTTAACGCGAATGACGGCGGCCACCGGCCCGAAGATCTCCTCGCGCGCGATGCGCATCGCATTGGTGGCGCCGGTGAACAGTGCCGGTGAAAGATAGTAACCCTCGGTCGCGCGCTGCAACCGCTCGCCACCCGTGACCAGCGTAGCGCCCTCCGCCTTGCCAATGGCCAGGTATTTTTCGTCCTGGTCCAGCTGGCTCGGGTCGACGACAGGGCCGATGTCCGTTCCCTGCAGCAGCGCGTTGTCCACTCGCAGCGTTTTCAGTTTCTCGGCGACCGCGGCGACGAAGCGATCGTGGATGCCGGCCGTGACGATGAGGCGCGACGACGCGGTGCAGCGCTGGCCCGTCGAGAAATAGGAACCCTGCACGGCGACATTGACCGCGGTCGGGAGGTCGGCGTCGTCGAGCACGACCAGCGGATTCTTGCCGCCCATTTCCAGCTGCAGCTTGGCCATCCGCGCAATGCCCTTCGCCGCGATGGCGCGGCCGGTACCTACGGATCCGGTGAAGCTGATCCCCGTGACGTCCGCGTGGCTGACGATCACTTCGCCCACGACAGAACCGCGTCCCATGACCAGGTTCAGCACGCCGGCCGGCAATCCGGCGCGGGCAAGGATTTCCGCGATCGCCCACGCGCAGCCGGGAACGAGGTCCGCGGGCTTGCACACGACGGTATTGCCGTAGGCGAGCGCGGGCGCGATCTTCCATGCCGGAATCGCGATCGGAAAGTTCCACGGTGTGATGAGACCGATGACGCCCAAAGGCTCGCGCGTGACTTCCACGTCCACGCCGGGCCGCACCGAGGCCAGCTTGTCGCCAGTCAAGCGCACTACTTCCCCGGCAAAGAACCTGAAGATCTGCCCGGCGCGCATCGCTTCGCCGATGCCCTCGGGCAATGTCTTGCCCTCTTCCCGCGACAGCAGCGCGCCCAGCTCGTCCTTGCGGGCGATGATCTCGCTGCCGGCACGATCGAGGATGTTGGCTCGCTCCTGGATCGAACCGGTCGACCAGGCGGGAAATGCCTTCTTCGCGGCGGCGACGGCCGTGCGCGCCTGTTCCGCGTCGGCTTGCGCGTACTCGCCGATTACATCGCTCGTGTCGGAAGGATTGCGGTTTGGTGTCGCCGAGGCGCCTGCGACCCATTCGCCCGCGATGTAATTCTTGAAGAGTTCGGCCATGACGTTTTTCCAGGTTTGCTACAGGAGGCGCCGGCGCGCGAGGTTGCGCATCAACTCGCCGGTGCCGAAGGTCCACGGTGCGATCCTGTCGGAGTGATTGACCCGATTGACGAGCGCGCCCAGCGTCGGCGTGGCAACGGTGACGACATCGCCGACGACGTGCGTGAAGCCCTTGCCGGGCCCCAGGCGGTCCTTGGTCGGGGCGAACATCGTGCCCAGGAACAGCATCAGCCCGTCGGGATACTGGTGATTGGGGCCGATGGCGTGCTGCACGAGATCGAGCGGATCACGGCTTATCATCGCCATCGAACTGCTGCCGTCCATCGAGAAGCCTTCCGGGCCGTCAACGCGCATCGCGAGTTCGCAGCTGCGCACGTCGTCGATGCCATAGTGTTCGTCGAACAGCCGCACGAACGGACCGATCGCGCAGGAGGCGTTGTTGTCCTTCGCCTTGCCCAGCAGCAACGCGCTGCGTCCCTCGAAATCGCGCAGGTTGACGTCGTTGCCGAGCGTGGCACCTACCGTGAGCCCCTTGCCGTTCACCGCCAGCACGATTTCCGGTTCCGGATTGTTCCACTCGGACTTCGGGTGAATGCCGACCTCGGCGCCCAACCCCACGGCCGACATCGGCTGCGACTTGGTGAAGATCTCGGCATCGGGACCGATGCCCACCTCCAGGTACTGCGACCAGGCGCCCTGACGGATCAACGCTTCCTTCACCTTGGCCGCCTCGGGCGAGCCGGGTCGGATGCGCGAGAGGTTGTCGCCGATCACGGCGACGATTTCGCGGCGCACGGACTCTGCCTTCGCCGGGTCGCCGCGGGCCTGCTCCTCGATGACCCGCTCCAACGTGCTGGCGACGAACGTGACGCCGGAGGCCTTGAGCGCTTGCAGGTCGCACGGCGCCAGGAACCACGGAAGCGACGGGTCGCGCGCATCGTGGGCGGAATTGGCGAGCACGTCGGCAGTGGAGGCGACACGCGGCAATGGGCCAGCGCTGCGGATCGCGGCTGCTGGGTCATCGAGGGCCAGCAGCTGGCTCGATGTGGCGGCGATGGCCGAGAGGTCGTGGATGCCGTCGGCTTGCACGCGCACGAGGACGGGCCCTTCGACGGCCGCCACGAACACGCGGCCGACCAGCATCGCGTCTTGATGGGCTTCGGGCAGGCAGCGGGAAATGGTAAGGCGGTCTCTCATCATCGCGCGCAAGTCGGCAGGCAAAACTGCGGCCTGACAGAATACCCGACTTGGGGCGCCATGCGGGACGTTCGCCATGCCATGCGCTCGGCATTGCATAATCTCTGGTCGAGCCAACGCCTACGGGAGCACAAGCAAATGATCACGCCACAGCAGGAAAGGGCGGCGCAATTCCTTGCGGCCGCACGCAAGGACGGCCGAACGGGCGCACGCCTGCCGGAAGATATCCGGCCGGCGGACCTCGATTCGGCGCTTGTCATCCAGCGCCGGATCCTCGCGCTGTTGGGGCAGCAAATCGGCGGATGGAAATGCTCGGTGCCGTCGGAAGCCCGGGCGCTCAACATCGCGCCGATATTCGCGTCGACAGTTTTCCGCAACTCGCCATGCGCGATTGTCGCGACGGGCACCCTCGCCCGCATCGAGCCCGAGGTCGCGTTCGTGATGGCGCACGACCTGCCGAAACGTGCCGAGGCCTACACCGAGGCCGAAATTCGCAACGCCATCGCCGAGCCGAGACTGGTACTGGAACTGCTCGGCACGCGTTACGCCGACCCCGATGCCGCCAGCTGGCCGGAAATGATGGCCGACTTCGTGCAGAACCAGGGTCTGTTCATCGGACCGGTCGTTCCGGGCGGCCTGGCCGCCGCACTCGAATCCTTTCCCGTCACGATTCGCACGCCGGCCGGCGTGCACTCGACGCATGCGGGTCGCCATGGCGACGGACATCCATTGCGACCGTTGTACTGGATCGCCAATTTCCTGGCGGCGCGCGACGAAGGATTGCGCGCGGGACAGGTGGTCACTACGGGCTCGTACGCAGGCGCGATCGAGGTTCCGATCGGAGTTCCGCTGACAGTCACATTCGGCAACCTCGGCCAGATCGACGTCGAGCTCCAGCGCGCGCGCTGACCGCAGCGATCGGACAGTCAGTTTTGTTGCATACTTGGCGCGATTCGAATTTCGCGTAGCACATTCATGGCCGCCATCGACGCAACCCGATCCCCGGCGTCAGACATTTCGCTCTTCGCAGAGATCGAGCCGTACGCGACGGGACGGATTCCGCTCGACGCGATCCACGTCATGCAATGGGAGGCCTGCGGCAATCCGAGCGGAGTTCCACTGGTATTCCTGCATGGAGGCCCGGGCGGCGGCTGCCTGCCGCACCACCGCAGGTTCTACGACCCCGCTTTCTGGAACATCGTCCTCTACGACCAGCGCGGCGCGGGACGGTCGACGCCCGCGGCCGAACTTGCCGACAACACTACGCAACATCTGGTCGCCGATCTCGAACGTCTGCGCGAGGAATTCGGGTTCGAGCGCTGGCTGGTCTTCGGCGGATCGTGGGGGTCGACACTGGCACTAGCGTACGCGCAGGCGCATCCGGAACGCGTACTCGGCCTGGTATTGCGCGGCATCTTCCTCGCGACCGCCGCCGAGATCGACTGGTTCATGCACGGCATGCGCAATGTTTTCCCCGAGGCGTGGCGCGCGTTCGTGGAAGCGCTTCCCGCGGCAGAGCGCGCGGATCTGCTGGCGAGCTATTATCGCCGGCTCACCGATCGCGATCCGGCCAGACACCTGCCTGCCGCACGCGCGTGGGACCGGTACGAAGGCGCGTGCACGACGCTGTTGCCGGTCGCGGACCCGCTCGGCCGGTTCGACGGCGATGCCGCCGCGCTGGCGATCGCGCGCATCGAAGCGCACTACTTCGTCAACCAGGGCTTTCTCGGGCCGAACCAGTTGCAGGACGGCGTGGCGAAGATCCGCCACCTTCCCTGCGCGATCGTGCAGGGCCGCTACGACATCGTTTGCCCGCCGGTCACGGCCGACGCGCTCGCGCGCGCCTGGCCGGAAGCTGAATACGTCGTCGTGCCGGATGCCGGTCATTCGGTGCGCGAGCCCGGAATTACGCGTGAGCTCGTGGCCGCGGTGAAACGAATGCAGGCGCGCGTCAACCTCAAGTAACGCGCCTACTCCTTGACGCCCTCGAACGCGATGACGATGCGGATGTCATCGCTCGCCGCGCCCATCGCCGCCTTCATGCCGAACTCCGAACGCTTGATCGTCGCGGTGGCCTCGCCGCCGCACATCGGCTTCTTGTTGAATGGATTGGGCGCGCACTTGAAATTGGTCAGCTTGAGCGCGACCGGTCGGGTGACACCGAGCATCGTGAATTCGCCGTTGGCGCCAACCACATTGTCGCCGTCGAATACGAGATCAGCGGACTTGTAGGTCATCGTCGGAAATTTCTCGACATTCAGGAAGTCCTCGCCCTTGGCTACCGTCTGCACCGCCGGCGCCATCAGCACCGATGCCGAGGCGATGGAGACGTCGATCGTGCCCTTCTTCGCCGTCCGGTCGAGGGTCACCTTGCCGGTCGTGTTGCCGAATATGCCGCGCTGCTGGGAAAAGCCAATATGCGTGACTTCGAACGTCGGCGTAGTGTGCCTCGCGTCGAGCACATAGACTTCCTGCGCGATCACCGGCGCCGCTACCAGAACCGCGCCAAGCGCGACCACGGCCATCTTGTAACTTTGGTGCATCGATGCCTCCCTTGAAAAGATTGCGAATGAAGATACGTGACGATGGCTGGGGCAATCAGCCCGCGCGCGGCAACACCATACGCACGCGCACGATCACGTCGTCGGCGACCACCGACGGATCGGCCCACTGGCCGTCGCCGATGTTGAACGCCAGGCGCTTGATCGTGAATTCCCCGGTGGCCACCGAATTGCCGGCGGCGTCTTTCTTGACCTCGATCGGGATCTTCTCGTCCTGCACCGTGCCCTTCAACGTCAGCTTTCCGCTGACCTCGTAGCGGTCGCCGCCCAGGTCCTTCATTGCCGTGGACTGGAATGTGGCCACCGGAAATTTCGCGGTATCGAACCAACGCGGGCGCCGGATTTCCGTTTCCGATTCCTCGCTGGCGAGATCGATACTGGCAAGATCTATCTCGAACTCGGCCCTTGATTTTGCGAGGTCCTTGGGCCGGAAATCGACGTTGGCCTTCCACTTGCGGAAGCGGCCTTCGACATTGACGCCCATCTGCCGGGAAATGAAGCGGATCTCGCTCTTGTCGATAAGCACGGCCTGCGCGCCGGCTGCGGAGGAGGCCATCAGCAGCATGGCCAACGACGGGATGAATGGACGAAAGAGACGCATTGACTGGGATTCCGTGTTGTTTATGGGCCACGTGCTCAGCGGCCGGGAAGCATGCGGTCGAGGACGCCATCGCGATCGACGAACTGGTGCTTCAGAGCCGCCGCGACGTGTATTGTGACAATGGCGGCCAACAGGTAGTTCAGCGATCTATGCACGAGAAGCAGGGTCTTCGCGACTTCCCGGTCCTTGGGAACGAGGTCCGGCAGCGGGACCAGGCCCAGGTAAACCACGGAAACGCCGGTCGAGGAACTGTAGACCCAGCCGGACAACGGGATGGCCAGCATCAGCGCGTAGAGCGCGGCGTGCGACGCAAGGGACGCCCGGACCTGCCATGAGGGCATCGCCGGCGGCAGCGGAGGCGCCGGATGCCCGGCGCGCCACGCGAGCCTCGCGGCGGTAAGCAGGAATACCGTAATGCCAATCCACTTGTGCCAGGCGTAGTACCGGAACTTGGCTGGCGAGAATTCGAGGCCCGTCATGAACAGCCCGAGACCGAAGCCGCAAAAAATCAGGAGCGCCGCGAGCCAGTGCAGTGCGCGCGCGGTGCCGGTGTACCGAGATTGCGTCATGTGTCATGTTTAACACGGTTTTGAAGGCGCGGGAATCGAACGACGGGACCGCTATAATTCGCAAGTCCGCCGGTCAAACTTCCCATCGAGCGCCCTTGCACATTGACACCCTCCGGCGGCCGGGATCTCTCGCAGGCAGCGCTTGCTCCGGTCGCCGCATCGGTAAACAGCCGGCGGCACGAATCTGTTCCATGCGCGCGAATCGTCGTGGGCGCCGCACTCCTCGCCACATTCGCGCTGGCGGCCAGCCCAGCTTCCACCTCTGTCTTGTCTGCCCCTGACACCACGGATCTGAACGCGCAATGGCTGGCGCGAAGCCGCGCGGCCGTCTGGCACCCGTGCACGCAGATGAAGGTGCACGAAACGCTGCCACTGGTTCCGATCGCGCGCGGCGAAGGCGTGTGGCTGTACGATTTCGCCGGTAAGCGCTATCTCGACGCCGTAAGTTCATGGTGGGTGAACCTGTTCGGCCACGCCAATCCGCGTATCAACGCCGCGCTGGTGGCGCAGTTGCACGATCTCGACCACGTGATGCTCGCGGGCTTCACGCACCGTCCGGTGATCGAGTTGTCGGAACGACTGGGCGAACTGGCGCCCGCGGGGCTGGGGCACGCATTCTATGGCTCGGATGGCGCGTCGGCGACAGAGATCGCGCTGAAGATGAGCTTTCATTATTGGCGCAACGCGGGCAAGCCGGACAAGCGCGGTTTCGTGAGCCTGGTGGGCGGCTATCATGGCGAGACACTGGGCGCGCTCGCCGTCACCGATGTTGCAGTCTTTCGCGACACCTACGCGCCGCTGCTCAACCGCAATGCCGTCGTGCCTTGTCCGGATCCGCGCCGCGGGATCACGCCGGACACAGCGGCGGCCGCGCTGGAGGTGCATCTATCGCAGCACCATGCGACGACCGCAGCGCTGATTGTCGAGCCGCTGGTGCAGGGCGCATCGGGCATGGTCATGTACGACGCGTCCTTTTTACGCCGCGCCCGCGAACTGTGCACGCGCTTCGGCGTGCACGTGATCGCCGACGAAATCATGGCGGGATTCGGCCGCACCGGAACGATGTTCGCATGGGAGCAGGCAGGCGCGGCCGCACCGGATTTCCTCTGTCTGTCGAAGGGGCTGACCGGCGGCTACCTGCCGTTGTCCTGCGTGCTGTCCACCGATGACGTCTATCAGGCATTCTATGCGGATGAAACGGCGCGCGGCTTCCTCCACTCCCATTCGTATACCGGCAATGCGCTCGCGTGCCGCGCCGCGCTCGCGGTGCTCGACATCTTCGAGCATGACGGCGTGCTGGCCGCGAACCTGTCCAAGGCGCAGCGCTGGGGCGCCGCTGCGGCACCGATCGCCACACACGCCAAGGTCCGCGATTTTCGCCGTACCGGGATGATCTGGGCGTTCGAAGTCGACTCCGGGCGTCCGGACTTCGCGCGATGGTTCTTCGCGGAGGCGCTGACGCGCGGGCTGCTGTTGCGTCCCATCGGCCGCACCGTCTATTTCATGCCGCCGTACATCACGACCGACGACGAATTCGCGCTCTTGTGCGCGCGCACCGTCGACATCCTGGACGCCGCATGACGCGCACGTTCGCGCTGGCGGCGTCAGTCCTGCTCGCATGCGCCGCGCACGCCGAACTGCCGCGACCGGTGAGCCAGGCATTCGCCGACGCCGGCGTGCCGCTGCATAGCGTGGCGATCGTCGTACAGGAGACGACAGCGGAGCGTCCGCTGTTCGCGCACGATCCGACCCGGCCGATGAATCCCGCATCGGTGATGAAGCTGGTCACGACTTTCGCCGCGCTCGAACTGCTCGGACGCGACTATCGTTGGAAGACCGAGGCCTACTTAGGCGGTCCGCTCGACGGCGGCGTGCTGCGCGGCGACCTGATCATCAAGGGCTACGGAGACCCCAAGATCACGATCGAGCAGTGGCAGGCGTTCATGGCCATGCTGCGGGCGAAGGGACTCGAGCGGGTCGCCGGTGACCTGGCGCTCGACCGCACGTGGTTCAAGCCAGCGAAACATGATCCGGCGGAATTCGACAAGGAGCCGTTGAAGCCCTACAACGTCGGCCCCGATGCGCTGCTCGTCAGCTTCAAATCGGTACGCTTCGTCTTCGCGCCCAATGCAGCCGGCGATGCCGTGGATGTGCGCGCAGAACCGCCGCTGGCGGAGATCGCGCTCGGCGCGCCTCCCGGAGTCGGCAGTGGCGAATGCGCTGACTGGCGCGGCGCAGTGGGCGCGAGGTTCGTCAATCGTGGGGCCACCGCCTCTGCGACGTTCGCGGGAACCTTCAGTCCCTCCTGTGGCGAACGCGACTGGTACATAGCGCTGCTCGATCATCCCCATTTCGTCTACGGGATGTTCACGACCTATTTCCGTGACGCCGGAGGGTTGTTCAACGGCGGACTCCGGGACGTGCATGCCCCGTCCGGGGTGCTTCCGTTCGCGACGCTGGAATCGCCGCCGCTCTACGACATCGTGCGCGACGTCAACAAGCTGTCGAACAACGTGATGGCGCGGCAGATCTTCCTGACGCTGGCCACGACACGCCATCCGCCGCCGGCCACGCCCGCGCTCGCCGCCGATGTCGTGCAAAGGTTCCTCAGGGAACGCAAGATCGCCATGCCGGGGCTGGTCATGGAAAACGGCTCGGGATTGTCGCGCAACGAACGCGTCACCGCCGGCGGCCTGGCGCAGCTGCTTGCCGCGGCCAACCGTGGCGGTGCGCGCGAAGAATTCGCGAGCTCGCTGGCCGTCGCCGCAACCGACGGCACCGTCCAGAATCGTTTCCAGAACGGGACCGTGGCCGGACAGGCGCTGCTCAAGACCGGCACGCTGGACGGCGTCAAGGCACTTGCCGGTTACGTCATCGACGCGCAGGGCCGCCGCTGGATCGTCGTTGCCATCATCAACCACCCCAACGCCGCGCGGGGTCAGCCCGCGCTGGACGGCCTCGTGCAATGGGTCTATCGCAGCGCGGGGTCCTGGGACCCGAAGTCGCAGCGTTGACTCCGGATCCTCTTGCTAGATACCTGGGATCGGCTTGCTGTCCTTGAACAACAGGTAGCCACGGATCACGCGATAGATCACCCAGATCGCCACGCAGAACCAGATGCCGAACGCGATGGGGATGCCGATCAGGATGAGTCCGAACACGATCAGGATCAGCAGGCCCACCATGTCCCACACGAACGACCACCAGAACGTCTGGATCAGCCAGGTCAGGTGGGACGCGACCCACGTGTTGCGCGCCTCGTCGCGCTTAACGTAGCAGACGATGACGCCGATGATGCCGAGAACGGTCATCAGCGGAAATGGCGACGCCAGTCCCCGCCCGGCGATTTCCAGGACCGCCGCGATGGCCAAAAGCGCGTACGCGAGCAGACCGGCGCTGACCGGCGCCGCCGGACTCCCTGGAGCGGATTGCGGAGGAGGAAAATCGGCCATCTCGGGAACTCCTTGTGGCGTGCCGCGCCGTGCGTCGGCGCCCGTGCCGCGAAAGATGGGGCCGGCGCAGGGTCCCGTCAATAGCGGCGGGATGAATGGTCGCGCGGATCGCCGCCCCCCTGACCCGGGCAGGGTCAAGGCACCTTATTGCGCTTCGGGCGGCCCCGTTTGGCGCCTGACCCATCCCCTGCGGCTATAATGGGAAATTCTCAGTCCTGTGATTCCGTTGTCGATCATCTGGAGGCAGCCATGACCATCGAACAAACACGCGATCAGATCGTCGATCAGTTCTCGAGCGTTATTAGCGAAGCTGAAAACCTTCTCAACAAGGCAACGCACGAGACAGGCGAGAAGGCCCGTGACCTGCGCACGCAGGCCGAGGCGCGCCTGCTGTCGGCCAAGCTCAAGCTGCAGGAACTGCAGGGCCAGGCGGTGGACCGCGCCAAGGATGCCGCCAAGGCAACCGATGACTACGTCCACGAGAACCCGTGGCAGGCAATCGGGATCGCCGCCGCGGTCGGCCTGGTCGCCGGGCTGCTGATGAGCCGTCGCTAGACAGGTCGCCGGGAGTCGCGCGATGGACATCGGCGACAGCGAGCAATCCGCACCGCGCAGCCTGCGCGGCTCCGCCGCGCGCCTTGGCGCGTCATTGCTCGGCCTGGTGCGGACGCGCCTGGAACTCGCGTCGCTCGAACTGGCAGAGCAACGCGACCGCGTGCAGCAGCAGCTCACGTTGCTGCTGGCCGCTATGGCGATGTTCATGTTCGCGGTGCTGTTCCTCGCGAGCTGGGTCATTGCGTATTACTGGGACACCCACCGCCTGACGGCCATCGCGATAGTCGCCGTGGTCTTTGCCGGTGCCGGCGCGGCGTTGCTGGCGTTGCGGTCGCAGGCGGCAAGCGTTGCGCCGACACCGTTCGCCGCGACCATTGCCGAGTTCGAACGCGATCGCGCCATGCTCGCGGGTCGCGACAATTCCCCGCCCGCAGCGCCGCCGACGACATGAACCGCGAAGCCCTCGCCCGCCGCAAATCGCTTTTGGTAGCGCAATCCCACTTGCATCGCCTGCAGGCGAGAATGGCGTGGCACGACGTCGGCCAAATCGTGTCGCCTCCGCACTTAGCACCGGCGCAGGGAGGGCATGTGCGTTCGATCGCGGCCACGCTCGTGGCCATCGCCGTGCCACTATTCGGTGTGTCGCGGCTCGGACGCGTCATGCGCACGATATCCATCGGCATGATGGTCATGCGCGTCGTGCGCGGCCTGCGCAGCCGCCTCTAGAGCCCCAGCTCTTTCATCAGCTCGTCGACGCGCGCCTTGACGGCGGCGTCCATCGTGATCGTGCGCCCCCATTCGCGCTGCGTTTCGCCCGGCCACTTGTGCGTGGCGTCGATGCCCATCTTGCTGCCCAGGCCGGCCACCGGCGACGCAAAGTCCAGGTAGTCGATGGGCGTGGATTCGACGATCAGCGTGTCGCGCCTCGGGTCGACGCGCGTGGTCAGCGCCCAGACGACTTCGCGCCATTCGCGGATGTCGATATCGTCGTCGGTGACGATGATGAACTTCGTGTACATGAACTGGCGCAGGAAGCTCCAGACGCCGAACATCACGCGCTTGGCATGCCCGGCATACTGCTTCTTCAGCGACACGACGGCGAGCCGGTACGAGCAGCCTTCCGGCGGCAGGTAGAAGTCGGCGATTTCCGGAAACTGCTTCTGCAAGAGCGGCACGAACACTTCGTTCAGCGCGACGCCCAGCATCGACGGTTCGTCCGGCGGCTTGCCGGTATACGTCGAGTGGTAGATCGGATCGCGGCGCAGCGTGATGCGCTCGATGGTGAGGACGGGAAAGCGCTCGACGTCGTTGTAGTAGCCGGTGTGGTCGCCGAACGGACCCTCGGACGCAGTTTCGTAGCCGGTAGCATCTTCCGCGTCGGGCTCGATAAAGCCTTCCAGAACGATTTCCGCCGATGCGGGCACCTGCAGATCGTGAGACAGGCAGTTCACGATCTCGGTGCGGCCGCCGCGCAGCAGGCCTGCAAACTGGTATTCCGACAACGAGTCCGGGACCGGCGTCACCGCGCCCAGGATCGTCGCGGGATCGGCTCCCAGCGCGACCGCGACCGGGAAGCGCTTGCCCTGCGTCTCGAGCGCGTGGTCGCGAAAGTCGAGCGCGCCGCCACGATGCGCCAACCAGCGCATGATCACCTTGTTGCGGGCAATGACCTGCTGCCTGTAGATGCCGAGGTTCTGCCGCTTCTTGCGCGGACCGCGGGTGACCGTGAGTCCCCACGTGATGAGCGGCCCGGCGTCGCCAGGCCAGCACGTTTGCACCGGAAAGCGCGCAAGGTCGACGTCCGCGCCCTCCCAGACGACTTCCTGGCAAGGGCCTGTCGTGCGCTCCTTCGGCGCCATGTCGAGCACCTTCATGAACACTGGGCGCGTGTTCTGCCATGCGTCCTTGAGCCCTTTCGGCGGCTCGGGCTCCTTGAGAAAGGCCAGCAATTTCCCGATATCGCGCAACGCCGTGCGCCAGTCGTCGCCTTCGACACCCATTGCCCGCGCGACGCGCTGCGGCGTGCCGAACAGGTTGCCCAGCACCGGAATCGTGTTACCGCCGGGAGAGCGCAGGGTTCCCCTGGGATTCTCGAACAGCAGCGCGGGACCGCCGGCCTTCAGCACCCGGTCGCACATCTCCGTCATTTCCAATCTGGGATCGACCGGCAGCGCGATGCGCCGCAGTTCGCCGCGCGATTCCAGCTGGGCAATGAAGTCTCGGAGGTCGCGATAGGCCATGGCGGGGAACGTGTCGGATGCCGCGCATCATAGCCTTGCGCCACGCCCGCGACCAAATCAGCGCCGCGAAGACGGCCGTTACAATGCCGGATGACCGCTGCCGGCGCCCGATCACGCGAGGCCCACTTCGAACGCACGCGCCGGGCGATCTTCGGCATCCTGCTTGCCGGCTTCGTACTGTCGTTCTTCCACCGCACGGCGCCCGCCGCCATCGCCGGCGAGCTGACCAGCGCGTTCTCGATCAGCAGTGCCGTGCTCGGCACGCTTGCGGCGACGTATTTCTTCGTCTACACGCTGTTGCAGATCCCGGTGGGCGTGATGGCCGACACGCTTGGCCCGCGCCTCATCGTGACTGTCGGAGCACTGATAGCGGGCGCCGGATCGCTGCTGTTCGGCTTGGCACCTTCGTGGGAGGTCGCCGCGATCGGCCGCACGCTTGTCGGCATCGGTGTGTCGGTCGCATTCATCTCGCTGTTGAAGATATCGGCAGTGTGGTTTCCCGCCAATCGCTTCGCGACGCTGGTCGGCGTGGTGCAATTCGCGGGCAACTTGGGCGCCGTCATCGCAGGCGCGCCTCTCGCATGGGTCGTCACCGTCGCGTCGTGGCGGACGGTCTTCGTCGGCCTGGGACTGCTTTCCATTGCCATGGGAATGGCGGCGTGGACCATCGTCCGCGACCGGCCTGAGCAGCGCGGCTTTCCGCCGGTGCACGCGGCGCTTCCCGCCAGTAACCAGCGCACGCCGTGGCGGCAGGCGCTGTTCGACGTGCTGGCCAACCCGAGGACGTGGCCGACGTTCTTCGTCAATATCGGCATCGGCGGAAGTTTCCTTGCCTTCGCCGGCCTGTGGGCCGTGCCCTATCTGCAGCAGGTGTACGGGATGCCGCGCAATGTCGCCGCGCAGCACGGCAGCGTGCTGTTGCTGGGTGTCGCGATCGGCTCACTCGTCGTCGGCGCGCTCTCCGACCGGCTGCGCAACCGGCGCGATGTCATGCGGGGCTACACATTTCTCTACGCGATATCGTGGCTGCCGTGGCTGTTGCACTGGCAACCGTCGGCAGTTGTCAGCTATGCGTGGTTTTTCCTGATGGGACTGCTGATATCGGGCTTCGTGCTCACTTGGACGGTCGCCAAGGAAGTGAATCGGCCCGAACATTCCGGCATGGCCACATCCGTCGTCAACGTCGGCATTTTTCTCGGTGCCGGTGCGCTGCAGCCGATGGTTGGCTGGGTGCTCGACCGCGGACGCGCAGCCGGCGACGTCGCGCACGCGTGGGACAATGCACTGATGTTGCTCGCGGGTACGGCGGCGTTCGGCGCGCTCGCGACGCTGGCCGTCCGCGAGACGGCAGGGACGCGCGTCAGATGACGGCTGCGGTGCCCCCGTCCATCGGAATGATGGCGCCGGTGACGTAGCTCGCCGAGTCCGATGCCAGGAACAGCGCGACCTGCGCCACTTCCTCCGGCGATCCCGCGCGCCGCAGCGGAATCTTCGCCTGCTGACGCGCCAGCAGTTCCGCTTCCGGCGTGCCCGTCATCTTCGCTTCCACCGCCAGGCCTTCCTGCACGCGCCCGGTCAACGTGGTACCGGGACTGATGGCGTTGACGCGCACACCTCGCGGCCCATAGGCGGCGGCGAGTCCGGCCGTAGCGAGCATGAGCGCAGCGTTGGCCGCGCCTCCCGGCAGATGAATCGGATTGGCGACCTTGCCTCCCATGCCGATGATATTGATGATCGCGCCCCGGCCGCGCGCCGCCATCTGCTTCACGACGATGTCCAGCGGATGCACGTAGCTGAAGAACTTCGCGTCCATCGCGTCGTGCCACGCCTGCGCTGAAAGGTCGTCGGGCGCGGTGCGCTTGGCTGCACCCGCCGAATTGACGAGGACGTCGACCGGCCCCAATTGCGCCACGACGTCGGCCACCATTCGCGCGGCTTCGTCGGCGCGTGTGAGGTCCGCGACGATTGCGATGGGTGGATGCGCCGATCGCGGCAGCTTGGCAAGCGCGGCGTCGAGATTGGCGCGGTTGCGTGATACCAGCGCGACCTTCGCCCCGGCACGCAGGAAGCTCGCGGCGCAGGCCAGGCCGATGCCCTTGCTGGCACCGGTGACAATGACGATCTTGCCTTCGAAGTTCGTGTCCACGATTGCTCAGCCTTTCGCCGCGAAGCGTTTTTCGAGCGCTCCCATGACATTGGGCCACGCCTTCTCGAAGTACGCCTTGTTCTTGGCCCAGTCGTCGCCTGTGCCGTAGCCGAAGTTGCGCAGCGTGACTTCGGTGCGGTTGTCGGGAAGCGGCTTGAAGTCCAGGTACACCAGCGTGCGCAGCTTGCGGATCATCGGAATATCCGGTGGCGCGTTCCATTCGAACACGAACTGCTCCATCGGCTTGACGCTGTGCACGAGGCAGCCTTCGCTGCCGCGCGAACCTTCCGGAGCGTTGACGCCGAACCACAGCTCGAATGCGCCGCCGGGCACCGGCTCGACCTTTGCCGCTTTCGGTGCCCAGAAGCTCTCGATGCCCTCCGCTGTCGTCCACGCCGTCCATACTTCCGCGATTGGCGCGTTGATGACCCTGGTCACGGCGATATCGGGCGCGAGCGACTGTGCGCCCGACATCGCGGCTGCCGTACCGGTGGCAAGCGCCAAAAGGATCAGTCGCAGATGCCTGGGGAAAATGCAGAACATTGGAAACTCCGGGTTGGGGGCGAAACGTCGAACGCCGGCTGCGCTTCGACGGCGGGTCAAAGAAATGCGGCGATGGCCCGCCACGCCGCCAGTTTTTCCGCGAACGGACGCGTGTATGCGGGACTGGATGACGGCAGCACGAGTGTAGCGTATCCGGCCTCGCGCCAGCGGGCTTCCGCGCGCGCGGCGGTGCGGCCGTTGAATCCGACGAGCCGAATCTCCGGCGCGCGCCTGCGCATGCGGCTGATCTCGCCGCCTACTGGATCTCGAATCGCGGAATCCAGGCTTCCGTCGCGCGTGCATTCGACAATCGTGTCCCACACGCCCACGCCGCGCGACTTGATGCGCGCGAGCCGCGCGGCATACGGAAGCGCCGGCAGCGGTTCGTCCAGCACGCTTGCCAACAACGGCCAGAAGTGATTGCGCGGGTGCGCATAGTACGCACGCGCGGCGAGCGAAGCTTCCCCCGGAAAGCTGCCGAGGATCAACACGCGCGCGTCGGAGGCTACCGCCGGCGGCAATCCGCGCAGCCGGCCGCCAGTCAATGCAACAGCGGCCACGCGTTCAACCGGACCGCATAGTCCAGCGCGATTCCGGCAAACACGGCGAAACCCAGCCAGTGATTGGAAAGGAATGCGCGGAAGCACCGATCGCGTTCGCGGGTGCGAATGAGCCAGAGATGATAGATGGCAAACGCCGCAGCCACCGCGAACCCAGTCCAGAAGATCGGCCCCATGCCGCGCATGGAACCTATCCAGGCGGTACCGGCGAAATACACGCCATAGCAGACCGCGACGGCGACGACGTCGAAGCGGCCAAAGGTGATCGCGGACGTCCGCAAACCCAGTCGGATGTCGTCGTCGCGGTCGACCATCGCGTACTCGGTATCGTAGGCGACCACCCAGAACAGGTTTATCGCGAACAACATCCAGGCCAGCAGCGGCAATGTGCCATAGACCGCGGTGAATACCATCGGGATGCCGAAGGAAAACGCCAGGCCGAGGAACGCCTGGGGAATGGCGAGGAAACGCTTGGTGAACGGATAGGCGATACAGATGGCCAATCCCACAATGGACAGGCGCACCGTCTGCAGGTTGGTTCCGTAGGCCACCAGCAGGAACGCCACCGCGGCCAGCACGGCGGCCACCACCAGCGCCTCCCACGGTTCGATGTCGAGGCGCGCCAGTGGCCGGTCGGCCGTGCGCTTCACGTGCGCATCGAAATCGCGATCGGCCCAGTCATTCAACGCGCAGCCGGCGCAACGCATCAAGATCGTGCCAACGGTGAAGACGATGATCAGCGTCAGCGCCGGATGCCCGAACGTGGCCCACCACAGCGCAGCGAGCGTCGGCCACAGCAGCAACAGGATGCCGATCGGCTTGTCCAGCCGCACGAGCCGCTCGTACGCGTCGATGCGCTGCTTCCAGGTGCGCGCCACTGCGGCGGTCGGCGCGCCCGTCATAGCGGCAGCGCGAGCTGTTTCTTGAGGTCGCGCCGCGCCACGTCTCCGAGCATGGCATCGGGCGTCGGAAAGCGGAGGCGCACGCGCAGCTCGCGCTTCAGCCGGTCGTTGTCGAGCCTGCGCGACTCGCTCATGAATGAAAGCAGCATGGGCGCGATGCGCTGCTCCGCCTCTTCCCACGTGACGCGCGGCGGTCGCGGCATCTGGTGCGCGTCGGCCACGGCGTCGAACCAGTTGCCCATCTTCATCTGCGCATCGTCGGTCGCGTTGTAGGCGCGATTGGGACGCCCGTGGAACATCGCCGCGACGACAGCGCGAGCGAGGTCGTCGGCGTGGATGTGATTGGTGTAGACATCGTCCTCCGCCGCAAGCACCGGTGTTCCCTGCCGGATCCGGTCCAGCGGCAACCGCGTTTGCGCATAGATTCCCGGTGCGCGCAGGATCGCCAGCCGCACACCGCATCCACTCGCCCACGAGCGCAGCCGGTCTTCGGCCGCGACCCGGCGCCGCGCGCGCGGTGTCTGCGCGCGCCGGACGTGCGTTTCGGTTACGCGGGCGCCTGCGCAATCGCCGTAGACACCCGACGTGGATATGTAGACGAAGCGCCGCGGTATAATCCGCGCCCTTGCCAGCGCGGCGATGAGCCGTTGCGTGCGGGGATCATCGCGGCCGTCCGAAGGTGGCGGCGCGAAGTGGAGGACCGCGTACGGCGCGGTGCGCAGTCGACCAAGCGTTGTATAGTCGTCGAGGTCGCCGGTCAGCGGCACGATGCCGTGGGCCCGCAGCTTGGGCGCGTCGGCGGTGCGCCGGGTGAGGCCGTAGAGCCGGACGCGGCCGCGCAGCAGCGAGGCCACGCGCAGTGCGACATCACCGCATCCGATCATCAGTACCCTGACCACATCCGTACCCTGATCACTTCCCGGCCTTGACCGCAGTGCAGGCGGCGAATGGCGCAACCTGAACGCTTCGAAAATGACGGCAAAGATTACCATAAAGCCCAGTGATCATTCGTTCGCGTGCGACGACGACGAAACCGTGCTCGCTGCGGCAATGCGCAACGATCTCATGTTGCCCTACGGCTGCCGCAACGGCGCCTGCGGAACGTGCAAGGGGAGGATCCTGTCGGGCGACGTCGACTACGGACCCCACCAGGCGTCGACGCTGACCGACGACGAAAAGCGCATGGGGCTCGCGCTCTTCTGCTGCGCGCGGCCGCTCACCGACCTCGTCATCGAAGTCCGCGAAGTGCGGCGCGCCGGCGACATCCAGATCAAGCGGCTGCCTTGCCGCATCGAGTCGATCGACAAGGCCGCGCCGGACGTCGCCATCGTCCGGATCAAGCTCCCCGCGAACGAACGCCTGCAGTTTCTCGCGGGCCAGTACATCGACTTCCTGCTCAAGGACGGCAAGCGCCGAAGTTTCTCGCTGGCCACGGCGCCGCACGACGACCAATTGCTCGAACTGCACATCCGGCATGTGCCGAACGGGTTTTTCACCGACCTCTTGTTCGCTCAGTACAAGGGGCGCGAGATCCTTCGCTTCGAAGGTCCGCTCGGCGCGTTCTACCTGCGCGAAGAGTCCGACAAGCCGGCGATATTCGTCGCCGGCGGGACCGGGTTTGCGCCGATCAAGGCCATCATCGAGCACGCGTTGCATCACAAGCTCGATCGAGAACTGGTGCTGTATTGGGGCGTGCGTTCGCTGCGCGATCTGTACCTGCCGCACCTGCCGGGCCAATGGCAGTCGCAACATCGCAACTTCACGTACATCCCCGTGCTGTCGGATCCCCTTCCCGAGGACGCATGGCCCGGCCGCACCGGCTTTGTTCATGCTGCCGTGGCGACGGACTTTCCGGACTTGTCGGGGTACCAGGTCTACGCATGCGGCGGGCCGCTGATGATCGATGCGGCGCGCGCCGAATTCACGCAGAAGCACGGGTTGCCGGCGGAAGAGTTCTACTCCGACAGCTTTACCTACGCGGCCGAAGCGGAAGCGAGGACCAGCTAGCGGGGCCGGCGCTTGAGTTCGGCCAGGGCCAGCGACAGCGCACTCGCGAGATGACTGTTGGCGGCTTCGTCGCGTCCCAGCCTGCCCAGCATTTCGCCCAGCGCTACGTGCGCGCGCCAATGGTCGTCGAGCGCGAGGCTGGCTTCGAGGTATGTCTGCGCCTTGCCCCACAGGCCCTCGCGCTCGCACAGTTTGCCGAGCGCGTAGAGAAGGGCCGCATCCTGGCTGTGCTGCAACAGCCAGCGTTCCGCCGTCTCCAACTGCCGCGTCGGCTCGGGCGTCCGGCACTGGGCATAAAGCGTCACGAGTTCCGGATCCCAACCTCGGTCGAGACAGCGCACGATGATCTCAGCCGCTTCGCGGTCGCCCCCCAGCATGAGGAAGCTCTCCGCGCCGGCACGCGCTACCTTGGGACTCAGCCGGTCCACGTCCGACAGGCGGTTCCAGTAGATGCGCAGGCCGGCGGCATCCTGGCGCAATGTCGCCAGCGCCTCCGCGTGCGCGCCCGCGCGCAACAGGTCGCCCTGCGCCGAGTCATAGACGCGACGCTTGACCAGCTGATCGACGAGCGGGGGGATTTCCGCTTGCCGCCCGGCCGCCGTGAGCGCCCGCAACTCGAGCCTGAGCGCCGCGGTGTGCAGTCCCGCCTCGCGCTTCAGTTCGACCAGCTGGCTCAGCGCGTCGCCGGGCTGCCCGCGCTCCAGCGCCGTTTCCGCGGTGAGCATGAGGCGCGGCACCGCCAGGCTGCCCACGCCCGCGTCCGCTCTCCCGAGATACGTCAGCGCCGCGTCGAAGTCGCGGCTGTCGATCGCCGCGCGCGCGCCGACCAGCGCCGCAATGCCGGACGAATGCGGAATGGCGAGCGCTTCGTCCGCAATCTGGCGCGCCTTGCCGTAGCGGCCCTCGAGCAGCGCCACGACCGCCGCATCCTGCTTCGCGCGCGCGCGCTCGACGTTGCGGCGGCGCCGCGCCTCCTGCACCTCGCGCGGCAGGCGCGTGATCCGCGATGACAACCGCAGAAGCAGGTAGGCCAGCGTGAACGCAATGAAAAGGAAGACGAGTAACGCGTTGAGCGACAACTCCACGCGATAAGGCGGCGCCACGAACAGCGCGTACCCGGCATTCAGCTTGAACAGCAACGCGGCCAGCACCGCGAGCACCGCCAGCAGCAGGAACGCGAACAGGGTGCGCATGGCGATGCCGGAGCGTCAAGGCGTGCGCGCCGGCGCCACCGGGGCGGTCACCGCCCTCACGCCGATGCGTTCACGCGATGCCTTCACTGTACGCAATGCGGTCAGGCTGGCGTTGATGTCCGGCAGTTCGGCCGGCATCACCGTCGCGCCGATCTGCGCGAGCGTAGCCATGAGCGCCTGCACGGACTTGACGCGCGTATCGAAGTATTTTTTCACCCAGGCGTTGGCGGCCGTGACGTCCGACTTGAAGTTCGCCTCGTCGCGGACGAGCAGCGCGACGCGCGCGGAGAGCAGGCGCAGGCGCAGGTTCTCGCGCAGGAAATACTGCTGGGCCCGAGACACGAGCGGTGGCGCCTCGCGGTCCGACACTTCGATGCGCACGACCGCCTTGAGTTCGCCCCAGGTGCTGCGCAGGAACGCAAGCCACGCGGGATCATCGGGTCGCGGCGGCGGCGGCGGCGGCGCCGGAATCCGCTCGTCCTGGGCCAGCGGCAGCGAGTCGATCGCAGCCAGTGCGCGATCGAGCTTCACCGCAATTCCGGAGACGTCGACGCCGGGGACGGCGCGCAGGCGTTCCATGTCCCGGCCGAGCGCGCTGCGCAGCGGAGTCAGCTGCGCGCGATTGGTCCCGGCCAGCCTGCCGTCGGCAAGCTGCAGCGCGGCCAGCGCGCCGGGTACGTTGGCGGCCAGCGTCAATTGCTGGCTCGCGAGCGACAGCATCTGTTCCACTTCGGTGAGCAGCAGGTCATCGCGCGTGGGCGCGATGTCTTGATACTGCGTTTCGAGCGATGCCTGCTGCGCCTGCAACTCGGCCATCCGCGTCTCGAGCAGCGCGAGCTTGGCGTGCGCTTCGCGCAGGTCGCCGGTCTGGTCCGCGTCGCGCGCCTTGGCCTGGGCCAGCGCGGACTCCTCTTCGGATGAGCGCTTCGCCATGTCGGCGCGCAACGAGTCGACGCTGTTGCGCGATTCGAACCAGGCCAGCCCCGTCATGCCTGCCAGCACGATGGCGACGATTGCGACGAAACTGCGCGAGGCCGGCTTGGCAAGCGGCGTGGCCGGCGCGGTCGGGCGCGCCGCCTCCCTGCCAGACTCGGCTGCGCGCGCTACACCGTCGGCATCGGGAGGAGTGGGATCCATCGTGAGGTGTCCTGCGAGTGTCAATTCTAGCAGTCGGCGACCGTGCGACGCTGGCCGCGGAGCCCCGCCGTCGCTTACAATTCGCCCTTCGCGTCGCTTCGCCGGCGACCCCACGCCAACCTGCACGGGCTTCCTCTCCTTGTGAACGGCCTTACGCTGCTCGTCCTCATCGCGCTCGCGATCGGCGTCTTCATCGCATACCGGATGGGCACGCTGCGCGGCCGCCGCGATGCGCTGGCCACGCTTCCGCTGCGCGAAGCGGTGAACTTCACGCCCGTACCGGCGCCGACGCCGGCCCCGGCCAATGTCGCCGCGGCGCGTACGGCGGAAAATGCGGACGGGGGCGAGAACGCCAATCGAGTGTCCAGCGAAAAGGCGCGCCTGGTACGCAGTCTTGTCGCGGAAGGCGACGCGCTGCGGCGCGCGGCCACCACCGCCGAAGCCCAGCGTCTCCAGCTCGCCGACTTCGCTTCGGACAGGCGGCGGCTGCTGCGGGAATGCGCGCAGGCGCAAGCCGATACCGCGCGCTACCGCGAACTCGTCGTCGACATCGAGAACAACGCGCTGCCGCCGCTGCTTACCGGACCCAATACGTTCGATGATCTCAAGCTCATCGTCGGAGTCGGACCGGTGCTGGAACGCATGCTGCACCGGCTCGGAGTGGCGACCTACCGGCAAATCGCGCACTGGAGCGAGCGCGACATCGACGAGATCGACGCCAAGCTGCCCGAATTCCCGGGCCGCATCCGCCGCGACGCGTGGGTCACGCAGGCGCGTGAGCTGCATCAGTCCAAGTACGGCGAGACGCCGGCACGCTAGGCCAGGACGATGGGCAAATCTCCCGCGCGTGCCGACGCGCATCCGTTGGCGCATGCCGTCGTGCCGATCCTGCTGCTGGCGGTCGTGTGGGGCTGCAACTGGCCCGTGCTCAAGATCGGCGTCGCCGAAGTTGCGCCGCTGACGTTCCGCGCGATTACGCTGCCGGTTGCGGCTCTGGGAATGTTCCTGGTCACTCGCTGGAGCGGCGAGTCCATCCGCATTCCGCGCGCGTGGTGGGGCCGCCTGGCCACGCTGGCGTTTCTCAACATCGCCGGCTGGAACGGCTTCGTCCTGTTCGGTGTGCAGCAGCTTCCGGCGGGACGCAGCGCCATCATCGCCTACACGATGCCGATTTGGTCGACGTTGATAGCTATGGCGGTGCTGGACGAGAAGCTCGACCGCCGCAAGGCCATCGGTCTTGCGCTGGGGATGATGGCAATGGCGATCCTGCTTGGCGACGACATCCGCCACATCGGTTCGGCGCCGACCGGCGCGCTGATGATCCTTGCCGCGGCGGTGCTGTGGGCATTCGGTACGGTGCTGCTGCGCAAGTGGAAGCCGCCGTTCGCGCAGAACGCGCTGTCCGGCTGGATGATGCTGCTGGGTTGGCTGCCGCTGGCGATTCTCGCGCCCTTCCTGGACCCGCACGCGGGCGCAACGCTGACCACGCTCTCGGGCAAGGCGTGGTTCGCGATCGTCTATAACATGTTCCTCGCGGGAACGATCGCGCACTGGGCGTGGTTCACGCTGGCGCGCACGCTGCCGGTGGCGGTGTCGTCTCTCTCTTCACTTCCCGTGCCCGTCGTCGGCGTGCTCGCAGGCATGCTGTTCCTTGGCGAGCGGCCGGGTGTCGCGGAATTCGTCGCGCTCGCGCTGGTGCTCGCGTCGCTGTTTGCGGTGCTGTTTTCGCCGAAACAGAAGGTCGCGCCGCCGGCAGTGGCTTCCGAACCGTCGCCTTAGGTCAGTTAACCTGCCTAGGCCAATTCCGGAATCAGCGTCAGCACCGGCTTGCCGGCGAACCAGGCGTCCAGGTTCGCCTTGCACAGGTCGCCCATCGCCTTGCGCGTCTCGTGCGTCGCGCTGCCGACGTGCGGCAGCAGTACGACGTTGTCCATCGCCAACAGCGGCGCGGGGATGTGCGGCTCGTCGGCGAAGACATCGAGTCCCGCGCCTTTGATGGTTCCGGTCCGCAGTGCGTCGACCAGCGCCGGTTCGTCAATGATCGAGCCGCGGGCGATATTCACGATCGTCCCTTTCTTGCCCAGTGCGGCGAGGACGCCGGCGTTGACGACGTTCTTCGTCGCAGCGCCTCCGGGGCACGCCACCACGAGGAAATCCGACTCCGCGGCAAGCGTCACAAGGTCCGGCACGAAGCGATAGGAAACGTCCTGCGGCTTGCGGCCAGTGTAGGAGATGTGCATGCCCAGCGCGCTCACGCGCTCCGCGATGGCCTTGCCGATGCGTCCCAATCCGAGGATGCCGACGCGCTTGCCGGCAAGCTTGGTTGTGAGTTCCGGCCCCCGCTTTTCCCATTCGCCGGTGTGCACGAAGCGATTGAGACGTACGAAACCGCGCCCGGTCATCATGATGAGCGCCAGCGCCACGTCGGCCACGTCTTCGGTGAGCACGTCAGGCGTGTTGGTCACCTTGATTCCGCGCGAGCGGCAGTAATCGACCGGCACGCCGTCATAGCCGACGCCGAACACCGAGATGATTTCGAGCTTCGGCAGCGCGTCGAGCAGTGTCGTCGGCGTCACGGTTCCGCCGCCTTGCACGAGTCCGCGAATGCCCTGCCCTTCCGCCGCCAGCAATCCCGGCTTGTCGCCGGCCATTTGGTAATCGTGACAGTGGAAATCAGCCTTCAGCGGATCGTAGAGAAACGGCGGCAGCGGTGCGGTGACGATGATGTCGGGTTGGGCCATCGGAGTTCTTTCCAGTGAGCGTCAGGGTAGCGGATGCTGCCTGAACCATTCTAACAATCCATTGACGAGTCCGGCATCGGCGGCGCCGGTTTCGACTGTGTCGAACCCCAGTTCGCGCGCGTGCTGCGCAATGCGCGGGTGGGGCGCGAAGGTGGGGAGTTGCCGGAGCCGCCGCGCATCGTCGGCTTCGAGCAACGCGCACAGATTGTCGATGCCTTCGCTCGAAGTCAACGTCAGCGCATGGGCGCGGCCTTCGCGCAGCGCTTCGCTCAATCCTGCCGCGCCGGTTGCCGGCATTGCGCGCCGGTAGCATTCGGCATAGTCGACCTTCGCGCCGCGGGCGCGGAGGACTTCGCCCAGTTCGCCGCGCCCGCCTTCGCCACGGAAAATCACGATGCGCTTGCCGGCGACGCCATGCAAATCCGGCAACGCAAGCAATCCGTCGCTGTCAAAGGTCGTCGCGGGAATTGTCACGTTTTCGATGCCGGTTGCCGCGAGCGCGGCGGCCGTGCCGGGACCGGGCGCCAAGGCCCGCAACCTGGCCGGCCATGCTTCGGGCGCCGGCACGCCGTATTCCACGGCGTTGGCGGAAACGAAGATCGCGATGTCATACTGGTCCAGCGCCGCATGCGCCGAGTCAAGGGACGCGCGATTCGCTGGTGGCAGGATCGAGATCGCCGGAAACACGATCGGCCAGGCGCCGAGCGCCGCCAACTGTCGCGTGATCCCCGCCGACTGGCGCGCCGGCCGCGTGATGATCACGCCCACGCCTGACAGGGGGCCTATCGGCGCGGACGCGCCCTGCAGCGCATGCACGTTCAAATTAAAGTTCGCCGCGTCAGGCAGCGATAAAGCGCGCAGCGCCGCGCGCCAGGAAGTCGTCGGCAAGTTCGCTTCCCAATGCTTCGGCCGCCTCGATGCTTGCGACATCGGATTCGACATCCCCACGCAGGATGTCCTGGCCGTCACGGCCCGCGAGCAGCCCGCGCAACCACAGCGTGCCCTCTTCCCATTCGGCGTACGCAGCCAGCGGCGTGTGGCAATTGCCCCCCAGTGCACGGGAGAACGAACGCTCGGCGGTGGTCGCCAGCGTGGTACCGAAGTCAGCGAACGGCGCAAGCGTAGCCAGGATGTTCGGGCGATCGCTGCGGCATTCGAGCGCCAACGCGCCCTGGCCCGGTGCGGGCAGGCTGTCTTCGGGCTCCAGGAACGCCGCGATGCGCGAGCCGACTCCCAGCCGCTTCAAACCCGCGGCGGCGAGGATGATCGCGGCGTATTGGTTCTCGTCGAGCTTGCGCAGCCGTGTATTCACGTTGCCGCGCAGCGGTTCGATGGTGAGGTGCGGATACCGCTCGCGCAATTGCGCCTCACGCCGCAGGCTCGACGTCCCGACCACGGCACCCTTCGGCAGTTCCGCGAGCCCGCCGTAGCGATTCGACACGAATGCATCCCGCGGATCCTCGCGCGCCGTGATGCAGGCCAGCGAAAAACCGGGCGGCATCTCCATCGGCACGTCCTTCAACGAGTGCACGGCCATGTCGGCACGGCCCTCGTCCATCGCGACCTCGAGTTCCTTGATGAACAGCCCCTTGCCGCCGATCGCCGACAGCGGCTGGTCGAGAATGCGGTCACCCTGCGTGGTCAACCCCAGCAGGTCGACCACCATACCCGGGTAATGCGCGACCAGCCGCGCGCGTATGTGCTCGGCCTGCCACATCGCCAACGCCGATTCGCGCGTGGCGATGCGCAGACGGCGCGGTGCCGGCACAGGAATCATGCTGCCTTCGGGTCCATCTGCATCATGCCGAACAGATTGCCTTCGGTGTCCTTGCAGTAAGCGAGCCAACCCATCGTCGGAATGGGCATCTTCGGCACTGCCACGGTGCCTCCGGCCGCGACAGCCGTTGCGACCATCGCGTCGAGATCGGTGACGCCGGTCGTGCACACATATGCGTTGACGGCGGCCATGTTGACGGGTCCCGGGCCCTGGCGCGGCAGCAGACCGCCATTGATTCCCGGCGTCCCCTCCTCGCCCGTGGTGACTAGCCAATAGGGCTGGCCCGCCCATTGCGCGAATTTCCAATCGAAGAGCTTGGAGTAGAAGGCTATCGCGCGCTCGGTGTTTTCAGCGTGAATTTCGAAATGGATCGGACGATTCATCGGACGTCTCCTGCGCGCGGACAGTAGGGCGGCTATGATAGCGCCTTCCCTCGACCTGCGGACCCGATATGCGCATCGTGATCACCGGCGGCGCCGGATTCCTCGGTCAACGCCTGGCCCATCGCTTGCTCGAGCGCGGTTCGCTGACCGATGCGCGCGGCCAGTCTCGCAAGATTGCGCAGATCGTGCTGCTCGACGTCGTGCCGGCTGCGTTGCCCGCCGACCCGCGACTCGCGAATATTGCCGGCGACCTGGCCGATCCCACGGTGGTCGAACGTGCCGTGACCCGCGACACCGACACGATCTTCCATCTGGCTGCCGTGGTCAGTGGCCAGGCGGAGGCCGATTTCGACATCGGCATGCGCGTCAATCTCGATGCGACGCGACTGCTGCTGGAACGTTGCCGCACGCTGGCGGCGCCGCCCAAGTTCGTGTTCACGAGTTCACTCGCGGTATTCGGCGGTCCTGTACCCGATCCCGTGACCGATGACGCGCCGGTCACGCCCCAGGCATCCTATGGCGCGCAGAAGCTGATCGGCGAGTACCTCGTTTACGACATGACGCGCAAGGGCTTCATCGACGGCCGAAGCCTGCGCCTGCCGACCGTCACGGTGCGGCCGGGCAAGCCGAACAAGGCGGCATCGTCATTCGCGAGCGGCATCATACGTGAGCCGCTTGCCGGCGTGGACGCGATCTGTCCGGTCGCACCGGCGACCAGGATGTGGGTGCAAAGCCCACGCGCCGTCATCGAGAACCTGATCATCGGCCACGAGGCGCCCGCAGCGTCGTTCGCGCATACGCGGTCGGTCAACGTGCCCGGCATATGCGTGCCGGTCGCGGACATGGTCGCGGCGCTGCGCAAGGTGGCCGGCGACGCCGTCGCCGACCGCGTGAAGTGGATCTACGATCCCGTCATCGACAAGATCGTCGCGACGTGGCCGGCGAACTTCGCGCCGAAGCTGGGGCCTCGGCTGGGGATGAAGGCGGATACCGACTTCGAGAGCATCGTGCGCGCATACATCGCGGACGACATGCCCGGAACATAGCCGGCGCACCATCTGCTCCGCCATGATTACGGCAGCGATTCGCGCATTGGCCGTCATCATGGCAGTGGTGGCGACAGCGTCGATGGCAGCGGCCGGCACGCGCGTCATCCTTGCGCCCTACGTCGCGCCGGTCGACCCGTCGAACCTGTTTCAGGAACACTTCGCGCTTCCTCTATCGGATCAGTTTTACCTGAAGGCCCGCTTTCAGCGTTCATGGACGGGCGGCGCACCTTTCGCCGGCCAGACTTCGTACAACCCCGCCGCCTATACCGGGCTCGGACCCCTGCCCCCTCGCAATCAGCGCGGCCCCATCGGCGGCAGCGCGGATCAATCGACATTCCAGATTTCGGGAAGCGAAGTCGGCTTCCTGATGCGCACCTTCGACGGACCGCACCCCTGCGCGGGCGTATCCGCCACCGCGTGCGAAGGATTCCACAAACACACAGTCTTCGAGCGCAACTGGACCCGCTTCGAGAGGATCTTCACGGCGAGAAAACCCTCGAGTTCGCTGGACATCGAAGCCGACATCAACGTCGCCCACTTCTCGCAGTGGAACGCGAAGACCGGCGGCGGCCCGGTTGGCATCGTTGCCGGCCAACTCGTGTTCGTCGTCTTTCTCGAGGACAGAAATCACCATCGGATTCAATACGTCGTCTACGCGTTCGACAGCAACGTCTTGACCAACGACGGCAGCGAGCTCGACCCGCGGCTCGAGCCTATCGGCCCAGGCAACAACGGCTACTACCTGACTTCATCCTTCAAGAAGCAGCGCGTCATGAAGTACACCACCGTCGCCGCCGATTCGGCCGCGTTTACGTCCGTTCCCTGGGGGTCCTGGCGCCATTTCAAGTTCCGCATCACGCAGGTCAACCTGGACAATGCCATCAAGGCTCTCAACGCCAAGGGCGGAAACCTGTCGACCGATGTGATGAGCTACGGCATCACGCTGGTTGGAGTCAATCAGGAGATCGCTTATCGCACCAAGGTCGATCGCGGCGCGATCCGCTACGACGACAACGGCGACGAGGCCATCATGGGAAGTTCGGTGAAGAACATCAAGGTGAGCGAGTCGCTCGACGACTCGGCGCGCCGTTGACCGCGCTTCGGCCTTAATCCACGAAAAGCGCGCTCTCCGCGGGCTCGGCGGCCGCAAGCGCCTCCTCCAGCAGTTCCGGCCCGGCGTCGCGCAGACGCACCGAATCCGAAAGGATCTGCCGGAAGCGCCTGCCGCCGGGGCGTCCGTGATACAGGCCGAGAAAATGCCGTGCCATGCCGCGCAGCGATGTGCCGCGTTGGCGCTGCGCGGCGACGTACGGCATCAGCGCGCGCAGGACGTCGGCGCGCGTCGGAGGCGGCGTCTCGACGCCGAACAGGCGCCAGTCGACCGGCGCCAGCACGTAAGGATCGTGGTACGCGGCACGGCCGAGCATCACGCCGTCGACGCGATCCAGTTCGCGCTCGATCGCCGGCCAGTCATTGAGCCCGCCGTTCAGCACGATCGTGAGCTGCGGGAAGTCGCGCTTCAGGCGATGCACGACGTCGTAGCGCAGGCGCGGCACTTCGCGGTTTTCTTTCGGCGACAGGCCCTTCAGCACCGCATTGCGCGCATGCACGATGAAGACATCGCAGCCCGCTTGCGCGACCGTGCCGACAAAATCGCGGGCGAATCCGTAGTCGTCCATGGCGTCGAGGCCGATCCGGTGCTTGACCGTGACCGGAACGGCGACCGCGTCGCGCATCGCCTTCACGCAATCGGCGACGAGTGAAGGAGCGCCCATCAGGCAGGCGCCGAAGCTGCCCGTTTGGACGCGTTCCGACGGACAGCCGCAGTTGAGGTTGATCTCGTCGTAGCCCCATTGCGCGCCGAGACGAGCGCCGTGCGCAAGCATCACCGGATCGCTGCCGCCCAGCTGCAACGCCACCGGATGTTCCGCGCGATCGAAATCGAGATGTCGCGGCACGTCGCCGTGCAGGAGCGCCGGCGCGGTCACCATTTCCGTGTACAGGCGCGCGTGACGTGAGATGAGGCGCAGGAAGAACCGGCAGTGCCGGTCCGTCCAGTCCATCATGGGTGCCACACAGAATCGATGCGTCACGTTGCTCATCTGTTCAATTGTAGCTGGCTGTCGATTATTCACGTATGCAGATCGTTCCCTGCATGCCACGCTTTGCCGTCGGAACAACTAGAGGAAAGCGCCATGTGGGAACTGATCTGTCATCACACCTACAAGTGGCAGGGTGTAGCCACTGATCTGTCGCTCTATGACAGCCACGGCATCGCCGAAAACCTGAGCAGCATCGATTTCCTCGCGGACGGCGCGACGCCGGGCTCGGGCGCATGGCGCTTTCATCTCAACAGCCGCGTTGCGGTCGCCACCAACCCGGGTTGGCGCCCGCTGGTGGGTCTGCGCGTCGAGGCGACCATCCGCATGCCGGTGCTCGCCTCGCATCGGCAGATCGTGATCGAAGCCCACAAGAGCTTCCGCCTGTACACCATGGATCGTTATCTGTTCGGTGCGTTCCACGGTAATCCCGCAGTCTATCCGCAGCAGGATTGGGACATCGTCAGCACCTACAAGGACGGCCTGCAGATTCCCGGCTATCGGGTGCCGCTCAACAAATGGATCCGCGTGGTATTCGAGCATGACGGCCTCACCCAGATGCGACTGTCGGTGGATGGCGTGGCGGTGACCTCGCCCCGGGGCGTGCTGTCCGGCGTTCCCGGCGTCGGCCCGAAAGGCATCTGCATCGGCAACTCGGTAGTCGATGGCGAGCAACCGTTTCCCGGTGACATCGATGAGATCAAGGTGTGGCGACTCGACCCAAGGGCGGTCCGCAACCAGTTTCTCGGCCGCCCCATCGACCAGGCAACGGCTGACTGCTGGGCACGCCATGTTCGCAGCCTCACCGCGGCTTTTGCGAAGTATCCCGACTGCGCCAAGAAACTCACCGCCGAGATGCGCGCGGCGTTGGACCGATGGCTGCGCGTGATCGTTGCACAGGGGCCGGAAACCCGGCAGCGCTTCGACGACGTGCGCGAGGAGTACGCGAAGCTCTGGCGCGAGGGCAAGCTGGATGGGCCGGAGATGCGCAAGCTGCTGCGCGATTGGTGCGCGTGGCTGCGCCTCGTCGGCATCGATCCCTGCGGCGACGAGCGGGCGCAGGCCATCAAGCAGTCGGAATGCTGGCGCATGGTATCGAAGGAGCTGGCCGGCGTGGACTGCGATCCGCAGGCGATCGCCTTGATGCGCTTGTTCGAGCAGGAATACGGATGCACGTCCGAGATGGCCGGCGCAAGCCGCGCCATTACCACGAACTGAGGTTACCCCATGGCCATCGACTACAACGACGTCATCCGCGCTTTCGAGCCGATCCTCTATTTTGCGCAGGGCGAGCGCTTCTTTCCGTCCGACTGCAAGCGCTACCTCGAACGTTGCGCCTTGTGGAACGCGGTGTCTCCGTTCGACGACCACGCGTCCTGGCACCGCAATGCGCCCGGCGCGTTTCCGACGCCGGTCATCGACCGCGTGCAGCTATCGGCGCGACCTGACGAGCCGGGGACCTTCATTGGCGAGGCCCAGGGCGCTTCGTTCCCGTTTCTTTATGCCAGCGGTCCCGACGACGGCTTTCTCGACCTGGCCGGATGGACCGACGGGCCTTCGGTGGGGCCGAACAGCAACAACCGCTTCGCCGACCTGGACAGGATCGAGAAGCTCTACAACTCGACCGTTCCCACCGAAGGTGACCCGCTCCTTAACGGCAGCCGCTTCTGGTATCACGCCGAAGTGTTCGACCTTCCGCGCCTGCGGCCGTTAATGGACGCCGACAGCGCACCGGACAATTTCAGGGCACTGCTGCCGGCGCTGCTGGCGGCCACGGCCAACGGCGAGCCGGTGCTCCTCTGCTATTACCTGTTCTTCCCCGGCCACGACGAGCCGCTGGACGATTGCGCCGACGTGTCCGAGTCGGCCATGTTCGGCAGCCATGCAGGCTCGTGGGCTTGCGTTTCCATGCTGCTCAATCGCACCACGACGGATGTCTCGATCACCGGCGCCCCGGTGACCGAGACCTTTTCGCCAATCGCCATTGGCCTGACCTCGCGCAACGCCGGCGACATCGGCTTCCTCGGCGGCGAACGGCGCGTCGGCATGACGGTGTTCGACTGGAGCGCGTTGACGACGGTGACGCACGACCGTGGCGCGGGCAAGACTTTGGGCCAGCATGCGCGCGTGTTCGTGGCCAAGGGAACGCACGGACTCTATCCGGCGCCCGCTTCGCCCGGCACCGGTTTTTCGCAGGAAGTGCCGTTCTTCGCGCCGGACGATTCAGCGAGTCGCTACTGCGGCGCGGCCGAGTTGCTCGACAAGAGCCTGGAAGATCTCCAGGATGAAGCCGAGGACGCTGCCGATGACACCTGGGTCGACGACTCCGAAGTGTTCTGGACCAAGGTCGGGGTGTTGGGTTTCATCTGGGCGGGGGTGGAATGGATCGCGGGCGGCGGCGGCGGCATCGACTCCGTGGCTTCGAAAACGCCCCCGCAATTCGACCATCCGCCGTTGCGCGACGTGCCTGGTTTCTTCGGTACGATCGTGCATCCTGCCGGCGTGGTGCCGCCGCACGGCGAGGCGACCGCGCTCAAGTTCGCCTGGCAGTCTCCGCTCTCCGACGAACCCGCGTTGCGGACCATGGTGGGAGCCAAGCAGTATTCGATGCGCGTCGATCGCACCAGCGCCGATCCGTTGAAGCGCCAGGTGTGGTGGCCGGGCATTCAGGGCACGATCGGTTTCTCCGGACGCTGGGGCTCCCGGGTCGCGCGCGATCCCAAAGCTCGTCGCGCTGGAATGAAGTTTCCCGAATTCTGGGAGATGTTCATGTCCGCTTTCGCGAAATTCAAGAGCTAGTGTGGTTTCCCTGCGGAGTGGTCAGCTGAGAATCGGAGGTACGTAAGGCATCGTTTTCCCGAGGAGCCAGAGCATCAGCAGAACGACCGGCGCATGAAAAATCAGCTGCAGCGTCGAATAGCCCGCCAGATCGCGCGCCTTGACCCCCATCAACCCCATCAGCGGCAGCATCCAAAACGGATTGATGAAGTTTGGCAGGGCTTCCGCAGCGTTGTAGACCATGACCATCCACGCGAGATTGACCTGCAGCTGATTTGCCGCTTCCAGCAGATACGGCGCTTCCACGACCCATTTGCCACCGCCGGACGGCAGGAACAAACCGAGGATGGCCGAGTAAATGCCGCCTATCAACGGAAGGGTACCCTGCGTCGAGATCGACACGAACAATTTGGCCATCACCTCATTCAGGCCAGACCCTATCAGGACGCCAAAAATACCGGCATACAGGGGAAACTGCAGCAGTACCCCGCCGGTCATGGGAACAGCCTTTGCCGCGGCGCGGAGGAATGAACGGGGCCTCCAATGCAACAGCATCCCCGCGATGAGGAACATGAAGTTGTAGGTATTGAGGTCCAGCGCAGCCAATCCGCCCTTGGTTTTGAAAACATCGAAAAGATAGACGGCTCCCAGCGCCACGATCACCACGGTAAGAACGGGGCTGAACTCGAGCCGTTCGCCGGGAGTCTGCGGCCTGCCAATGTCTTCCTGGGTTTCCTGATAGGAGATCCCGGCCATCTTGGCTGTCTTGGCGCGTTCCGCGGTCGGCGTCGATACATAACAGATCCATACGGAAAGAACGATCAGGATCAAAATCATTACCAGATTTTGCCAAGTGAACAGCGTCAATTCGAGCGGGATGACGCCGCTGATTTTCAGCAATGCCGGCGGTATCGAACCCGGGGTCGCCATCAGGAGCGCGGCCGATGACGACAATCCCAGTGCCCATATGCTGCCCAAGCCGAGGTAACCGGCTGCTCCAATTGCGCGATAGTCGATACCCTCGACGCGCTTGCTGATTTCGCGCATGAGGATTCCCGCAAAGATCATGCTGAAGCCCCAGCTCAGCAGCGAGGCAACCATGGCCAACAGCGCGACATAGGCTACCGCGACTTTCGGTGTCTTTGGAAAGCGGGCAAGCGCGTCGATGACTTTGCGCACCGGCGCCGAGACGGCGACGATGTAACCGCCAATGACGACGAACGCCATTTGCATCGTAAATGGGATGAGGTTCCAGAAGGACTTGCCGAAGTCCACCGAGATCTGACTCGGAGTCCGGCCCATCGCAAGCGCTGCGACGCAGACAATGACGACGGCTATGGCCGCAAAGACATACGCGTCAGGAAACCACTTCTCGCTCCAATCGGCGAGTCTTGCGCCGAGGCGCGCTATCGCCCCCTCACCACCTGTTTCGGAATTGCGCTTGCTTTCCAGATTCATTTTCACGTTCCTCCTGGGTTGAACGTTACTCCCTGAAGCCCGAATGGATGTTGCGCCATATCATGAGGCGGTCCTACAGCCCGGCGTAAACCCGGAGAATTCCAGGCGCCGCAGCTTGCATGCCGATTGATGCAACCTATTCGCAGGTGAACCTGTGGTCTGTGGGTTGCCGCACGTTGCGAGAAGCCTCGTCGACTCCGAGGGTGAACCCGGGCTGTTCATGACCAACGCGGTCATGGAGCAAGCGTCTTTGCCCGGCCAACCTTCCTGGTTTCAGATCCGCGTCACTCCCGGTGCGACGGCACTGGTTGCTATCGCCCCGGAAAGCTTTCCTTCAGAACCGCCGCGATGGCCGCTTGGCCCTGCGGTGTCGGATGGAATGGTGCAAGGCTCTGGTCGTTGTAATAAAGCACGGTGATGCCATAGGTCCAGGGTTCCTTGGTGCAGTATTCATGCCCTTTGACGACGTCGGAGATGTCTGCGACCGACACGCCTTCGATCCCGCTCACGGCGGCGATCAGCGTCGCCTTGAGCTGGTTTTGTAGCGTGATCAGGTAATCGATCTCGTCATCGGAAAGTATGCCCAGGTCCTCGCACGATCTCGATTGCGTCGGTCCCGGCAGCGGCTGGTGGTACGTGGTGAATATGATCTGCGGAACCTTGCCGGCCTTTTCGCCGCGCGCCTTGATCGCCGCCACAAGGCTCTTGTAGTTGCCTGCAATCTGGCCGCTGTTGATCGGGTCCCAGAACAGGTTCAGGACCGCTGAGCCCGGATTGTCCGCCGTGCAGTACGACGACGTCGCACGCGGCGTGCGATTCTGCCACGCTTCGATGGTCGGGAATCGCTTCAGGTAGCTGGCGCGAAGGCGGCGCGACCGGTCCGGCGCATTGACGATAGCAGCCGCCTCCGCGGCGTCCGTGATGCCGACCATGCAGAACGTGAAGATATCCGCGAAGCTGACGTCGTCGGCGCCGAGCGTGATGATCACGGCATCCGGCATGGCAGCGTCGTAGGCGGCGTTGAGGTTCGTCATCCCCAGCCAGTTGCCGAACTGCGCCGGCCGATACAGCACATCACCGTAACGCCGGTCGAACGCGATCCCGTTGTCGTAGGTGGACCCTGTGCACGCAAACTTCGTCAGCGTCGCGCCGATCATCGGCGCCAGAATGTCCCCGTAGGCAGACGCGGAGTCGTGGCAGAGCTGATAGTCGCCCTGCCATTGCGGATTGACGACGCCTCCTTCCCAGTGCGCCGGGAAAATGTCGGAGTAGTAATAGGTGTAGCCATAGTTGATGCCCTCGCCCGAGGCGATCGAGTCGCCGAGGACGACCACGGAGAGCGGTGGCGGCGCGCCGAGTTCCGGCGGTGCGTCGGATCCGCCGCCGCAGGCGGCTGCAAGCAACGCGACCGAGACTATTGTCAAGAGTGATTTGAACTTCGGCATGGCACCCCTCGAGTGGCCCTGCGCTAGCGTGCTTGGAAGGCGGGCCCGAATGGCGTCCTGGTTACTCAGGGCGCCGCATGTCCAACCCCTTTATGGCAGTCGATGCAGGTGGCCTTGCCCTCGAGCACCGGTGCGTGCATTTGCCGCACCATTTCCTGCTGCTTCGCGAGCATCTCGTTGGAGAATGTGTGGCAACCGCGGCACGCGCGCGAATCGTTGGCCCTGTATTCCGTCCACACGTGCGTGGCCATGCGCATCCGCTCCTTGTTGAACAGATCCTCGGTGGAGATGATGCCGCGGATCTCGCCAATGACGTCTCGGGTTCCCGCCACTGCCTTGTACCAGAGGAGCTCGGGGTATTTCCGTGGAATGTGGCAATCGTGGCACGTTGCGACCATGCCGGTGCGACTCGCGCCATGGATGCTTTCCCGGTGTTCCTTCGCGACCCATTGCATCGAGTGGCACGCGGCGCCGCAGAATTCATCGGTGCCCGTGACATGGACCATCACTTGCGTGCCAATGATCGCGATGGCTCCAACAACGACGCCCAAGGCGACGAGCGCCAGGACCGACCAGCGAGCACTAGGGCTGCGCAGACCCCGCCATGCGCGCGTCAGCAGACCGGGCCGGCCACGCGTTCCGTACTCCTGGGGATTTCCGGGCATCGCGCCTTAGGGCTTCGCCGGAGGGGGCGGTGGAATGTTGACGACGGGCACGGTCGGCTTGAAGGTCGGGTCACGCAGTGCGATCTGGCCCTGGCGCGCGAAGTCGATCGATTCGCCCAGGATGCGCGCAGCCTCCTGCGGAGCGTGGAAGCCCGTGGAATTCTCCGCCTCGACAAAGTCCAGGTAGAACTGCGAGCGCCGCTGCAGATAGCGGGCAGCGAGCAGGTCCGCATCCTTGCGCCCCGCCGCCTTCGCCGCCTTCAGGTCTTCGATCAGCGCTACCACGGCCGCCATCGCTTTTTCGCGAAGCGCCCAGTGCCGGTCCTGGATCTCGTAGACACGCGCCTGCAGGTTCTCCCCGGTGACCTTGTCGTCGTGCTTCTTGTGGCAACCAACGCATGCGGCCTGCACGTTCAGCATGGGGCTGCGTACCCAGTGATCGGTGAACGAAGGAGAAATCGACGGCATGTGGCAATCGGCGCAGGTGACGCCGGCGCGGGCGTGCGGCCCCTGGCTCCACGTCTCGAACTCCGGATGCTGAGCCTTGAGCGCGGGGGCGCCGGTGTCCTTGTGGGTCCAGTCGCGGAAGCCGATCTCGTCGTAGTAAGCGGTGATCTCCTCGATCTTGAGGCCCTTCGACCAAGGATAGACGAGGCGTTTCTCAGGTCCCTTGAAGTAGTACTCGACGTGACACTGGCCGCACACGTAGGCGCGCATTTCGGCCGACGAGGCCTGCTTGTTCACGTCGTAATCCTTCACGCCCTGCGACGCCTTGTAGGCACGAATGCCTTCGATGAACGCCGGCCGGGTCACTCGCAGTGCGAGCGTGGTGCCATCGTGACAGTCGATGCAGGCGACCGGATGGCTCACGAGCTTGGTCGCTTCCGCGTAAGGCATTGCGTTGATCTTCTCGAAGCCCTTGACGATGTCGCCGTTGCCCACCTTCTTGTAGGCCAGGTACATCGACGCGTGGCAGTTCACGCACGCGCCCGGCTGCTTCACGACGACCTGGCGTTTCGTCAACCGCTGGTCCTCGAGCATGTAGGCGTGGCCGCGCTCTTCCCGGAAATCTTCGGAGAAGGCGTAGCCCTGCCAGATGGCCTTGAGCCCCTTGTCCTCGTCGCTCTTGGAGCGCGAAACGACCGAGCGCGGATCGGCCTGCGTCGGCGTGTGCGGCACGGCCTCGCTGCCGCCGTGCTTGGTGCGCTGCATGTCGACCGACCTTTTATAGGATTCGTAGTGCTTCGGGAACGCCTTGCCCCATTCGGCCGGGTCGTCGATGTTGTCGTTGAACGGCGGGCTCGCGTCCTTCTTTGCTTCGGACTGCGGGGTGCCGGTGACGGGGACGAGCAGAAGGAAGGCCGCAAGCGCAATCAACGTCGTGCCTGGAAGAACTCGCGGCGAGAAGTGCAACTTGCGCATCATGCGGTCGCTCCTGAACGTCATCGACGCGTACCGAAACATTGTATCCCTGTCGGCGGTTCTTGCCCCGCCGGGCATGACCTTGAGCTCTCATGCCGAAGCGGTCGAGCTGCTTCATCCATAATAAGACATCCGCGCCGAATTTCCGACGACAATTCATTGCCAAGATGCCTCACGAGATCAGCCTGATCACAACGATCGCAGCCGCACTTGGGTTGGCGATGGTGATGGGCTTTGTCGCTTCGCGCCTGAAGATGCCGCCCCTGGTCGGTTATCTCGTTGCCGGAATCGTCATCGGTCCGGCAACGCCGGGATTCGTGGCGGATGTCGGCTTGGCAAGCCAACTCGCAGAGATCGGCGTGATGCTGTTGATGTTCGGCGTCGGATTGCATTTCTCCCTTGGCGACTTGATGGCCGTCCGCCGCATTGCCGTACCGGGCGCCATTGTCCAGATCGCCGCGGCGACCGCGCTCGGCGTAGCGACGGCGACGTTCTGGGGCTGGGACTTCGGCGCGGCGCTGGTGTTCGGCCTCGCCCTGTCCGTCGCGAGCACCGTCGTGCTGCTGCGCGCGCTCGAAGATCGCGGCGTGCTCGACTCGATCAATGGGCGCATCGCCGTCGGCTGGCTGGTGGTCGAAGACCTGGTGATGGTGCTCGTGCTGGTGCTGCTGCCGCCGATTGCGGGCCTGCTCGGCAGCGGGCCGAACGTCGGCTCGGGCGGTGACGTGTGGACGACGCTCGGCATCACGCTGGCGAAGGTCACCGCCTTCATCACGTTGATGCTGCTCGCGGGACGGAGGCTGCTTCCCCGACTGCTCTGGCTGATGGCCAGGACGGGGTCGCGCGAACTGTTCACGCTGTGCGTCGTCGCCGTAGCAGTGGGTGTTGCCTACGGTGCGTCCGCACTGTTCGGCGTTTCTTTCGCGCTCGGAGCCTTCTTCTCAGGGATGATGATGCGGGAGTCCGAGTTCAGCCATCGGGCGGCTCAAGAGTCGCTGCCGCTCCGCGACGCCTTCTCGGTGCTGTTCTTCGTGTCGGTGGGCATGCTGTTCGATCCGCAAGTGCTGGTCGAAGAGCCGCTGAAAGTCTTCGCCGTGGTTGCCATCATCATGATCGGCAAGACGGTGGCCGCGATTGCGCTGGTGCTTGCGTTCCGATACCCGCTCAACACGGCGCTCACGGTGGGCGCGAGCCTGGCGCAGATCGGCGAGTTCTCGTTCATTCTCGCCGGTCTCGGTGTCGCCCTTGGATTGTTGTCGACCGCGGGCCAGAGCCTGATCCTTGCTGGCGCGCTGATCTCGATCGCGCTCAACTCGCTGGCCTTCGCGGCCATCGCGCCGGTTCAGCGGTGGCTTCGGGCGCGATCCGCGCTTGCGCGACGCCTCGAGCGCAGCGCCGATCCGCTCGCCGAGCTACCGGCCACCGTTGACGAGTCTCACCTCGCCGGCCAGATCGTGCTGGTTGGTTACGGACCGGTTGGACGGTGCATCGCCGAGGCTCTCGATGCTCGGGGAATTCCCTATGTGGTCGCAGAGCAGAATCGTGAATTGGTGGCAGAACTTCGCAACCGCAACGTCGCCGCGGTTCTGGGTGATGCGTCCGAGCCGGTAGTCCTGGTCCAGGCTCACATCGCTCGCGCCGGCATGCTGGTGATCGCGACAACGGACACCGTCAATGTCCGCAGGATGACCGACGTCGCGAAGAAGCTCAACTCGAAAATAGAGATTGTCCTGCTTTCGCACGACGAGGACGAAGCCATTTTGTTCGAAAAGGAGGCATTGGGAAAAGTATTCGTCGGAGAGCACGAACTCGCACTCGGCATGACTCGGTACATTCTGGAGCGCATGGACGTGCACTCCTCCGACCAACCTGGTGCTCAACGCTAAGCGCAATCCGCGCGTCGTCGCACGCGGCGACGATCATGGCAGTGGAATCCATTCGTGTTCGCCGTCGATCTTGCCCATCCGCTGTGCGGCCCAATCGGCCTTGGCGGTCTCGATGCGCTCCTTGCTGGACGAGACGAAATTCCACCAGATCGTCCGTGGCGCATCCAGCGGTTCGCCTCCGATCACAACGTAGCGCGCCCCGCGTGGTGCCTCGATCGTCGCGCCCGTGCCCGGAATCAGCACGGCCATGGAAAAAGCCGGCACCGCGTCACCATCGACCTGCAGCGATTCATCGACGCTGTAGATTGCCAGCTCGGTACCGGCGTTCTCGGACGGCGGCAAGATCAACTTTCCGGCTGGTTCGGCAACCACATCGAGGTATAGCGTCTCGGAGTACGTAGCAACGGGCGAACGCAGCCCGAACGCGTTGCCCACGAGCACGCGCACCCGAATTCCCGGTGCGGACCACTCGGGGATCGCGGCGGCGGGCGTATGCATGAACTCGGGCGTGGTCTCCTCGTGAGCCCCGGGTAGCGCCGCCCAAAGTTGCAAACCGTGGGCGATATATTCCTTCTGCTTCAAATCGGGAGGCGTGCGCTCGGAGTGGACGATGCCTCGCCCGGCCGTCATCCAATTGATGGCGCCCGGCTCGATGCGTTGAACGCTGCCCAGGTTGTCGCGATGCATCATCGCGCCTTCGAACAGGTAGGTGACGGTGGCCAGTCCGATGTGCGGATGCGGCCGCACGTCGTGGTTGTCGCCCGGGCGGGTCGTGATCGGGCCGAAGTGATCGAAGAACACAAAGGGTCCCACGCCTTGTCGCGGCGCGACCGAAGGAAGCAGCCGGCGCACCGTGAAACCGCCGCCCAAGTCCCGGTCGCGGGGTGGTATGAGCCTATCGATAGGCATCGGAGATCCTTATGCGCCGGCCGCGTAGTCGGTCGCGATCTCGGTAGTGACCTGCGACATCAACTTGTGCACCGGACACTTCCCGGCAACGTTGAGCAATTCCTGCCGCTGGTCGGAGGTCAGTTGGCCCGTGATCGCGAGCGTTGCGCGGAGCCGGTAGGTGCCGTTGCGTTCGTCCGAGGCGTCGCGCGCGATAGTCACCTCGATATCCTCGACCGGAATTTGCTTGCGGTTCGCGTACCACAATACGGTCAACGCCTTGCACGCGCCGAGCGCGGCGTCGTATAGATCGTGTGGCGTGGGCCCGCTGTCTTCGCCGCCTAAAGCTTCTGACTCGTCGACTGCGAAAGCATGCTGGCGCACGTGCACGATATGCCGCATCTTGCCGGTCATGTCGCGCGTTACCTTGATGTCCATCCCAGCCTCCATCACCCTTAGGATTGGCGCCTATCGTGCATCAACCGTGGAGGATTATCCACTGTTGCCCCAATGGTATCCTCGCCCCCGATGTCGAGCGAACGTCAAAAACTCGAATCCGCCATCCGCGTGCTGGAAGCGCAACGCGCGATGCTGGGCGATGGAGTTGTCGATGCGGCGCTTGCCCCGCTCAGGGCCAAGCTCGCCGCGTTGGCGACGGCGCCCGCGGATTCACTTCAAGACCAGACGCTCAAGCAAGTCACCATACTTTTCCTCGACATCGTCGGCTCGACCAACCTGAGCCAGCATCTCGACCCTGAGCAGACCAGCGCGGTACTGGATGGAGCGCTCGCGCAGTTTGCGTCCATTGTCGGCCAACACGACGGCAAGGTGCT
>Ga0207683_10000065_pt1 | contig 79668 bp, 76 predicted proteins | sample KBSM73metaG_FD_184333 | JGI IMG/M metagenome (GOLD analysis project Ga0207683, IMG submission 184333) | Miscanthus rhizosphere microbial communities from Kellogg Biological Station, Michigan, USA - KBS M7-3 metaG (SPAdes) (version 2) | ecosystem: Host-associated > Plants > Roots > Rhizosphere >...
CGTCACCCCGCGCGATGTGCGGATGCTCAAGCGTGACTACATCAAAATGCGTGGCTTCGAATATGACGATCATGGGCGGAGCCGGTCGTTCGAGTTCAGCGTCGTACCCCCGGTCATGGGAGATGGAGCAGCGTGCTGACGCTGCGCGCAATCACCGTATATCCATGCATGCTCCTCGTCACAGGTCGCTGCTGATAACGCTTTCCGCTATAATTACAAGTTTTTGAATTTGGTAGTTATTATGCCTATATACGAATATCGCTGCGCCGGTTGCGGGTTCCAGAAGGAATTTCTGCAGAAGATGAGTGACGCGCCATTCAAAGACTGCCCCGAGTGCGGCAAGCCGACGCTGAATAAAATGGTCACGGCGGCCGGCTTTCAGCTCAAAGGCAGCGGATGGTACGTGACCGATTTTCGCAGTGGCTCGAAAGCGCCCGCCAAGGCTGACGATAAGAGCCCGGACAATGCTGCCGCCGGCACAGATACAAAGTCTGAAGTGAAAACGCCTGCGGGCCAGGATGGGAAGACGCCGGCGAAAGTGGACGAAAAAGCGGCGGCAAAACCGAGTGACAAGCCCGCTGTTGATAGCACTGCTAAAAAAGCGGAGCCTGCACCGTCACCGAAGCCGCCTGCGAAGTCGACGGGCACCTAAAACACGCGAGGCGTTCGCGGCGGCCAGCAATAATCATCTGAATGCGGGCGCTGGGCGAAGAATCCGGAATCGCTGAGCCGCGCGTTATGCGGTAATGCAGTAAGTGCAGAGCCCTGCCCATCGCGCAGGGCATCGCGAGTCGATGTGAGAGGGTGCGGTTGAAAAAATATTTCATCACAGGGCTAGTCATCTGGGTCCCGCTGGGCATCACCTTGTGGGTGCTGCATCTGCTCGTAAGTACCATGGATCAGACCTTGCTCCTCTTACCCGAACAGTTTCAAACCGAGCAGTGGCTTGGCATGCACGTGCCCGGCATGGGCGTCGTGCTTACTCTGGTCGTCGTCTTTGGCACAGGGCTCATTGCCGCGAACATTCTCGGCCAGCGGCTTTTTCGCTTCTGGGAGCTGGCGCTCGGAAGGATTCCATTCGTCAATGCCATCTACAACAGTGTGAAGCAGGTTTCCGATACATTGTTCAAATCGGGCGGCCACGCATTTCGTAAAGCGCTGCTCGTGCAGTATCCGCATCAGGGCTCGTGGACCATTGCATTTCTCACCGGCCAACCCGGAGGCGACGTGGTCAATCATTTGCAGGGTGAGTACTGGAGTGTCTACGTGCCTACCACGCCGAATCCGACGTCAGGTTTCTTCCTCATGATGCCGAAGTCCGAGGTTATCGTGCTCGACATGAGCGTCGACGAAGCCCTCAAATACATCATCTCGATGGGCGTAGTGTCGCCGGCGCCCCGCGCTATCAAGGGGCTCACACCAACAAGTGCCGCGGCCGAACCGTCTCTCGCCAAGTAAGGACGTGCGGCAAGTGCCGCATGCGGGCGCGTTCTACTTACCAACGTGAAAGTACATCATGCGTAGCGAATACTGCGGGCTTATAAACCGCAAGCACCTCGGTCAGACAGTCACCGTGTACGGCTGGGTGCATCGCCGGCGCGATCACGGCGGCGTTATTTTCATTGACCTGCGCGACCGCGAAGGTTTGCTGCAGATCGTGTGTGATCCCGACAATGCCGCGACCTTCGCGACTGCCGAGAAAATGCGCAATGAATACGTCGTCAAGGTTACGGGAAAGGTCCGGGAGCGCCCGGCAGGAACGGTCAACCCGAATCTGATAAGCGGCGAAGTGGAAGTGCTTGCAGCCGAGATGGAGATTTTGAACCCTTCATTGACGCCGCCGTTCATGATGGACGACGACACGCTGTCGGAAAACGTGCGCCTCGAATACCGCTTCCTCGATCTGCGCCGGCCGCAGATGCAGAAGAACCTGCGTCTGCGCTACAAGACCGCAATGGCCGTACGGGTGTTTCTCGACCAGCATGGCTTTATCGACATCGAGACGCCTATGTTGACGCGCTCGACGCCCGAAGGCGCGCGCGATTACCTGGTACCGAGCCGCGTGCATCCCGGCGAGTTTTTCGCGTTGCCGCAGTCCCCTCAATTGTTCAAGCAACTGCTGATGATCGCCGGTTTTGATCGCTACTATCAGATCGTCAAATGTTTCCGCGATGAAGATCTGCGAGCGGATCGGCAGCCGGAGTTCACCCAGATCGACGTTGAGACGTCTTTCATGTCGCAGCTGGAAATCATGGCGATCATGGAAGAAATGATCGTCGGCGTGTTCAAGGACGTGCTCGGCGTCGCGCTGCCGCAGCCATTCCCGCGCATGTCTTACGACGAGGCGATGTCGCGTTTTGGTTCTGACAAACCGGATCTACGCGTGACACTCGAGCTCACGGAACTCACCGATGCGATGAAGAACGTCGCGTTCAAGGTATTCTCAGGACCGGCCAACGCCGCCGGCGGACGAGTCGCCGGCTTGCTCGTGCCGGGCGGCGGCACCGCGCTATCCCGCGGCGAGATCGATGCGTACACGGAATTCGTCGGCGTATATGGCGCGAAAGGTCTCGCCTATATCAAATTCAACGAAATCGCCAAGGGACGTGACGGCATGCAGTCGCCGATCGTAAAAAACCTTTCGGACGATGCGCTGCACGCCGTCGTACAACGCACGGCCGCAAAGGATGGAGACCTCGTCTTCTTTGGCGCTGGTGCTGCGAAGGTGGTGAACGATGCGCTGGGCGCGCTGCGGGCGAAAATCGGTCATGAGAAAGGGTTTGCGCAGGCCGGATGGCAGCCGTTATGGGTGCTGGACTTTCCGATGTTCGAGTGGGACGAGGCAACCAAACGGTGGAACGCCATGCATCATCCGTTTACCGCCCCAGCCGATGGTCACGAAGATTTGCTGGATTCCGATCCCGGCAAGGCGCGCGCCAAGGCGCACGACATGGTGCTCAACGGTTGGGAGATCGGCGGCGGCTCGGTGCGTATCCACCGCCAGGATGTGCAGTCGAAAGTTTTCCGCGCCCTCAATATTTCGGCAGAGGAGGCGGAAGCCAAATTCGGGTTTCTGCTGCAGGCGCTGCAGTTCGGTGCGCCGCCGCACGGCGGGATTGCGTTCGGACTCGATCGTATCGTTACCATGATGACAGGCGCTGAATCGATACGGGATGTAATCGCGTTCCCGAAGACTCAGCGCGCACAGTGCCTGTTGACACATGCGCCGAACACGGTCGATGACGCACAGCTGCGTGAGCTGCATATCCGGTTGCGGCAACCGAACCCATGAGGCGCGTTGCGTGGCATTCGACAGCCGCGCTGTGGGCACTTGCAATCCTCGCATTTGCCGGTACGTTTGCATACAGCCCCAGCCAACAGGCCTTCGGCCGCACAACGGTCGGCAGCAGCGACGAGGCCATCGCTGTCGCAGCGCTGCCGCGTGAAGCACGTGAAATACTCGAGGCGATTAAGCGCGGCGGTCCCTTCAAGTCACCGCGGGACGACGCGACGTTCGGCAATTACGAACGTCTGCTGCCGGCACGGGGCCGCGGCTACTATCGCGAATATACGGTGCCAACGCCCGGTGCCACGAATCGGGGCGCCCGGCGAATCATCGCCGGCAACGACGGCGAGTACTACTACACTGATGACCATTACCGCAGCTTCAAGCGTGTCCTCCCATGACGCGCAAGGGTGAGAAACGGCAACTTGTGCCGGAGGATTCCGGTGTGTACCTCGCGCCTGCCGAAAAGCAGTCCTTGCAAGCGATCGCAGCGGCCTCGGAATGTGTCTGGATTCGTGTGGATCTTCAAGCGGCGCGGGACAAGGCAGAACTTCTGGCCCAGTGGGCGCGTCAACTCAAGTTCCCCGCGCACTTTGGCGCCAACTGGGATGCATTTGCAGACTGCGTGCGGGATCTGTCATGGCTGCCGGCACGAGGCTATGTGATCGATTGCGCCAACATGAACCATTTTATCGAATACGCAGAGCGCGACGCGTCTGTGTTCGTGGATGTTCTGCGCTCGGCCGCTGATGACTGGCGTTCACGCGGCAGAATTTTTATTGTGCTTGTCGATAGCGCGCCGGCAGGTCTCAAGTTGCGGAAATTTTCGCAGCTGACGGCTTGATTAGGGCAGACGCGTCCCCATGTGTTCGGCGAGCGTGATTCGATGGAGGTGACTTACAAGATACCGGTATCAGTACTGGTCGTCATTCATACAACAGATCTTCAAGTTCTGTTGCTGGAACGCGCTGACCGGCCGGGCTTCTGGCAGTCCGTGACCGGGAGTCAGGACGCCGGCGAATCACTGCGGCAAACCGCGGTCCGGGAAGTGCAGGAGGAAACGGGGATCGAGGCCACGAGGTTTGAGCTCATTGACTGGTGCCAGCACTGCGAATTTGAAATTTATCAGCGATGGCGTGGACGTTACGCGCCGGGGATAACGCACAACACAGAACACTGGTTTAGTTTGCGCTTGCCGCGTCAGGTTCCGGTACGACTTTCGCCGCTCGAGCATTTAAATTGCACGTGGCTGCCGTGGCGCGACGCGGCGGACAAGGTCTTTTCATGGAGTAATGCTGACGCCATAAGGCAGTTAGCGCAGCGTGCGGGCGGCGTGAGCAATAACCCTGTGCGTGTAACGGACAACGGTGAGAAATGAATTTCAGGCTGGATTTTTTGTCATAGTGTGTTAAGGTTCTAACCCCTTTTAATACAGGGATTTCACGTCATGCAGGTTGCTGCGATTGCGTTTGACCGTTTCAAACCGCTACAGGACGACGCCTGCGAGCGTCGGATCGTCACGGCGAAAGCGGCGCTCGGCAAGCGCGCCGTAATACTCGGCCACCACTATCAGCGCGCCGACGTGTACAAGCACGCGGACCTCAAGGGCGACTCGCTGCAGTTATCCAAGCTGGCAGCGAGCACCGACGCGGACTACCTTGTATTCTGCGGTGTCCACTTCATGGCTGAAGTGGCGGACATTCTTTCGAAGCCGTCGCAGACGGTGATACTGCCTGACATGAATGCCGGCTGCTCGATGGCCGATATGGCGAACCTTGCGAAGGTCGAGCGCGCGTGGCGCGAAATTTCTGAAGTAATTGATCCCGACGAGAAAATTACGCCGGTCACGTACATCAATTCGGCCGCTGACCTCAAGGCGTTTTGTGGCGAGCACGGCGGTATAGTCTGCACCTCGACGAACGCGAAGCAGATTCTCGAGTGGTCCTTTGCCCGACGCGAGAAGGTGCTGTTTTTCCCGGACCAGCATCTCGGACGCTGGAGCGGCTACATGATCGGAATTCCGCCGGACGAAATGATGGTGTGGGATTTCGACGAACCGCTGGGCGGCCTTACGCCGGCGCAGATTCGCAAAGCGAAGGTTCTGCTGTGGAAGGGGCATTGCTCGGTGCACCAGATGTTTCAGGTGCAGCATGTGTTGAACTTCCGCAGCCAGTACCCGGACGGTATGGTCATTGCTCACCCGGAATGTAATTTCGAGGTTTGCAAATTGTCCGACTACGTCGGGTCGACGGATTTCATTATCAAAACGATCCTTGATTCCAAGCCGAATACCCGCTGGCTCGTCGGCACCGAGCTCAATCTGGTGAATCGGATCGCGGAACAGGTAAAACCCGAGGGCAAGATTGTTCAGTTCATGGCGCCGACGGTTTGCGTGTGCTCGACGATGGCGCGCATCGACCCGCAGCATCTTGCATGGACGCTGGAAAATCTGGTGGACGGCAAGGTAGTAAACCAGATCAAAGTGCCGGCGCGGGACGCTGAGCTCGCGCGCATCGCTTTGAAGCGGATGCTCGAGGTCGTTTAATCCTTTCGGCGCGGCGCGCCAATCCTCTGCGTTGTCCCGCAGTCGCGCTCGCCAAGCGCTGGCGACCGTCGGCCGCATGCTGCTGCCGTGCGGCGTGTTTCCATGACACAATAAGGAAACGGTTTACTGCCGCCGTATCCGCGCAGTGTGTCGCTTCACAACGCTTCGGCTCCATGACAAAAACTCTGCATATCGCAACTTACAATATTCACAAGGGCTTATCTTTTTTCAAGCGCAGGCTGGTGATACACGAAGTTCGCCAACATCTGCGAGTGCTGAACGCCGATCTCATGTTCCTGCAGGAAGTGCAGGGCGGTCATGCCGGTAACGCGCAGCGATTTTCCGGCTGGCCCAATCAGGCGCAGCACGAATTTCTTGCCGACTCCGTGTGGACCGATTATGCCTACGGTAAAAACGCCGTTTACGACGGCGGCCATCACGGCAATGCGATTCTGAGCCGGTTTCCAATCCTGCGCTGGGATAATGAGGACATTTCGGAGCACCGGTTCGAGAGTCGGGGATTACTGCATTGTGAAGTCAATGTTCCCGAATGGACGGAGCCGCTGCATTGCGTGTGCATCCATCTGGGCTTAACCGCGCGGCACCGCAGCCGCCAGATGCGCGCGTTGCAGGAGCGCATCGAACGTGTTGTCCCTGCTCAGGCGCCACTCATAATCGCCGGCGACTTCAATGACTGGGCCCGGCACGCGCAGGACGAACTCGCGCGTCCATTAGGCCTGCACGAAGTATTCGAGCGCACGCATGGCGTCCCCGCCCGCAGCTTCCCAGCGGCGCTGCCTGTATTCCAACTTGATCGTATCTATGTCCGCGGCTTCAAAGTGCGGCATGCGCGCGTGCATTGCGGACAGCCTTGGGCGCGCATCTCTGACCACGCAGTGTTGACCTCGACAATCGTCAGATCATGACCCGGTTCGTTGCCGGGAATTGCGTTCAATTATTGCGCACCGGCAGCGAATACTTCCCCGCCCTCGAAGCGGCATGCGATGGCGCCGCACGCGAGATCTATCTCGAAACGTATATCTTTTCCGACGATGCTACGGGACAGCGCATCGCTGGTGCACTGTCGCGCGCTGCCGCGCGCGGCGTCTTCGTCCATGTCGTCATCGATGGGTTTGGATCAAAGGACCTGAGTGCGGACTTTCTGCAGCGCCTGCGCGGAAGCGGCGTTCGAGTGCTCACGTTTCGCCCGCAAATCTCACCTTGGACGCTGCGCCGTGAGCGCTTGCGCCGGCTGCATCGCAAGATCTCCGTCTTCGACGCAAAAATCGCGTTTGTCGGCGGTATCAATATCATTGACGACATGAATACACCGCGCCAGATACCGCCGCGTTTCGACTATGCAGTCAGAATCGAAGGCCCGCTGCTGGCTGACATCTATCCGGTAGTGACCCGATTGTGGATGCTCGTTACCTGGACACAGCTTCATCAGCACTGGAAGCAAAGCGAAACGCTGCCTGTGCAGGCGCGTCCCTGCGGCAGTCAGCGCGCCGCTTTCATGGTGCGGGACAACCTGCGCCATCGAACCGCGATTGAAAACGGTTACCTGACTGCAATCGACGGCGCTCGATCCGAAATCTTCATCGCGAATGCATATTTTTTTCCGGGCAAGAATTTTCGCCGCGCTTTGACCGACGCCGCCGCACGCGGAGTGCGTGTCGTTCTATTGCTGCAAGGCCGTGTGGAATATGTGTTGCTGCACTATGCATCGCGGGCCTTGTATGGTTATTTTCTTAAGGCGGGTGTCGAGATATACGAGTATCACCGCAGCTTCCTGCATGCGAAGGTGGCCGTCATCGACGATCAATGGTCGACGGTCGGCTCATCGAATATCGATCCGATGAGTCTGCTGCTCGCCCGCGAGGCGAACGTCATGATCGACGACGCCGGATTTGCGCGCGAATTAAAGTCGAGCCTCCTGGACGCTCTGAACACCGGCGCTCAACAGCTCCAGATTGCGAGCTGGCAACGGCAATCATTGCCGGCGCGGGCGATGACGTGGCTATGTTACGGACTCGCGCGATTCCTCACCGGTTGGTCGTCTTACGGTCGCGCACGGGAATTTATCTAGATGGTTGCTGCAACGTGCTGCGCGGCGCCGGCATCAGATTAGTGCATGCGAGACTGAAGCGTGCCCATACCCGGTGCGCTTGGAAACGGGCTGCGCGCGTCGCACACACATAAGGCCCTGATGAAAAGCGGCTTTCGAAGTGGCACCCAAATTGCTAAGAAAAGATAGAAGGCGCAGAGTAGCAGCAAGCTCAGTGTTTTCACTCCTCCTTTGGTAATTTTGGGCGCTCGCTGAGCGCCCATTTTTTTTCAGGCATCGGCATCGACACTGCCTGATAGATGCCTGAGCATGTCCGCCACGTTTTACGATTATGCCGCCCTCAATCAGAAAGAAGCGATTGATGTGCGGCTGTGTCTCAGGCGGATTGCGCGTCAACATTCATCCATTCATCTGGCGGGTACGCGCTTTAACGCTTGACAAAACTCCCTGGCAATTCGCGAATCACGCGATCGGCGGCATCATTCATGCGAGGAATTCTTCTGTTCACGATGCCTGAATCGAAACCGGTCGTCACAATAACTGCGGCTGTCTTCAGCACATGAGCAAGCGACCACGAACATCGCAGATCACCGCGCCCTTCAATGGCCTGCCGTCGGCGTGGTAGCATACTTGAGATAACCAAGCGTCAAATTTGCGCGGAAGCACACAGACGCAAATCTTAGGTGCACACCAACGCGGTCCCACGCATAGCACCTGACTTCACACGGAATATAGCAATGGCGACGTATCATCAGTCGATGGCTGTACCAATGCCGCAGTCGACACCCGTGAACGGGTCGCGCTGGCAGGTGGTGACGCTGCTGCTGCCGTACTTGAGCGAATACAAATGGCGCGTTGCCATAGCGCTCACGCTGCTCATTGGCGCAAAACTCGCTAACGTAGGGGTTCCGCTGGTGCTCAAGGCAGTCGTAGATTCTCTCGATCCGACGCGCGCAGTCCTCGTGTTACCGCTGGCCTTGCTAGTCGGCTATGGACTCCTGCGTTTGTCCACGACGCTGTTCGCCGAACTGCGGGACATCGTGTTTGTGCGCGTTACGCAGAGAGCGGTCCGCCGTATTGCATTAACCGTCTTCCGCCATTTGCATGCGTTGAGCCTGCGCTTTCACCTGGACCGGCAGACCGGCGGCGTAGCGCGTGATATCGAGCGCGGCACGCGCGGCATCGGGACGCTGATGAGCTACATGCTCTTCTCGATCATTCCGGTCATCCTCGAGTTCGCGCTGGTGGCCGCCGTGCTGCTGTCACACTTCGACTGGCGCTTCACGGCAGTGACGTTCTCGGCGGTCGTGGTTTATATATCGTTCACGATCGCGATCACCGAGTGGCGCACCGCGATCCGGCGCGAGGCAAACGAACTCGACTCGAAAGCAAACAGTAAGGCTGTCGACAGCCTGCTCAACTACGAAACGGTGAAGTACTTCAACAACGAAGAATACGAGGCGCAGCGCTACGACGAGAACCTGAAGCACTATGAATCGGCGGCCGTCAAAACCGAAGCTTCGCTCGGTTTGCTCAACATTGGACAGAGCTGCATCATCGCGATCGCCGTGACCGTGCTCATGGTCTTCGCTGCTGACGGCGTCGTCACGAAGACATTGACGCTCGGCGATCTTGTCTTGATCAATGGTCTGCTCATCCAGCTCTACATCCCGCTTAATTTTCTCGGCATGGTTTATCGGGAGATCAAGCAAGCGCAGATCGACATGGACCGCATGTTCCGGCTGCTGGCGGAGAATCGAGAGATCAGGGACAAGCCGGATGCGCGCGAGGTCGACCCTTTACCATTGGGAGTGACCTTCGAGAATGTGGACTTCAGCTACGAACCGAACCGTCAAATCCTCTTCGACGTCAGTTTTACGATCCCGGCCGGCCACAAGCTTGCTGTAGTCGGGCACAGCGGCTCGGGCAAGTCAACGCTCGCACGGCTGCTCTACCGTTTCTATGACGTCACTCGCGGACGCATCAAGGTTGGCAACGCGGACATCCGCGATCTCAGACAATCGAGCCTGCGCAGCGCCATCGGCATCGTCCCGCAGGACACGGTGCTTTTCAACGACACTATTTACTACAACATTCAGTATGGCCGGCCGCAGGCGACCCGCGACGAAGTTATCGCTGCGGCACAGGCAGCGCATATCCACGCGTTTATCGCGACTTTGCCGGACCGCTATGAAACGCGCGTTGGAGAGCGCGGACTAAAGTTATCCGGTGGCGAAAAGCAGCGCGTCGCCATTGCGCGGGCGATCTTGAAGAACCCGAGCATGCTCATTTTCGACGAAGCAACGTCGGCGCTCGACTCCGCCACCGAGCAGGCCATCCAGTCAGAGCTGGAACAGATCTCCAAAGGACGCACGACACTTGTTATAGCCCATCGGCTGTCGACAGTGATGGACGCCGATGAGATACTGGTAATGGATGGCGGGCGCATTGTCGAGCGCGGCGCACATCGCTCTCTCCTCGAGCGCGGCGGCGTTTATGCGGACATGTGGGCGCTGCAGCAGCAGGAGGATGCATTCGTCGTTGCCACCCCGGCGGGAGCGGAAAGGAACCAACGTACAGCCGTCCGCGCGTGACTTGACGTGCTACTGAAGACTAGCGGGCCAATGCGCTATCAGCTGCTACGCCCGCGCAAAAGCGACGACTGCAGATCACTCTTTATAGGCTTCGATCTGGATTGAGATTTTGACGTCGTCGCCAATTCCGGTCGCGCCGCGCTTGATGCCCCACTCGGAGCGCTTGATTGCGGTGCTCGCCTCAGCACCGCACATTTCCTTTTTATTTACGGGATGCGGAATGCAGCGAAACAAAGCGACATTCAGGGTTACGGGCCGCGTCACGCCCATCATCGTCAGCTCGCCGTCTGCGCTACTAAGGTCGTCGCCGGTGAATTTCAAGTTGCTCGACTTGAACGCAATCGTCGGAAATTTTTCGACGTCGAGATAATCTGCGCTGCGCACGTGCTTGTCGCGTGCTTCATGTCCGGTATCGACGGATGTCGCGTCGATTAACACATCGATGGTGCCTTTCCTGGCGGCGCGGTCGATGATTACTTTGGCGGTTGTCGTCTTGTTGAAGCGCCCGTGCACCCATGAGATTCCCAGGTGACCGGTCGCGAAGGATGCCATTGTGTGGGCCGGATCACCGACATATACATCCTGCGCCGCCGCCGGCAGAGCAGTGACGGATGCGGCTAGCAACATCGCGGTTCTCAAATGCATGCTGGTCCCCTCTCTTGAATGAACGCCGATCTATTTTTTGGCTGGCGGTTTTATCGCGCTTGTCACCAAATGAAATTTTATCTGGACTTCGTCCGCCACAGTATCCGTGTCTTTCCACGCACCTTCGCCGATGTTGTATTGCAGGCGCCTGATCGGAAACACGCCGTCGAATACGCCGCTGCCACCCTCGTCTTTGTAGGTGAAGGGCGCGACCACTTCGTTCGTCTTGCCCTTGATGCTCAGGCTGCCGCGCGCCTCATACTTGCCGCCGCCCAGTGCCTTGATGCCTGACGAAACGAACGTTGCTTTCGGGAAGCTACGCGCGTCAAACCAGGCTTTCCCCTTCGCTTCGTCATTCACTTCGGCGTTGTCGATATCGAAACTGTCCATGTCGATTTCAATGCGTGATTTTCCAGTCTCCGGCCGGGCTGGATCGAAAGTAATGTCGGCTGTGAACTTCTTGAAGCCGGCCTCGACCGGCACATTCATTTGTCGCGAGACGCACGTTATACGGCTTTTGTCGTAAAGCACCGACTGCGCCGATGCAGAGCGAACCGCTGGTAGAACGCAGCAGACGGTCACTGCCGCAGCTATAAGATTGCGTAACAGCATTCACTGTTCTCCTGAGCCGGCGAAGCGCGGCAGCATGCGGCGCAACACATCATCACGATCAACGTAGTGGTGCTTGATCGCGGCGGCAGCGTGGATGATAACAAGTCCGAGCATCGTATAGTTCAGTGAGACATGCACGAGCTTCAATTGCGCGGCAAGCGCCTTGTCTTTCGCGACGAGATCCGGCAATTGCCACATGCCGAGGTAAACGGTGGGAACTCCAGCCGCAGAACTATAGAGCCATCCGGTGATGGGAATCACCACAATCAGGACGTATAGAAGCAGATGCGTCGCTGCTGCCGCACGCTTTTGCCAGTGCGGAAGGTGCGGTGGCACGACAGGCACCGGATTGAACACGCGCCAGGCGACCCGTGCAACCGCAAGCGCAAATACGGTTACGCCTATCCACTTATGCCAGGAATAGTATTTGAGCTTGAGCGGCGACAGCGGCACGGCGACCATATAAACCGCAAGCATGAAGCTGCACGCAATGAGAACGAAGATCATCCAGTGCAAGGCGATGGCAGGTGTGGTGTAGCGGACGGGCGGCTGCATGCTTTCCAGCGAAGTTAATCCGGAGCTACGACGGACTGGGGACTGTCACTGTCGCCGAATTTCAAAGCAGCAGTATTCATGCCGCCTGGCGAAAACTAACTGTCACCACGGTTCCATTGCCGTTTTTTCCGGCGGCGAGGCGCGTTTCGGCGCCATGGCTTTGCGCGATCTCACGCACGATGGAAAGCCCCAATCCGCAGCCTTCGCCGCCGTTGCCCAGTACTCTATGGAAACGCTCGAACACGCGCTCGCGCTCCGCCGGGGGAATGCCAGGACCGTTGTCTTCGACGCTCAACGTGACAGCCGAGTCAGCGATGGCGACGCGCACGGTCACCTGTCCGCCGGGCTGCGTATAGCGGATGGCATTGTCGAGGAGATTGGAGAGCAGTTCTCTCACCAGCACCGCATCCCCCTCGATCGTGGCGGGCAGCGCCGAACCATCAAATCCAAGATCGATGTTGCGCGCGAGTGCGCGCGGCACCCACTCCGTCGTAGTATCGCGCGCAAGTTCATGCAGGTTTATGCGCTGTGTAGCTTGCGCCCGGCTAACAGCCGGCTCCGAACGCGCCAATGAGAGGAGCTGATTGATGAGATGCGTGGTCTGTCCGGTGGCGGTATTAAGCTGCCGGAGCGTGTGTTGGACGTCGTCCAGCCGGTCCTGGCGCAACGCAAGCTCCGCCTGGGTCTTGATTCCGGCCAGCGGGGTACGCAGCTGATGCGCCGCATCTGCGGTAAAGCGTTGCTGCGCTGACAGCGCGGATGCGAGGCGTGCGAGCAGGTCATTCATGGCGCGCACCAGGGCGCGAACTTCGCCCGGGGCATTGCTCTCGGGTAGCGGGCTCAAGTCGCGATGTGAACGGCTGCTGATCTCGTGCTGCAACGTCGCCAGCGGCCGCAGGCCGCGGTCGATGCCATACCAGACCAATCCGCCTATGAGTGCGATCAGCAGCAGTTCAGGCAGCAGCATACCCAGCAGAACTTCGTTCGCGAGGGTGCGGCGCTTATTAAGCGTCTCTGCGACCATCACCAATACCGGTTCATCCGCGGATCCGCCGGTTACATTCGCACGCAGGGCCGCGACGCGCACCGGACTGCCGCGATATTTGGCGTCGTAGTATGTGGGCTTTCCAGGCGCGGCCTCTTCCGGCGGCATAGGCAGCCCGCGATGGCCGGCAACAAAGGCCCCGCGGGCGTCGGCTACCATGTAATAAACACTGTCGTGCGTGTCCGACTCGAGCATGTCCAAGGCGGCACTCGGCAGATCTACGTGTGGCCTGTTGTCGATGACGCGTGTCTGGCGGCTGATATCGAGCGCTGAGTCAAACAAAGTGTAATCGTAGGCCAGCGTGGCGAAGTTGAACGCGTAGTAGTACGTGACTATCGCGCTCAGCAAAGTGACCACGACTATCGGCGCCAGCAGCGAGCGCAGCAGTTGGCGCCTGAGCGTCGCCTGTTCCGGTCTTCGCGACTGCCCGCTCGCTTCGATAATCGCGCTCACGATTCTTTCTCGAGCAGATAGCCCAACCCCCGGATGGTGCGGATGGCCACGCCTGCCGGTTCGAGCTTTTTGCGCAGGCGATGCACATACACTTCGATCGCATTCGCGCCGACTTCTTCATCCCATCCATACAGTTGTTCGGCGAGTTGTTCTTTATTGACCACCCGCCCGCTGCGCAGCATTAGCACTTCCAGGACGCCGATCTCGCGTGCCGAAAGCTCAAGAGACGCGCCTGCCAGCGTGGCGCGCCGGCCGCTGGTATCGAGAGTAAGCGGGCCGTGGCTCAATAGTGAGCTCCCACCCGACTGGCCGCGCCGGATGAGCGCCCGCACGCGCGCTTCGAGTTCAGGCAGGTCGAACGGTTTGGTTAGATAATCATCGGCGCCCAGGTCCAGACCTTTGACCCGGTCGGAAAGCGCATCGCGCGCTGACAGCACCAGCACTGGAACGAGGCTGCCGCGGCGCCGCAGCCGTCGCAATACTTCGAATCCGCTCAGCTTGGGCAATCCCAGATCGAGTATTACGACATCATAACTATGGGCCGTCAGGACATGATCAGCCTGTTCGCCGTCGTGTACACAATCGACTGCGTAGTCGGCATGCCGAAGAGAGCGGGTGAGCCCATCCGCCAGCACCGGATCGTCTTCGATAATGAGCACGCGCATACGGTAGATATGGACGCCGCGAGACGGCGTATCTAGGCAGACGTTACAGTGTATCGCAGTGGCAAAAGGCACGCCGCGTGATAGATTTCGCATTAGCACCTCAGGCCGTGCTTTAACATCGATCGAGTGTAAGGTGCATGTAAGAAAGGACTGCTAATGTTCGTTCGTCAACTTGAGGCGCCACGGGAAGTCCCGGCATCAATTCCAGGGTGCTCCAATGCGATCGTGTCACTTGTGACTTTGCTCTTTTATGTTTTCCTCCTAGGTGGCTGGAGCGCTGGGGCCGCTGGTGTAGAACCGGTGGTGTCGGTTCCGCCTCCTTTAAGCTCCGACCTGGAGCGGCTAACACTGCCCCAGGCGGAGATTTTTTTTGCTGCTCGCAATCGCGAGTTGCGCGCGGGGCAAAGCGTTGTCGAGGGCGCGCGGGCGGATCGATTGGCAGCCGCCGCACGGCCAAATCCCAGCTTGTCATTCAATGAAAGTCCGCTAAACCCGCACGAAGGCGTGGGCTCAGGCAACCTGCGCGATAAGCGTATCGGCAGTATCGTCGGACTGCAGCAGCTGTTCGAACGCGGCGGTAAACGCGAGTTGCGAATGGAAGCGGCCGATTTCAACATCGCAGCCACGCGCGCTGATTACGCCGAAATTCAGCGCCAGCAGAAGGTCGTGCTCTACGCCTCTTTCTATGAGTTGGTCGCCGCCCAGGAGCGGCTGCGTATCGCCGGCGAGACCGCCGCGCTGTTTGGCAAAACCATCGATGCAGTCGAGCGACGCCTGAAGGCGGGGGATATTGCACGCAGTGACGTTGCGCGCATACGCGTCGATGCGCTGCGCGCCGAAAATGATGCGCGTATTGCGCAATCAGACCTGCAAAAGGCGCAGGCAGCACTCGCGTATGTAATCGGTGCCGAGCGGGACGCTGGTCGCATCAGGGCGGCTGATAGCTGGCCGGAGCTCGCGGCGGCAGCGGACGCGGTCGAGATTGACAGGGCGCTCAACGGACGTGCCGATGTGCAGGCGGCGTCCGCGCGCATCGCAGCGGCTGATAAAAACCGTGAGCTTGCACGCGCACTGCGCACACGCGATATCACGGGCTCCGCATCGTTCCAGCACTTTCCAGGCGACTTCAGCAACAACACCTTTGGTATCGCCGTCAGCGTGCCGCTTTTTACCAATTACTACTTCGAAGGAGAGATCCGGCGCGCTGAAGTCGAGCTCCAGGCGTCACAGGATAACTTTGAGCGGGTGCGCGCGCTTGCACTCGGTGAAATCACCAGAAGTCGTGCGGAACTCGACTCTGCCCGTGATCGCCTGCAACGGTTTCGCGACGTGCTGCTGGCGGAGGCGCAGAAAGCTGCCGAGGGTGCGGAATTCGCGTATAGTCGCGGCGCAATCGGGGTCATGGACCTGCTGGATGCGCGTCGGCAGCTCTACGCGACTCGCCTTGAGGCGTCAGGCGCGCAGGCGGATTACGCGAAATCGTTTGCGGTCTGGCAGGCAGCCATCGCGCCCGCCCAGATCGAAGCTGAGCGGGAGGGCCGGTAGCCCCAGCATCTGAAATTTCATGCTGACGGTCGTGCCGCCGGCGATAAGAATAAGACTAGAGGGAAGTAACATGCGTCTCACCCGTTGTGCAGCGCTGTTGGCGGCGGTTCTCTCCGCGGGCTGCGACAATACGGTCAAAACAGAAGCGCCTCCCGCGGCGAAAGTCAGCGGCGAATCCATTGTCTTTCCGCCTGACAGTCCACAACTGTCTTCCCTCGCATCCGAGGCGGCAGCGCAGCGTGAGGCCGCCGCCGCGACGCTGAACGGGCGGCTGACATGGAATGAAGACAAAACCGTCCGCATATATACGCCGTTCGCAGGCAGAGTCAGCCGCATATCGGCGCAGCCGGGTGACAAGGTCCAGCAGGGTCAGACGCTGGCGGTCATTGCTTCTCCCGACTTCGGTCAGGCGCAAGCCGACGCCCGGCGGGCTGAGGGCGATTATGCATTGGCGCAGCAAAATCTGGCGCGCGTCAAAGACCTGCACGCAAACGGCGTCGCGCCGGCAAAAGATCTCAACTCCGCCGAAGCCGAATACGCGCGGAGCGAATCGGAACTGCAGCGAAACCGTGCGCGTCTGCAACTCTATGGGGGCGGAACACAGGTCGACCAGAGTTATGCACTCAAGAGCCCGCTCGCTGGCGTAGTCGTCGAAAAGAACATCAACCCCGGACAGGAATTGCGTCCGGATCAAATGGGCGGCTCGCCGGCGTTATTTGTCATCACCGATCCTTCGTACTTATGGGTGATGCTTGACGCGGGTGAGAAAGACTTACCCGGTTTGCACGTGGGCAAGATTGTGAAAATTCGGGTGCCGGTTTATCCCGATGCGACGTTTGACGCCCGTATCACCGCGGTTGCAGATTTTCTCGATCCGACGACACGGACGATCAAGGTGCGCGCATCGCTTGATAACTCGAACCGGATGCTCAAGGGCGAGATGTTTGTTACTGCCACTCTGAATGATGAGTCAGTGCGAGTCTTGCAAGTCCCGTCCCGCGCGGTGTTCTTCCAGGGCGGCAGTCATTTTCTTTTCGTGGATTCCGGACAGGGTACTTATACGCGCCGCCAGGTCAAAGTCGGCGACGTGTATAACGGCTACATCACCATCACCTCGGGTCTGGAGCCGGGCCAGAAAGTGGTATCCGAAGGGGCACTTCTCCTGCAGCAGATGCTCCAGCCGACACGCGTCGTGAAATAGTCGATGCCGATCAGCTCCCGGCCGCGGCCATGATCAAGAAAATCGTTTCGTTCGCGCTGCACCAGCCGCTGTTCGTAATCCTGGGAACGATACTTTTCATCGGCGGTGGAATTATTGCGTTCAAGCAATTGCCCGTCGAAGCTTTTCCCGATGTAACTGACACGCAGGTAACAGTGATCACCCTGTTCCCGGGGCGGGCGGCGGAGGAAGTTGAGAAGCAAGTGACGCTTCCCCTGGAGGTGGCACTCGCAGGATTGCCGAACTCCATCCGCATGTTTTCGCATACGCAGTTCGGTCTCTCGTTCATCATCATGACATTCGACGATGGCGCGAATGCGTACTTCGCGCGTCAGCAGGTGGTCGAGCGCTTGCGCGAAGTAGAGTTGCCGGAGGGTGTGCAACCGCAACTCGCGCCGTTATCTACGCCCATCGGCGAGATCTATCGTTACCGCGTCAAGGCTGAGGGCACCAGTTCGCGCGATTTGCGGACCATTCAGGATTGGACGGTAAGCCGCCAACTGCGCTTGATCCCGGGCGTCGCGGATGTCGTGAGTTTCGGCGGCTTCATTAAACAATACGAGGTGCATCCCGATCTGGCGAAGATGAAGTATTACAAGATCACGCTGCAGCAATTGTTCACTGCGCTGCAGCGCGCGAATTCGAACGCCGGTGGCGGCTACGTCGAACAGGGGCATCAGCAGTTCCTCATTCGGGGCATCGGTCTGCTGCGTTCAGCTGATGAAGTTATGAACGTAATGGTGGCCGAGCGCAACGGCGTGCCGGTGCTCGTCAAGGACATCGGCAGCCTGTCGACCGGGTCGGTGCCTCGCCAGGGCGTCATCGGCCAGGACGACGAGGACGATGTGGTCACCGGCGTCGTGCTTATGCGCAAAGGCGAAAACCCTTCGACGGTGTTGACAGCCGTCAAGAGCAAAGTCGAACTGCTGAATGCAACGGTACTGCCCAAGGGTGTCGCTATAGTGCCTTATTACGATCGCACCTGGTTGATCGGCAAGACGCTCAAGACCGTGTTCACGAATCTGGTGGAAGGCGCAATGCTCGTGACGCTCGTGCTGCTGCTCTTTCTCGGAAATATTCGGGCCGCGGCGATCGTCGCGTTCGTCATACCGCTGTCGCTGCTGGGCACTTTTCTCGGATTAACGTGGATCGGTATTCCAGCCAATCTGCTGTCGCTCGGCGCAATGGACTTCGGCATCATCGTCGATGGTGCGGTGATTGTTGTCGAAAACGTATTCCGCAAACTGTCGGAAGGCAGCGAGTTCCATGAGGACACTGTCGACGAACGCGGCAAACGGCGCCGGTTGCAGGCTATCATCGACGCCGCCGTGGAAGTCGGCAGGCCGACGCTGTTCTCTATGCTGATTATCATCGCGGCGCATATTCCCATCTTCACTTTGCAGCGGCACGAGGGGCGGATTTTTGCGCCGATGGCGTACTCCGTGACGTCTGCGCTGATTGCATCGCTGATCTTTTCATTAACGCTGGTGCCGCTTCTATGCTACATCCTGCTGCGCAAAAAGCTGCCGCACCATGACAACGCGGTCGTCGAGCGTTGCAAGAAGATTTATGAGCCGGGCCTGCGCTGGGCGCTCGATCATAAACGTCTGGTCGTTGTTATTGCTTGCGCCGGCCTGGTGGCGAGTCTGGCGGTCGCGCCGCGGCTTGGCACGGAGTTCCTGCCGGAATTAAACGAAGGATCGCTGTGGCTGAACGTACCGCTGCATCCGAGCGTCTCGGTGACGGAGGCGTCAATCGAGATGGGTCGCATGCAGGACGTGCTGAAGAAGATTCCGGAGGTAAAAACCGTCGTCTTCAAAGCCGGCCGGCCGGAAGATGGAACCGATCCGAAGCTTATCAGCATGGCGGAAGTTCTCGTTGATCTGAAGCCCGAGTCGGAATGGACGCGCAAGCTCGACAAGCGCGGAGTGATGCTGGAAATGGATCGTGAACTGTCGAAGATTCCTGGCGTGCAGGCAAGCTTTTCCCAGCCGATTCGCGACAACATTCTCGAGAGCATTTCGCAGATTGACGGTCAGATCGTCGTCAAAGTGTTCGGCGATGATCTGGATAAGCTGCGCGTAAGTGCTGGCCAAGTGCTGGCCGCGATATCCGACGTCCCGGGTGTGGCGCGCGCCATGATCGACCGGCAGGGCGAGTTGCCGCAGACTCTAATCGAGATCGACCGCGCCGTCGCCGCGCGCTACGGACTTAATGTCGCCGATATAGAAGACGTCATCGAGACCGTGCTTGGCGGCAAGGTCGCGACGAGCGTATGGGAGGGCGAGAAGCGATTCGGCATCGTCGTCCGGTTGAATGAAGGCCAGCGCGCGCTCGACGAGCTGCCCAATATCCTCGTGACCACCTCGAACGGCGTTTACCTGCCGCTATCGCAGGTCGCACACTTTCGCACGATCGGCGGCAGCATGAATATCAGTCGCGAGAACGGCGGACGCGTCATCGCGATCGGCGTCTTCATTCGTGACCGTGATATGGGCAGCGTCGTGTCGGACATGCAGGCGCGCGTCGCTAAGTCCGTGAAGCTCCCGGAAGGCTACTACATGAGCTGGTCTGGAGAATTCGAGAATCAGGAGCGCGCGATGGCGCGGCTGGCGGTGGTCGTGCCGCTATCCGTTCTACTCATATTCATTCTGCTTTTCGATGCGTTCAAGTCATTCAAGAGCGCGCTCCTTATCATATTGAATATACCGTTTGCCATGATCGGCGGCATTTTTGCCCTGCTGATAACCGGTATACCTTTGTCCGTTTCGGCGGCGATCGGTTTCATTGCGTTGTTCGGCCAGGCGGTCCTCAATGGCGTTGTCATGGTGACTTATTTCAACCAGTTGAAAACTGCCGGTGCGACGCCCACTGAGGCGGTCATCAAAGGTTCGCTGGTAAGGCTGAGGACTGTCTTGATGACCGCGATGCTCGCCATGATGGGTCTTATGCCGATGGCATTGTCACACGATATCGGATCCGAGACGCAAAAGCCGCTGGCGGTCGTTGTGATCGGCGGGCTTATAACCGCCACCTTGCTGACTCTGATCGTACTGCCGACGCTCTACGTGTTGTTCGAGAGACGCCACGACCGCGGCAGGCACCGGGCTCCGGTACGGCCTGCCGGCCACGCATAAAGTCGTCGTTTCGACGTAAGACTCCTGTAAGGTCATTCCCGTAAGCTGCTGTCGTTGTCGAAGCAGCTTTACCGTGGCATCGCATGTGCGTCATCGACCCCTCTCGGGACTGTGCATCGTTGCCATCGCTGAGACAACTTTAATCGCGAGTCGATTAACGGCCGACGGGGCAACTCGCCGGCCGTAATTTTGTCGGCGCGTGCGGATGCGCGCAGCGATATCCACAAACAACGGCATGTGCCGGTCATGCGAAAACCAATCGTAAATGTACGCACACTCGTAGCGGCAATCGTCGCGGGGGCGTTGCTCGTGGGTGCTGCGCTGTGGCTGTATCCGCGAATCAGCCGGAGCAGCGGCGACATCACGCCTCAATCGGTGGCGCCGGCGCAGATGAACGCGCGCGAGCTTCGATTCGCCAGCGGTTCGCCGCAACTGAGCTTCATCAAAGCAGAGGCGGTGACAGCGCTTCCCGAGCCGCTCCTCGATCCGTTGAATGCGCGGATCGCATACGATGAAAACCACACCGTGCGCCTCAGCTCACCGATTGCGGGACGCGTCACACGCTTATTCGCCCAGCCGGGCGACCGCGTCACCGCAGGCCAGACGCTCGCGATACTCGATTCGCCGGATTTTGCGGCAGCAGCGGCCGACGTCGCCAAGTCACAGGCTGATCTGCAGTTGAAACAGAAAGCGTACTTGCGAACGAAAGAGCTGTACGACGCTGAAGTCATCGCACGCAAAGACTTGGACAATGCGGAGAGCGACTTGCGCCAAACCGAAGCCGAGCACAATCGGGCGCGGCTACGATTACGCAACCTCGACCCGCAGTCCGCTTCCGCAGTCGCCTCGGGTTACGCGCTGCGCTCACCGATAGCCGGTATTGTGAGTGAACGCCAGGTGAATCCGGGCAGTGAAGTGCGCCCGGACGCGCAGGCGCCGCTTTTTATCATCACAGACCCTACTCATCTATGGGTAATCATCGACCTGCCGGAGCGCTATCTCGGCAAGGTCAAGCTCGGACAAAAAGTAACGATTGAAGTCGACGCGTATCCGGGCGGCGACTTCTGGGGACGGATTGCGTCTATAGGAGAAGTGCTCGATCCGGCGACGCGCAGGGTGCAGGTGCGGTGTGTGGTGGACAATCCAGCACGTCAGCTCAAACCGGAAATGTTCGCGCGAGTAACACCCATCGAGGACGATCGCGCGAAATTGCCGCGCATTCAGAATTCATCTCTTATCACGGGCGGACTCTACAATTATGTGTTCGTAGAGAAGGAACCCGGCGTATTCGAAAAGCGGCAGGTGGTGCTGGGACTGCAGGGGCGCTCCGAGAGCTACGTCAAAGAGGGCTTGGCCAACGGGGAGCGCGTGGTCGTCGCCGGTGCTCTGCTGCTCAACTCCGAATTGTCCGGCAGCGAGTAGGGCCCCGAAGCGATCTCTGTGCTAGACCGGCTCGTCACCTTCGCCCTGCAGCAGCGCGTCTTCGTGCTCGCGGTCGCCGTTGTGCTGGCGATTGCCGGCTGGCGGGCATGGAAGAATTTGCCGGTCGAAGCGTTCCCCGACGTGCAGGACGTTCAGGTTCAAATCATTACTCAAGTGCCCGGGCAGGCGCCGGAAGAGGTTGAGCGCTCGGTCACGCTGCCGATCGAGCGGGAAATGAGCGGCGTGCCGCGCATGACGCAATTGCGCTCGGTATCGATCACCGGACTATCCGTTGTGACACTGACGTTTGCGGACGGCACCGACGATTACTTTGCGCGCCAGCAGGTAATCGAAAAGCTGCAGACGGTCAATCTGCCGGGTAATGTTCAGGCCGGCCTTGCGCCGCTCACCAACGCAGTGGGCGAAATTTTCCGCTATGTGATCGAAGCGCCGCCCGACATGCCGCTGACTGAAGTGCGCGCGATGCAGGACTGGGTGTTGAAGCCGGCGCTGCGCCGAACGCCGGGCGTCGCGGATATCGTCAGCTTCGGCGGTCTGCTCAAGGAGTACCAAGTACGCGTCAATCCGTTTCTCTTGCGCAAGTTCAGCGTTACGATCGATCAAGTATCGCAGGCGCTCGCGGGAAACAGCGCTAACACGGGCGGCGGATTACTCAGGCGCGGCGATGAAGCGCTCGTAATCCGCGGCATTGGATTGTTTACAAACCTGGAGGATATCGGGCGCGTAGTGGTGGCTTCGCGCAACGGCCGTCCGATCCAGGTGAGCGATCTCGCCCAGGTACGCATCGGCGGTCGTCCCCGCTCAGGCATCGTTGCATTCAACGAGCGCGATGATGTCGTGCAGGCGATCGTGCAAATGACGAAGGGACAAAACGCGGCGACAGTTGTCGCTGATCTGCAGACGGAAATCCAAAACGTCTCGCGCAAACTGCCGGCGGGTGTGCGCATCGTTCCCTACTATGACCGGACAGATCTTGTTCGGCACACCGTTCATACAGTAACCGAGAACCTAGCCGTCGGCGCGTGCCTGGTGGTTGCGATACTGCTCGTATTTCTGCGCAACCTGCACGCCGCATTTGCTGTTGCGATGGTGATTCCGTTGTCGCTGCTATTCGCTTTTGTGTTGATGGATGCGCGAGGCGTCGGCGCGAACCTCATTTCTCTGGGCTCGATCGATTTCGGCATCATCATCGATAGTGCGGTGGTCTTAGTAGAGGCACTCATGGTGCGTCTTGCTGTGGGCGCTGCGGAAAACAACCCCGTTCACAGCGGCTACGCGTGGAAATTACATACGCTCAAGATGACCGCAGTCGATCTCGGACGGCCCATTCTGTTTTCAAAAGCCATCATCATTATTGCATTCATGCCGATTTTTACTTTTCAGCGGGTGGAAGGGAAGATCTTTTCTCCTATGGCGTATACGCTTTCATTCGCGCTGCTCGGAGCGATCCTGCTCACACTTGTGCTCGTGCCGGCGATACTCACGTACTCATTGAACAAAGGAAATCTTGCCGAGAAGCACAGTCCATGGATGTCGCGGCTGCAGGAAGCGTATCGCCGGCTGCTGGTAAGGATGGAGCGATCGCGAAAACTCGTCGTGACGGCCTCGCTTGCAGTGCTCGTGCTTGCGCTGGTACTGGCGCCCACGCTAGGAAGCGAGTTTCTCCCCAAGCTCGATGAAGGCAACATCTGGCTGACGATCACTTTGCCGCCTTCCACCGCGATAGAACGTACGAAAGACGTCGAACGGGAGGTCCGCCGTATTCTGAAGAGCTATCCTGAGGTTAACAACGTCATCACGCAGGTCGGGCGTCCCGATGATGGAACGGACCCAAAAGGCCCCAACAACCTGGAGGTAATGGCGGACCTGAAGCCGCGTGAGTCGTGGCGCTTCCCATCGAAGGACGACATGATCGCTGACATGACGCGCAAGATCCGCGCGATGCCGGGCGTGCCCACCAACTTCTCGCAAGTGATCGAAGACAATCTCAATGAAGCGCTGTCCGGCGCCAAGGGCGAGATCGTCATCAAAATTTTTGGACCGGATCTGCAAATACTCGAAGACAAAAGTGAGCAGGTCGTCAGCGTGCTCACTTCGATTCGGGGCGCCGCTGATGTCGGTGCATTCAAGATCGGCGGGCAAACCGAACTCACGGTTACGCTGGATCGTGGCCGGCTCGCGCGTTACGGCATAAACATCAGCGACGTAAATGCCACCATCCAGGCCGCGCTTGCCAGCAGCCCGGTCAATATCTTTTACGATGGTGACCGGCGTTTTGACGTGACCATACGCATCGACGAGGAATATCGCGACGCCGTCGATGATGTGGCCGACCTGCCGATTGCCTTGCCCGGAGGCGCGGGGACTATTCCGTTGGGCTCGGTCTCACAAGTAGAAGTGAAACAAGGCGCGGGCCGCGTCTCGCGCGAAGCCGGCGGTCGCAATGTCGCGGTCAAGGCGAATCTGCTCGCGCGCGATCAGGGCAGTTTTGTGGTCGAAGCGATGGAGAAAGTACGGGCAAAAGTAAAATTGCCGCCAGGCTATTCGATGACGTGGGGCGGCCAATTCGAAAACCAGCAGCGCGCGATCGCCCGATTGAAAATCATCATACCGCTTTCGGTATTCCTGATATTCGTACTTTTGTTCTGGGCGTTTCGATCGGTAAAGCAGGCGATACTCGTCCTGGCCATGGTGCCATTCACGCTCATTGGCGGCCTTGCTGCACTCGGAATGGCGGGACTGCACTTGTCCGTGTCCGCCGCCGTCGGCTTTATCGCAGTTGCCGGTATTTCAGTGCAGAACGGCGTCATCATGGTGGAACAGTTCACTGAAATCATGCGTAATGGCTACAGCGTTGCGCAGGCGGTAATGGACGGCGCCGTTTCGCGGCTGCGTCCGATCGTGATGACTGCATTGATGGCAGGCCTCGGCCTGTTGCCGGCCGCACTTTCACACGGTATCGGCTCGGAGACCCAGCGCCCGTTTGCCGTCGTAATCGTCGGTGGTATTGTGTCGGCGACGCTGTTTACGCTCATCCTGTTGCCGTTGCTGTTTCCACTGTTTGCCAAGGAGCTTGAAGTTACAGACTCCGACGCAAAACCTTATTGAGCGCATTCGGATCATTTGTGCGCGAAGGAATTCCATGTCCAATGCATTTCGTAAAGACCAGCGGCACCTGTCCGCCACCGAACGTCAGCAGGTCAATGACATCAAGCAGATCGCGCAGGACCTGCATGACGTCATTGACATGTTACCGGCGTCGCGACCACGCGAGATTGCGCAGATGAAGCTCGAGGAATGCGTCATGTGGTCGATCAAGGCGGTTGCAGATGCCCTGTGATGCAGGGCGCATCTTCAGGGCTATCGGGCGCTCTGGCGATTGCGCGGTATTGCACAGACCGAAGCTCTAAATTCGTAACCTGGACAGAAGTTGGCCAGAATTGACTCGATCCAGTGCGCTGGTTCTTGCTTCCTCGGTCAACTAGCCCCCCACGTTGGCCGTTAAGCTCCAGTTGCATGGCAGCCAGCGGCAATAAGTCCTCAAACTTTGTTTAATAAAGTTTCCCTAACCGCTGATTTTTGGTATCTTATTGCCTCGCTGCCGAGCTTGCAGTGCAGAACAATCGCCTCAATCAGGAGGAACGCGGTGAAACGAGCAATCTCCTTCATAGCCTTTTTGGCGCTGCCTGCCCTCATCGCCGCGGGCGCTACGACGGCCGAGGCCGCGGTGAAAAGCAAACCGCGGGTGTCGGTAACGTATCCGACTAAAGGCCACGTCAACAAGCTGGTGTCGCGTAAATCACTGCGCAAATATGTGGTTGCACACGAGCGGCCAATCCCTGAGTTAACCGCGGAAGGTACGCCGAACCTTAAGTCGGCCGCCGCGTTGATCGTCGATCTCGAAGACGGCCACAGCTTGTACGGCAAGAACACGCGCAACGTCACGCCGATTGCTTCGATCACCAAGTTGATGACGTCGATGGTGGTATTGGACGCGAATCTCCCGCTCGATGAGATGATTTACATCGACCAGGCGGATTTCGACTTCATCAAGCGCACCCATTCACGGCTCGGTCAAGGCATGGGTCTCCCCCGTAGTGACATGCTACGTCTCGCACTGATGTCGTCGGAAAATCGCGCGGCCGCCGCGTTGAGCCGCGCGTATCCGGGTGGGACCGAGGCGTTCGTTGCAGCGATGAATCGCAAAGCCATCGAGCTCGGCATGTCCAACACGCGCTTCGTCGATTCAACCGGACTGTCGAGCGACAACGTGTCGACCGCTGAAGATCTTGTGAAGATGGTCAAGGGCGCTTATGCGTATCCCCTGATACGCGAATACACGACGACTGCAGCGCACGAGGTAGAGACCGTCGCCGGCCGCAGCCTGCAATTCCGCAACTCCAACGGCCTCGTCAGGAATTCCACATGGGAAATCGGGCTATCTAAGACCGGCTACATCAGTGAAGCCGGCCGCTGTCTGGTCATGCAAGTCAAAATCGCAACCCGGCCGGTAATCATCGTTCTGCTCGATTCTATCGGCAAGCAAACACGCATCGGCGATGCGACTCGCATCAAGAAGTGGATCGAGACTCATCTGGAGCGCAAGCCGATCGGCTGACTGCGCCCGGCGAATCACCCTGCTATCAGCGGCGTCGCAGCGACTTGAGCGCTCGTCGCGCCCCTGACGGCGCCGGTACCCGAAATATTGTTGCGTCCACGGCGTTCCAGTCTCAGTTAATCGTATGGCGTCGCCGTCGTCGCAAGTCACTTTCTACGATCTGCTCCCGCCGCAGCAAAATGCGCTCGACGAAGTCTGCGCCGGCCTGTCGCTGCCGCAAAAGCAACTGTCACCAAAGTTTTTCTACGACGCTCGCGGATGCGAGCTGTTTGCGCAGATCTGCGTAGCGCCCGAATATTATCCAACGCGCGCTGAGCTTTCCTTGATGCGTCGATACGCCGGCGAGATCAGCCGGCTGGCGGGACTGGATTGCGCGCTCATTGAAATCGGCTGCGGCAATAGCGAAAAGACACATGAGCTTTTGTCGGCACTGCAGCCGACAGTATTCGTAGCCGTAGATATTGCGCGTGAGCAGCTGCAAACGTCGTTCGATGCGCTGACGGCCCTCTTCCCACGCATGAAGTTCGTCGCCTTGCAGGCGGATTTCGCGCATTCAATCGCTTTGCCCGGCAAAGAGCTCGGCACATCGCGGCGTGTGCTTTACTTCCCGGGATCTACGATCGGCAACTTCACCGTTGACGAGGCGCGCGCATTTCTCGAGCGGTGGGCCCCGCTCCTTGGCGCGGGCGGTGGAGCGCTTATCGGTGTCGACTTGAAAAAAGACCCGTCAGTACTGAATGCGGCTTACAACGATGCGCAAGGCGTAACCGCAGCGTTCAATCTGAACATACTGCGCCATCTCAATCGCGAGCTTGGCGCGGACTTCGACATTGCGGCGTTTCGTCATCGCGCGTTTTATAACGCCCGGCCCGGTCGTGTTGAGATGCATCTCGAGAGCCTCAAGGCGCAGCGCGTGGCTATCGGCGCGAGAAGTTTTGACTTCCGGGCGGGCGAGACCATCCATACGGAGAACTCATACAAGTACAGCGTTGACGAATTCCAGGCGCTCGGCAGCGCAGCAGGTTTCTTGCCGCAACGTTGGTGGACAGACGACGACGGCTTGTTCTCTGTTCACTACTTTGCTGTCCCGTAGCGCTCGCACGCCGTTATAATTCCAGCATGAGCATTCAATTATCGTGAACGTGACGCCAGCGCGCGTCACGCGGCCACTCGCGATAATTTGTGCAGCATGCTGCACCGGACTGGTTTATTCTTCGCAGGCGCAAGACATCGCCTTCCCTAATAAGCTGTTACGTTGGGTTGTTCCTTTTCCCCCGGGCGGCAGCGCCGACATCATGGGACGGATGGTCGGCCAGGACCTTGCGAAGATCTTGGGTCAGCAAGTCGTCATCGAGAACCGCGCCGGCGCATCAGCGATCGTAGGCAGCGAATATGTGGCCAAAGCGCCTGCCGATGGCTATACGCTCCTGCAGGGCAACGTCAGCCAGATGGCCATTCATCCGAGCTTGTACCAGAAGCTCCCGTACGATCCAATCAAAGATTTTGCGCCGGTGACAGTGCTTGGGCTGGTGACAAGTGTCCTCGTCGTGACGCCATCGCTGCCGGCGTCCTCGGTGAGCGAACTGATTGCACTGGCCAAGAAGCGTCCCGGCGAGCTCAATTTCACATCGAGCGGCGCAGGATCCTCGACGCACCTGACCGGTGAACTGCTCAAGCAGCGCGCGGGAATCCGCATGACGCACATCGGTTATAAAGGGAGCGGACCCGCGCTGACCGATGTCATGGCAGGGTTTGTGGAAATCATGTTCGAGAACCTGCCTTCCGCATTGCCCTTCATCAAAGCAAACCGCTTGAAAGTACTGGCGGTGACCGGCAAAGAGCGCTCACCGATACTGCCGTCCCTCCCGACGCTTGCCGAGTCAGGGTTTCCGGGATTTGACATGGTGTCGTGGCAGGCGGTGCTCGCACCGGCCGGCACGCCGAAGCCGATCATAGATCGGCTCAGCGCAGAAATCGGGAACGTACTCAGGACGCCGGACATGCGGGACAGGATGTTTGGCCTCGGTGCGGAAGTCGTTGCCAATTCGCCCGAACAATTTGCGCGATACCTGAGCGCAGAGACGGCGAAGTGGACGAAGATCGTACGAGATGCCGGCATCAAGCTCGAAAATTAATTCTCGATACCGGCAACGGACTGCGGCTGCGAGGGAATGCGACCGCCACCATGGACTTGTACCAGCCCGGCGGCTCCCCTCGAGTTGACGTAATGGCGATTTATCTGATCGTCCTCCTCTGCATTCTCAATCACGCTGCCTTCTCAGGCAGCCGCGTCGTTATGACGCTGTATGCAATCGAGTTGGGCGCCAATCCGTTCGGTATCGGTGTCCTGGTATCGTTCTATGCGCTTTGTCCGCTGCTGCTTGCAATTTACGCCGGTAAGTTGATCGATCGCGTGGGCGCGCATGCGCCAATGCTCGCAGGTACCGCCGGACTGATTGTCGGTTTTGCACTTCCGGTTCTGATACCGAGCCTTGTGACGCTGTATGTGTCTGCGCTGCTGCTCGGGACCTCGTTCATGTTTTTCTTCGTTGCAGTACAAGGAACGACGGGTGCGGTCGGCAAGCCCGAGGATCGCGCGCGTAATTATGGACTGCTCAGCATCGGGTTTTCTATCGCCGGCTTCCTCGGACCGCTCACGGCCGGCTTTGCGATCGATGCTCTGTCTTATCGCAAGGCGCTGCTCGTGGTGTCGATCGGCGCCGTGGTCTCAATCATCCTCCAGCGGCTGCGCCCGGATATGATTCCGCGCCATCAGGCCCCACGCGCGAACGCAAGCGAACAAAGCTTCATGGATCTCTTGCACATCCCGTCGTTGCGCCGGACCTTTATTGCGAGCGGTTTCCTGTCGGGCGCATGGGATCTGTACACGTTCTATCTACCTGTGTATGCGCATGGCATCGGCTTATCAGCGTCATCGATCGGTATGATTCTCGCCACGTTTGCTGCGGCAACGCTTTGCATACGCGTGTTCCTGCCGATGATGCTCAAATATCGCGATGAAATACGCATCCTCACGGCCGCCATCTTCATCGCCAGCGCAGCCTATTTGCTCTTTCCGTTCTTTACGAACCCGTGGGCGATCGCCGGCATATCATTCATGCTCGGACTCGGTCTCGGCACCGGTCAACCGATTTCGATGAATCTGATTTACACGCTCGCGCCGCAAGGCCGCACCAGCGAGGCGGCAGGCTTGCGCGTCACCGTCAACAATATGACTCATGTGACGATACCGCTGATATTCGGCGGCATCGGGTCGACACTCGGGTTTACGTCCGTCTTCATGTCGAATGCAGCGGTATTGTTTGCGGGTGGACTCTTGAACAACCGCTCGGTCCAGCGTAAGTGAGTGATAAACGTTGACCCGCACAGACATTTTGTCTATCGTGGCGCGCTGAATCCTTCAGATATCAACCAGATCAGGACGAAAAGCGATGGGTAAAGGCGACAAACGAACGATGCGCGGCAAGATCTTCAAAGGCTCATACGGCAAGACGCGGCCGCATGACCCGAAAAAGAAACCGGTCGTCAAACGCCCGGGCAAGAAGAGCTGATCGCGCGCTGCGCTTGCGCAGCACGCCGGCCGACCATGAAGCCGCCCTCGCAAGAGGGCGGCTTTTATTTTGACGCGCGGTCGAGAAAGCCGAGCAGAGCAGCGTCGAATGCCGCCGCTTGTTCGATATTCGATAGATGCGCTGCGGACGGGATGATGACGAGCTCTGAACCGGGTTTCGCCTGGTGAATCTCGCGCGCCATTGATACCGGCGTGCCGGGATCCTGTTCGCCGACAATAATCAGGGTGGGCGCGCTGATTTCCTTTAAGCGCTGCGTGACATCGATTGTCGGGATCGCCTGACAGCAGCCGACAAATCCCGCGACCGGCGTTGTGCGGATGGAATCGCCGATGCGCGCGACTACATCAGGATGTGATTTGCGATAGGGCTCGGTGAACCAGCGTGCGAGCGTGCCATCAACGACAGCCTCCATGCCTTTCGTCTGAGCAAGCTTAATGCGCTCCTCCCACACCGGTGCAGCCTCCTTCGGATAGCGGCTCGTCGTATCCGCGAGCACCATGGAAGTGAGTGCGCGCGGGTACTTGAGCGCTAACGTTTGACCGATCATGCCCCCCATCGACAGACCGGCCCAATGCGTCGATTTGATGCCCAGCGCGGAAAGCAGACCATGCGCATCGTCAGCGAGTTGTTCGAGCGTATATGGCCCCGGCGGCGCTTCGCTCTTGCCATGACCGCGCGTGTCGTAGCGCAGCACTTTATAGCGCCCCGTCAGTGCCGGCATTTGCGGGTCCCACATGTGCAGATTGCAGGCAAGCGAATGCGAAAGCATTACCCACGGGCCCTCGCCCTCGATTTCGTAATTCACCTTCAGTCCGTTCACTTTCATTTCCATGCTTTTACTCCTCTCTACATAAAGAGCCCGGGCGGCTGACAGTCACTTCAGAATATCGAACAAATTGTTGTAGTCGTCTGTCCACACGCGCAATCCCGGAATGACCTCAATGGCGCTGGATTTTTTGGCGATGACTTCATTCTCGACAAGCGACTTGTCGCGGGTCACGATCACCCAGTCGGTTTTCGACAGACCCGTCTCGTCGGCGTCGTCGACAATGAGAGCTGTATAAAGGCCGAGATCGTCGGCGAGCGCCTTAACCACAGGCGCCAGCTTCAGAAAGCGGTTGGTCACATGGAAGACGGCCGCTCCACCCGGCTTGACCTGCTTCAGGTAAACGCCCATCGCCTCTCTGGTGATAAGGTGAACCGGAATTGAGTCGCTCGCAAAAGCGTCGACTGCAAGCACGTCGAAATCGTGCGCGGGTTCGCGTTCGAGACTGATTCTGGCATCACCGAGGCTGATGTCGACCTTCGCCTTGCTGTCTTGCAGATAAGTGAACTCAGACTGTGCGATATGAACGACTTGCGGGTTGATGTCGTAAAACTGGTAATGATCGCCGGGCTTGCCCCATACCGCCAGCGTCCCGGTACCGAGGCCGATCACGCCGACGTTCTGCCCCTCGTGATGCGTCGCCTTGATTGCAAGCGCAACGCCCGAATCGGGACCGTAGTAGGTCGTGGCCTCATGCCGTCGCGCCGGATTCAGATATTGTTCCCCATGCAGTATCACGCCGTGTATCAATCGTCGCACGCCATCTTTCGTCTCCGCCGTGCCGATGTCTTTAGTGCGCAGCGTTCCATAGAAATTGCGTTCCATCAGGCGTGTGTTTTCCTTGAGGCTGACAATCTGCTCGTTCCAGAAATGCCCGCATAGTCCCGCGAGTCCGATCGGCACAATCCATAGAAAAAACGGCAGCTTGCGCAGTGTCAGTGTCGCAAGGATTCCCGTTACGAAGAAGCCAAGGCCGAGCTCGTAATACGTCGGGAAAATCCTCGGTGCCACAAGGCCGACGAACATGCCGCCTAACGCACCACCGAGGGAAATCATCAGGTAAAAACGGGTCAGGTACTGCGGCGCGGGACGTAGTCTCGCGAGCTCGCCGTGAAAGAACATGCACAGTATGAAAAGACCCGCGAGATACAGCGGAATAGCCAGCTTGATATTGAGGCTAAGGTCGCCCGCCTGCAGGCCCCATGCGCACGTGCCCAGGACTACAGCCGCGGGCGCGAGCAGCCACGAACGCCGGTACCACTTGTCGCTTTCAAAGCAGAGGATGAAGCTCAACAGGTAGAGCGCGAGGGGCGCGAGCCACAGAAATGGAATCGAAGCGATGTTCTGGGTGATGTGATTCGTAATAGCAAGCAGCATCCATGAACCCATGGCGGGCAATGCGAGCCAAAGAATCTGGTCGAAGCGCGTCGGCGCTGGCACGTCTTCATTGCCGCGCGTATCTAGACTCGCGTGTCCGCTGTCGCGTGCAGCGCGCACACTGAAAACGGCCGACCCCATGCAGAGCAGTGCAAACAGCGCGTACGCGAATGACCACCATCGGGCCTGGGTGAGCGTAGTTATCCATGGCTCGAGCGCGAACGGATAGGAGATCAGCGCAAGCATTGACGCGAAGTTTGACAGCGCAAAGAGTCGATACACGGTGCCGCGCGGAAAAGTGCGCGCAAACCACGCCTGTATGAGTGGCCCCGTAGTAGACAGCAGGAAGTAGGGTAGACCAATAGTAGCGAGCAGAAGACCAAGTATGCGCAAGCCCGGATCTTCGTTGCCCGCGGGCTTCCAGGCGGCATCAGGGATGATCGGCAGCACTGCAAGGCTGACGGCCAGCAGCCCGATATGCACAATCGCTTGTGCACGCGGCTTCAAGACACGCGTTGTGAAGTCGGCGTAGGCGTAGCCAGCCAGCAAGGCGACTTGAAAAAAGACGAGACATGTCGTCCACACTGCCGCCGAGCCGCCAAACCACGGCAAAACTTCTTTCGCAACGATAGGCTGAACAAGAAACAGCAGGAACGCGCTTGTGAAAATAGTACAAGCGAAGAGGAACATGAGGGATTTTGGTTATTCGAGAACCGCTATTATAACGGCACAGGCGTGTGACCCCTCGCATTACCCAGGAGGCACTGCCTCATCAATGAGGACACGTATGGAAAAGCAATTTCATGCCGGAAGTTGGCAGCAGCAGCGCGCTTTCTCGCCGGCAGTCAGCACAACCGGTGGACGCACTATCTGGGTGGCGGGCCACGGCGCAACGCACAATGCGGATGGTAAACCGCTTGACGGCGACTTCGATGCACAGGCGCGCCAGTGCTTTTCCAATATCGCCGCAACACTAGCCGAAGCTGGCGCCAGATTGTCCGATCTCGTGACGATGACCGTATTCATAATCGACGTTCGTTATGGGGATCGCTTTACGGCCATCCGCAAAGAAATATTTCCCGATGGAAAGTTTCCGGCGAGCGCTCTCATTACGGTAGCGGGCTTCGCCAAACCAAGCATGTTGGTAGAGATTCAATGTGTCGCGGTTGCGGAGTAGATGACTTGCGACCGCGTGCCTTGACAGCGAATGCCGGTCTGCACAGACTGATCTATTTACGGCGAGGATGAGGACTGATGGAACGACATCCACGTAGTGAACTAAATAGCGAGAGTTCGAATTGATTAGTGGTCTTCGCTGGCTCGCTGTGTGCGTTTTTATCGCCGGTGCGGGTATTGCCTCAGCGGAAACTTATGAAGTAGGGCAGGTCTGGAGTTACAAGACACGGCCGCAGGAGCCGAAATCGACTTTCGTCGTACTGCGCATCGACGACACCAGCAAGCTCGGTCAGGTTATTTTTATCGGCTTGCAGGATCTGAGAATACAGCACCCGAATGGCAAGATTATCGGATCGCTGAGTCCGTTGGCGTTCACGCGCAACGCGCTGGATCAAAGTGTCGTCAAAGTCGTGGCGAAGACCGACAAGTTAATGGCTTCAGACTTCAGCTATGCAAAGTGGAAAGAAGTCCAACGCGCTGGCAAGACGCCGCCCGCCAATGTGAAACCGGTCGCCGAAAGTATCAACAACCTGGAAAACGGCTATATCGGAATTCCATACAAACCCTGATCCGTCAGAGAGCGTTCATGCTCACCGCGCTATCTCAACGCGCAGCGAGCAGTGCCGACCAATCGGTTGGGCGAATGCGAGCGACGACTTCGAAGTTGTTGTTGGCCAGGCCGCGAATGACTGCAGCTTCGCCTTCTGCGAGATAGGGCGGACCGGCAACGCCGTAAAACGGGTTGCCGTGACTGACGATGACGAGATTTGAGCCGCGCGGATGTGCGGACGAGACCATCTCCTTGAGCATTGTGTAACGCGCAGGATCGGCGGGCGGTAACGGCGCGCCGCGAACGTCCGCCACCCCTTCCGCGCGCCCGAACGCGAGGCGTGCTGTCTCCATGGTCCGGCACAGGGGACTCGCGATCACCTTGTCAATCGGGATCTGCAAGGTGCGTATTGCCGCGCCGATGGTGCGCGCCTCGTCGCGTCCGCGATCGATCAGGTTGCGCTGATTGCCGCAGTCTTCGTAGTTGCGCGACCGGGTGTCGTTTTGCGACATATCCGTCGACGCGTGTCGAAAGTAGAGTACATAGCCGCCGCGCTTGAGCTCGCTCAATACTTGCGCCGGCGTGAGTTTGCGCACCGGCTCAGACGTGCGCGATGGAGCCGGCGGCATCTGCGCCGCCTCCGGATCCGGCACAGTCTGCGCATGGATTGCAGACAGCGTCAGCATTGCGTAGACGAGCGCTGCAGCGAAGATTGCAAGCAGATTGCGGATCTGAGTCATTGCCTGTCGTGAATTATTCGGACACCATAGCGCCCGTGATCGATGTACAACGATTATACGCAGGACTTTTCAGGTCATGAATTCCCGCACCATCAAGAACTGGGCGCTGCTGTTTGCGCTCGCGGCGATGTGGGGTTCGTCATTCATGTTCATCAAGATCGGCGTTGCGACTGTCGCTCCCGCGACGTTGGTTGCAGGCCGCTTGGTGCTCGGTGCCGCAATTCTATATGCCGTCATGCGCGCGCGCCGGTTGGCTCTTCCGCCGTGGGGCGCCCGCTGGCTGCCCATCAGCGCGCTCGCCATAATCGGTAACGCGCTGCCGTTTTATCTCATCTCGTGGGGACAGCAACGAATCGACAGCGCGCTGGCGGGCATTCTTATTTCCATCATGCCGCTTGCAACGATGGTGCTCGCGCATTTCTTTGTTGCGGACGAGCGTCTGTCGCCGTTTCGTGCACTGGCCTTCAGCGTTGGATTCGCGGGCGTCGCAGTGTTGATGGGGCCGGCGGCGTTGTCCGGTCTGGGCGGTTCAGTGGCGAAGGCGCTTGCCCAGGCAGCGGTGCTCGCAGGAGCGCTCTGTTACGCCGCGAACAGTGTTATTGCGCGACGCGTTGTTTCAGCAGATTTCCTCGTCGCTTCAACTGCGGTGCTGATCATCGCGAGCGTTGTTATGGTCCCGCTTGCGTTTGCGCTCGATCATTCGGTAAATCGAGCACCAAGCGTCGCTTCGATCGCTGCAATTGTGTGGCTTGGTGTAGGCCCGACTGCACTTGCAACCATCCTGTACTTCCAATTGATAGCTGCAGCCGGTCCTACATTCATGGCCATGGTTAACTATTTGTCACCGGTTGTCGCACTTTTGGCCGGTGTGTTGCTGCTCGGAGAGCAGCCGGGTCCTTCGGCTGTCGGCGGGTTATCGCTGATTCTGCTCGGTATTATGCTCAGCAGACGCAGAGCGCCTCGCTTGGCTTGAAAATTGCTGCATTGGGCCGCATTAAGGTGTTACCGGTTACCGCAGAAGGACGAGTGATTTCAGTCACGCGAAGCGGATCAACCAAAACCCACTTGGGCCGTTAAGCACTTATGAATATCGTCTACAACAGCGACAACTATTACGTGGTCGAGTATCCGTTGCAGCATGGCTACGAGGTGGTTGACAAGCAGTCGAGCCGCGGCACCTACTTTCAAGGTGACGTTGCAGAGAAGTTTCGCGAGTCGATGATAGGCGCGCTCGGTGAAGATTCATCGCCTGAGCACGTCGACGAGTTCCTTTCCGAGTTCGGTGCGCTGATCAACTTCCCGATGACGGTGCATTAACGCCGTTGTTGTTGCTGCCGCGTTCGAGCGGCTTTCACTTCTCCGCAGACCATCCCGGCGCGTCCCGATCGAGGATTCTTTTAAGCGCCGCCAGATGTAGCTCCGACTGCTGGCGCTCGAGGTCCATTTGCGCGCGGGTATGAGCGGCGATTTTTTCGGGCACGATCTTGAGCGGTTTTCCAGTGCCATGCGCGATGACCTGTAGCATACAAGCGCGTTCAAGGTAATACAGATCGTCCAACGTGTACGCCACGCTCGGCCCGCAGACCAGGACGCCATGGTTGGCGAGGAACAGCACATCGGCATTACGGAGTTTTGATGCTATACGTTCGCCTTCGTCTTCATTGAGGGCGAGGCCCGTGTAGTCGTCGTCGTAAGCGACCCGGCCGTGAAAACGCAGCGCATTCTGGCTTATCCACGCCAGTTCGCCGCCATGAATGACCGTGAGCGTCGTCGCGTACGGCATGTGGGTGTGCAGAATGCAGCGTGCTCGCGGGCTGCCGCGATGAATGCGACCGTGAATAAAGAAAGCGGTCGGCTCGACGGTATGCCTGCCCGACACGTGGTGACCTTCCGCATCGACGACGACCAAATCTCCAGGCGTAACCTCCGACCAGTGCATGCCCTGCGGATTGATCAGGAAGTGACCGGGCGCGCCTGGTAGTGCCAGGCTGAAATGATTGCACACGCCCTCTGACAATCCCATGCGCTCGGCGGTCCGCAACGCTGCGACGAGATCGATGCGCGCTTCCTCAGCGCTATATACGTGCACATTGTCATTCATCCGGATTCTCTTTTAACAGATGGTCCTGACGGCCGGCAGCATCAAGTCCCGTAATAGCGAGGCGGTCGACGATGATGCGCCTTACTTCGCTGGTCATCTCAATGCCTTTAAGAGTGTCGGCGATGAGCATCGATCGATGCGTGGGGTCACGCCCACTAGCGATCAGGCGATAGTAGCGTGAACGGCCGAAAGCTCCGATGTACCTGGCAGCCATGCGGCTTTCGATCGCTGCAATGTCCGTGTGCGCCATACTGCGTCGGGCGACGGCAATGCCAAAACACCGGCGTGTGCTGCGCAACCCGGCCGCGCTTGCTTCGACCGCGAGAGAGTTAACCGCCGTCCAAAATCCAATGACGATGAATAACTGACCTATGGCGAAGAGCGGCAGCGAAAAGACACCGGCGAATGCGAGCGCAACGTTGCTCGACGCCGGACTGTCTCCGGATCGCTCAAGACCCGCGACGGACATCACGCCGATGATGCTGCAGGCCGCACCAAAGATCGTCAGCATCAATGCGGAGCCGGCAGCCCGCCGCGGCGGAAAGCAGAGCTGTGTAGTGCCGCCGCTCTCGGTGATCTGCACCCCGCCGATAGATCTCGATGCGTTCACTCGACCTGAATTTTCGCTGCCTTCGCCACGCGCGCCCATTTATCCGTTTCGCTGCGAATGAAGGCCGCGAATTCCTCCGGCGTATTGCCGACGGCGAATCCACCCTGCTGCATGATTTTTTGTTTCATGTCCGCCGACTTGAGCATCGTCGCGAGTTCCGCATGCGCCTTGGCGATATATTCGCGCGCTGTGCCAGCGGGCATGACGACACCCTGCCATGAGCTGCCGTCGAACTCTTTGATGCCGCTCTCAGCTACGCTGGGCAAATTGGGCAGGGGCGGGAAGCGCTCGCGCGTCGATACTGCGATAGCCCGCACTTTGCCCTGCTGCACAAACGGCAGCGCCGCGATCGCTGTGCTGAACGCGACGTCGATCTGACCGGAGATCTGGTCGATCATGGCAGGCGAAGCGCCTTTATAAGGCACATGCACAAGATCAACGCCCGCGAGCCACTTGAACATCTCCATGAGCATGTGAGGGCTCGATCCGTTACCAGTCGACGCGTACGTCAGTGTGCCGGGTTTCGACTTGGCCAACGCGACAAGCTCACGTACGTTCTTTGCGGGCAGGGAGGGGTGAACCATCAGGAGACTTGGCAAAGTTGCCATGAGGGTCACCGGCGCGAGATCCTTGATCGGGTCGAATCCAAGCTTCTTGTAAATCGACGGAGAGATGCTTTGCGCAATAGTCATCATGCAAATGGTATAGCCATCCGGTGGCGACTTCGCGCAGAGCTCGGAGCCGATATTGCCGCCGGCGCCTGCGCGGTTGTCGGCAACGACTTGCACGCCCCACGCTTCGGTCAGGCGCTGCGCCGCAAGGCGTCCCAATATATCGGTCGGGCCACCGGGCGGAAATGGAATGATGAAGCGCACGGGCTTCGCCGGATAATTTTGTGACCATGCAGCGCACGGCATGCAGCCGCAAAGTGTAAGTACGGCGATTCTGTGTAAATTTTTCATATGGTTCCTCGAGCAGCGGCGACTGACGCAATCGCTTTGCGAGAATTATGCGCCAGGCGCGGCATTCCTTTATATCGGTGCTTGTGACCGTCGTTACGCCGTTTACACTTACGCTCGTATTGCGCGAATCACTACAGTCGTACTACAGTGGATGGCTTGTCCTCACGCGGTATGCAAAGCGCATGGCGCTGGTATCAGCAGTCGGTCGGTATGCGACCGGTTACGTAGTCAGCTAAATGCGGGCGGATGAAGGTGCGACCAGCCGCTCGCGTCTTCATAGGCGGCAGCGACCTGATAAACCCGGTCCTCACACCACCAGTTGCCCGCGATCTGCAAACCCAGCGGCAGCCCATCGCGGTCGAAACCCATCGGTAGCACCATCGCCGGCATACGCGTGATGTTGTACATGCGTCGTATGCCGCCCGCAGTATCCAGCGGATTCGCGATCAGCGCTTCCAAAGTCACGGCCGGTGTGTTGCGTCCCGGCTGCACAATGACGTCGATGCCATCGGCAAGCACGGACTTGAAACCTGCACGCAGCCGTTCGCGCTGTTCGTTTGCGCGCTTGTAGCGTGCCTCGTCCCATTCGCCGGCGAGCAGCAGTCTTTCGCGCAACGGCGCTCCGTATTTCTCAGGATGGTCGACGAGGTTCCGCTTGTGAAACTGGTAAGCCTCCCACATGAGTATCGTCGAGCCCGCTTGATCGGCATCATCGATTCCGTCGACTTCAATCGCGCGCAGATCCGCGCCCGCGTCGCGCAGCGCGCGCTTCGCCTGCTCAAAAGCGCCGAGCACCTGCGGATCATTCGGATTCTGAGCGATATAGCGCTCGGGGATTCCGATGTGGACGCCTTTGATCGCGTTGCCGATAAAGCGGGAAAGGTCGGGTACGGGTTGATCAACGGAGCCGGCATCGCGCGGATCGTAGCCCGCCATGACCTGCAGCATCGCCGCGTTATCGCGCACAGTGCGCGTCATGGGTCCGACGTGATCGAGGCTCGCGGCAAGTTGAATCACGCCATAATTGCTGACGCGTCCATACGTCGGCTTCATGCCGGCGATTGCGCAGACGGCAGCCGGATGGCGTATCGAGCCTCCAGTATCTGTCCCGGTCGCGCCCATCGCCAGCCCGGCCGCAACGGCGGCTCCCGAGCCGCTGCTCGACGAGCCGGGGCTGTAGTCGGTATGCCACGGGTTCAGCGCGGGGGGAAATGGCGCGGTCGGCGCGGGAGCACCGTATGCGAATTCATGCAGTGCTGTCTTGCCGAGACATACGCTTCCTGCGGCTTCCAGCTTATCGTAAACCGTCGCATTGTTCGCCGGTACCCAATCGGCCAGCAGATTCGAGTGAGCGGTTGTGCGTATGCCTTTCGTCCACACAATGTCTTTATGCGCGATGGGAACGCCATGAAGCGGTCCGCGATAATTGCCGGCCGCGATTTCACGCTCGGCGCGTTTTGCCTGCTCGAGCGCGAGGTCACCGGTGACGGTGATATAGCTATGTAATCGGCCATCGAGGCGGCTAATGCGATCGAGGAGCGTGCGCGTAAGCTCGACCGGCGAAAGCTTTTTCGCGCGCAGCAGCGCCGCCACTTCAGTAAGCGTCATATAGTGCATAGCTGAGGTCGTCATCAAAGGCCGATCGGGAGTGGTCGCGGATGTCATGATTGCCATGCTAGCATCTTCGCTAAGTTCGGCCCAACAAAGTCCCGTTCAAAACGTTAGCCGGCGCTGAAAGCACTGCCGATGAATTCAACTAAAGGCACCCGAGCGCTGAGAAACGATTGCTCGGCGATGGTCTCGTTTGCCAAGCGCTGCGTAGTTGCCCTTGCATGCTGTGCGGCGGTCACCGCGTTCGCGCAAGCGTGGAAACCCGTACGTAGCGTCGAATTCATCGTCGGCGCGGCGCCCGGCGGCAGCATCGATCTCACCGCGCGCCTTATTCAGCGCGCGTGGGAGCAGCAGAAGGTCACGGCAACTCCGGTTGTCGTCGTCAATAAACCGGGCGCGGGACAAGGCATCGCCTGGGCATACATGAATGATAAAGGCGCTAGAGATGGACACGCGATTGCGATCGGCGGACCGGGTCTGATCGCGAATTCACTGATAGGTGCGCATCCGCTCGGGGCCGCCGATATCACGACCATCGCAATATTGTTCGACGATTACATGGCATTCGTCGTGAGGGCCGATTCACCCTTGAAATCGATGCGCGACGTGGTTGAGCGTTTGCGCAAGGATGCGGGCGCGCTGTCGATCGGTTGTGCACCGGGGCTCGGCAGTGGAGCCCATACCGGCGCCGTCGTCGCGGTTAAAGCGGCGGGCGCGAGCGTAAAAGATGTGCGGTTCGTCGCGTATAAATCGGCGGGCGAAGCGATTACCGCGGCAATTGCAGGCGAGGTCGATGTCGTTTCCGGCAGCGTTGTGAATTTTCCACCGCATCTGCAAAGCGGTCGTATACGCGCAGTTGGTGTCACGTCCCCGCGCCGTCTTGCGGGAACAATGGGCAATGTGCCCACGCTCAAAGACAGCGGAATAGACGCCGTATATACGAACTGGCGCAGCGTTGTCGGACCTAAGAATATGCCGCGGGAGCAGGTGGCATACTGGGCAGCCGCGGTGGAACAAGCTGTGAAGGGCGAAGATTGGCAAAAAGACCTCGAGCGTAATTTGTGGACCGCTAACTTCCTCACTGGCGATGCGGCAAAACGCTACATGGAACAGCAGGCAGAACAGTTCAGCGCGATCTACAGCGATCTCGGCCTTGGCAAAAACTAGAAAGGTAATGCCTGTCCATGAAACGACCAAATATTCTGCTCATTACTTCGGACCAACAGCGCGCCGACTGCAACGGTTTCGAAAATCCGGATATCAAGACACCGCATATTGATCGCCTTGCTCGCGAAGGGACGCGGTTCAACGCATGCATGACGCCGAACCTCGTGTGCCAGCCCTCGCGCGCGTCGATACTCACCGGCCTGTTGCCGCTCACGCATGGCGTATGGGACAACGGAGTCGATCTGGACCCGGCAGTCGGCACTCAGGGCTTTGCAGGGACGCTTGGACGTAGCGGCTATCAAACCGCTTTTATCGGCAAGGCGCATTTCGCGACCAAGTCGACATTCAAACCCACGGGCACGCCCGAATGCAAACAGAGCCAGGCTGCTTACGGTCCAAGCTGGTTTGGGCCGTACATGGGTTTCGAGCATGTCGAGCTTTGCGTGCTGGGACATCTGCATCGCACGCGGGCGATAGATCGTCCGCCGGCGGGACATTACGAGCGCTGGTTGATTTCGCGCGGACGCAACGAGGAAGCGCTCAAGCTGTGGGCGACGGGACTGCCGCCCGATGTCGGCGCTGCACAGACATGGAATTCCGCGCTGCCGGCTGCGTGGCATAACAGTACCTGGATTGCCGATCGGGCGATCCACTATCTCGAGCAGCGGGACACGATGAAGCCATTTTGCGCCTGGGTATCATTTCCCGATCCGCATCATGCATTCGATTGCCCCGAGCCGTGGTCGCGGCTATACGATCCGGGCAGTATGAAGTTACCTCAACATCGCAAAAAAGATCTTGAGCGGCGGCCGTGGTGGCACAAGGCGTCACTCGAGGGTGTACCGCAATTGGCGGACGCCGAAATGTTGAAGTTCCGGGCGGAAGGTTCGCGCGTTCCCGATCAGACCGATCAGCAGCTCGCACATATGACCGCGAACTACTATGGCATGATTTCTTTGATCGATCACAACGTGGGCCGCCTGCTTGAAGCGCTGCAAGCGCAGCAGCTAGCGGATGACACACTTATCGTCTACACGACGGACCACGGCGAGCTGCTTGGTAACCACGGGTTGTACCTGAAAGGCCCGACACCGTACGAAGATCTCATGCGTGTGACGCTGGTTGCGTCCGGCCCGGGCGTCGCGCGTGACCGAGTTGTCGCACAACCCGTATCAACGCTCGATCTTGCCGCGACCTTTTACGACGCAGCAAACGTAAGCGCACCTATCAAGCTCCAGAGCCGGAGTCTGCGGCGGCTGCTCGCCGGCGAAAATGAAACGCGTGATGTCGCGTACAGCGAATGGCATGTCCATCCTTCGCGCTGCGGCGTCGGTCTTCAGTTGCGTACCGTTCGAACCCAGCGCTGGAAGTGCACCTTCGAACTCGCATCGGGCGCCGGCGAGATGTACGATCTCGTCAATGACGCCGGCGAAATGAACAATCTGTTCGATGACGCCGGTTATCGCAAAGTGCGTGATGAGATGGAAGGCCTGATGCGCGCGCGCCCCGGTGCAGTCGTGCATCCGCTCGCTGAGCCCATAGGCATGGCGTAAAGACGCGCGTATCGAGTTAAGCGGAGCGCTCATACGCTACTGTGCAGACCACGGTTTATACTGCGCATCCGCCGTCGTCATACAGTGGGGAGCAAGCGAATGACAATCATACGAACATCAGTGAGCGTGCTGGCGTTGCTCGTGACGTCCTCTGCTTACGCGCAGAATTATCCGGCCAAGACAATCCGCTTTCTCGTTGGCTTTGCCCCGGGCGGCTCGACCGATATCCTCGCACGTCTGATTGCGCAAAAAATGTCCGAGAACATCGGCCAGCAGGTAGTCGTCGACAACCGGACCGGCGCCGGCGGCATCATCGCCGCGGAGGCGTTGTCGAAATCTCCGCCGGATGGCTACACGATGTTGGCATGCACGACGGGCAATTTCGCCATTATTCCTTACCTGTACAAAACAGTGCCCTATAACGCGGACAAAGATTTAGTACCGGTGACGCAGACCGGTTCGCTGCCGTACATAATCGTCATACATCCGTCGTTGCCGGTCAAAAATGTCAGAGAGCTGATCGCGTTCGCCAAAGCGCACCCGGGGCAAATCAATTACGCATCATCCGGCGTCGGTTCCGCGTCACATTTGTCGCCTGAAATGTTCAAGTCGCTCGCCGGCATCAACATCGTGCATGTGCCGTACAAAGGAACGGGGCAGGCAATCGGCGATCTGCTCGCGGGACAGGTTGTCATGATGTTTGATCAGCCCGTCAGCACGATGCCGCATGTCAAGGCAGGCAAACTGCGCGTGCTCGCGATCACCAGCGGTAAACGCTTTCCAACGATGCAGGACATTCCAACGGTGGCAGAGTCCGGATTGCCGGGCTTCGAAGCGATATCGTGGGCGGGCGCGTGCGTTCCGGGAGGCACGCCGAAAGATGTCATTAATCGGCTGCAGAGCGAGATTGCCAAAGTGCTCAAGCTGCCTGACGTCACCGAGCGGCTTATGCGCGACGGCATCGAGCCCATCGGCAGCACACCCGAGCAATTTCAAGCGTTCATCGAGCGCGAAAAGTTGAAGTGGAGCAAGGTCGTCAAGGAATCCGGCGCGCGCGCGGATTAGTCGGGAACAAGGCGCTGTCTGCGCATCTGCGGGCAGTCGCTTTAGGCATGAGAGGAGGAGACAAATGAAAATCTCGTTTGCGCTTGCAGCTATAGCGCTGTTCGCGGGTTGCGTCCAAGCACCGATCGCCCTCAAGGATATGGGATCGTTTCACGTGGGCGGACGCGAAGTGACCATTTCCGGCAAGCCGGTGAAGGAAGTTACTTTTACGCCCGGCGGCGTGCCGGCAAAGGTGGATCCCAATGGTGTATATGCAGTCGAGAGCATGTACGTTCAGTACTTCATTCCGCAGAACCCACGTGGAGCGCTTCCGCTGCTGATGTGGCATGGCGGCGGATTGACGGGCGTGACATACGAAACCACGCCCGACGGGCGCGAGGGCTGGCTCAATTACTTCATCAAGAAGGGTTGGGCGGTTTACAACTCAGACGCCGTCGAGCGCGGGCGCGCCGGCTGGGCAATGTATCCGGATGTGTTCAAGGGCGAACCGGTATTTCTTACCAAGGAAAATCCGTTCGATCGGTTCCGTATCGGTGCAGGTCCCGGCGCGTACAACAAAGACCCGGCGAAAATGAAAGTACTGCCCGGCAGCCAGTTTCCGCTCGAGGGCTACGATAACTTCACGAAGCAGAATGTGCCACGCTGGACGACTACCGATGATGCGATCATCGCGGCGTATACGGCGCTCGTGGATAAAGTCTGTCCCTGCGTCGTGCTCGTTCATTCGCAGGCCGGCCAGTTCGGACAGAAAGTGGCGCAGGCGCGTCCGGACAAAGTCAGAGCACTCATCCTGGTCGAGCCGGCCGGGTTGGGCGATCCCAATAAGATCGCGCAACTCGCAAGCACGCCGATCCTCACGCTGTATGGCGATTTCATCGAGCAGGACTCGCGCTGGCCCGCCATACGAGCAAACCAAATCAAGATGCTGGAACAGGTTCGCGCTGCGGGCGGCAGGTACGAAGTCGTGAACCTGCCGCAAATCGGCATTAAAGGCAACTCGCATATGATGATGATGGACAGGAACAATCAGCAGGTGGCCGACGTGATCCAGGGGTGGCTCGAGAAACAGGGGCTGTATCGGTGAGCATGCGGGTCGGGCTGTTCGTCACGTGTCTGGTCGATCTCATGCGCCCCAGCATCGGTTTCGCAGCCTTGAAACTGCTCGAAGATGCCGGGTGCGAGGTCACCGTGCCGGCAACGCAAACATGCTGTGGCCAGCCCGGCTATAACTCCGGCGACCGCAGATCGGCGCTCGCGCTCGCGCGCAAAGTGCTCAGCGAATTCGAAACGTGTGAGTACGTGGTGGCGCCCTCAGGCTCGTGTGCAGGGATGATACGCACGCACTATCCTGACTTGTTTGCTGATGACCCGCCGCAGCTCGCACGCGCCACAGAGCTGTGCGCGAAGACGTATGAATTGACCGACTTTCTCGTGAACGTGGCCAAAGTGGAACGCATCGATGCGCGCTTTGATCGCGTCATCACTTACCACGACTCCTGTTCCGGCTTGCGCGAGATGAACGTCAAGAGTCAGCCGCGCGCGCTGCTGGCAAAAGCCGGCATCAAGATCACCGAGATGAGTGGCGCCGAAACGTGCTGTGGTTTCGGCGGCGCATTTGCTGTCAAGTTCGGCGACATATCGACTCGCATCGCCGACAACAAATGCGAACAAGTGATAGCAACCGGCGCTGACGCGTTGGTGCTCGGCGATCTGGGATGCATGCTGAACATCGAAGGACGTTTGCGTCGCCGCGGCGACGTGAAAACGAAGGTACTCCACGTGGCTGAAGTTCTGGCGGGGAAAGACGCGCAATGAAGATAGCGGTGATGGGTTCGGGTGGCGTCGGCGGCTTTTATGGCGGTCGGCTCGCGAGCGCAGGTTACGACGTGCATTTCGTGGCCCGCGGCGCGCATGGCGACGCGATGCGCGAGCATGGGCTGCTGATCGAAAACGAAGCGCAGGGCAACATCCACATACCGCGCGTCAATGTGAGCGCCAATCCGGCGACCATCGGTGCGGCAGATGTCGTCATTATCGCCGTCAAGCTCAAAGACACCGAGGCGGCTGCACTCGCGGTCAAGCCTATCGTTGGACCGCACACCACGGTGATGTCACTGCAAAACGGCGTAATCAAGGACGATATTCTGCGCGATCACTATGCGCAAAACCAGATATTGGGCGGCGTCGCGTATGTTGCAACGCACGTCGCGAGGCCCGGCGTCATACAGCAGGTCGGAGCGATGCAGCGGGTGGTGTTCGGTGAGTACGATGGCAAGCGTTCCGCGCGCACAGAAGCATTGCTTGAAGCGCTGCTGCGCGCGGGCATCAACGCGGAGATTTCTTCAGATATCCGGCGTACGTTATGGGAGAAGTATTCGTTTCTCGTCGGCTTGTCCGGCACAACAGCGGCCATGCGTACGAGTATTGGACCGATTCGCAGTCATCCGCGCACGCGCGCATTTTTGCACGACTTGTTCCGTGAGGTTGTCGCCGTCGCGCGAGCACATGGTGTTGCGCTGCCGCCCGATTATGCAGACGATCGACTGCGGTTCGCGGACTCGGTGCCGGCTGCAATGACGTCGTCGATGCATCATGATCTCGAACGCGGCAACCCGCTCGAGGTTGAATGGCTTTCGGGCGGCGTTGTCACATTGGGTGCAGCAGTTGGTGTGGCGACACCTGCGAATCGCGCCATTTGGGATGTTCTTGCGCTCTACGCTGACGGGCGCCCGCAGCCGGCATGACGGAGTTGCGGCTCACTGTGCGCGCGATACGCGCCCGCGGTGTCGACGTTCCGATGCGCTTCGTGCTTGGTACGAGCGCGACTGCGGTTCGTTCGGCGCCGTTGTTGTTGGTCGACCTGGATACTGAAGAAGGCATTACCGGCCGCACCTACTTATTCTGTTATTTAACCGCGGCAGCTCCGGCCATCGTTAGCTTGCTCGCCGAGGTCGAACGCGTCGTCAAAGGACAGCGAATCGAGCCGGCGGAGCTATGGGCAACATTGTCACTGCGATTTCGCTTGATCGGTGTGCAAGGCATCGTGCGCATGGCGATGTCGGCCTTCGACACCGCCTCATGGGATGCGCTGGCGATTGCCGCGGGTATGCCGCTCGTGCGTTATCTGGGCGGAGAATTGCAGCGCATTCCTGCGTACAACAGTTGCGGTCTCGGATTGATGGCGCCAAGTGCGCTTGCCGACGAGGCGGAAAAATTGCTGGCGAACGGCTTTCGTGCGATCAAGCTGCGCCTCGGTTATTCGACGCTCGTCCAGGATATGTCAGCGGTCCGCGCCGTGAGAACGCGCGTTGGCGATGCAGTCGATATCATGGTCGACTTTAATCAGGCGCTGACCGTGGAGGAGGCGCTCGTGCGCGGACGCGCCCTCGAGAGCGAAGGCATCTACTGGATCGAGGAACCTATCCGGCACGACGATTATCGCGGGTGCGCGACGCTCGCGAGCGAGCTCAAAACGCCGATTCAGATCGGCGAGAATTTTTCGGAGCCGCGTGCCATGACCGAAGCGCTGGACGCCGGCGCCTGCGATTATGTTATGCCGGATCTCGAGCGCATCGGCGGCGTCACCGGCTGGCAGGCGGCCGCGTCGATCGCGTCGCAGCGCGGCATCAGAATGTCATCACATCTTTTCCCTGAAGTCAGCTCTCATTTACTCGCGGTAACGCCGACCGCGCATTGGCTCGAATACGTCGATTGGGCGGATGCGATCGTCCAAGAGCCGTTGGCGATCATCGATGGTCATGCGGTCATACCGGACCGCGCCGGCAATGGGCTCGTCTGGAACGAAGACAAGGTCGCCCGCTACCGCATCCCCTAGATGGTCTGGAACTCATGCGGTGCGCGCTTGCCAAACGCGCATGGCAATAGCGGCTAGGCAGGCCGATCTTTTCGGATTCGAACAACAGCTACCGGACGGTCTCATGTACCGGCCGGACTTTATTTCGGTAGACGAAGAAACTGCGCTGCTTGCAACAATTGCATCGTTGCCGTTGAAGGAAGCGCAATACCGGCAGTACACCGCCCGCCGCCGCGTCACAGGGTTCGGTTCACGCTACGATTACATCAGCAACGAACTCGTAGCAGCGCCGCCGATGCCTGCCTTTCTCGCCCCGCTGACCGGGAGAGTTGCGGAGTGGCTCGATATTCCGCAATCAAGGTTTGTGCATGCGCTCGTGACGGAATATCAGAAAGGCACGCCGATTGGCTGGCATCGCGACGCGCCGCACTTCGAAACGGTCGTCGGCATTTCATTGGCCGGCTCGTGCCCGATGCGTTTTCGCCCGCGTAGCGCGAAGAGCAGCAAGGACATGATCGTGCTGGACCTCGAGCCGCGGTCCGCATATGTTATGAGAGGCCCGGTGCGATGGGAATGGCACCATAGCATTCCACCCGCGAGAGAATTGCGCTACTCGATCACGTTCCGCACCTTGTGCGAAAACGCTTAGCGTCGAGCGTCCTCTGTACGCAGCTGCGGCTACTGCTTCTCGTCTTCTTTCTTCTGCTTCCACCACATGTAAGCAAAGAAGCCCACGCATAAGCCGACAAAGACGATCACAAAGAGCGCGATGCCGATGACATTGGCAGTTTCCGGCGGTGGCGCATCCTTGACGTCGACTGCAAATGCCGAGGCGGTAACGATCAACGCGCAGATTGCTGATAAAAGCTGGTTCATAATTGGTCTCCTGGTTGTCCTCGCGCGTGAATGATCGCGCTCGAGGTCGAGCGGTTTTTATGTTGTTCGCCTCACCGCTGTATGGTGGCCCCGGCGCCTTACGGCACGCTTACAAGGACCCCATAGACCGGCCGAGCGCGGTACCACTGCAGGGGCGCCGATGCAGTGGCTAATCTGCTACGATGGTGCGCAGAAATGCATGAATCCCGCAACGCCAATGCGTTGCGCCAGCCAAGCTCCAAATACCGATTAAGTAGCGGAGAACGTATGCTCAGAAACTATGCGCCACTGCAATCATTCCGGCTTATGCCGAATACCGGCTTCGCTCAGCCCACGCAAGATTTGCCCGAGCGCGTAGCGCTCGATGATCCGGCTGTAAGCGTAATGACCGACCTCGAACTCACGAGCGCGGCGCTGATCCGGCCCGGTGACAGTATCGATGAAGCCAACCGGCGGATGATTCAAGCCGGCGTGCGCATGCTGCTGGTGGTCGACGAATATCGCAAAGTGGCCGGATTGATTACCGCCAATGATGTGCTCGGCGAAAAACCGATACAGGTCATCACCGAGCGCGGCGCGCGCCGCCAGGATATCGTTGTGCGCGACATCATGACGCCGCAGGACCGGTTCGAAGTGCTGCGCATGCAGGATGTGCGCAGGGCGCACGTTGGACACATCGTGGCGACGCTCAAAGACGCTACACGCCAGCACGCGATCGTGGTTGATACGGATAGCGCCGGTCAGCAACGGGTGCGCGGGGTCTTTTCGGTAACACAAATCGCGCGCCAGCTTGGCGTGTCACTGCAGACGAGCGAGATCGCGCGTACCTTCTCAGAAATAGAAGCGCACCTCGCAGGTTAATTCAGCGTTCAAATTCTGCGCGCAAAGGCGAATGCGTGTACTCCGGTAGCGTACTCACTTAGCCGGTCATAGCATATCCATGCAGCACGATACCAATCATCTTGGCCAGCCCATCGGCTTTCGCGTGGACGGTTGGATGCCGCCGCCGGCGCCTGACCGATCGCTGCTGCAGGGGCGTTTGTGCAGACTCGAACCGCTCGACGCCGCGCGTCATACTGAGGCGCTGTACGAGGCAAACAAGCTGAATCTAGACGGCAGTATGTGGACTTACATGGCATATGGTCCATTCGACGCCTTCCACACGTACCGCGAATGGGTCGACGGTGCGTGCAAAGGTGCGGACCCGCTGTTCTTTGCAATAGTCGACCTGAGGAATGATCAGGCAGTCGGTGTTGCAAGCTATCTGCGGATCGATCCCGGCAACGGCACAATTGAAGTCGGCCACCTTGCTTATTCGCCTCTTCTGCAGCGCAAGCCGGCGGCGACCGAGGCGATGTATCTAATGATGGCGCATGCCTTCGAGCTTGGATACCGGCGCTACGAATGGAAATGCAACGCGCTTAATCTACCTTCACGTGCCGCCGCTCAACGGCTCGGCTTGTCGTATGAAGGCGTATTTCGCCAGGCCACCGTCGTGAAAGGACGCAACCGCGATACAGCATGGTATGCCGCGACAGATCGCGACTGGCCATCACTCAAAATTGCGTTCCAGACATGGCTGGCACCGGCGAATTTCGATACACACGGCAAACAGCGCGTCGCGTTGTCCGCTTTGACCCACCCTTTGCTCATGCAACGCGGTTAGCTGCGGTCGAAGGCGGCGGAAGTCGCAGCGCTATAATAGCGGCTATCATGCAAGTCGCAGCCATGCATTTCAAAGCGCGCGCCGGCGAGAAGCTCGCCGACCGGAAACTGCAGACGGCGCTGAGTAAGCTCCACGGCAACTTCGTCAAAGGCCGTGCGGACCGTGTCGCGGAGCTCGACAATTTCGAAGCCCTGCGCGAGGCGGCGGCCACGATACGCGATCGCGCGCTCAACAACCTGGACCTGTATCTCGAGGAATTCGAGCGCAATGCGCAGGCGCGCGGAGCGGTCGTGCACTGGGCTGAAACTACCGCGGACGTGAACCGCATCGTGTGCGCGCTTGCCGCTGAGTATGGCGTGAAGAAAGCGGTGAAATCGAAGTCGATGGTGAGCGAAGAATGCGCACTCAATGACGCGCTCGAAGCTGCGGGTGTTCAAGTCGTCGAGACGGATCTCGGCGAATATATATTGCAGCTCGCCAAAGAGCCGCCATCGCACATCATCGCGCCGGTCATCCACAAAACCCGCGATGAAATCTCGGACCTGTTTGCCGAGAAGCATGGGCGCCCGCGCAAAACTGATATCGACGAGTTAACGCACGAAGCGCGCGAGATGCTGCGCTCGCATTTTCTGACCGCGGACATGGGTATTTCCGGCGCTAACTTCATTGTCGCGGAAACCGGCACGACGCTCATCGTCACGAATGAAGGCAACGGCCGCATGACGACCACGCTGCCGCGAGTGCACGTAGCGATCACCGGCATTGAGAAAGTGGTGCCAACGCTCGAGGACGTGACGACGCTGCTGCGCCTGTTGCCACGTTCGGCAACCGGCCAGACGATCTCGAATTACATTTCGTTCACGACCGGCGTAAAGGATGCACAGACAGCATACGGCGCCGAACATTTTCATGTCATTCTGCTCGATGCCGGGCGCACCAAGCTGATCGGCAGCGATATGCAAGAGATGTTGCGTTGCATACGCTGCGGCGCTTGCATGAACCACTGTCCGGTGTACCAGAATGTCGGCGGCCATGCATACGGCTGGGTGTATCCAGGTCCCATGGGTTCCATCCTTACGCCGGTGTATGTGGGTATCGAAAACGCACTCGATCTACCGCAGGCATCGACGTTTTGTAACCAATGCGGCGTTGTGTGTCCGGTGAAAATTCCGCTGCCTGACCTGATGCGCAAATTGCGTGAGAAGCAATTCGAGCGCGACTTGCGGCCGTGGGCCGAGCGCATGAGTCTGCGCCTATGGAGCTGGGCAGCGCAGCGCCCGCGACTTTACGCGATGCTGACAGACATCGCGTCACGAGCTTTAAAAATAGCAGGTGGACGTGCGCGGCTGATCCATCACTTGCCGTTCGGCAGCGCATGGACTGCCGGCCGTGATATCGCTGCCCCTGGCGGGAAAACGTTTCGCCGGCTGTATCGAGAGCGCAATCATCATTAAGAGATTGAAGCAATGAACAGATCACAAGGAGATTCAAATGAATAAACCGGTTGATATCCAGACCGTGCCGTCAGTATCGATGTGGGTTGATGGCAGATCGAAACCAGCGTCAAGCGGACGCCTGGGTGACATTACCAACCCTGCGACCGGCCGCATCACAAAGCGCGTGCCGTTCTGCAATGCCGCAGATATCGATGCGGCAGTCCAATCGGCGCAGCGCGCTTTCCCGGCCTGGCGCGATACGCCGGCGTTGCGGCGCGCACGCATTCTCATGCGCTTTCGCGATCTGCTCGACAGCAATAAAGACGAGCTCGCGCGACTGATCACAGCAGAGCACGGCAAGACGCTGACCGATGCGGCCGGCTCAGTGCAGCGCGGAGTCGAGGTCGTCGAGTTTGCGATGGGCATCCCGCATCTCGTCAAAGGTGAGTACAGTGAAGAAGTAGGCACTGGCGTCGATTGCCATTCGCTGCGTCAACCAATTGGCGTCTGCGCAGGCATTACGCCATTTAATTTTCCGGTCATGGTGCCGCTGTGGATGTTTCCGGTCGCACTGGCATGCGGTAACACCTTCATACTCAAACCGTCTGAAAAAGTGCCTTCGGCATCGATGCTGATGGCTGAACTCCTCCAACAGGCGGGTTTGCCGGACGGCGTGTTCAATGTCGTGCACGGCGATAAGGAAGCGGTCGACGCGCTGCTCAACCATCCCGGGGTCAAGGCTATCTCGTTCGTCGGATCGACGCCGATCGCCAAGTACATCTACGAAACGGCCGCCAAAAACGGCAAACGCGTGCAGGCGCTCGGCGGCGCTAAAAACCACGCGGTCGTGCTGCCTGATGCGGATCTCGAGTTTGCTGCCGATGCGCTGATCGGCGCTGCGTATGGGTCAGCCGGCGAGCGCTGCATGGCGATTTCGGCAGTGGTCGCGGTCGGTGCATCAGCCGATCCGCTCGTCGCCAAGCTCAAAGACAAGGCATCGAAGTTGAGAATTGGCGCCGGCGACAGCAAGCTCGACGGCAAAGAAATGGATATGGGGCCGCTTGTAACTTGCGTGCATCGTGACAAGGTCGCCGGCTACGTCGACAAGGGCGTGCAGGAAGGGGCGACACTTATACTCGATGGGCGTTCACACAAAGACAAAGATAACGCTGACGGGTTTTTCCTGGGTGCGTCGCTCTTCGATAACGTCAAACCGCAGATGACGATCTACAAGGACGAAATCTTCGGGCCGGTTCTGATCGTGCTGCGTGTGAATACACTCGAGGAAGCGATACAACTCATTAACTCCAATCAGTATGCCAACGGCACGGCCGTGTTCACGCGTTCGGGGGGTGCCGCGCGCAAATTCGAGCGCGAAATCGAGGTCGGCATGGTCGGCGTCAACGTACCGATTCCCGTGCCCATCGCTTTTTATTCTTTCGGCGGCTGGCGTAATTCGCTATTTGGCGATCAGCACGTTCATGGCATGGAAGGGGTGCGCTTCTATACACGCAACAAAGTAGTGACTTCGCGCTGGCCGGATGCCAATGCGCTGCCGTCGGGCTTTAATATGCCGACGCTGGGATGACGAATCAGGATTCATGACTGCCCGCGATAACATCCTCGGCCGTATCCGGGTCGCGCAAGGACGCAGGGGAGCGCCGACAGCCGAGGAGCGCGCGACTGTGGCGTCGCACGTGCGTGCTCACCCGCCGGGTCCGCGGCCTCAATCCGGATGGGACCCTGTTGCGCGGTTTTCGGAGTGCGCGTTCCGGCTGTCAACGACAGTCGACCGGGTGGCGTCCCGGTCTGATGTGCCAGGCGCCGTCGCGCGTTATCTGGAACAGAACAAATTGCCGCGCGACGCTGTGTGCTGGCCCGAGTTGCTCGAACTCGAATGGGAAGCAGCCGGCATCAATGTCGAGGGGCGCGCCGCCGGAGGGTCGGACCTTGTCGGAATAACCAGCGCTTACTGCGCGATCGCCGAGACAGGAACGCTCATGACCTTATCCGGGCCGCGCACCCCGGCAACGACGAGTCTACTGCCTGAGACGCACATCGCAGTCGTACCGGCCGGGCGCATTGTTGAAGGGATGGAGGATGCGTGGAACCTCTTGCGTACGGAACATGCGGCAACGCATGCAGGCTCTACGGCATTCATGCCACGCGCCGTCAATTTCATCTCAGGCCCGTCGCGCACCGCCGACATCGAGCAGACAATAGTGCTGGGTGCGCACGGCCCATACCGCGTGCATATCGTGCTCGTCCGTGCGCCTGAATAGAACGAGCTTGTACACGTACAGCCGAATATCTTAAGGCTCGCTTAATGTAGCTTCGCCAAAATGCGTGGTTTTCAGCGCAGATATACCGGTGAAGCCAGCGTACAGCGAGACTGATTGCGAACCGACCATGCGTCTATTGCTCGTTGAGGATGATGCAATGATCGGCGACAGCGTGCGCGCCGGTTTGCGCCGCGACGGCTTCACCGTCGACTGGGTGCGTGATGGACGCGCAGCCGACCTTGCGCTTGCCAACGCCGTGTACGATCTGATGCTGCTCGATCTCGGTCTTCCCAAGAAAGACGGGTTGGACGTACTGAGGACGGCGCGCCGTGCGGCCAATCGAATTCCGGTCCTGATACTCACGGCTCGCGACTCCGTCGCTGACCGCGTCAAAGGTCTGGATGCGGGCGCCGATGACTATCTGGTCAAACCGTTCGATCTCGACGAATTGTCTGCCCGCATACGGGCGCTGCTGCGCCGGCAGGCCGGACGCGTTGAGGGCGTCATTGAGTTTGGCGATCTTAAACTCAATCCCGCTTCACACGAAGTCACGTTGAAGGGCAAGCCGCTCGCGCTGTCCGCGCGTGAATTTGCCTTACTCGAAGCGTTGCTGGACCGGCCCGGCGCCGTGTTATCGCGCGAAAAACTCGAGGAAAAACTGTACGGCTGGGGCGAAGAAATCGAAAGCAATACGGTCGAGGTTTACGTCCACTCGCTGCGCAAAAAGCTCGGGCAGGATTTCATCAAGAACATCCGCGGCGTGGGTTACATGGTTCCCGCAAAACCATGACATCGATCAGACGCCAGTTGCTCATCTGGTTGTTGCTAGGCTTGTCAGTGAGCACCCTCGCGGCTGCATTCGCGGTTTACCGGCAAACACGCATCGAGGCCGCGGAGCTGTTCGACTATCAGTTGCAGGTGATGGCGGCCGCATTCCCGAACGGCGGATTTGCACCGCCCAGCACGCCGCCGGATAGCGACGCAGGTTCCGGCGACGTCGTCGTAGTGCAGATATGGGATCAGAACGGTGCGCAGGTTTATCTATCACGTCCGGGCTCACCGGTGCTGAGACGGCTCCGTCTTGGATTTTCCACTGTCGCAACGCCGCGCGGCGACTGGCGTGTTTACAGCACGCTGATCGCCGGTAATGTGATCCAGGTGTCGCAACCGATGCGCGCCCGCGACGAACTTGCTGCAGGCCTGGCGCTGCGTGCGCTGCTGCCGTTTCTGATTCTGTTGCCTGCGCTGCTCATTTTCATCTGGATCACGGTCGGACGCGGACTTGCGCCGCTGGAAAATCTGGCGGGCGCGGTCAATCGCCGCTCGGAGGATGCGCTCGAGCCGCTGCCGGCCGAACCGCTGCCCGCGGAAGTGAAGCCGCTCGTTGCGGCGCTCAACGATTTGTTGCGCCGCCTCGGCGATGCACTGACCCTACAGCGGGCCTTTATCGCCGACGCAGCGCATGAGCTGCGCACACCCTTGACGGCCGTGAAGCTGCAGATACAGTTGGCCGAACGCGCGTCGTCGCCCGACGAGCGCAGCAAAGCTTTCAGCCGGCTGAAGGCCGGCGCTGACCGCGCGGCGCATCTCGTGCAGCAATTATTGACGCTTGCCCGCAATGAGGCGGGCGCAGGCGAGCGCACATTGGCTGCCGTTGATCTGACTCAAATCGCGCGCGACGCGGTGGCTGAAGAGGCGGCCATCGCCGAAGCGAAAGGCGTCGAACTGGGATTGACTGCGGACCGTCCGGTCAGCACAGCCGGCGACCCGGATGCGTTGCGCACGTTAATTGGCAATCTGATCGACAACGCCGTGCGTTATACGCAGGCCGGCGGTAGTGTCGACGTGGCCGCAAAAATGAGTGCGGGCAGGCCGACGTGGGTCGTTACAGATAGTGGTCCGGGCATCCCGGCGGCGGAGCGTCAACGGGTATTCGACCGCTTTTATCGCGCCGATACCGGCGGCGTCGAGGGCAGCGGCCTGGGGCTGTCGATCGTCCAGCGCATTGCACAGCGCCATCGCGCTGCGGTCGAATTGACTGGCGGGCCCGGCGGTCTGGGCTTGACAGTCACGGTGCGGTTCCCCGCGGGCTAATCGCATTCGTGCGGGCGTTGCTGATGCCAGGACGCATCAGTATTCGGCGCACGCGACTCCCTTAAGTTTGTCTTAAGTTTCGGCTTCTAAGATGCATGCCATGAGAAGTAGATTTCGTTGCTAATTTCAATCACGAGGATACATATGAAACACACTACATTGGTTCGCAGTTTGATTGTCGCGGGACTGATATCGGCAGCGACAGTGGGCGGCTACGTGGCCGAGAGCACGTCCGTGCATTCCGCGACTGCGGCAACAACGGGAACGGCGCAAGCCGCTGCGCCTGCGCAGACTGCGTCCGCGGTCGCGCGCCCTGACTTCACGGACATCGTCGCCCAAAATGGACAGGCGGTGGTGAACATCAGTGTCACCGGCAAGGCACAACAAGCTGTCTCGGATAGCCAGGGACTCGATCCGAGCGATCCGTTCTACGAGTTCTTCAAGCAGTTCAGAGGTCAGATTCCGCAACAGCAGACACCGATGCACGGTCTCGGCTCCGGTTTCATCGTGAGTCCTGACGGTACGATATTGACGAATGCGCACGTCGTCTCAGATGCGAGCGAGGTAATCGTCAAACTGACCGATAAGCGCGAGTTCAAAGCAAAAGTCATAGGCGTCGATAAAGCCAGCGATGTGGCAGTGATCAGAATCGATGCAAAAGATCTGCCGACGGTAAAAATCGCGAACGCCGATGACGTCAAAGTGGGCGAATGGGTGCTTGCGATCGGTTCTCCCTACGGATTTGAAAACACTGTGACCTCGGGCATCGTGAGCGCGAAAGCCCGCGCGCTTCCCGGCGACACTTACGTGCCGTTCATACAGACGGACGTCGCGGTGAATCCTGGAAATTCTGGCGGACCCCTTTTCAACATGAAGGGCGAAGTCATCGGCATCAATTCGCAGATCTACAGCCGTTCAGGCGGTTATCAGGGCTTGTCATTTGCCGTACCGATTGATGTTGCGCTGAAGGTCGAGGATCAACTCGTTAAGCACGGCAAGGTGACGCGCGGCCGCCTCGGTGTCGGCATACAGGACGTCAATCAGGCGCTCGCAGATTCATTCGGTCTGAAGAAGCCGGCAGGCGCACTGGTCGGTTCGGTTGAGAACGGGAGCCCGGCCGCGAAGGCAGGCCTGCAGCCCGGCGATGTGATCGTGCGCTATAACGGCAAAGAGATCACGAGTTCAAACGAGTTGCCAGTGCTGGTTTCCAATACAGCCCCCGGGTCAGTTGCAAAGCTCGACGTCGTGCGTAAGGGCGAAAGCAAGAACGTCGAGGTCACGGTCGGCGAAGTAAAGGACGCCAAAGTAGCCGCAGCAGACAATCCGGGTCAGGAGCAAGGCCGGCTTGGCGTCGCGGTGCGGTCGCTCAGCCGTGAAGAGCAGCAGCAAATCGGCGCAACGTCCGGAGTGGTGGTAGAAAATGCGACGGGCGCCGCCGCGAAGGCGGGAATACAGGCGGGCGACGTGATTCTGTCCATCAACAACACGCCCGTTAAAAATCCGGCGCAATTGAAGCAGCTCGTATCGGGCGCCGGCAAACATGTGGCGCTGCTTGTTCAGCGTGAAGATGCCAAGATGTATGTGCCGGTCGAGCTCGGCTAAACGAAAACCGTTTGCTAACAACTCAAAGGCCCGCGCGAGCGGGCCTTTTTTTGTCCGTCACCCGACATCGTTATTTGCAGGAGGATGAGCTTCCAGCGGAACGCGGAAGCGCCGATGCTAGAATCGGGCGCCACGTTGTAACCCGATGCCCATGCCGCTTACCCCTGGCGTGATTACGCGAAGCAAAAATAGACGTGCGATCCTCGCTGTGATCGCAGCGTTGATCGCCACCACGTCGTCGTTTGCAGCGGACGCTGGTGCGCAAACTGTCTCGTCAGTTTTCGGCGCACCGATTGAATTTATCCTGTTCGGCGCAACGCTTTTAGGTGTGGCTGTGTTTCATCATCACACGCTGCGCGTCGCGCTCAGCGGTCTCGCGGCCATACTCGCGTACAAGTTCATGACAGTCGGCTTCCGCTCGGGTCAGGGGCTCGCGGGATTCGCCGGGCACATGCACAACGAATGGGTATTGCTGACCAACCTGTTCATGCTGCTGATGGGCTTCGCTCTGCTTTCGAAGCACTTCGAAGAAAGTCGTGTTCCAGCCTGGCTGCCGAAGCTGCTGCCGGACGACTGGAAGGGCGGATTTGTTTTGCTCATCATGATATTCGTCTTATCGAGCTTTCTCGACAACATCGCCGCAGCTTTGATCGGCGGAACGATCGCCGCCACCGTGTTCCGTCACAAAGTTCACATCGGCTATCTCGCCGCAATCGTCGCGGCCTCGAACGCAGGTGGCTCCGGCAGCGTCGTTGGCGACACGACAACTACCATGATGTGGATCGACGGCGTCGATCCCGTCAGTGTGCTCCACGCATATGTCGGGGCGCTAGCCGCGCTCGTGATCTTCGGCATTCCGGCGGCGGTCCAGCAGCAGCGCTATTCGCCCATCGTTAAGGATCCGCCGCGCGGCATACACATCGATGCCATACGGGTCGGCATCGTTGGTTTCATCCTGGTGTCAGCAATCGCTGCGAATGTAGTGGTAAACGTCGAATATCCGCAGCTCTCGGATAGATTTCCGTTCATTGGCGCCGCAGTATGGGCTGCGATTCTGATCACATCAGGGCTGCGCAAACCGCAATGGAGCCTGCTGCCTGAGACGTTCAAAGGCAGCGTGTTCCTGATCTCGCTGGTCCTGTGCGCCTCATTGATGCCGGTGGAAAAACTTCCGCTTGCAGCGTGGCAAACCGCGCTGGGTCTTGGTTTCGTGTCCGCTGTGTTCGACAATATCCCGCTTACCGCTCTCGCACTGCAGCAGGGCGGATACGACTGGGGATTCCTTGCTTATGCTGTGGGATTCGGCGGCTCGATGATCTGGTTCGGCTCATCGGCAGGCGTAGCGCTGTCCAACATGTACCCGGAAGCAAAATCGGTCGGCTTGTGGTTAAGGCATGGCTGGCATGTGACTCTCGCTTACGTGATCGGGTTTGCTGCGCTGCTGCTCACCCTGGGATGGCAGCCGACTGAACCGCATAAGATCCGGCCTGCCGCGGCCGTTCAGCGCGCATCAGCCTCCAGTTGATCGCGATGCGTACCTGACCGCACGTCCCTCGATGAGCGCTGCTTCGTTAGTTTTTACGGTTGTCGCGCACTGTCGATCAAAGTATCAGTGCCCAGGGAATACAACGTTCGCGGACGCTGTTGACGCCTTGATTTAACAGTCTTGCCGGTATAGCATGGGCCGGCTACGTGGGGACGCGGTAACGCAATCAACAAATCAGAATTCGCCGCCTTTGATCAGTCTCTGTGTCGCGAATGTACTAAATCATAAAATCTGCAGGAGGCGGATATGAGCAAGAAGGAATCAACCACAAGAACGAAGTCGACTTCTGTCACATCGCGTCGCAAATTTTTAAGCGGCGCTGCCGCTGCGACCGGCACTGCGGCACTCGCGTTTCCGATGATCGCAAAGGGCCAGAGCACACCCATTACGATGCGCTGGCAGAGCACGTGGCCATCTAAAGATATCTTTCACGAGTTTGCTCTCGACTACGCCAAGAAAGTCAACGACATGACCGGCGGCGAGTTGAAAATCGATGTGCTTCCTGCCGGTGCTGTGGTCCCCGCGTTTGGGTTGCTCGATGCAGTGTCAAAAGGCACGCTCGACGGCGGCCATGGTGTGCTTGTTTACCATTACGGCAAGCAGAACGCTCTTGCGCTGTGGGGTTCGAGTCCTGCTTTTGGAATGGATGGAAACATGATGCTATCCTGGCATAAGTATGGCGGTGGCAAAGAACTGCTTGCGAAGATTTACAGTTCGATCGGCGCCAATGTCGTGTCCTTTCCGTACGGACCGCATCCTACGCAGCCGCTGGGCTGGTTCAAAAAACCGGTGACCAAACTCGAGGATTTGAAAGGTCTCAAATATCGCACTGTTGGTATTTCGATCGATATGTTCACTGCATTGGGCGCGGCGGTAAACGCATTGCCCGGCGGCGAGATCGTACCTGCCATGGACCGCGGGCTGCTCGACGCGGCGGAATTCAACAATGCAACGTCCGATCGCCTGCTCGGGTTTCCGGATGTGTCAAAGGTTTTCATGCTGCAGAGTTTCCACCAGAATGCTGAGCAATTCGAGATAACGTTCAACAAGACCAAGTACGAGGCGTTACCGGCCAAGATACAGGCAATCATTGCGTATGCAACCGAAGCTGCGTCTGCCGACATGTCGTGGAAGGCGATTCACCGCTATTCGCAGGACTATATCGAACTACAAAGCAAGCAGGGCGTTAAGGTGTACAAAACGCCTGACTCGATTTTGCAAAAGCAGATTGAGGTATTCGACCCGGTCATGGCCAAAAAGTCCGCAGAAAATCCCTTATTCAAGGAAGTGCTGGAATCTCAGCGCGTGTTTGCCGAGCGGGCGGTGCGTTGGGACCTCGATACTTATGTGAATCGGCGCATGGCGTATAACCATTATTTCGGCAAGCAACCCGCAGCGAAAAAGGCGTGACATACCCGATGCTTCACGACACCATCCGGTGATGCGGATGGTGTTTTTATACCAGGCGTAGTCCTAGCAAAACGAAGTCGGAAGTCGGATGCTGCCATCGTCGTTGAGCAAAGCGGCGTAATCCGCATCTCAGCGCCCCGTTGGTTTCGCTCACTTGGAATGCCACATGCAGAAACTGCTGCTGTTCGTAGACAAGGCAAGCACGTGGGTCGGGCAGACGTTCTCATGGCTCATCGTGGGCTTAACCTTGCTGATCTCCTGGGAAGTGTTTTCACGTTACGCCCTCGGTCGTCCGCATGCGTGGGTATTCGATGCCATGATCATGCTATACGGCACGCTTTTCATGATGGCGGGCGCGTATACGCTCGCTAAGAATGGGCACGTGCGAGGCGACGTGCTGTATGGATTTTTTCCGCCCCGCCTGCAGGCATCACTCGATCTAGCACTCTATCTCCTGTTCTTCATACCCGGCGTTGTTGCGTTTGTGTGGGCGGGTTACAACTACGCTGCGGAATCCTGGGTGATCAACGAGCATTCCAACATTACCGCCGATGGACCGCCGATTTATCCCTTCAAGACGATCATCCCCGTGGCCGGCGCCTTCATTCTCGTGCAGGGGATCGTTGAGATCATTCGATGCGTAATCTGTATCAAGCAGGGTTATTGGCCGTCGCGTGAACAAGATGTACAGGAAGTGGATGTGGACAAACTGAAGGACATGGTGCACGTCAAGGATGAGGACATCGCGAAGCTCGATACCGTCGTCGTCCATCAGGCGGAAGCCCGCAAATGAGAAAAGAAGTATGGTTCGGGCTTTCCATCATGGCGGCGGTAGTGATCATGGTATTTGTGCTCATGCCCGCGCCGTCTCAGATGACCAACGGTCACCTGGGATTGCTCATGCTGGCACTGATCGTCGTCGGAATCATGCTCGGTTTCCCGACAGCGTTTACGCTTATGGGCATGGGTGTGTTCTTCGGCTGGCTTGCCTACCGCAGCGCAAACCCGGCGCTCGCGGAGCGGCAAATCCTCGATCTCATGGTTCAGCGCGCTTACTCAGTAATGTCGAACGACGTGCTGATTGCCATCCCGCTTTTCGTATTCATGGGCTATCTCGTCGAACGCGCAGCCCTGATCGATCGCCTGTTCAAGAGCCTGCATTTGGCGACCGCTCGTGTTCCGGGGGCGCTTGCCGTCGCGACGATTGTCACTTGCGCCATCTTCGCCACTGCAACGGGTATCGTAGGGGCAGTTGTGACCTTAATGGGCCTGCTTGCATTTCCGGCGATGCTCAAGGCGGGATACAACACGAAAGTCGCCGCTGGCGCAGTCACCGCCGGTGGCTGTCTCGGCATTTTGATACCGCCATCTGTTCTCTTGATCGTTTATGGCGCGGTTGCTGGCGTCTCGGTAGTGCAGTTATATGCCGGCGCATTCGGTCCAGGTTTTATGCTCGCGGCACTTTATATCGGATATGTCATCGTCCTCGCTAAATTCCGGCCGGATTTGATGCCGCCGCTGCCGCAAGTCGACCGCGCGGTGTCACTGCCCTCTTTTGCGCAAAATCTTCGACGGCAGGGATCAAATGCGCTCAGTGGTTTGTGGCGTGCACTTATCGGCCCAGGCACCGTCGAAAAACGTACCGTGATTGCGCAGATGTTTGTGACGCTCGTCCCCGCCTTCTTCATCGCTGCTACGCTGGCTATCACTTATCAGATCGCGACATCACCGGAAGCAGTAGTTGACACGACCGGGCTGGTTCAGTCCGGCGGGCTGGTAGCGACCGACGTAAAAGAAGAGTCGACGGGACTCATAAGCCAGGCAGAAGAAGACAAGACCGACGTTGGCATCAAGGAAGCTCCCGTGGAACGGAGCAAGGAAGTATCGACGGTCGCCAGTTCCGAACCAGCGAAATCGACGACTGTTGAAAATCCCCCCGCGGCAGTGGAGCGCCTGCCAACGCCCACATGGTTCTGGATGTTTCTGGCTTTTTGCGTCGTCATGCTTGGGGTTCTTTACAGTCTGTGGAGCTGGGAGCGTCTGGAAGTATTCAAGATGCTGCTGACGTCGTTCTTTCCATTGGCGATTTTAATTCTCGCGGTGCTCGGTTCCATTGTTTTCGGTCTCGCAACACCAACGGAAGCAGCGGCGGTCGGCGCGCTCGGGGGCTGCGTTCTTGCGGCTGCCTATCGCTTTGCCGAGCATTGGCGCAAAAAATCGACCGGCGATACAACCGCGAGAAGTGCTATTTGGACAACAGCCCGAGAACTCGGCGGGATCATCCGCGAATCCTCGTTCCTCACCGCGAAGACGAGCGCAATGGTGTGCTGGTTGTTTGTTGGCTCGTCTATATTCTCTGCGTCGTTTGCGCTGCTCGGCGGCCAGGAAGTCGTCGAAAAATGGGTGCTCTCCTTAGATATGTCGCCGGTTCAATTCATGATCCTGGCGCAAATCATCATCTTCCTGCTGGGTTGGCCGCTCGAGTGGACGGAGATCATCGTTATCTTTATGCCGATTTTCATTCCACTGCTGCCGCATTTTCATATAGACCCACTGTTTTTCGGATTGCTCGTGGCGCTGAATCTGCAGACTGCGTTCCTGTCACCGCCGGTGGCGATGGCCGCGTTTTACCTGAAAGGCGTGTCACCGCCACACGTCACGTTAAACGCCATCTTCGCCGGCATGATGCCTTTTATGGCGATCCAGGTCATCGCGTTGGTGATGCTGTATGTTTTTCCGGAAATCGGATTGTGGCTACCGCATACGCTCTATAAGTGACTCCTGGGCCCGTTCGCACCGCACACGCTGCGAATGACGACTGTTAGCCGCTTCAGTTATTCAGATCACGAATGGAGCACGTCCTGCTCTGTTCCACTTTTCTGACGGTTTCCCGGTAGTGTTTTTACGAACAGATGCGGGCACGCGCCGCGAGGCGTGGTGGCGCTGGAGCGCGTACGGGCTCGGTTGCTGCGCGTTTTTCATTTCATTTTTTCATCGCGTGTCGACCGGCGCCATTGCAGGCAGTTTGCAGGAGGAGTTTTCGATTGGCGCCGCGGCGCTCGGCACGCTCGGTGCTACGTATTTTTATGTATATGCGCTCATGCAGGTACCAGCGGGAGTGCTTGCCGATACCCTTGGCCCGCGCGTTACGCTGACTATCGGCATGCTAATCGCGGGCGCCGGCTCCATCGGTTACGGGCTGGCGGAAAACTTTACAATGGCGGCGATCGCACGCACCTTCGCCGGTCTCGGCGTCGCGGGCGTTTTCGTTTGCACGCTGAAGCTCCATTCCAACTGGTTTCATGAGCGGCAATTTGCGACTGCAGTCGGGGCGGCTAACGTGTCGGGAATCATCGGCGCGCTCGCTGCCACCGCCCCCTTGGCCTGGCTCATCACGCTCGTTTCATGGCGCAGCGTATTTGTGAGCGTCGGTGCGATGTCGATAGCGCTCGCGTGCGCGATCTGGTTTCTCGTGCGGGAAACGCCTGTCGCGCCGACCACGCGCGCAAAAGCGGGTGACTGGCGACGCTCGCTGAAGGCTGTAGCGGCAAACCGTTCCACATGGCCACCATTCTGGGTCAACGTCGGAGTGTCGGGTGCTTATATGACGTTCATCGGCTTATGGGCGGTGCCTTATCTTGTGCACACCCAAAATATGGATCCGGTTCAAGCGAGCCGCTACATCGCATTCACCTTGATCGCATTCGCGTTCGGTTCCCCGATGGTAGGCGTGTTGTCCGATCGCATGCGCGTGCGGCGGCCGATCGTCATTGCCTTCGCAGCGGCGTACAGCGTAATTGCCATCGGCTGGGCCGTACTGCCTGCGCCCGCTGCAGGCGGCGTGGTTATCGCCGCCGTATTAACCGGACTTGCAGTGCCTGGATTTACGCTGTCGTGGTCGATTGCAAAAGAAGTCAACGCCCCCGCCTGTGCCGGCATGGCGATCGCCATCGCTAACATCGGCGGCTTCGCTGCCTCGGGCATATTGCAGCCGCTTGTCGGATGGGTCGTCGATAGTGGCGCGGGCATCGTTACCGGCGGCAGTGCCGACGCTTATCGACTGGGCATGGCGATACTGGCGTTGTGGTCGTTGATCGGCGTCGTTGCAGCATGCCGATTGAGTGAGACGTACTGCAGAAACATTTGGCGCCCGTGAGCCGCGCGAGCGCATGCTCGAGTTGAAATATGCTATGCGATAATTGCCCCGCATCCGGCGCCGCCGGAATGAAAACAGTATAGGACTGTAATACAGGACTGCGATGAAACCGAAGATTCTTGTCACGCGCGAAGTATTCGATGAAACGCTTGCTTACCTCGGCGAGCACTGCGAAGTCGACGCGAACCAGCGCGACCAGCCGTTCGATCCGGCAGGGCTCTCGGCTAAACTCAAGGACAAACACGGGGTCGTGTGCTGTCTAACCGATCGCATCGACGAGCCGCTGCTCGCGGCATGCGAGCACCTCAAAGTCGTGGCGAATATTGCCGTGGGCTACAACAATATCGATGTGCCCGCATGCACTGCGCGCGGCGTGATGGTTACCAATACGCCCGGCGTGCTCGACGACAGCACGGCGGATCTCGCGTGGACGTTGATACTGGCAACGGCCCGCCGGCTCACCGAAGCAGAGGCTTATATACGCGCGGGGCAGTGGAAAGGCTGGCACTTGAAGCAAATGCTGGGCGTCGATGTTCATCATGCAACGCTCGGCGTCATCGGCATGGGTCGCATCGGCCAGGCGATCGTGCGGCGCGCTGCAGGCTTCAAGATGAAGGTGCTCTATCACAATCGCAACCGGCTGCCGGCGGATGTCGAGCGCTGGCTCAACGCCGAGTACGCAAGCAAGGATGAGCTGCTGGCGAGTGCGGATTTTATCGTCCTGCAGATGCCGTATTCACCCGCCACTCATCATTACATCGGCGAGGCGGAGCTCAAGCGAATGAAGCCCACCGCGATCCTGATTAATTCCACGCGTGGCGGCGTTGTAGATGATGCCGCCCTCATTCATGGTCTCAAGAATGGCACCATACGCGCGGCAGGACTCGATGTATTCGAAAACGAGCCGCAGCTGAATCCGGGTTTCCTCGACTTGAAGAACGTAGTACTCGCGCCGCACGTGGGCAGCTCGACGGAAGCGACGCGGCGCGCGATGGCAATGACTGCTGCGAAAAACGCAGTGGCCGCGCTCACGGGCGGCATGCCTCCCAATCTGCTCAACCCGCAGGCCAAGCGATGAGACGAGCGCACGAATAGTCATCGGTGCGAACGAATGGGTTAGAGGAACGACTGGTGTGGCGGGCGTTTAAGCCCGCGCGCCGCTCCAGTAGCGCGTGCAATTAGCCGATCTCGTCGTTGAAGTAATGCTCCCGCTCGCGGTGCTCGTCGCCGCCGGCGCCGTATGGCCGCTCGTCTTTCGCGATACGCCACTCGAAGCGACGCGCACGCAGTTGAACCGTCTCGTCATGTATGTGTTTTTCCCGGCGATCCTTTTCGCCGTCGGCGCGTCAGCGCGCATTACGCTGGATCTACTCGCCGTGCCTCTGCTGGTTGGCTTGGGGACTGTGGTTTCCGGCGCTTTACTGTATGTGCTGCTGTACCTGTCGCCGCTCGGACGCAATCTGAAAGATTCGACCCGCGCAGTTCTGATGCTCGGCGGCATGATCGGCAACACTTTCAACATCGGGGCGCCGGTACTCATGTTTTTTTTCGGCCGGGACGCGATACGCTATGCAGTTTTCAACGACATGCTGATGACGATTCCGGTCATCTGGAGTCTTGGCGTATGGATCGCAACGCGCCTCGGCTCGCACGAGAGCGGCGTCTCATATCCGTCGGTTTGGCGCGTCGTGGTGGCGTTGCCTCCGCTATGGGCGTTCGCCCTCGGCGTCGTTCTGCACAATCTTGATCTAGCCTACGCGCCGCTCGTGAATGCCGCACACATGATCGGAGAGGCGACGATACCGGTCACGCTTTTTGTGCTGGGTCTCACTATTCCATGGCGCAATCTCAGGCCTCGTCCGGAAATTTTGACCGCTGCCGCGGTCAAGCTGCTGTTTACGCCGCTCATCGTTGCATGCGCGGCGCGCTTGTTCTACGCGCCGCTCGGCGAATCTCAATATGCAGCCTCGATCGAGGCGACGACACCCGCGATGATGTCAGTGCTGCTGCTCGCGGATCGGTTCCGCCTTGACAGCGAGTCGGCGGCACTGCTGATCGGCTGGAGTACAATCCTCTTCTGGTTTACGCTGCCGCTGACAATTGCGCTCGGTCTCATCCACTAACGTTGATTGTGTCGTGCGTCCGCGATGCAGCGCCGCCTCAGGAAAACGTGCGGATGAGGGAGGACGCATGCTCAAGCTCACTGCTTATGCGGTGCTCGCGATGGGCTGCTTCAATGCAGCAGCCCAAAAGCCAGTGCCCGCAACGCTATGGTACCAAGCGGGCCACGTTGAACTCGCTGCGACCACATCCTCCGGCGATTTAGCCGCTACCTGGCAGTTCGACCGCGCCGATAACGGCGATATGCGCATCATAAAAGATGAGCAGCGCGGCACCAGCAAGGTTAAAGGCGCGGTACTCTCGATCTGTGATGATCAGGCAGTGATCTTCAAAGACATTGTGCCGGCGATCCGCCACGAACTGCAAGAACGTGATGATCCCATCATGTATCTGCAAGTGGTGTTACGTCTGCTCGGGCGCGCGCTGCCCGAGGGGCCGTCATCGGTTACAGCGAATAAAAAATTGGATGTTACTGATGAGAAAGCTGCCCTTCGCGTTCGCAAAGGAGACAGCGCGCAACTCGAGTTCGGTGCGCCCTGGCGTGCTCAAGGGAGCGCCAATCCGGGCGGGCAAGGTCAGATTCGCTTCGAACTGGCGTTCAACTACGCTGATAAGGCACGCGGCGGCGCGCGTTCGGAACTGAAGCTATCGGGAATCTGGCAGCAGTTGAGCCGGTTGCGTGCGCTCGACAATAAATTTTCCCTTGCAGGCTGGCAGGTTCACCGGATTGATACACTCGCCAACATCGTGGGCGGTAACACTATGCTGTCGACAGTCGCGCACACCCAGGCCCTTCAGTTCGCCACAGTGGGCGATTTGCGTTCGAGGATAGAACGCTGGTGGAGTACGGATGCGGGGGCGCCAAAAAAAGCGCAGTGTCTGTTATGACGACCGCGTTCAAGCTGGGCTTCATTGGCCTCGGTGTCATGGGACGACCGATGGCGCTCAATCTGATGAAGGCAGGCTACGCGATGACGGTATACGCCCGGCGTCCAGAGTCCGCCGTGCCGCTTCTTGATAAAGGCGCAAGCGTTGTCGCTACGCCGGCGGACGTTGCGCGCCGGTCCAATGTAGTGTTTTCACTGGTGACCTCATCGGCCGACAGCGAGCAGATCGCATTGGGCGCGAATGGGATTGTCGAAGGCGCGACGGCTGGCACGGTGCTCATCGACATGGCGACAATTTCACCGCTGGTGACACGGCGCATCGCACACGCATTGTCGGAACGCGGCATCGAACATGTCGATGCGCCCGTATCGGGTGGTCCGGCCGGCGCACAGACAGCGACGCTTGCGATTATGGCCGGCGGAAAACTGGCAGTCTTCGAGCGCATCAAGCCGTTATTCGACTGTCTCGGCAAGACCGTGCTCCACATGGGCGATCATGGCGCGGGCCAAACGACCAAGGCGTGCAATCAGTTGGCGTTGACTGTCACCGCGCAGGCGGCGGCGGAGGCGCTCACTCTCGCTCGGCGCTGCGGCCTCGACCCTGCCCGAGTACACGAAGTGCTGATGGGCGGGGTTGCCGCGAGCCGCGTCCTCGAGCTCTTTGGCAAACGCATGGTGAGCCGCGATTTCGGACAGGGCATCGATACGCGTCTGTACCATAAGGATCTCGGCATCGTGCTCGACCTTGCGCAGGAGTCAGGGCTGCCGCTGCCCGCCGGAGCCGTGGTAAAACAACAAATAAACGCCCTCATGGGTGCGGGCGACGGCGGCGCTGACTTTTCAGTACTCATACGCGCGCTCGAACGCGCCACTGCAAACGGTAAGGATGGAAGATGAGTCACACCACTTTTGAGCCGGTAACCGAGCGCCTGCATCGGTCAGAACTCGCGGCGCCTGGCTCGAATCCAAAGATGATCGAAAAAGCGAGCCGCTCGGCCGCCGATGTAATTTTTCTCGATCTCGAAGACTCGGTGGCGCCCGACGACAAGCCGCAGGCACGCAAGAATGTGATTGCGGCGCTCAACGATCTGGACTGGGGGCGCAAAACCGTCAGCGTACGGATTAATGGCCTTGATACGCCGTACACTTATCGCGACGTTATCGAAGTCGCCGAAGCCTGTCCGCGTCTCGATATGCTGTTCCTGCCGAAGGCCGGCGTGGCGGCGGACGTGTATGCGCTCGATGTGCTCGTGACGCAAATTGAACGGACGCATAAACGCGAGAAGCGCATCGGTTTCGAGGTGATGATCGAAACTGCGCTGGGCTTGTGCAACGTCAAAGCAATTGCGCAGTCGAGCCGCCGGCTGGAAGCGATGTGTTTTGGCTCGGGGGACTTCGCCGCATCGACCGGCGCCCGCAGCACCACGATAGGCGCCTTGAGCCCGGAATACGGTGTGTTGAGTGAAAAAGATGCGAGCGGACGGCGCGCGTACTATCAGCTCGATCCATGGCATGCCGCCCAGTCGCGCATAGTATCCGCATGCCGCGCGTATGGATTACGTCCCATGGATGGTCCATACAGTGACTTCAGTGATGCCGAAGGATTACGCGCCTCCAGTCTACGTTCCGCGGCGCTGGGTTTCGAGGGGCGGATGGTGATTCATCCGGCGCAGATCGAGAGCGTGAATCAGGTGTTCAGTCCTTCGACCGAAGAGATCACGCGCGCCCGTCGTATTGTCGATGCGATGGCCCAGGCAGCGCGCGACGGGCGCGGTGCCGTGCAGCTCGACGGACGCATGATCGACATTGCCAACATACGAATGGCGCAGCGCCTGCTGAAGAAAGCGGACGACATCGCGGCCGCTAATCACTGAAATCCAATGCCGTCACGCCGCTGGGAGCAAAACCGCGGCACTGTGGTCGTGACGGCTGATCTCGAATCGACGCTGATGAAACTGGCGCAGCGTCTCGCGATGTCCGATGCTGACTACGGTAGTGCCTGGCAGACGTTGTGCGAGCAGCCCGTAAAGTGTTGCTTCCGTCTGCTCATCCAGCGCCGATGTCGCTTCGTCCATGAAGAGCCATGCGGGCTTATGCAGCAGCGCGCGGGCGAATGCGACACGCTGCTGTTCGCCCCCCGATAGCAGTTGTGCCCAGTGCTGCACCTCGTCGAGACGATCCATCAGGTGACCGAGCATGCAATCGACCAATGCGCCGCGTATCTCGCCGTCGGTGAACGTGCCGCTCGCTGCCGGGTAACAGAGCTGGTCACGCAGCGGGCCGATGTTCAGATACGGTTTTTGCGGCAGGAACAGGATCTCCGCCGCGCGCGGCCGGGACACGACGCCGCGGCCGAATGGCCAGATGCCCGCAAGTGCGCGGAACACGGTGCTTTTGCCTGATCCCGATGCACCTGTGAGCAGAACATTCTCGCCCGGCTTGAACGAGACGCTCGAAGCAGCAAGCAACGGCTGCCCGTCCGGCAGATTCAAAACGAGATCCTTGACGCTGATGCTCGTTTCGTCCGTCACCGAAATTGCAACACCCGGGTTGTTCCTCGCTTCTTGTTGCGCTAGGTGCGTCGCCTTGCGGAATGTCGTCAGGCGATCGACGGTCGCCTTCCAGTCGGCAATTTGCGTATAGGCGTTCACGAACCACGACAATGCATCCTGAACCTGGCCGAAGGCGGACGAGATCTGCATGAGGCCACCTAGCTTTATACTGCCCGCAAAGTAGCGGGGCGCCGCGACGACGAAGGGAAAAATAATCGCAATCTGGTTGTAGCCTGCGCGAAACCATGTCAGCGATTTCTGCCGTTTCATGATGGCCCACCAGTTTGTGACGACGTCGGCGAAGCGATGCTTGAAGCCGCGTATCTCATCCGCTTCGCCGCGATAGAGCGCGATGGATTCCGCATTTTCGCGAAAACGCACGAGCGAAAACCGGAAATTCGCTTCAAATCTTTGCTGGTTGAAATTCAGTCCGATAAGCGGCCTGCCGATGAGATGAATGAACACGGTGCCGGCAATCGCATAGATAAGCGCTACCCATACCATGTAACCCGGAATATTGATCTGTGATCCGTTCAGCGGAAAGCTCAAGGTGCCGGAGAGGGTCCACAGGATCGCTATGAATGAGAACAGCGTGACGACCGATGACATCAAGCCAAGCGATAAGGTCAAGGTCCGGTCGCAGAACAACGCGAGGTCGTCGGCGATACGCTGGTCCGGATTATCGGTACCATGGTCAGTGAGTTGCAGTCGATAGTAAGTGCGCTCGCCGATCCACTCATCGAGATAACGCCCGGTCAGCCAGCGCCGCCAGCGTATCTCCAGCATCTGGTTCAGATAGAGCTGATAAACCGCGATGATGATGTTGGCTGCGGCAATCACTGCGAATTTGGCGACTTGATGAAAGAAGGCCTGCTTGTCGAGGTTTTGCAGCGCGTTGTAGAAGTCATTATTCCATTCGTTAAGCTGAACGCTGACATACACCAGCAGCAGATTGAGGGCGACAACCGCCGCGAGAAGTCCACGCGCGCTCCAGCGCTCCTCCGAGAACCAATAGGGCTTAGTCAACGCCCACAGATCAGCGAGGAAGGTTCGGGTCGTATTGAGCATCGAGTCAACTCCGGTGTGTGCAGGGTTAGAGCAGGTCGGCCACTGGACGGCTTAGTCGGAAGACGGCGCGGCAACGCTGCAGGCGTTTTCGCGCGCGCATTAATGCATTACACTTATGACGCATGCTGCGCGTGCGGCAGTCATTGGAGATCGTATGAAAACTGTAGGCCAGTTACTGAAGGGGAAGTCGCGCGCATTATGTACCATCGCACCCGACGCCCGCGTCTATGATGCGCTCAGCGTCATGGCCGAGAACGATATTGGCGCGTTGTTGGTAGTGCAAAATGGAAAACTGATCGGCATACTTTCCGAGCGTGATTACGCGCGCAAGGTAATCCTGCATGGCAAGTCATCTCACGACACGCCGGTGAGCGAGATCATGACAATGCGCGTCGTCTGTGTGCAACCGAATAACACTGTTGACGAGTGCATGGCGCTGATGACGGACAAGCGGGTGCGGCACTTACCGGTAATCGACCGCGATAAGCTGGTTGGCGTATTGTCTATCGGTGACCTCGTCAAGGAGACGATTTCCGAGCAGCAGTTCACCATCAAACAGCTCGAATCGTACATTCATAGCTGATCTGCGTAGCTAATCGCCGCAACTTGCGGCAGCGCCCGGGCTGTCACAGATACACTGCCCGTGCGTGTCTTTCATCGAGTCCACCATGCCATTCGGCGCAATTATCATCGGCGATGAGATCATGTCGGGCAAACGCCAGGACAAGCACATGGCGCAGGTGATCTCGACTTTGGGCGAACGCGGACTCGAACTCGCATGGTGCGAATATCTGGCGGACGAGCCGCCGCTGATCACCGCCACACTCCAGCGTACGCTTGAATCGAAGGATATCGTTTTCAGCTTTGGCGGTATCGGCGCTACACCGGACGATCACACCCGGCAATGCGCCGCACACGCCGCCGGCGTGCCGCTGGCGCTGCATCCCGATGCGGAAGCGGAGATCCGCGCGCGTTTCGGCGGAGACATTACGCCCCAGCGGCTCATGATGGGCGAATTTCCGCGCGGCAGCCGAATCATTCCCAATCCGTACAACCGCATCCCCGGCTTCAGTATGCATGACCATCATTTCCTGCCGGGCTTTCCGCAGATGGCGTGGCCGATGATGGCCTGGGTGCTCGACAACTGGTACGCATCTCTGCAAGCCGCCGGCAGCATCAGCGAAGATGCAATCATCGTGCGCGGCGCCGGTGAGAGCCAGCTGATCGTTTTGATGAACCAGTGTCTCGAGCGTTTTCCCGGCCTCAAGGTATTCAGTCTGCCGCACATGAGCGATAGCGATCGTTACGTGGAGCTGGGAGTGCGGGGCGACGCTGGCCGTATCGCCGCAGCCATGGCGCAGTTGCAGCAAGGTGTGATTGCGCTCGGCTTCACATGGGCACGCACGCCGTGACCGCGCAGTGGACAATAAAAAGCCCCGGACTCGCCGGGGCTTTCTTGGTTGCTGCTGAAGGCGAATTAAGCGGCTTTTTTCTTGCTCACATTGACCGCTTGCGTCGTCGCCGCTTCGACATTTGCCTGCGTCATTTCAGCGAACTGCTTTGCCGATTTGGACAGATTGTCGTAGGCCGAATTGACGGCAGTAATCGCTGACTTGACTGTGGCAATCGCGACTTCCGAGCCCGCCGGAGCTGTCTTTACGACCTTGTCGAGGTTGGTGACCACTTGCTTGTTGAACTCGGAAACCTGTTCCTCGAGCAACTTGTTGATTTCAGCTTGGGTCGCACTCGCCACATCGTAGACACTCTTGACATAGCTCGTCGCTTTGTCGAGCGCCGGCTGCGCAATATTGTTCCTGAGTTGCGCGAGTTCCTGCATATCTTTGACCTCGGCGAGCGCCTTGGCTTGTTGCACGCCGTCGGCAAACGCGCTTTTTGCGGTTTTCAGTTGCAGTTCGAGCATGCGCTCGGCGCCTTCCAGCGCGATGCCTGCGAAACGGACTGCTGCTTCCAGATTGGCTTTGTTCAGCGCTACCAGTTGTTCAGGGGCTTGAAACATGTGAGTCTCCTTTTGATTAAGCTGCTTTTCAGTCGCTGCTGCAGAATTCGTTTATGTTGCATCGCACAAATGGAATTATAGGGGTGTTATGCACCGTGTCAAGACATTTTTATTGCGCTGCATCAAAACGGTGCCGACTTTGACTTATGCGCTGGTCGCAGTTACGATAAAAACCTTTTCGATCAGGCAGCTACAGCCTCGCCAGCGGGCGAGATAGCACTCACTTATGTCGGAGTCCACCGGCACAGAAACCGCACCACCCGCGGTCGCGCGCGTAACGAACGGCGCGGGGCGCACCACTTTTGCCCTATCGGGCGCATGGAATCTCCGCGCGCTTCAGCGAGGGCTGTCGGACCTCAATGCGCGATTGTCCGAGTACGCCGCAGACCCGATGTCGTCGTGGGACTTGCGCGACGTAGACGTGATAGACCACGCTGGGGCGCTATTGTTGTGGCGCGCGTGGGGACGGCGCCGCGCCGAACATCTCGTGCTCAAACCTGAGCATGAAGCGGTCTTCGCTCACCTCGAAGTGGGAAATGACCCGGCGAAGGCGGTGCCCTCTCATGATCGCTTGTGGTTCGTAGCGGCGAGCGGACGAACGCTTCTCGGTATCATCGAGCATCTCGTCATGATCGTCGTGGTGCTGGGCCAGGTCGTCATCGATACGGTATACCTGGTTCGCCATCCGTCGCGGATTCCATGGAAGGAAATTTCGTCCAACGTCTATCGTACCGGCGCGCAGGCACTAGGCATAACAGCGCTGGTTGGATTTCTCGTCGGCGTCGTACTCAGCTATCTTTCCGCTCAGCAGTTGAAGCTGTTTGGCGCGGACGCCTTTATCGTCAACATACTCGGCATCAGTCTCATCCGCGAGCTCGGTCCGGTGCTTGCCGCAATCCTCATTGCAGGCCGGTCCGGTTCGGCTATCACGGCGCAACTTGGTGTTATGCGCGTCACCCAGGAACTCGACGCTATGGCGGTAATGGGTATCCCGCATACATTGCGCCTCATATTACCGAAGATGCTCGCACTCGCTGTCTCGATGCCGTTGATCGTGCTGTGGACAAACGCGATTGCGCTCATTGGCGGCATGGTTTCTGCGGAGGCGCAGCTTGGCATCAGCTACACGTATTTTCTCTCGAGCCTGCCGAGCTCCGTACCGATTGCGAATTTGTGGCTCGGGCTCGGTAAAGGGGTCGTATTCGGCTTCCTGATTGCCCTGGTTGCGTGCCATTTCGGCTTGCGCATTGAGCCCAATACGGAAAGCCTCGGCATTGGCACCACCAATTCAGTGGTAACGTCGATTACGGTCGTGATCATTGTCGACGCGGTATTCGCAATCATGTTCAAAGACATCGGAATCATGTAATGGCCGAGTGCATCATCGAGGTCAAGGATCTGTGGACCCAATTCGGCGATAACATCGTTCATCGCGGGATTGATCTGTGTGTCGAGCGCGGCGAAATCATGTCCCTGGTGGGCGGCTCGGGAAGTGGCAAAACAACGCTGCTGCGCCAGATGCTCGGTCTCGAACACCCGTCGCGCGGCGAAGTGAAAGTGTTCGGCGTTTCGTTGCACGGCAGCGATGGCGGCAAGTTGCGCAGCCTGCGTGATCGGTGGGGCATGCTGTTTCAGGAAGGCGCGCTGTTCAGCGCGCTTACCGTGTACGACAACGTCGCTTTGCCGCTGCGCGAGATGCGCGGCCTGGATGAAGAGCTCATCCACGATCTCGTCATGATGAAACTTGCCATGGTGGGCATCGAGGCCCGCCATGTGGTCAAAATGCCGGCTGAATTGTCAGGCGGCATGATTAAGCGCATCGCGCTTGCGCGCGCGCTCGCGCTTGAGCCGGAATTGCTGTTCCTCGACGAACCGACCGCCGGCCTCGATCCTGATCGCAGCGAAAGCTTCGTGACCCTGATCAAGGAACTGCATCGTGAGCTGCATTTGACCGTGGTGATGGTCACGCACGATCTCGATACGCTGGTCGCGTTGTCGGACCGCGTTGCCGTGCTCTGCGAACAGCGGCTGGAGATCGTGGGCACACTCGATGAAGTGGTGGCAAACCAGCATCCCTTCATCTGCAATTTCTTTATGGGCGAGCGCGGGCGCCGGGCGCTCGAGGCAGTACGAGGTGTGATGTCGATGACGTGACAGTCGGCACCCGGGTGATCGCAGCGACACGTCTCGAGCGATGGCGCCGCATCCGGGTGAGTCAAGCGTTCGGCGACTGGGCTGTTAACAAGGGATAGGACTATGGAAAATAGGGCGTATGCGCTCGCGGCCGGTTTGTTCACGATGCTGCTGGGTTTCGGTGTGGTGGCTGCCGCGTTGTGGTTCAGCGGCGATGCGGTGGAAACGCGCGATTACCTCATGGTTTCGCGCGTCCCGGTGTCCGGCCTGAACACGCAGGCGCCGGTGCGTTATCGCGGAGTGACTGTCGGCAAAGTGACCGATATCAAATTCGATCCGGACAACAACCGGCAGATACTGGTGCGCATCTCCGTGCAGGCGGCGACGCCTTTGACAAAGGGCACGTATGCGCAACTCGGTTCGCAGGGTGTCACGGGGCTGTCGTACGTCATGCTCGACGACGATGGCAGTAAACCGGAACCATTGACGGCGGAGGGTAATGACCTCGCACGCATCGATGTGAGACCGTCATTTATGGATACGGTTAGCGCATCCGGCCAGCAGATGATCGATAACTTCAATCAGGTCGCGACGCGGGTCAATGCGCTGCTGAATGAAGAGAATCAAAAACAGCTGATGACCACACTCGAGCACCTTGATACGGCCACCACGCGTGCAACGGCGCTCGTGAATTCGATCCAGCCCACGCTCAACGCGTTTCCCGCTGTTGTCGAGGAGACTGGGGTAGTGCTTAAGCGCGCGGATACGCTGATTGCGAACCTGAATCAGCGCGTCGAGTCTTTCGAGCGGGCGGCGAAGAGCACTGAGCAGTTGGGTGCAAGCGGGTCGGCGCTAACCGAAGCAATGCTGGCCGAGTCGGTGCCGCGGCTAAACATACTGCTCGAAGATGTGCAGCGCTCGTCACGCGGACTCGAACGGCTGCTGAACGAAATCAACGATCAGCCGGAAAGCCTCGTATTCGGGCGCGGACCACTGACCCCCGGGCCGGGGGAGCCTGGATTCGCAGCCCAGCGGGGAACACGATGAAAAACGCGCTTGCGGTGCTGGCCCTGGTTGTCGCCGGTTGTTCGCTCGGACCGACTCATAAGGAAACGCCCGCGACTTACGATCTCATCGCGCAATCACCGCCCGCAACCCAAGCGGCGCGCATACGCCCGAGCGTGCTTGTCCACGCGATTGGCGCGCCAACCTGGTTGGAGTCTTCGGCAATCGTCTACCGATTGAATTATCAGGACGCGGCGCGCCAGCTTGTGTATGCGAATAGCCGATGGGCGGCGCCGCCGGCCGCTCTACTTACCCAGCGGCTAAGGACGGAACTGGCCGGATCGAGCGATGGCGGTGTTGTGAGCCCCGGGGACAGCGCACGCGCGGAGTACTCACTGCGCCTCGAGCTGGAAGATTTCAGTCAGGTCTTCGATAGTGTGGACGCAAGCCGCGGCGTGATCGTGGCCAGGGCGAGCATGGTCAATCTCGCCAGGCGGACATTGAATGCGCAGAAAACTTTCAGTGTCGAGAAGCCCGCATCCACCGCGAACGCGGAAGGCGGCGTGCGTGCGCTGACGGCAGCCGGCAACGAGTTGGTCGACGCCGTCGTTGCGTGGGCAGCGGCGACCCTTGCGCAGGATAAAAAGTAAGCGCACAGGCGCGGAAATGTCTTAAGGAAAGTCACAATGGCAGATACTCTGTTCGCCAAAATTGTCAGAAAAGAAATTCCCGCCGACATCGTGTACGAAGACGACCTGTGTCTCGGGTTCAAGGATGTGAATCCCCAGGCACCGGTGCACATCCTGCTGGTGCCGAAGAAGCCGCTCGATATGCTGTCGAGTGCCGCGCCCGAGGACCAGACGCTGCTCGGGCATATGCTGCTCGTCGTCGGCACGATAACGCGCCAGCTCAACATCGACGGCGCTTTCCGGCTGGTCGTGAACAACGGCAAGGATGGCGGGCAGGCGGTATTTCATCTGCACATGCACATACTGGCCGGACGCAAGTTTCACTGGCCGCCCGGCTGACGCCAGTGAATCCCGGAGCTTGCAACGCCGTCGCGATAGCCGGGTTGCTCGCTGCCACTCTTTCCGCAGCCGTCACTCCCGGCGACGCGCTCGCCGCGCCCGAAGAAATTCAGGTCTATCTCGATGACGTTAATGAGCCACGCGAGCTCGGTCTCGAGATGCACGTCAATTATGTTGTCGACGGTCCGCGCCAGCCGGCCTACGCGGGGCAGATGCCATCTCACCACGTATTACAGGTTACGCCCGAGTTCTCGTACGGCTTGGCGAAGAACTGGGACGCCGGTCTCTATCTCCTGTCCGCGATGGGTCCCGACGGCAATCTATACGGTAACGGCGCGAAGCTCCGGCTCAAATACATTGCGCCATCCACGAGCGCATTCTTCTGGGGTATGAATTTCGAGGTCGGTCACACGGCAAAACGAGTGACGGAAAGCGCGATGAACGCCGAGATCAGGCCGATCATCGGCTGGCGCGGCGGGCCGTGGCTGATTGCACTAAACCCGATTGTGGATCTCGCGTTCTCCAGTGATGTGAGCCGCGAGCCGGCATTTGCACCGGCGCTTAAGATAGCGCGGACCGTGCGCGAAGGTTTGCAGCTTGGCATCGAGCACCACTCGGATATGGGGCCGCTCCATCATATTCCATCATTCAACCAGCAGGAGCACGTGCTCTACGGTGTGCTCGACTGGCAGAAAGGCGGCTTCGATCTCAATTTCGGCATCGGCCGCGGATTGACGAGCGCGTCCGAGAAGTGGGTAGCCAAAATGATCGTCGGCATTCCCTTCAAGTGAGAATGCCGGCTCGACAATTACTCGCGATGCGCTTAGCGCTCGATATTCGCGTCGTTTTTGTCGTGCAAGGTCATGAGGTCCATGCCTTCGATCCACACATTCGGGCACAGGAAGCCGGCGCTGAAAATAAATACGACCAGGCGGCCGAGACGGGAGATGTCCCATTTGGCGCCTCTGCTTGCGACCGCTATAGTGTTTGCCTGCATCGTGATCTCCTTGCGTTAACCACGATGACCGCTTCGTGGGAGAGCGAGACGGGAGTGTGCACGCGTGCAAGCAAACGAATTACCGCCCCAGCCGAGGGTCAATATACACCGTAAAACGTAGTGGCGCCCTTATTCGCATGCCGTTTGCATGCGTGGCCGGCAAGCGGCGGACTCAACGACGCATAAGTTGCGGTCTGGCGCGACGCTTGAGCCTGTCGATCAACTACCGGCGGCCACCGCTTCCTCCGTGCGCTTCGAGATATCTGCGACCGGGAAGAAGCATAGAAGCTGTAACGGCACCGTTCCGGTATTGCGCGTGACGTGCTTTTCCCCGGACGGAATGAGGATCGTATCGCCGCTTTTGAGCGGGTGCCTGCCGCTATCCGATTCCGTACAGCCTTCGCCGGCCAGAACGTAGATGCATTCTTCGAAGCCTTTATGAAAATGCGGACCGCGCGGCGCCTCGGCCGGAACCGGCACCGGAATTTCAACTAAACGCAGCGTTACTGCCAGTGCGCCTTTCTCGGCGGATACGATCTCGAGCGACTTGCGCCCGGCGAGGCCGAGTTGTTTAGCTTCTGCTTGTGTGAGCACGCGCGCCATGATCAGCTCGCAACCTTGAGGTGCTTGATCTCGGCCGTTCCGCCCTGTGCTTCATCGAGCATGTGAAAGATATCGGTCGCCTCGCGCGCGATCGCATCGGCCACATCGTTCAGCATCTTGATTCCCTTGGCCGGGTTGGCATGTTCGGGGGCGCCATACCAGCCGGTCGCCGCAATTGTGCGGATGTCAGTCAGCACGGGCTGATAGCTGCGCGTGCGGCGAAGCTTGTCCCATTTGCGGCCATGCGATTGATCGGATGAATAGTCGATGCGATCGAGATGCACCAGATCCGGCCGGTAAGCCATCACAGCGAGCGCCTCGATCTCGCCACCGTGTGTCAGGCCGCCGCAGTCATGACCGTACAGTTCGGCGGCCACATAGCACGCCTGGACGGTGAGCACTGTCATGCGGTGCTCACGATGGAGCGCCTCCGACGCGATCGCGAGTGACGGAATGTTGCCTTCATGCCAGTTGATGATCAATAGGTACTTCGCGCCATGCTGTGCCGTCGATGCGCAGGTCTCGACGACGACGCGTTGATAAGTATCAGTCGACAGCGTGATGGTTCCTTCGAATGGCATGTGCATCGGCGTTACCCCGAACGGGGTTGCCGG
>Ga0207683_10000066_pt1 | contig 79651 bp, 81 predicted proteins | sample KBSM73metaG_FD_184333 | JGI IMG/M metagenome (GOLD analysis project Ga0207683, IMG submission 184333) | Miscanthus rhizosphere microbial communities from Kellogg Biological Station, Michigan, USA - KBS M7-3 metaG (SPAdes) (version 2) | ecosystem: Host-associated > Plants > Roots > Rhizosphere >...
GCGCCGGTCGATTGATTCAAATTCAGGCCCTGCGGGAGTGTCCCTGCTCCTGCAACGATGTTCCAGGCCAGGGGTGGGGTCCCGCCGCTCGCTACCACTGGGCGGTTATAGGCTTGATTGACAGTCCCGGTAGGGAGCGAAGTGGTGGTAATTGCCAGCACGGCCGGGGCCGCATGGATGGTCAAGCTGAACGTTTGTTGGACGGTTTGCGAAGGGGCCGAACTGTCGCGCAGGGTAAACGTGTGGGTTGTGGTTGCCGCCGTCGTCGGCGTGCCGGTGATTGCGCCGGTTGCCGGATCCAATGAGAGATTGGCAGGAAGTGTCGGCGAGACGGACCAGTTGTAAGGGAGCGCGCCTCCGGAACCGCTGAGTGAAGCCGAATAGGGTTGGTTGATTTCCCCCTCGGGAAGTGAGGTGGTGGTGATCGCCAAACCGCTAGGTGTAGGGCCGCTGTCGCCGCCGCAGCCGGCCAGCCCTAGAACGTAACTACAAGACAAAAGGACGGCCCAAACAATATTACCGATTGAGTATCCGCGCCTCATCGAGAGCTTTTCCTCCTACCTTGCTGCGCCCCATTCGGATCAGTAGAAGCCATTGTAAGAAAATACAAGTGGAAAGGTCTCTACCACTAATGGTGGGGAGCGCAATCAAGTACTTGACTGCGACGCGTTGAAAACAAGATCGACTGCGAAAGCTTGGGCCGTGGCTCCGGCATAAGATCGAGTCATCCGGGCTCGATTGGCGGCTGATTACGATGCGAAAGAGGGAATGAATCAAGTTCGTGAAGAGTCCTCGTGGTCAGATGCAAAGTTACTGACCGAATGCATTGGTCGTTGGCTGGACCACTGCCTGCGTCTCGTCAATCAATAACTGCATAGCCTCGAACGGTAAGGCTCTACCCCTAGATTCCAGGATTGTCTCAGGGCGGGGCAATGGTCAAATCGAGCGGCTGGTTGGCTGTTTGCGGCGTCGGTGTCGTTGAATCCTGCACGGTGAACGTAAAGGTCTGCGGTGCTCCCGTCCCCGTCCCTGGCCCTGGGATGCCGCTAATCTCACCGGTCGCCGGATTCAGGCTAAGCCCATCAGGCAGGTTCGGTGTGACCGACCAGCTCACGGGTGGGAGGCCTCCTGAGCTCTGCAAGGTTGTCGTGTAGGCCTCGCCCTCCTTCGCATTTGGTTGTAGCGGAGACGTTGTCGCGATCGACAGTACGTCGCTGACGATGATCGAGAGATCCTGCGTGTCGGACTGACTCAACGTGTCTGCGACTCGTACGGTGAAATTTGCGGTTTCTGCATTGGTCGGCGTTCCTGAAATCACACCGTTGATCGGGTTGATGTTCAGCCCCTGAGGCAGTGTTCCTGCTGAAATGCTCCAGGTCAGTGCTCCGATCCCTCCGGTCGCTACCACGGGCTGGCTATAGGGCTGACCGACTGTTCCTCCCGGGAGCGTGGTGGTTGTGATATTTGGCACGTTGAATAGGCTGATGGTGATCGAGAGCGCTTGCGTGTCGACTTGTCCGACTGCGTCTACAACTCGGATGGTAAAATTCGATGTACCTGCCGGCAGGATCGGCGTTCCTGAAATTACGCCTGTTGTTTGATCTAAATTCAAACCTGCCGGCAGATTACCTGTTCCCGGCAGTATGCTCCACGTCAGCGGTGCGATGCCTCCGGCCGCCAAGGGCTGGTTATAGGTCTGGCCGATGCTTCCACCGGGCAGCGAGGTCGGCGTGATATTTAGCGGAGGGGGTGGGTTGATAATGATCGACAGCGCCCGTGTGTCAGACTGACCCAATGAGTCTGTGACCCTCACCGTGAAGGGGAAGGTTCCTAAACTGGTTGGAGTGCCTGAAATGGTTACACTGGACCCAGTTGAGGGGAGACCGGTGAGACCTGGTGGGAGCGATCCCACAGAAAGACTCCAGGTCAGTGTGCCAATCCCTCCGGTTGCCTGCAACGTCGTCGGACCATAGGGCACACCGACTGTTCCACTTGGCAGCGAGGGGGGAACTATCTGTGGCGGGTTGTCTGTCCTAACGAGAATAGAAAGCGCTTGCGTATCAGTTTGTCCGAAATTGTCGGCGACGCGAACGGTGAATGGGAAGGTGCCGGTTGCAGTCGGCATTCCTGTGATCGTGCCGGTGCTTGCAGACAGGGCGAGACCCGGGGGGAGTGTGCCTGTACCTGGCGAAACGATGCTGAAGGTCAGGGGTGCCGTCCCCGTTGCCAGCACGGGCTGGTTATAGGTCTGGTTGATGGTTCCAGCGGGTAACGAGGTCGTCGTAATATTCGGCCCAGCGGGCAAGTTAATGGTAATTGAGAAAGCACGGGTGGCAAACTGCCCCAAGGTGTCCGTGACCCTCACCGTGAAGTTGAAGGTTCCTTGACTGGTTGGAGTGCCTGAAATGGTTACACTCGGTCCAGTTGGGGGGGGAACGATCGTGAGACCCGGTGGGAGTGATCCCACAGTGATACTCCAGGTCAGTGTGCCAATGCCAGCGGTTGCCTGCAACTGCTGATTGTAGGGCCGACTGAGTGTTCCACCAGGCAGCGAGGTGGTCGCAATTCCTGGCGGGCTGGACGGGTCAATGCGAATCGAGAAAGCTTGTGTGTCCAGTTGTCCACTCGTGTCTGCAACGCGGACGGTGAACGGGAAGGTGCCGGTTGCAGTCGCCGTTCCTGAAATCGCGCCAGTGGTTGCATTCAGATTGAAACCCGGTGGGAGTGTGCCTGTACCTGGGACGATGCTAAAGGTCAGCGGTCCGAACCCACCAACGGTTTGAACAGGCTGACCATAGACCGCGCCGATATTTCCGGCCGGCAGCGAGGTCGTCGTAATTGAGAGCGGAGGTTTGATGGTTAAGCTGAGCGATTGTTCTACCGTCTGGGTAGGGATTGAGGAATCTGCCAGCGTAAATGTATGCGAACTGGTTTCCACCGTGCCCGGTGTCCCGGTGATCGCGCCGCTTTGCGTGTTGAACGAAAGACCGGCAGGAAGCGCCGGCGTGACCGACCACAAGTAAGGGGGCGCGCCTCCCGAGCCGCCGACTGAAGCCGAATAGGGCTGGTTGATTTGCCCCTCGGGAAGTGAGGTGGTGACGATCGCCAAACCTCCAGGTGTAGGCCCACTGTCGCCGCCGCAGCCGCCCAGCCCCAGCACCGAAATACTGGAAAAGATGCCTGCACAAACAATACTCGCGATGATACTTATGCGCTTCATGAAGATGGTTTCCTGCTAGTCGGCACGGACGGTATCCGGTCGATCAGAAATCATTGTAAGAAAACACGGATAGAAGGTCTCTACCACTAAGGGAGGGGGCATGTATGTTTTTGACTGCACCTAGAAGTGGACTCGTAGGCCGAACAGGAACATCAGTGAGGAGGCATTAAAATCGCCGGTCAGTCCGCCGGTAGGCCCGCTTCTGTCGAAATTCCCACTATCTTTCTTCCACGCCATCTCAGTATTGACCGTCAGATTGGATGTGATGGGGAAGTCAAAACCGCCGGCCACGCGTAGGGCGAAGGTATTCGGGAATGAGAAGTCATTGCCCACCTGGGCTGCATTGCTGAATGAGTGAGCATTCAGCCCGGCACCCAACGACGCGTACGGAATCAACCATTCGAACCCTACAGTATTTCGCAGCAGATCTCGTGTGGGACGAAATTCCACCACCGGCAAAAAGGAGAATGTGCTTAAGGTCCCCACTTCAGCACCGCGCCCGTTGATCTTGTATCGTTGCCATTCGAACATGAGTCCCAGCCGTACCCATTCTCTGAGGACGTAATATCCTTCGAGATTGACAAGAGGTCCTGTAGAGGTACCACTGCTCAGATTCTCCAGGATTTGTTGGGTTGGTACGATCAGTCCTGCGCGCAAGCCGAACACGAAGTCGCCCCCGACGGATCGGCCCTTGGCTTGTTCTGAGGCCGCGGCAGGGGCCGGTGGCGGGGCTGCTGCCTTCGCCTCCGTCGCAGGAGTGATGGGGGTGGGGGCGGCCTCCACCTCCTTTGGCGCTTTGGGAGCTGTGCCGGCGGGTTCTTGGGCCCCTTTCGGGACTGCAGGGGCTACGCCGGCAGCCTCTTGGGCCCCTTTGGCCGTTGCGGCTGCGGCGGCGGCGGATGCTGCTACGGCAGCGGCTTCTTCGGGCGAGGCTTTCTCGCCTGTTCCCTTCGGCTTGAGTGCCACACTAATCGGACACCCTATCTCTAAAGTTTCTTTCTTTTCGGGGATGACGAGTTCGCAGATCGCATTCTTATACAGAACTATTTCACAAGGGGCAGGGCCACCAGTGGACTGCTGACATTGAAGATTACTGATATTGATCTCGCAGATCCCACCCTGCGGGCATTGATAGGTAGCAAGTGGCCCACCCTCACCGGAAGTGATCGTCCACGTGCCGTACCGCAGCCCGCGCTTCGCATCCAAGACATTTCCCACTTGGGAAATAATCCAATTCACTCGTGTCGGGAACTCATCCTCTGTGTGTTGTTGCCATTCAAGGGATTTGCTGGCGCATCCCGAGAGCAACAACGCACAAGCCAATGCCCAAATGTATTGCCGCATGCCAATCTCTCCTAAGCGGCCTCGTTTCAGATCACCGTAAGTAACAAGATTGTTAGCTCGCTGCCAATCAATCGGTCGGCAACAAACGAGGGAGGCACATACTATCCTGGCGATTTTGGACTTCGCAATCTCAATTTAACGTTGGGAAAAGAAAGGGTGTCTGTGGCTAATTCAGACGAGCCGGAAGGCGGTATGCTCCTGGCTGCTTCGCCGGAAAGTGGCGAACCTCAACACCAATTCCTGCAAACACTGCCGATCTGCGCTCTTGAGCTTGGGGAATCGCACGCCAAATGATTCGCCATGGCTCCACGTGACCGTTGCATCAGAGATGCATAGCGGGTCCTTCTCATCGTGAAAATACAGCACGAGCGTCGCGTTAGTGCCGACCATTAGTACCGGCCCCGCGATTTTGCATCCGGTCTTGGACAAATCCACGAGCCAGCCTTGGCCACGAGACAGGCCTATCCGCGCATCCGTCATATAGGAGACGTATATCCGGAGAGGCACACGTTCGGCATCCCGCCGGTCTAGAACCGTTGCGGGCTTGCGGACTCCAAGTTTGTTATTCACTCCTGAGATGACCTGGGCCATATGTTTGTCCAGATGGTGAGATCTCATGGACTGCCTCCGTATGGCATTCGTTGCTCCTTAGTACCACTTCAGCTGCATCATCCGTTTCCGCCGTCCGAGCAATTCAGCGGCGGGCACGTCGACTTTGTGATCGCTGATGACATAGCGATTCTTTCCTTGCCCCTTGGCTCGATACATGGCCTGGTCGGCGTCGCGGATTAATTCCTCGCCGGTTTCATTCATATTGGTATTGAAGGCGAGGCCGATACTGGCGCCCACGGTCACGGGCTCGCCGACATCAATGGGGGCTTGCAGTCGCGACAACACGCGTTCCGCAATTGCGGTAGCTTCGGATGGATCGTTCACTTGGTTCAGCAAGAAGATAAATTCGTCTCCCCCATAGCGTCCAACCAGGTCCCCCTGTCTCAAACAGCTTTGAAAGACTCTCGCCACATGACGCAGTACGGCGTCGCCCGCCTTATGCCCGAGGCGGTCATTAATAGGTTTGAAGCCATCTAGGTCGACAAACATGATGGCAAAACGGAAGGTCGGATTATATTGGACGTATTGAACGACCCGGGCGACGCGCTCGAGAAGCTGCGCCCGGTTCGGCAGCCCCGTGAGTAAGTCACCCTGCGTTCGATGTTGTGGTTGCTCCTCCATATTCACAATGCGCTGGATTTCCGCCTGTGCGGTTGTGATTTTGCTCACAAATACCAACGTGATACACAACAAGAGCGACAGGGCGTAGATCTCGTCGGACTCAAGCTGCATCGCCCGATACAGGACCAGCCCATACTCCCCTATAAGCAGCGTGCTCAGCACGCTGAAATCCAATACCGACGGCACATAGGACGCCATCGCCACGAGCAGCACCACCGCCCCAAACAGCCAGAGATCGGTGCTTGCCCCGAAGGTCAGAAACAGGACAGAGGCATTGCTTAAGGTGACAAGGCCGATAAACCAGGCCGTCTCGACGTAGACACGAGGAATGGTCAGAACAAGGAGGGTGAATGTGGCAAGGGCCATGATTAGCCCGGCCTGGACCCGTGAAATGGGCGACACGAGATGGAATCCATAGAGCACCAGGAACATGCTCTGCAGGAGCAGAAGATAGAGCCGCACTCGTGTTGGCCTGATGAGTGGAAGAAAGTGTGTCATCACTGCCCTTTCCTGATGCGCCTGTTTTCTATCTTGAGCCTACCGGATACCAATCCAAGCCGCCTTCCCAGAAAGGGGGATGTGGCGTCCTACAATATTGTTACGTAGTCAATTGTGTCGCTTTTTGCATGCTTTCGTGACCCCCCGAAAGGGGAGTGCTGAAGTACCTCTTTCGCGTCTAGCGCGCGACGGGCCTCGCGCTATCCTTTCCTATAGCGAAACTTCATGACTCGCAAAGGAGGATGTATGCGTTGCTCGCGTTGCCAGGGGCTCCTGCTGAAAGATCACTTGTTGGACATGGGAGGCGGCTTCGGAGAGATGTGGGCCCAAAGTTGGCGCTGTGTCAATTGCGGCGCGGTCCACGATGGGATCATTGAACACAATCAATTGGCCAGGCGGGCGGACGTCCCGGTACTCACCAATGGTGAGTCACACACTCAGGACCATGACATCTATCTGGGAGCGGAAGCGTTTATCCGTCCCGCGGCATAAGAAATCACAAGGACAGGATGCGTCCCAGAATTCAAGAGGACAGAGCCGGGTTCACCTTAATCGAACTCGTGGTCTGTCTTGCGATTCTCACCATTTTAGGAATCATCGCGCTGCCGATGCATCGTCATTCCTTAGAGAAGGCCAAAGCTGTTGAAGCAAAACTCGCCCTCTCGGAGGTTGATCGGCTCGAGCAACTGCATTACGCGAACAGAGGCAGCTACACATCGGATCTACAAGAATTGGACTTCAAGCTGTACTCGGCCTTGGAGTACACGCAGTTGTATGTACAAGTCCGGCAAGACGCACAAGGCTGGAGCTACGTCGCCTTAGCGATGCCCTTGGATGGACTCACAGCTGATGCAGAAGTCTCAGCGGTTGCACGAAACGCTGGTGGTCGAACCACAACCCCGTCAAGCATACCCACAACGCTCAAGGGCGGTGGCTCCGCTTGTAGCTTCTGGAGCGGGTGGGCATCAATGGATGGCGGACGTATAGAAGGGGAGGAGAGCATAAGCGCATCTTCAAGTAGTAGTGGTGGGTCGCCCTGCGGAAAAACGAGAGTCGTGAACCACGGGAAAAAGTAAGCGCCCTCAATAATAGCGAGTGATCCATTTACACCAGAGATGAATCTCGCCGGTGGTCAGCACGCAATCCGAGTCGTTGCCTGCGGCTGATAACTTCCTTCTTTCCTGTCCGGCCGGCTCGGTCAACTCGGCCGGCTGGATCTCTTTTTGAGTGATCAATGGTGTGGCGGGTGTAGGTTGGAACGCACAGGAGGTAATGACACATCCAACGCCCAGGGCCAGCAAGGCTACGGTCGCTGGTTTCTGTGCCATGGGCCGTCTCCTGAGCGCGCGGCCTTCGACCCGAAGGCGCGCAACACGTCCTTTATTTGTGAATACCATGCTTCGCAGGACACAGTACTAGGCGTGACCCTGGTTCCAGGTAGTGGAAACAATTTAATGAACGATCATGAGATGCGGAAAGCGATAGGCACGTGCGGCTGTATGCTCAGCTGCTGAATCGTGACTTAGAGCTCTCACTAGTCTCTATCGCCTACACCTTGAATGTGAAATGCAACACCCATCGTGCGATTTTCTAATCACATCGACATCCCTTTGCTTTTAAGACCGCCTAGATAGTGTCTGGCATTCAAGCTGCACGGACTAGGGGGGAACCTCTTAGCCGGGAGGTGACTATGATGCTGGGAAGAGCAACCGGTGCCGTTGTGCTCATAATCAGTCTGAGTGTGGTGACTCCACTGTTCGCTGTGACGATGGTCGTCGCCCAATCTCAATTGGGATCGCCATCTCCGAAAACGGTCGTAGGAACAGTCTCTGCAGTGGAGGGAGAATTTCATATGGCGAAGAATTCTCTCGGCGAAGACATTCTCAAGATGGTTGATAAATCCTATGTCATCACCACCCCAACGGGCCAGGAGATCCAGTTGAAGCTCTCTCGTGACACCAAAGTCCCCGCAAGAGCGAATCCTGGGGACCAAATCGAGGCCAAGATTTCCGATAGAGGCCAAATCCTGTCGGTCATGTTGGTCGAGTAAGGCGATCCTGGCTGGTGCAACACGAGACCTCAGTCACGGACCTCCTAGTTTCTTGGAGGAGGGCGATGTTTCATGCTAATCGATCATTCCTCTCCAACCATACTGTTCATCGATCACCATGACGACGACCGGAGGTATTGGGTGCAGCGGCTGAGAATGTCCTCACCCGATTATGTGATCCTCGAAGCGTCCAGTGGAAAGTCAGGCATAACCATTTGCCGGTCGCAGCGGGTCGAATGCATCATCTCAGAATTGACGCTCCCTGACATGTCTGGTTTCGACGTACTCCTGCAGCTGGTTCCCAAGCCACGCCATCCAGAGATCGCGCTCATCTTCCTTACCCGACTTATCCTCGCACCCATGAAGGACCTTGCCCTCAACAATGGCGCACAAGCATATCTCGTTAAGTCTCATAGTTCTGGTGATGAACTAGACACTACGATTCACAAAGCTCTTGCGAGTGTTGCTCCGACTCGTAAGGAATCGCGCTGATGCTTGCGAACGGCCCCCTTCATCTTCATTTCTCTTGACCCTCAGCTCCGTTCAGCGTACAAGCGCGCACTGTGCCGGGACTGCCCTCATGGACTGGACTGGCGCAAACACTTATGGAAGGAGTTCGGACATGACCTTTGCGCGCATAGGAATGGTGTTAGCGGGATCGGGGATACTTCTTACGCTTGCGTGCGCGAGTCATACACACTTCCCCGAATCGTCCCTCACCGGAGGAGTATTCGAGGTCAAGATTGACAACTCGCTGATGCCACAGTCGGTGAATGCAAAACGGGGGGACGAAGTGAGATGGATCAATATGAGCAATGCCCCGGTGGATGTGTCAGTGGTTCAAACCCGTGAAGAACTCATCTCATGTCAGAAGGGCTTTGCGTCAACCAACTTGGGATATCTCTTTGGAACATCGGAGTACGAAAACATTGTGATGGCGACGGTACGTCCCAACGAATTTGCCAGCTTGTGTTTCGCAATCCCTGGAAAGTACGTCTACACCGTGCGCAAAGATCCTTCCACAACCGGCTCACTCGACAAGACGAGTGGATCGATCACGATCGAATAACATCGACACGCGCGGATTGATCGCGTCCGATCGACCGGGAGGTGGGAGTCTCTTCAGGAGCACATGCTGGTAAAAACCGCCTCAATTGCTAACGGTCGCTTCGTGGAATAATGGGAAACCGGCGAGCGGTAATGAATCTGCCTCCTAACTCCGACGACGATGCTGACGTAGATTCTTTGGGCTTTCCTTCAGGAAGCATGATGAGAAAGTTGGTCCCCTGACCAACGGTGCTTCGGGCCTCTACCGTGCCGCCGTGTTCTTGAATAATTTGATGGACGATTGACAGGCCGAGGCCCGTTCCCACACGATCGGTGCTTTCATGTTTCGTGGTAAAGAACGGGTCAAAGATATGCGAGAGATCTTCAGGCGCAATTCCACAGCCGGTATCCGCCACTTCGATTTGCACCCATCCGCTCCTGTCGAGCCGAACGACGCGACGAGTGGTAACGGTTAAACGCCCTCCGGTTTTCGCCATGGCGTCGATGGCATTCATGGCAAGATTCATCAGCACCTGCTTGATCTGTTGGCGATCAACCAGCATGGCTGGGAGATCGTCGGTGAGATGTTTCTCAATGGTGATTCCCAGCTTGTCCGCTTTGACCTCGATAAATTGCAAGCACGAGGAGACAATGTTGTTCAGCGATTCTGCGGAAAACTTCGGTTTCATATACCGTGCGTAGTCAAGAATTTCTTCGATGAGACGTTCAATACGCGCAAGATCGTCGACCACCTGGGCGCTGAACGAATCCATGAAATAGGGGTCGTCCCGCCGTGACGGCACCAACTGGATGAACGTACTGATCGACGTGAGGGGATTGCGAACCTCGTGAGCGAATCCGCCTGCAATGGCTTCCAATGAACGAAGCCGATCGGCGCGCCGGAGCAGGAGTTGGGTGTGCTTCCACTCTTCATGCAAGACGGCATTGTCGAGGGCGATCGCGGCATTGTCTGCAAGCGAGCGCAGCAGGCCGAGCTCGTCATGCGAATACAATCCGAGGCATGGCTTATGTCCGAGATTGACGAAGCCGACCAAGCTCTTCTTATTGACAAGCGGCAAGCATACTTCAGAGCCCAGTTGAGTCATGGTCTCAACCAGCGTGGCGGCCAATCGCTCGTCAAATCCTGGGGAGCGTTGCTGGAGTTCTTCTTTGACGATCGGCTGATTGCACGCCAACAGGTAGTTTGTAAACGGTTCGTTGCTCATGACCCGCATGGGGCTCCGCTGCTCGTTGAGCCCGCGCGATGCCTTCGGTACATAGCACCCTTTTTCCTTGTCAAAAAGAAAGAGCGAGATCTTCTCGATGCCCATGACCGCTTGGAGCGTATCCACGATTTCGGCCTGCAGATTGGCCAGATCGAGCTTCATCACCATGGCATGCGCGAATCGAGTTAACGTCTCGTACGCGTCATGCCGGCTGGGGAAAAACGCTTTATTGACGGCAGATTGAAGGCGTGGTTGGAACATCACGTACACGATCGTGAACATGACAGTCGCGAGCGCGAGCAGTAACGAGAGCGTGTCCGGAGGGAGATCGTCCAATGCGTGGCCCAGAAACACGAGAAGGAGAGTAAACGGCAGGAGTGGCAGATAGACGGCGCTCCGAGACACGAGGAGAGCGGCATCCAGGAGCCGGTACCGGAGAATCGAGGTTGTGATGACGGCTGTCAGCAGAAAGATGGGAATGTATCCAAGGGGATAGATTTCATAGCCGAACGCCGGGAAGAAATCGATCGAGCCGGTATAGGCAATGACAAAGGCAGGCAGAAGGAATTTGATCTGCTGACGCTTAATGGGAGTCGTGACGGTGCGATACGTGTGGATGTAGTCGGTGAAGGCCACGGCCATATACGAGAAGAAGATGATGAAAAATGGCGTGCTGGCCGGTCCCCATTGCGGGAAGTATCCCCACCAAAATCGATGGACGCCTGCGACAAAGTCTTCACGGAAGAGGACGGCCCCAGCCATGAGGGTCGCGAGTGCATAGCCTATCCATATCGAACGGCGACGTTGGAGTTGGAGAAACTCGGCTGAGAATCCGTAGAATGCAAGAGAGATGTACATCACGCCGACATTGTCGAGTTTAAACCAGTGCAACGCTGTTACGGCGTCCGTTGAGCAAAGCCCGATGCTGGTCGCGTCGAGCCAGAGGGCGATGCTGGCACAGAGAGCGAGGAAATGGCGATGGGCGTGGGATTGTCTATTGGATCGGTAGACGAGAAATCCCAACGCAAGGGTGACGATCCCCACGAGAAAGATGGGAATGGCATGGATGTTGATGAAATAGGTTGAAGACACGACCATGGTGCGTTACAACGCGCGCGCCCGAGCGACTCGGTGTAAATCTTCCTCAGTGACGTAGCCGGCGGAATTGCGAAATGGCGCCAGGCGAAATCCTAGCGAACGGCCCATGGCGGTGATGTGCGCAGCCTGGGTGGGATCGGCTTTCCCAAGGGAGTAATGTCCGGTCCATCCAATTGAAGTCAAAATCATGGTTTCCGACAGACAGCCGAGGGCTTCCTCGGCCCCCACGTCCAGATCGAAGTGCACATCAATATTCTTAGGCGTTCCGAGGACGGCGGATTCGATGACGAGGACATCGGGCCGCTGGAGAGGAACATCTTCGGACACGTTCTTCGGCTGGGCGGCATCGATGACAATGGCACCAGGTTTTAGGTGAGCAGCGGTCAATAAGATATGAGGGTTATTCGTCATGGCGATCACGACATCCGCCTTCAGCACTTGATCGAGACTCGTCATGCCCTCGATGATTGAAGGCTGGTCGCCCAGTTCTACAATGAGATTTTGAAGTGCATCCTTCTTGATATCGATGATCAGGAGTGTGCCGACAAGCCGGGCAAGAATCTTCGAGCATGCGGAACCTACCGATCCGGCACCTCCGACAATCGCCACGGTGGCATGCGGCAGGCTGAGATTGGTTAGGGCTGCTGCATGAAGCACGTTTTGGACGGCCACAGCGGCCGATTGAGCATTCCCTGTTGTCAATCCGAGCCGGACCCTGCCCTCCAGCTCTAGTCCATCCCGCGTGAGGATCGAGGTGAATGCGCCCAATCCCGCAATGGTCGCTCCCATCTTTTCCGCCAGGCGAACGGTCTGCCACACACGTTTCCGAGCGAGCCGGGGATTGCGAATCATCTGTTCTGTCGTCAGTGGTGAAATTAGAATAGCACCTCTCGTCGGGGTCCCATTCGCCAGGGTCAGGCCAGTGATGTAGGAGGCCACCAACGGCCATTGGTACCGAATCCAGCGTTCCACGACAGAGGATGGCAGCCGGCTGGCAAACGGAAACTTACGCGCAACATCGCTTAGTGTGCGGGGATGACCAATGAAGGCAAAAGTAATGGGGGTGATGAGGAGATGGGCGACGGGGGCAGGCAGGATTCTGACGATCAGATCGCGAAAGACTTCAAACAGGTGACACACTCCAAGCCATACGGTACGCCGGGATAGTCGTAATGGAGCTTGATCCGTCTTCTTGGGTACCTCTTGGACTGACGGTAAAGGGAGGGCGTGAGCCAGACGAGCTGACTCAGCCTTACGCTCCACCATCGGCTTGTGAGCGTGATAGGGATTGTCCGTAATGAATAAGGACAGAATGGACCGGGGATTCGTCGTCACGAGTGCCCCCCGGGCTGATGCTCGTGCAGGTCCCTCCGGCATGTCCAGGCTCTGAAGATAGGTTTCCAGCTCTTGCAAGGCAGATTCAAGGACTAGGCGTATAGTCTGTCCCAAAGCGTCGAGAGTGATGTCGACCCTAAATCGCGTGGGGGAATCGCCCTCAATCTCAGTTACTGCGGTCACGCGTCCCGACAGCGGCATGTAGGCGACATTCTGGCTGTAGCACAGAACGACAGTCACTGCCGCGCCTGGTGAGGAGACGCAATCCGTCAAAAATGAGATTCGATCAAGGCCGAGTTCTTGAGTGACCCCTCGCGCCTGGCTCCCTCCAAGGTCGACCACGACGGGCAGGCTGACTGCGAGCTGACTTGAAACGGTACTTGCCACCAGTGCGTTAGTCCTCCCGGCTCACTGCTGTATGCCTTGAGAGAAGCCGCCGTTCCTGGGCCCTGGATTCTCTCCACGGAGCACTCACGTGGGCAATATTGCGTGACAGTGGCTTTTTGTCAATGCGACGGGCAGAACAGGGATAGCGTGTAAGACAAGAACGGATCTTACGTGCAATCGCCGATAGACAAACTCAGTCACATGGATGAGCATTCGACACGACTGTACGACTCGGAAAAAAACTGTTTGAACCGCGTCGCGTTGTTGGTATACGGGAACCGGCAGACGTTTTCAGCTCTCCCCCCATGTCGCTTCAAAGAGGATTTGTTCTTGGCACGCAACGTGAAGTGTGGAAGTCTTCAAGACGTAAGTACTGAACTGGTCAACATGATACGTAGAACAACCTGTATGACGCAGTGGACAGCGAAAGAACAATGCATTCGACTCCAGATGGGGTTGAGACGAGTTATGGTGGCAGCAAGTCTGGCTGTCGCTTGTCTGTCTCCGACGGTTGCTTCTGCGGGGGCTATACGGATCTTCGATCAGAGCGCCTCGGGAACGGCTCAAAGCGGCGCCGTTGCCGCACAGGCGGACGATCCCTCTGCTGTCTATTTTAATCCAGCCGGTTTGACGCAATTGAGAGGTGTGCAAACCTCCTTCGGCGTCATGTTGGTCGGTGGGCATACCGCCTACACGAGTCCCACCGGTGCGACTGCCACGGGGGATTTTGGCGGGAGCATCGCCGTTCCGCCGCCAACAAATTTGTATTTCACTGCAAACCTCAAAGATCTCGGGTTCACCGCGCTCGGTGATCTAAGCGCTGGCCTTGGCGTGGTCTCTCCGTTCGGGGTTCTCTATCGATACCCAGACGATGGCCCCTTTTCGACCGCCGTGACACGCCAATCGCTCCCGCTCATCGATATCAAACCCACGTTAGCCTATAAGCTGAACGACAAAATTTCCGTTGGCATCGGTGCGGATATCTATACGTTTGCAAGCTTTTGGGGAAGCGGACAGTCTGTCACGAAATTCAATTCTTCAGGCGGCCCCGGTCTTCCGCCTCCTGGGACGCGGATGGAGGTCAACGGCGGGGATACCGCCGCGGGGTTTAACCTGAGTCTCTTGTACACGCCGTTTCGAAATGGAGACGGGAAGCCGCTGGCGAATATCGCCTTGATCTATCGCAGTCAGGCTACGATGCATCTGAATGGCAATTTCCTCGCGAATGGCGGCCTGGTCGCTGATGCTTCGACGACGCTCGTGTTGCCGCAGATCATTACTGGCGGGATGTCGATCTGGCCGATCAGAGATCGCGACCATGAATGGAAGTTGGAGTTAGACGTGGATATGACCGGATGGAAATCTGTCCGGAACACGGACGTGCATCTGTCCAATGGCACGACCATTCCATTCGCTCAGAACTGGCGCAACTCTTATACGACAATGGTCGGGACGGAGTACAAGTGGCTCAATCTGGAGAAACTCCCGGCATGGGAGGTAGCGCTCCGTGCGGGTTACTGGCACTCGCAGACACCGATTCCTGACAGCTCGTTCCTGCCCACCATTCCCGATGCGGATCAGCATGCTATTTCAATTGGGACGGGGTTCCTCTGCAAAGGCAACGGCCACTTTCTGGGGCTCATCGAATGCGGCAAGGCCGAGGGAGGAATATTGAGACCAAAAGCCATCGGTCTGGATTTGGCGTACCAAGCGATTTTCTATGAAACGCGAACCGTTAGCGGCAATCTGAACCCCGTGGCCATACCCGGTGTCGTCAACGGAACGTACCAGACAACCCTACACGTAGGAATGATTAACCTTCGGGTAAACTTTTAAGGCTTGCGATCTTCCGATCCTCCGTGTTTCATAAGCACCCCGGATTTACCAACAACCGCTCGCCAATCTGAGTGATCGCCAAATACAAAGGGCCAGTCCCCCACTGGGGACTGGCCCTGATGTCGCAAAACTTAGGACTTCGTTGTACCGGTAGATCTGCTTAGCTCTTCCTGCGCATTCTCCTGGCAATCCCAACTGCGGCTAAACCGGTGCCGAGTAGAATCAAGGACGCTGGCTCGGGAACAGAACTATAAGAAGTGCCAGTATAAGAGCCGCTGCAGCCATTTGCCTGACCACCACTGCTTATACATCCTTGCTCACTCGCTGCAGCCAGAGCAAAGTCCGGAGACAGTCCCAATATAGCCACTACTAGCCCTATGAGAATTAGACTGCTTAAAACGAAATGTTTCTTCATTGTTCGCTCCTTTCAAACACTAAGAGTAAACAAAAGCATCTCGGGATGCAATCACCATCTATAGACGGGTGCAGTACCTGTGCCATACAGATCAGGAGACATAACCTATTGAATGCATTGCACACAGCTTGCCGAATATTCTTGTTGATTCCTTGCATCGTCAATCTTTTTTATAGGCCTTATAGGCCAAAGAGTCAGACAATGACCAGGTTTCAATTACTTAGGAGTATCGTTGTTTGTCAGTTTTTATTACACCCATGACAGGGGAAATACGCATCCTCCATCTCGATTGCCTCGTCAGCAATATGCTACCGTAGCGAATGCGCCGCGTATATCTGACCTACTTCGCCGCCGTTGCTATTGGCCTCGCCTTCGCATTCTCCGGTCTTGCCGTGGATGCGCAGATGTATCCTCAAGACATTCACTCTCAACACCGCCCAACCGGATCTAGCGCGCCTGCTCAACAGTGGTCAGGCGGGATGGGCGTCGATAGCTCGTCCGCGTTTCTTCAGCGCAGGGAGGAAGAGGAACGAGAACGGCGAGAATCACAGGAGCGTCAACGCCGGATGATGGAGAACTTTACGAATATACCCGACCAGCTTCGCCAGTCATATTTTAAACGTCCTGATCTCCCCTTCAATTCGCGATAAACCTCTTTGGCCGTACTACTGGCGGCCGTCCTCACGAGCCGGAACAACCCTTCCTTCCCTAGGGAAAACTCTAGGACCGGAAAATTCCTAGCCCCGCTACAGTCGTAGTGACCATGGAAGAAAGGGAGGCCGCGGTCTATGGGGGAAGCCATGCGAGCCTGGGCTGCCGTGCTATGCTTGTGGATCTGCGGCGCAGAGGCCTCCGGGCATGCCGAACCCGTCCCTCCTGACCTTCTGTATGACAAGTCACGTGCTCTCATTGTCGGTATTGAGCAGTACCCCCAGGGCCGATCGGTTCCGGGCGCGGTGGACGAGGCCAAACAGGTGGCCCAAGCATTCCGGCAGCTTGGGTTTGAAGACATCACCGAGCTATACAACAAGGACGCGACAGCTCGGCGACTGCATCAAGCCCTCACCGACCTCTTCGCCAAAAAGGTCGACCAAAGTGGGCGTGTGGTGGTGTTCTTTGTCGGCCAGACGGGAACCACTCGAGATGGGAAAGGCAGAGAATTGGGCTATTTCGTACCCGCCGATGCTCAGGCCACCAATGTCGCGAAATTCTTAACGGCCGAGACAATCAAGGAATTGAGCAAGCGATCTCCCTCAAAGCACACCCTGATAATTGTGAATGCACCATTTCGGGCATCGGAAGCCCCTGCGTCGAAGCAGATTACGCCTGCGGCGGAGACTGAAGGGCGGGCAGTTCAAGTCATCTCTGCTGTCGCCAGGGATGAAAAGTCGGCCAAAGCAGCAGGTAAGACCCCCTTTGTCCAGGCCTTACTGACGGGTCTCGCTGGAGCTGCCGACCTCAATCAAAATGGATCGCTCACGGCATCTGAATTAGGCACCTACATCAAGCAACAGGTCGAGGCAGTGTCTTTGCGGATTGACGGGGAAGGGGATACTATTTTGATTCAACCACGGAAAGCCGTTCCGGTCCTTGAAACGCAACAAAGGCCCAACGACCGTGAGGCGGCAAAGAATGAGTATGAACAAGCGGTCGCCCATTTGCAGGGAGGGAAATACGCCGAGGAGGCCTTGGCACGACTCAATCGTGCCATCGAATATGATCCGACATTTGCCGAGGCCTACATGCTAAAAAGCTATCTCAGGCTGGAACTTCTTCCACAGCTTGATGAAGCCCTTGCCGCCGGACAGCAGGCCGTTAAGTACGCGCCTGAGAATGCCGACGCGTTTTATACGCTCGGACAGGTGCATGAAAAAATGGGCCACTATAAGGAAGCGGAAGAAGCATTCGTCCAGGCGGCGAAGCTGAATAGGGAAAATCCTGACGTGTATTTTGCCTTGGGAACACTCTACGAAGACCAGCTCAACGATCCTGCGAAATCCATCGAGGCCTTTCGCCGTTACCTCCAATTAGGCGGCGTTCACGCCCGAGCGCGGGCGGCGGTCAGCCAGGTGGATCAGGCGGTTTCGTCATCAGCGAACCCTTCGCAATAACGTCACAGTCTCGTGAAAATATTATCCGATCTTCTGCGAGTCAACTTCCAAACGAATGGCTGTGGTCGAATGTTCACTGGCTCGTGACTGCGAGCCAATTCGTGTCGAGGTGTGCGCTGCGCGGCGTCACTTCACCAGCCACACGCGGTAGGTTTTAGCGGAGGCGGGCTTGGGGACCTGGATAATGCCCACGGTGCCGGGGCTCATGACGTCTTCACCCGTGATCGTGCGCCATGCTTCAAAGCGCTGGCCGTATAAGAGGAGCCCTTCCTTGTCGTAGAAGTCCACCATAATATGTGCGATGTCCCGTAGTCCCCCCTGGTAGTGGGTGGTGACCCAATCCAAACGCTTGAGCGCCTGGTATTGGATCGAGAGCATGCCGGGGCTCTCTTCTTTCACGCTGAGCAGGCGAAGCACGCGGTTCTGGTCCAGACCCTCCGCCGGCGCCGGGCCTCCGTCCAGTTGCGTCCGGATGGCGCGGGCACTCTCCACTGCCGGCAAGTAGCCTTTCACTCGACAGAACACTATTCGTGCGTGTTCGCTTTGCTCGAGGATTTGCTGGTCCTGAACGTGGCGAGTGGCCAGGGTGTTGGCCACATCGTTCAACAGCGCAGAGTCCACGATCGAAGCCGTCTGCTCGCGATAAAGCGCTGAGTTGACGACGGCCTGGTGGAGAGCTTCCTTGCAGGCCAGATCTTTCGCCTCGGCAGTCTGCTCGGTCGCATGGACCTTATATCGATAGTCGCCGGTAATTTCCAGACGGGCATTAGGCTCCGCAGCAGAAACCGTAATTCCGAGCCATGCGGTGGTTGCGACCAAGAGGTAAAGACCGGTGATCCGATGGGCTGACATATCGCCTCGCACAATCTCTCAGGCGGGAAGGTGATTCGACGGTCCGCGAGTTATGCTACCACGCCACCTCTCGTGCTTCCACTCGGGCCGACATGGGAAAAGCGGCGGAAAAAGGCGAGGGGCTCAAACGAGAGAAACCGTCGGATATCGCCTGCTTGAGAGTCGAGTGCCGAGCTTTACGTAATTTGAAAAAATTTCCCACAACAACAATGGGATAGCTTGACTTGCGTTTCATCTTCACGCAGACTCTCGATCCATGGATGACACCGAGCAAGCGCTGCTCGCCTCCCTGGCAGAACGGGTGGGCATTGCAGCGGAATATCACGACATTAGCGGTGTTCGTCACGTCACCGCCGATCACACCAAGCGCGACATTCTCCGAGCGATGGGGTTTCAGGTCGATTCGACTGCGGCGTTGGCCGTGGCGATCCGCGAATGGGACGAAGCGCCGTGGCGCAGGCCTTGTGACTCCGTCCGCATCGTGCACGAAGAGGAAGTAGGCGCCCCCGTGTCCTGCTGCTTCGCCTTGGAAGACGGCAGAGAGCGGTCGGTCGTCGTGACATGGCAGTTGAACGATGAATCTGGAAACCTCATTCAGGAGGGACAGGCCGGTCCAGGGCTGGTCGCAACGGAAGTCAAATTCATCGACGGCGGCCGTCGCGTCCGCGTGGAGTTGCCTGCACCCAAAGGCCTTCCTCTTGGATATTACGACTTCATCATCCGCGCGGAGGGGCTGGTCGGCGGATCGACCGGCATACTTCGGCTGATCGTTGCCCCCCGTCAGTGTTACGTGCCGACGCCCCTCGAAGTCGGGCAGCGGTATTGGGGGCTCGCCCTGCAATTGTACTCGCTGTCCTCCGGACGCAACTGGGGCTGCGGCGATTTTACCGATCTCAATCAGATCGTCGAATGGGCAGGCAAGCGACTGGGCGCGGGACTCGTGGGATTGAACCCGCTTCACGCCATTCGCAATTCCGCCCCGCATCACACCAGTCCGTACACACCCTACAACCGGCTGGCGATCAATGAGCTGTATATCGATCTCGAACGATTGCCGGAATTCTTCGCCTCGGAGGAGGCGCAAACGCAATACCGGTCGCCGGAGTTTCAAGCCAAGCTCCAGGCTCTGCGGGAGAACCGCCGGGTGGATTACGAGGCGATCGCTTCGGCGAAGCGCACGATGCTCGATCTCGCCTATCGGCAATTTCTCAAGGAAGCCTACAGCGGCGTCGAACCGAATCTCGAGCCGAAGACCGCACGAGCAAAGCTGCTGGAACGATTCATCCAATCCGAAGGCGAGGCGCTCGAACTCTACGCCACCTTCCAGACATTGGAAGAGGAACGGCGCCTCATCCAATCGAAAACGGTGACCTGGCAAGAATGGCCGAAGCAGTTTCTCTCTCCGGGTTCTGCGGCGCGCGAATATGGCAGACGTCATCGAAAGCGGATTCGCTTCTTCCAATACATTCAGTGGATCGCGTCCGAACAGCTCAGCGAAGTCTTACGCACGGCCGAAGCCGCCGGCATGCCAATCGGCATTTACAACGATCTCGCGTTGGGCGCAGAACGGACAGGAGCCGAGGCCTGGATGTATCAATCGGTGATGGCGCTGGACGCCGATTGCGGAGCGCCGCCTGACGATTTTGCCCCGCAAGGGCAGAACTGGGGGCTGCCGCCGATCAACCCAGTGGCGCTGCGTCCCAGCCGATATGAGCTGTTGATTCAACTCTTGCGTAGGAACATGCGCTTTGGCGGTGCCATCCGGCTTGATCATGTCATGGCCCTCAGCCGGCTCTTCTGGATTCCCAAGGGAAAGTCGGCGACAGAAGGGGCATACGTCCATTATCCGTTCGAGGAGTTGTTGTCGATCATTGCACTGGAAAGCGTCCGATCCAAAACGCTCGTGATTGGGGAGGATCTCGGCACAGTGACGGATTTGGTGCGAGAACAGCTGGCGAAGGCCTGTGTCTTATCATATCGCGTCTTCTATTTCGAACGTCGGGGAGACGGAACATGGAAATCACCCGGCGAATACCCGCAACAGGCGCTGGCCGTGACGGGCACGCACGATCTGCCGACGCTGACCGGCTTTTGGTCGGGAGAAGATATCCAGGTTCGCGCCGGGCTGGGGGCATTCAATGATGAGGCCGGACGTCGCCAGGCTTGGGAGGAGCGTCAACGGGATAAGGGACGCATGCTGGCCGCGCTCAAGCAAGAAGCCTTGTTGCCGAGCGGCATGAGCGACGATCCCGCCACTGTGCCCGCCATGACGCCCGCTCTCTGCCGAGCCATTCATGCCTATCTGGCGAGAACGCCCGCATGGCTGGTCCTGGCGAATCTTGAAGACGGCCTGGAAGAAATATCGCAAACGAACCTACCCGGGACCGTTGAAAACCATCCCAACTGGCGACGGAAGTACGCAAGCCGCATCGACAGCCTTGGCGATGACGAGCGATTGCGAGAACTAGGGGCGACGTTGCGTTCGATCCGTCCAATTAGCTAAGACCCTCGTCGAAGGACACCGAATATATCCGACAGTTTCTCCTCGAACTGCTCAGAGCCCTGCCGTTTGCCTCCGGTGGGCGTTAGCGCTCGTGAGTGACGTGGTTGGCTTAGGCATGCCCAAGCAGAACCGCATTATCCTTGCCATCGCGACGACGCTGTTTCTCGTCATTGTCGTATTGGAGACTGTCGCGCCGGCGAATATCGTCGGCGCCTATGCGTTCGTCTTGCCGATCCTGTTGGTCGCGACCCTGCGCAGCCGCCCGGTGATGCTGGTGACGGTGATCGCCTGTATCGCGGCGACTTATTTAGGCCTTATGCAGCCCACGAAGCCCGGCCGCTTCCAAGCGGCTGTGATCAACCGCACGGTTGTGGCGGGTGTATTGGTCATGGTCGCCTACATTGGAATGACCCGGGAGGAACGGAAGGCTCGAGAGGAGAGCGCCCGTCAGGCCTTGGCGCAACAGACCGAAAGCCTCCTGCGAGCGAACACACTCCTGGTCGATGCCAAGGATCAGCTGAACCGCTCGGAGCGGCTGGCGGCCGTTGGCCAGCTCGTGGCGTCAGTGGCGCATGAAGTCGGAACCCCCTTGCATTCCATTGCCTGGCATGTGCAGGCGCTCGGTGAGGAGCCCGGCGTCACGCCAGAAATGAGGAAGCGTATTACCGTCATCGATGAGCAGCTCAATCGTGTCGTCCGGATCATCCAAGACCTGCTGTCGTCCACTCGTCAGCGCAAGCCGGATCCGAGTTGGATGTCAGTCGAGCAGGTTATCGCGCCGGCCACCGCGTTGATGGAGCCTGCCTTCCATGCCAAGGGCGTCGCGCTCACCAGCGACCTCGCGATCGGCGTTCCACTGGTCTGGGCCGATGCAGAGAAGCTGCATCAAGTGCTGGTAAATTTGCTCACGAACGCGCTCGCTGCCACGCCGCATCACGGAAGTGTGGACGTGCATGTCGGAGCCCGCGCCGCCACGGCCAAAGAATTGGATACGGGGCAACGCGTCGCGCAGGATATGTCCTCGATGGTGGTCACAATTGCCGTCCGCGATACGGGCGTCGGGATGCCGCCGTCGGATGTTCAAAACGCCTTCCAGCCGTTTTTTACGACCAAGGAGGTTGGCAAGGGAACCGGCTTGGGTCTATTCTTGAGTCGTGAAACCGTGCAAGCCCATGGCGGGACACTCTCGCTGGTGAGTGAGCAGGGGCGAGGAACGACCGTGACGATCGCACTGCCGGGAAAGGTCGTGGTGCCGGAAGGGATGGTGTAAAAAGGTCATGCAGGCTGCAAAGATTCTGGTGGTAGATGACGATACGGTTGCGCGGGACCTGTTGGCGGAAGCCCTGAAGAAAGAGGGCTACAGCGTCGAGGCCTACGGCAGCGGGGAGGAAGCCATTGCGCGGGGCCGCGAGGGCCGGGTGGATCTGGTGCTCACGGATATCCGCATGGGGGCGGTCGATGGACTGACGGTGCTCCGGGAGTTCAAGCGCATGAGCCAGGACACGGCGATCGTCGTCTTGACCGCATTCGGATCGCTTGAGGGCGCGATCGAGGCTATCAAACAAGGTGCGTACGACTATCTGGCCAAGCCGTTTAAGAAAGAAGAGATCAAGTTGGTCGTTCAACGCAGTCTTGATCATTGCCGCCTGTTGCGAGAAAACACGAAGTTTCGGGAGGAACTCAAGAGCAAGGACGAATGGTCGCCGTTGGTTGGCAGCAGCCCGGCGATGCTGGAAGTGTACAAACTCGTGGCCCGGGTGTCCGAAAGCCGGAGTACCGTGCTCCTCCAAGGAGAAAGTGGAACGGGGAAGGAGCTGATCGCCCGCGCCATTCATGGCAATAGCCCCCGCCGCGACAGGCCGTTTGTCCCGGTCAATTGCGGCGCTTTGCCGGACACGCTGCTCGAGTCCGAAATGTTCGGCTATGAGAAGGGGGCGTTCACGGGTGCAGTCGGCACGAAGACCGGTCTATTCGAGTCAGCCAACGGCGGGACCTTGTTTCTCGATGAGGTCGGCGAGTTGGGTCAGGCCCTCCAAGTGAAACTGCTGCGGGTGATGCAGGATCATGAAGTCCGCCGGGTGGGCAGCACCAATTCCATCAAGGTGGATGTCCGCATCATCGCGGCAACGAACCGAGATCTCGAACAGTTCGTGAAGGACGGCAAATTTCGGGATGATTTATTTTATCGCTTGAACGTCGTGCGGATCACGCTGCCCTCGCTCAAGGAGCGTCAGGAAGACATTCCCATGCTCGCTCATCACTTTTTGCAGAAATGCGCCGCTGGGTCGACGACGGCCGTGCGAGGCTTCCATCCGGATACTTTGGACAGTCTGAATCGATACCACTGGCCTGGAAACGTTCGCGAGTTGGAAAACGCGATCGAACGTGCAGTCTCACTGAGCCACGGGCCGTTGTTGACTCCAGACGATTTACCGGCAGCCATCCGGCAAGTGCCCAGTCCCGCCGAGCACAAATCCGACGCTCCCGACACTGCCGAGTCCGTCTATCTAACCCTCGAGGAAGTGGAGAAACGCCATTTGGTGCGCGTGCTCAGGGAAACCAAGGGAAACAAAGTGAAGGCGGCAAAAATCCTCGGCATCGACCGACGGACGCTCTATCGCATGGCCGAACGATTTGGTTTGGATCTGGAACCTGATGCCGAAGGGAGCGACAAGGATGTAGGGTAGCGTTAGAGAATGTGGAGTGCGTTTTTGATCAGTCGAACCTGATTTTCTGCGCTCTGGGGCAAGGCCGTGGGTGACTCCTCCCACCGTGTAAAGAGTCCGTCCTTTCCCTCGTACAGCACGTGTAGTCTGAGTCTGGTGCTCTGTTCATCAGCGGCCGTCACCAAAGCATCGACGCGGCTTCGCCCTGTGCCAAAACGCCACCCAAGAAGCCCATCCCATGGACCGCGGATTTCTTCCCGATAGCCCGTCGTCAAGTTCTGATCATCTGTTTGTTCGACCTCATATCCGCCGTCTGTCAGGACCTGGATCACCGCGATTCGCACGTGGTCGGCCGAGGTCGCCAAGGTGACGTCTACGATATCGGGGGCATGAGGAATCGGGGGACCGGCACAGGCTGCACTCGCGAGGAGTGAAAGAGCAGCCAGGAAGCGAAGGCAGCGTGAGGTCACTTGGGTTTCGTGTCCTTCAACCGATACACAAGATGCGTATCGGTTTGTGAGACGCCGTCGATCGAGTGAATGCGGCTGAGGACGAGCTGTGTCAACGCGTCTTGATCCGGCACTTCGACGACCGCAATGATGTCCGGCTTGCCCCAGCAAGGATCGATCGTTTTAATCTGCTTGATCTCGCCGAGCGCTCGTACCACACGGCCGGTCTGTCCCGGTTGTACATGGATCAAGATGTACGCTCGGTCTGCCATGACCACTCCACCGTCTACCGGTGCATGGATCGTGCAAGGCACCGCCGGAATGGCAGGCTCTTTGCCAACGTAGCGGATACCCTGAGTACCTGTCAATGTGGCTGAAGCGGGCCCAGGAGTTTGGTTGGAAACGACTGCCGAAGGTCTGGACTTCTTCATGAGTGCCTCACTTGGGTGCAACGACGACGTCGACGGCAAAATGTTCGCTTGTGGTGCAAAGCTCACTCTCTAATCCGCGCGGGTTACCGATCCGGCCTTCAGGGTCGTAGACGAAACATAGCAGATGCGCGCATCGTCCTCGGTTTCGATAACGCTCGACGTCGGCGCGGACTTGATCAACGAGATCCTTCCGGGTGAGCCCAGTCCGAGTTTTTTTCACCACGATGGCCAAACGATCGTGATCGAGGAGATAGGTGGTGCGGGGAGCCCCATCGCTATAGGACGGGGTCCACTCGTCCGTGCCGATGTCATCAAAATGCTGACGAAGGAGCGCATGCATGAGGTCTTGCACGTCGCACTCATCCTCGACGTTGATCGTCGATCGGTACTCGCCGCGCAAGCGTAGTTGGCGTGCCACGACATGAAATCGTTGACAGACTTTCTTCGTGATGGAGAGGTGATCCATCTCGGTGACGGCCGAGGAGTGTGCCGTGGCCTGTGCCGTCGTGGGGGATGTCGTCTCCGATACGTGTGATGGCAGGAGGGGAACTTCTTGCGTGCTCATAAATGCGCCTGCGGCGCCCTGCGATTGCGACGTTGTCATGGGTGGAGCCGCCAGAATCTCGGAAGGGGATAATACAGGTGTAGGAGACGGTGGAGTGACAGCAGCAAGCGAAGGAGGCGGTGAAAGTACTGCGGCTGGTGCAGGTGCAGCGACAGCAGGAGGTGGAGTCGGTGCAGGTGCAGTCTGCTCATGTGCTGGCGGTACGGCTTTGGTTTCTTGTGTGCGGAACAGTGAAGAGATCGGTTCGATCGGCGTTCGCGGCGGTATCGATTGAACGGGCGGCACGACTGGCGTCGGTGCCGATTCCACCACGGGAGGAGTCGGTGGGCTGGCTGGTGGTACAGCGGCAGCGATTGGAGGTGCTGTCAGGGCGGCATTGTCAATGCCGGGAACCAGATGCAAGGTCGTCCCAGTCGGTCGGGAAGTCGTCGTTACCGTTGTCACGGACACCTGAGGGGTGGAAACCGACGGAGAGACCAGCCCTAACTGCGGCGTAGCGGCTGAAGGAGCCTCTTGAGCCACCGCCGGCTTGAGCCCTTGCAGTTCCATTTTCTTATCCTCGAGCGACGCGATCAGGCTCCGGAGGAGCGTCAGGGTTTGCTTTTTTTCGGTCGCTGACGAAAGCGCCAGTTTGAGATGGCGATGCGTCTGAAACTCGGGCGATTTATCGCCGAAGGCGCGCTTGATGCACTCGCGCAGCTGGAGCTCAGTACGGGTGAGGGCACCCTCGAGATAAGGGAAGCCATCCCGTCCGAGATCTTCAAGTTTCGGGATAAATGCTTGCAATTGTTCAATGCTTTGAGTGAGGTCGTCGATTGCAAGCGATTTCGACCGTGCCCGCTCAGATTTTGCCCGTGCCATAGAATGTGTGGAAAGTGTAGCCCACGTCCAGTGGACTGACAAGAAAACAGCTGAAAATCAACACAATAGACGCTTGAGGCTCTCAAGGACTCCCGGGCATCAGGCGGCAAGGTCGCTCGAGTGCTCGGAGTCCTCTTCAGCCGCCGGTTCGGCGCTCAATGGACGCTGAACGTTTGCCGAAATCAGGGCTGCTGCATGGAGCTGCCGGTTTCGTTCCAGTACCGGATCGAAGACGTGTCCGCAATTGATGCAGCGCCAGCCTTCGAGCCACCAGTCGCCGCCGCTTTCCTGAAGATCGAGGAAGTGATCCCGTGCCATGCATCCTTGACACCGTTGACAAGTCATTGGGACCTCCTTTGTTCTGGGCACGCATCAAACCTAGCGGGTAGGGCAGGGCTTGTTGAGACCCAAATGGGGTACCCCAAAAGAGGCAGAGACCGCGTTAGCGGGATATTTAGAGAGGGTTACCTTCAGGCCTGTGAGACGCAGGCCAACGACACTGGCGGTGTGTAAACGAACTGAGTGATCTTTGCTATTCGCTCAGGATGGACGTTTCGCCGGCCGAAGCATCCGCGCCATATTCACTGCGGCCGCAATACATACAGTGATAAGCGCACATCTGTTTTCCCTCTAACGATTCGCAGCACAAACTGATGTGTTCATCTGATATGCATTCGCCCTTAACCCTAGCGAGCAATATCTACTACTTCGAGCGTTGGGGCAGACTGTACTCCTCATACGGAGACCCATTCATGACACCCTGGGTACATCGCGTCAGCTTCGGCTATGCTTCAGTACATTGGTGATAGCTTCCTCACCCTGTTAATCGCGGCGGGCGGAATCGCGCTGTTGATGCTCGGCTTCTTACTTCTCGCCTAATTCTCAATCCGGCGCCATATCTCTCTCGCCAGTCTATTTGGCTGTAAGACGGATGCTGTGGCAACTCGATTCTATACGAAAATGCGAGTATGCTCCTGTTCAAGAGTAGAGGCTTCGGAGTCTTCGACAATGATACTCCGCAAGATACATATTGAATCGGGACTTCTCAACATAGATGCAACGGGGGAGTACACCTCCCTGGATGAGGCACTTCCTGGAAACGCTTGAGGCTGTTGTCCAATACCAGGCTCAGAACGTGCTCTTTGATGGGCGGACGCTGAAGGGAAAGCCTCATGACCTCGAGCGTTTCCTCTACGGCGAGTTCGCGGCCAAAGAAACCATGAGGGTTGTCAAGGAACACGGATTTGCTCCGCGGTTTGCCTACGTCCTCCACGAACCTCTTCGCGACCCAGGGAAATTTGGAGAAAACGTTGCTGTCAATCGAGGGATGAATGTGAGGGTGTTTGAGTATCTGGAAGATGAGTTCGAATGGCTTGGACTGGATCCACCCATTGCACCACGACGTCTGAGAGGCGTAGGCTCTCCCTAGACGCTCTACCTAAGGGTTGGCTTATGCTCCTCTCAGTGATGATGCTCGCCCTGTTCCTTTCTCTTCCTTCCCTCGCGTGCGCAGGTGACTCCTACAGCGATGAGCTACGGCTGCTCGACCTTGAATTGGAATGCCGTCGCTCAAATCCCAGATGCTTTCGCAGCAACGGTCGGCGATCGAGGCCGAGAGCCGGGAGGCTACAGGGGAGCGAGAGCAGTTGTACAAGGACCGTCGAGCGAGATATCGCCCAGGGCTACAGCGGACGCTACAAGGCGGCATCCCCCGTACTCGAATTGGACCATCTTACCGTGCTCGACCCTGAGCCCCTCTTCACCACGATGCGCCAGCCCTGGCTGCAGCCGGCGGATCGATTCGCGCCGATGCCAGAGGAGCAACGCGCGCGGATGTGGTGTGTGATCAATGACTGCTGGTTGAATCAGACGCCATAGCGATCAAAAACGAAAAGTGGTGTGTCAGGGTGTTTGGACACCAGGTTGGCACCAGCGTCCTGTGCGGCCTTGTCTTTTGCCTGGTGGCCGATCCTGTTGAGAGGAGAGGTGGACACCGCACACCATACAAACTACATCTGCAGTTAACAAGGCGCCTTTACGTTTCAACTCGAAAATGCAAACGTGGTCGGCGGTCGGGCCTTCCATGAGGCCGTTGGCAGGTGTGTCTGGAGTGGAGAGCAAAGTCTGGGCGTATTAAGGGATCATGTCAAGGGCCGGTGCTCGTACAGAGATTTGCATAAAACAATAAGCCGTCGACCCTTGCCAGATGAAGCCTACTTCATACTAGGATTCGACACTGAACCTTGCGAGTATTTGATCGCGATGTGGCTGGCAAATGCCATGGGACTGGACTTCGCAGGCCGGAGCAGGATGCTCTAGCGAGCTCGAATTACGAATGATGGAGGGCCTGCCCTCTTGTTCGCACCATGCACATAATACGATCATGTCACCTCGTTGCTGCATGAAGATTCTGTGCCGCTTGCAATACTTTGACTGGCGGGTCTCCGATGTGCGGCTCTAGTTCCGGCGTCTGCTTTGATACTTCTTCGGAGCACAAACCACTCATTCCATCATAGGCATAGGCGCTAACCACAAAGTAATAGCGTGTTGAAAATTCTAAATGGGTAATCATAACGGTCGGTTCAGACACATCGACGGAATGCTCATAGCTGCAGGAACCCGGCTCTCCAGCCGAATCTTTGCCATAATGCACCCTATAACCAGCGACGTTTGGATCGTGAAGCGGATCCCATGACAACGTTGCGGTGGCTCCGATGTTTCGATCTTCCCCTCCGCAAGCAGTTAACACCAGAAGAACCCATATGAGTAAAAGAGCCCAATGCAATGCCATCCAGAATTTCCCATTACAGTCGTTATAACGAGAAAACCCCTCTCCAATCGTCGTCTAGACGAAAGTCTTGGAGGAAGGTGTGTATGCCTAATTACAACTGGGAAGCAGGGGGATCGCTTTGGGAGGGACTAGATATGTATCGATGTTGACTTCTGTCTGGCATGGTAGCAGCGAAAGTAGGCGAAACAAAATGGTGACTCAGCAAGGAGCAGCAATAGTTCATGGTGTTAGGATAGCTCGCTATCAGATAACGCCACACGGTAACCGCACCTGTCACACTCGCGTCGGAGGTATAAACTAATGCTATGAAACTGTCAACCCGAGCCTTGGCCCTTGTGACGAGTGTTGAAACATCAAGCCGTCGGGACTTCGGTGGCAGAAGGTCCGACCAGTCCACGTGGCCTTAGTAGATCTACGCGAGGAGTTGATACAATGTTTTATGTTCCTTCCGCGGCCAATGTCGTTGGTTCAACAGCCAGAGCCGTTCGATGACTGGGACTGGATCTATGAAATTAAGCACGTTGGCTTTCGCGCTTTAGCCGTCATCGAACAGGGACAGTGCCGATTCTTGTCCAGGAAGAAACACAAGCTCACCGGCCATCAAGACCTTCGAGCGGCATTGGTGCGGGAGGGGAATGCGGAGACGGCCCTCCTAGATGGCGAACTGGTTGTTATCGATCATCTCGGCCGAAGCGTCTTTGCTGATCTGATGCAACGGCGTCACCTCGCTCGATACTTCGCCTTTGATCTGATCTCGCTCAATGGGGAGGACTTGACCAAACTGACATTGCTGGCACGAAAGGAAAACTGAAACGGATCTTACCATCGCGATCAGCCCATGTTCTCTATGTCGACCATTCGCGTGGCAATGGGACTGCGCTTTATCGCAAAACACGGACAATTAAGCGGTTTCAGCCGTTTAATTTTGAAAGGATTTTCTAAGTTATTGAAAGGGTTGGTTGCGGGGAGAGGATTTGAACCTCTGACCTTTGGGTTATGAGCCCAACGAGCTACCAGGCTGCTCCACCCCGCGCGCGGATACTAACAAAGCGCTTCTCGGCAAGTCAAACCACGCCCGTTGCTTTCGCCTCGCATGGATGCTAAAGCGATGCAATGCGCATCGTTTTCATGGGAACGCCCGAATTTGCCGTTCCTTCGCTGGAGGCTTTGCTTAAATCTAATGATGCTGTCGTCGGGATTGTGACACAACCCGATCGTCCCAGAGGTCGAGGGCAGCGCCTTTCTCCGTCGCCAGTCAAAGTCATCGCACAACGCGAAAACATTCCGCTATTACAGCCCACAAAAATGAAAGATCCGTCATTTATGGCCGAGCTTTCCGGATGGAAGCCGGACGTGATTGCGGTCGCGGCGTTCGGCCGCATTTTGCCGCCCGCTATTCTCTCGCTTCCTTCTCGCGGGTGCATCAATGTGCATGGCTCGCTCTTGCCGAAGTATCGCGGAGCCGGCCCTATCCAATGGGCTCTCATCAATGGCGAAACCGAAACGGGCATTACCACGATGCTGATGGATGAAGGAATGGATACCGGCGCGATGCTGCTGCAGGCAACCATGGCCATTGGGCCGGACGATACGGCCGGGAGTCTGTCTTCCCGGCTCGCGGATCTCGGAGGGCGCTTGCTAGTGGAAACGCTTGCTCAGTTAAAGGCGGGTACGCTGACACCGCGTCCCCAGGACCATGGCCAGGCTACGTTGGCGCCCCTCTTGAAAAAAGAAGACGGCGCGGTCAATTGGATGATGTCTGCCACATCGATCGCCAATCGCATCCGAGGTCTCACGCCTTGGCCGGGAGCCTACACCTTTTTAAAGACGGATCGTTGGACGATTTCTCGAAGCGTCGCTCTTGACGAGGCAACGACTCTCGCTCCCGGTCAAATCATTGCGCTAACCAAAGATGCCATTCACGTGGCGACCGGGAAAGGGGTTTTGGCGATTCGCGAACTCCAACCGGCCAATGGGCGCCGAATGCCGGCTGCCCAGTACCTGGCCGGGCATCCCCTTCAGACCGGCATGCAATTAAGCCAGTCGGAAGCATGGTAGTGTATCTCATGCGGTCGTCCGGTAATGCCTGCTCGCAAATTCACCATATCAAGCAGCCGATCTCCTATTGAGCCGAACTCGTCGTCTCCCGCTCGGGCGATGGCGCTCTCGGTGCTCATCGAATGTCAGCACTCCGATGACAGTCTAGAGGCTCTGATGGATCGCGCTCTGAGGCCAGCGGCCTTGGACCAGCGTGATCGGGCCTTGGCAGTGGAAATTGCCTTCGGCGTGTTGCGGCGGTTGGGCACGATTGATTGGCGGCTTGGACACGTGCTCAACAAGCCGCTGGCTCGTCTGCCCGTGGTGGTGCAGATGCTGTTGAGGATCGGAGCGTACCAGATTCTCTTCCTGGACCGCATTCCACCCAGCGCGGCGGTATCAGAATCGGTGAACCTGGCCAAGACGCAAACTCGAAAACTGAAGCGAGACTGGAGTGGACTCGTGAATGCCGTGTTGCGCGCGCTGATACGCGAGCCGAGCCCACCCTGGCCTTCCCTCCATGAGCAGGCATCGGAAGCGCTCGCCGTCCGGTATTCGGTTCCTGAATGGCTGAGCCGGCGCTGGATCGAACGTTGGGGGATCGAACGAGCACAGACGGCCTGTGAGCAGGTCAGCGTGATCCCGCCGCTCACGCTGCGAGTCAACCAACTGCAAGTGAACCGCAATGAATTTCTCGGCCGGTTACATGAGGCAGGCATCCAGGCAAAACCGACGCGCATAAGCACGGTGGGAGTGGCTCTCCAAGAAGGCGTATCTATTCCGTCCCTCCCCGGTTTCGAAGCAGGTCAGTTCTATGTAGAAGATGAGGCAGCCCAGTTGATCCCGGGTCTGCTCGATGTTCGTCCGGGTGATCTCATACTGGACGCCTGTGCGGCACCAGGCGGAAAAACCACGCACCTGGCTGAATTAACGAAAGACATGGGCCGGATCTACGCGGTGGACCGAAGCGAGGCACGACTGAAACTGCTTGACGCCAACCGCCGGCGATTACGACACACCAGTCTTTTCCCCATTGTGGGCGACATTCGCGATCCTTCCTGGCGGAACGCGATCTCGAGGGACGGGGAACGCCGAGACGGCCTCGTGCGGTTCGACCGCATTCTCGTCGATGTGCCGTGTAGCGGTCTCGGCGTCTTGCGTCGGCACCCAGAAGCGAAGTGGCGGAAGAGCAGCGAACAGTTCGAACGTCATCACGAACTGCAGCTGCAGATCCTTGATGCCGCGGCTCTGTGCTTGCGGCCCGGAGGGGTGCTGGTCTATAGTACGTGTTCGACCGAAGCGGAAGAAAACGAAGGCGTTATCGATCAATTCTTGCGGTCCCATGCGGAGTTCCGGCGCGAATCTGTGGCGCCTTGGCTCCCCGAGGGAGGACAGAACTTCCTGACCGAGCGCGGAGACCTCTCCACGATGGGAAATAGGGATTCGATGGACTCGTTCTACGCTGCCCGTCTAACGAACGTCTGCTCATGACGCGAACGACCCTTATTGCTCCCTCGATCCTCTCCGCCGACTTTGCACGTTTGGCCGAGGAAGTAGCCGCGGTCCAGCGAGGCGGCGCCGATTTGTTGCACGTCGACGTCATGGACGGACATTTTGTGCCGAATCTGACGGTCGGCCCGCCGATCGTCGAAGCATTGAAGAAGGTAACCAAGCTTCCGCTCGACGTTCATCTGATGATCACAAACGCCGATGTCTTCGTTGACGAGTTCGCCACCGCCGGCGCCGACTATTTAACCGTGCACGTCGAAGCCTGTCCCCACCTGCACCGGACGGTGCAGGCCATCAAGGAACGTGGGGTCAAGGCGGGGGTGACGCTGAACCCTGCAACCTCTCTGCACACGATTGAGGAAATTCTCCCGGACGTGGATCTTCTGCTCATCATGTCGGTGAACCCGGGATTTGGCGGACAGACATTTATAGAGTCCTGCCTTCGGAAGGTCGCCACCGCTCGTCAGATGATCGACCGAAGCGGCAGCCGAGCGCTTTTGGAAGTGGACGGCGGCGTCAAGGTAGACAATGCGGCGCGCATCCTGGCCGCCGGCGCAGATGTGCTCGTCGCCGGGTCCGCAATTTTCTGTGGCACGGACTACGCAGCCACAATAGCTGCGCTGCGGGCGGCAGGACAGCCGGCTTCCGCCCACCGATAGGTCTTCGGGTGGACATCTCCTCCCTCATCGACAGCCTGCATCCTCTCGAAATCAAGGTCCTCACGGCCTTCGGGTCGAGCCATTCGGGGGCAGCGCTCACGACCGAGCAACTGGCCGCCGCGACGAGTCTGGAGCCGTCACAGCTCAGCATGGCCATCGAGTGGCTGCTCGCCAAGTCATTGCTCGCAATTGACAAAGAAACCGTCACTCCCGTCGCCTCGATGACGGCGGTGGGAGAGCGATATCATGCCAAGCAGTCGCCGATTGAGGAGGTTCTTGCTGCTGCCAGAAGTGCCGCAGGAACCGGACAGCGGTTAACCATCCAAAATCTGCAGTCCCAGGGCGGACTCGACCCCTCCGATGTCAGCAAGGCCGTGGGACGGCTGAAAAAAGAAGGAGCGCTGTTGATTGTTCAGGGCGGCTGCATTGAGTCGACTGGTCGTCCCAGCCCCACCGCCGATCGTCTCAGAATCTTGCTTGAACAGCTGCACGGAGCCTCCCGTGAGCTGGAAGCCTTTTCCGAGAGCGACCGCCAAATCATCATGGAGTATTCCGTCAAGCGAGGCAATGCCAATGAACCGTTTCGAGTCGACGAACGCGTGGCCAGATCCTTCAAGGTCGCATCGGGCGGCATCACGGCCCTGGAGCATTTGGCCAAAGAGACTGCGACGGAAGAAGTCTCTCAGCTCAGTCCCGAGTTGCTGAAGGACGGGAGCTGGCGAACCAAACGGTTCAGGAAATACACCATCAACCTTCGTGCGCCGCGGATCGCTATCGGGAAGAAGCATCCGTACCGCGAATTTCTGGATACGGTGAAGACGAAGCTGGTGAGTATGGGCTTCCAGGAGATGCGCGGGTCTCTGGTCGAGACGGAATTCTGGAACATGGATGCTCTTTTTATGCCGCAGTTCCACCCAGCGCGCGACATCCATGACGTCTATTTCGTCAAGCAACCGACCCACGCCACGCACATTGCCGAGCCGTTTCTCACGAAGGTGGCCAGCGCCCATCGCAACGGAGGCGCGACGGGGTCGACAGGCTGGCAGTACGTCTTCGATGTCGAGCGTGCCAAACGGCTCGTGTTGCGCAGCCAGGGCACGGCGGTGTCCGCCAGGACTCTGGCATCAAGGCCGGCCATGCCCGGGAAATATTTCTCGATCGCCAGGTGTTTTCGCTATGACCAGGTCGACGCCACGCACGCGACAGATTTTTTTCAGGTGGAAGGCATCGTTCTCGGCGAAGACATCAACTTCCGGACTCTGCTGGGGCTCCTGAATCTTTTCGCTCGTGAAGTCGCGCAGGCCAAGGTAGTGAAGTTTTTACCGGCCTATTTTCCGTTTACAGAACCATCGGTGGAACTGCACGTGCGCCATTCGAGGCTCGGCTGGATGGAATTGGGTGGCGCCGGGCTTTTCCGACCAGAAGTCACATTGCCCTTGGGGGTAAGCGTGCCGGTGATTGCCTGGGGCCTGGGCCTGGACCGTATGGCGATGGTGGCCTTGGGGATCCATGACATCCGGGAACTCTTCACCGATAATCTGGACATGATCCGTACGACACGAGGCCTGTTTTAACCAATGCCGACGATTTCCATTTTTAAAAAGGATTTCGAATCGCTCCTGGGCTCGGCTCCGCAAATCAAGCGGCCAGTGTCAATTGAGCGACTCGAGGATTGGCTCATGCTCGTGAAGGGCGAACTGAAGGAGCACGTTGCGGAAACGGGCGAATTGCGCATCGAGTTGCAAGATAGCAACCGGCCCGATCTGTGGAGTTGCGAAGGTATCGCACGACAAATCCGCATCAAACAAGAAGGGAAGTTGGCACCCTATCCGTTTTTGTCGAAGAAGCCGAAAATTACCCGACGTGTGGTCGTCGCACCAGGACTGGCGCACGTGCGCCCCTATGTCGCAGCGTGCACCGCTTCAGGCTACCGGGTGACCGATGAAGGTTTGGCTCAGCTCATTCAAACCCAGGAGAAACTGGCGGATATTTATGGGCATAAGCGTAGGACCGTCTCGATCGGTGTATATCAACTCAAGAACATTCACTTTCCAGTGACGTATCAATTAGTGGAGCGCGACGCGGCACGGTTTACCCCTTTAGGGATGGAGACCGTCATGACGCTGTCCGAAATTCTGATGGTCCATCCCAAGGGGTTGGAGCACGGCCACATACTCGCAGGCCATGAGCGTGTGCCGATTCTCCGGGATGCCAGCGAACAGGTATTGTCATTTCCGCCGATCATCAACAGCCGCGAAATCGGGGAAGTACGGTCAGGAGACGACGAACTGTTCATAGAGGTCACGGGAACTGATCTTCCAATGGTCGTGCTGACTCTCAATATTTTTGCCGCGAATCTGGCCGACCGCGGCGCCACCATCGAGCCCATTGAAGTCGTGTATCCCCAAAAGACCCCGCTCGGAAAACGCGTCGTCACGCCACAGAACCTTGGCCGATCCTGGACAATTCCTCTTGAGACGATCGAGCAGGCGCTTGGCCAAAAACTTGGTGGGCAGGCGGTCAAACAAGCGCTGCAAGTGTACGGCTATGAGGTCACGTCACACACCGGTTCGGTCAAGGCGAAGTTGCCTCCTTATCGACAGGATGTAATGCACGCCATGGACGTGGTGGAAGATGTGGCCATGAGCCGAGGCTACGCAGAATTTTCTCCCGTCATGCCGGCGCAATTCACCGTGGGAGGCCTTTCGAAGATCGAGCAGACTGCCGATCGAGCCAGAAACTTCATGGTGGGCATGGGATTTCAGGAGATCATTTCCAACATCTTGGGGGCGCCAGAGCAGTATCGCGATTGGATGCGGGTGACTGACACTCCGTGGGGCAAGATGGTGGAAGTCGACAATGTCATGTCCTTGAGTTTTTCCTGCCTACGCCAATGGATGCTGCCGTCATTGTTGCGGGTAGAAACTGCCTCGAGCCGAGCGTTTTACCCGCATCGGTTATTCGAGGCGGGGGAGGTGGCGATTCCTGATCCTAGTCACGAACTCGGTTCGCGGACCGAAACTGTCCTCGGCGCCATGATCGCACATGCGACCGCGCACTTTTCAGAGATCCATTCCTGCCTCGATGTCTTGTTCTATCATTTGGGGAAGACCTATACACTCGAGCCGGTGCCACATCCGTCGTTTCTGGAAGGCCGGGCGGGGAAGATTGTGCTGTCTGGTAAAGCGATGGGCGTGATCGGGGAAGTGCATCCCGAAGTTCTCGAGCGCTGGCAGATCGGCGTCCCCGTCGTCGCCTTCGACGTCAACCTGTCGCAACTGATCGACCATCAATAAGCGGGAGAACGACCCGTCCGTCGTCCTCCGCTCATGTGGGTGCCAGGAAGCAGAACCCTTGGCAGGTCTCGTGGTCTACGCAGTTGCGGGGGTGAGGTGTTGCTTCGCGAGCCCAACCAGCTGCTCGAATCCCGCGGTATCCTTGATGGCCATGTCGGACAGTACCTTCCGGTCCAACAAGATATTGGCCTTCTTCAACGCATTGATGAAGCGGCCATACGTGAGGCCATGGGCTCTGGTTGCCGCGCTGATTCGCGCGATCCACAGCTGCCTGAAATCCCGCTTTCGGTTCTTGCGGCCCGTATAGGCATACTGCTGTCCCTTGTCCACCGATTCCGTCGCCGAACGAAACAGCCGGCTTTTCGCGCCATACTGCCCTTTCGCCAGCTTCAGTCGTTTTCTTCGTCTCGCTCGTGTTTTGGGTCCACCTTTTGCGCGTGGCATGACTTCACACTCCCTTGTTGAATCCGATGACCGTCACTCTATTGATACGGCAGCAAACGCTCGAGCGCCGCGGTTTTCGTCTTGTCCACCACCACTGAGCCGCTCAGCCGCCGCTTCCGCTCGCGATTTTTGCTCGTCAAGATATGCCGCTTGCCGGCTTTCTTGCGCACAAACTTTCCCGTCCCGGTTCTATGAAACCGCTTACTGGCTCCGCTGTGTGATTTCATCTTCATAGCTCGCATCCTTTTCGGTTAAGTATCAGACGGTAGGCTACTTGGGAGCGACGATCATAATCAGGCTGCGTCCTTCCATGCGCGGGGCATATTCGATCGTGCCGGTCTCCGTCAATTCGGCGATCACTGAATTCATCACCGCCCGGCCCATTTCCTGATTGGCCATTTCGCGTCCGCGATAGGTCAGCACGACCTTCGTTTTGTTGCCTTCTTCCAAAAATCCCTTGATCTGCCGGATCTTGATCTCGAGATCGTGCTTGTCCGTCCGGGGGCGCAATTTGATTTCTTTGACCTGGGTCGATTTTTGGTGTCGCCGGCTCTGATGGTCTTTTTTGCTCAGCTCGTACTTATACTTGCCGTAATCCATGATGCGGCAGACGGGCGGCACCGACGTCGGCGCGACTTCCACTAGATCGTATCCGCCTTCTTGCGCCTGCTTGAACGCTTCCGGCGTCGGCAGGATGCCGAGCTGCTCGCCCTCCGGCCCGATCACCCTGACTTCACGTACTCGAATCTCGCGGTTCACCCGCAGTTTGGGAACGATAGGCCACCTCTCATGATGTAGGTGAAAGATGCTGCCGCTGCACTTCAGTCTTGAGCAGATCTAATGCACCGGCGACGGTCATGGTGCCGAGGTTGGCGCCGCTGCGTCCTCTGACGGACAGCGTGCCGGCCTGCACTTCCCGATCGCCGACGACGAACATAAACGGGACCTTCGCCTTTTCCGCTTCACGGATCTTGAGCCCGATCTTCTCATTGCGGAGATCGGCGTCGACTCGGAAGCCTGCCGCCTTCATCTGCGCCACAACCTGGGTCACGAATTCGTGCTGGTGGTCCGTGATCGCAATGACCACAGCCTGCACGGGGGCCAACCAGGTGGGAAACGCCCCGCCATAATGCTCGATCAGAATGCCGAAGAACCGCTCGATCGATCCCATTAAGGCCCGGTGGATCATGATGGGCCGGTGACTCTTTCCGTCCTCTCCGATGTAGTGCATGTCGAAGCGTTCGGGATTGTTGAAGTCGATCTGGACGGTCGAGCATTGCCAGGAACGGCCCAAGGCATCCTTGATCTTGATGTCAATTTTCGGACCGTAAAACGCACCTCCACCAGGGTCAAGGTGGAAGGCAATGTTGCGGCTCTTGAGGGCCGCCTCCAATGCGCTTGTCGCGAGCGTCCAGTGCTCTTCGGCTCCCACCGACTCCTTCGGTCTGGTGGAGAGAAACACCTCGAATTCATTGAATCCGAACGTGCGCAGAATGAAAAATGTGAAATCCAGCACGCGGCTGACTTCGGTTTCGATTTGATCGGGCCGACAAAATAAATGGGCATCGTCCTGCGTGAACCCGCGCACGCGCAATAGTCCGTGGAGCACTCCTGTCCGCTCGTAGCGATAGACCGTCCCCAGCTCACCGTAGCGGATCGGCAGGTCGCGGTAGCTCCGCAGATGCGACTTGTAAATCATGATGTGATAGGGGCAGTTCATTGGCTTGAGCTGGTACTCGCTGCCCTCCACTTTCATCGGCGCGAACATGTTCTCGCGGTAATAATCGACATGCCCGCTGGTCTTCCACAAGTCCAGCCGGGCAACATGCGGAGAATAGACCAGCTCGTATCCATCCTTCAGGTGCTGCTCCCGCCAAAAATTTTCGATCAGCAGCCGGATAGCAGCGCCTTTCGGATGCCAAAGAACCAAGCCGGGTCCGATTTCGTCCTGGACGGAAATGAGGTCCAGCTCCTTCCCGACCTTGCGATGATCACGACGTTTGATTTCCTCCAGTCGGGCCAGGTGCGCAGTGAGCTCCGCCTCGGTCGGAAACGACGTCCCGTAAATCCTTTGGAGCATCGGATTGCGTTCATCTCCGCGCCAATAGGCCCCTGCTGTCGTCAGCAGCTTAAAAGCTCCCACGTGGCCGGTCGAAGGCAGGTGTGGTCCTCGGCAAAGATCGACGAAATCCCCTTGGCTATACACGGAAATCGGCTCCCCATCCGTAAAGCTTTGGATCAGTTCCACCTTGTAGAGCTCGCCTCGGGACTTGAAGAACTCCACTGCCTCCTGCTTGGTCATTTCACGACGTTGGACCGAGAGGTTTCTGGCGGCAATCTCCCGTGCGCGCTGCTCAATGTTGTCGAGGTCTTCTGGCGTGAACGGCCGTTCATAGGCGAAGTCATAGTAGAAGCTGTCTTCCAGCGCGGGCCCAATGGTCAACTGAGCGGTGGGGAAGAGTTCTTTCACGGCCTGAGCCATGATGTGTGTGCTGCTGTGCCGGTAGACTTCCCGGCCCTCGGCGCTGTCGAAGCGAAGAGGCTCCAGCGTCGCGTCGTCTGCCAACGGAGCGGAGAGATCAGTCGATCGTCCGTTGACCGAGGCGGCCAAGACATCAGGCCCGATGGTCACACCACCGGCGGTGAGCGCCTGGGCCACGGTATGACCCGGGGGGACTTCAAAGCTTTTCCCGTTCTTGAGGGTAACTTTCGGCACAAACGTCTCTCTACCTTTTCGGCGTACACACCGACAGCGCCTTGCGAGAAGTCCGGATCGGACCGGAGACCCCGGAAGGCAAAAAATTCCTGCATCTCAACAGGATGCAAAAATGGAAAAGGCACCCCGACCGCAGTCACGGTTCGGATGCCCTCGGCGAGATGGTAGGCGCGGACGGTCTTGAACCGTCGACCTCTACCGTGTCAAGGTAGCGCTCTCCCCCTGAGCTACGCGCCTATCGTCCGAGCGCGCATGCTAATATAGCCCCGCCCAAGGTGTCAAGAAATGCAAAGAGAAGGGAGCGTACCCGTAAGTGAGCACGCTGCCTTCTCTTTTTTCGGAAAACCGCGGCTCGTCCGGCTCGATGCCGGATGCCTAGCGGACCGCCGACTTCAGGACCTTTCCTGCCGAGAATTTCGGTACCTTGGCCGCCGGAATCTTAAGGCTCTCGCCGGTCCGGGGGTTTCTCCCCATCCGTGCCTTGCGCTTCGAGATTGTGAAGGTGCCGAAGTTCACGAGGGACACACGCTGCCCCTTCTTTAAAGATGAGGTGACCGCACCGGTAAAGGCATGCAGAGCATTCCCCGCAGCTACCTTTGTGATGCCGGCGGATGCGGCCATCTTCGCAATCAATTCTTCTTTGGTCATCGTTCCCTCCTCGCTAATAGGTTAAGAACCCGCCTTGCCCCCTTGCTGCCATGCAGGCGCCCACGCCTGCGCGATTCAGCTGGTGAACTGCTAGATCTCCCGGACCCGTCCGCCACGCTTCACTGGAATGTGCAGGTCGTGGATTTTCTTTCTCAGCGTATTCCGGTTCAAGCCGAGCAATTCAGCCGCCTGAATCTGATTACCCTTGGTTTCCTGCAGAGCCTTCGTAATGAGTGGTCGTTCAATGGCAGATATCAACATAGGATGAAGATTGCGTCCCGATCCATTCCGCATGCCTTTGACGAAATCCCCCATTTTCCATTCCACGTAGTCTTCGAGACTCAAAGGCGCCGCTGCACCAGCGGCGGTCTTCGCGCGCGCAATGGACTGCATAAATTTGGACGCGCGTCTCAGGACGGGTTTAGATCCGGTAATGAGGAGCGTTCTCGAGGGATCGACGTGATGCGATATGCCAATCGACCCGCTCTGCGCGCCTGCCTTCGATTCCACAATGACCGCGTCAAATGAACGTCTCGCGACTTCTCGTGGCAACGTTGTCGCATCCTTGGCCGTCGTCATGCTCGCGTCTTTGAACGCTTGCCTGAACTGTGTCTGTATCTCTGGATCGCCGCTGAGCAGCAGAATACTGAAGACCGAAGAAGAGAGCGTCATGAAGCCATCACCCAGCAGAAGAGGGCCGGATTATTGCCCAGAGCCAATTTGATGTCAACGAAGAAATTTCCGCTGCTGAAGATTTTTTGCACGCGATGAGTCTGGTTATGTTCGATGTCATCAGTTCGTGACACGAATCCGCCATTCGATGATGCCGCTCTGTTCACTGCATGCAATCCAATCCATTAGACTTCTTGTGAGAGACCGGCGCGCCGTAATCAAAAGATCTGTTACCACCGACCGTGCACCTGATGGATCGCTGCATGCTCACATCGCTCGCAAGGGGGTGCACGAAACTTTCTGGCCCCTTGGACCGAAAAGGATTGAAGGGGAAAGGATTGACGGATCGAGACAACGAGAGGTTCAGGCCCCTTGACAGTGCGGTGGCCGAATATGTATAAATATCCTCTCCTAATTCCGACCGGAATAGTGTGGTATGAAGGTATCTCTACGATCTACTTATGGAATCATGGCTGCTGTGGATCTGGCATTGCAGGCGGGGTCAGCACCTATACAGGCCAAGTCCATCGCTAGACGACAAGGGATACCGGCGAGATTTCTCGAGCAAGTCCTCCATGCCATGAAGAAAGCCGGTTTGGTGTCCAGCCAACGCGGCGCCCAAGGCGGATACGTGCTTTCAAAGAAACCATCTGAGGTCTCGGTGGCGGAAATTCTCGAAGCGCTTGAAGGCCCTGTTCTTCGCATGACTGACATGAACGGGGGAGCCTATCGCGCGACTCCATCTGGGACCTTACTAGCCAAAGTCTGGGACCGTGTGCATGAGGCCGAGCGTCATGTGCTCGAGGGCATCACCGTCGAAGAATTAGCCGGGGAACAGCGTCACATCGAACAACAACGAAACCCGATGTATCACATTTGAGGTCTGCAATGAGCCAGCTCACGACCAGCCGTACTCGCATTCAAACACAGCCAATTCCTCCTGCCATTCTCGAGGAGATCGAGACCTTTGAGCAAGAGGCCAAGCGCATGTTGTCCGGAGAGATCGTCGGCGATCTCTTCAAACCCTTTCGTCTTCAGTACGGCATTTACGGCCAGCGTCAGGCGGGCGTACAGATGGTGCGGATCAAAATTCCATTCGGCGGGATTACAGCCAACCAATTGCGCCGCATTGCCGAGCTGTCAGAGCGGTATACCACCGGCGTTGGTCACGTAACGACCAGACAAGACATCCAGCTGCATTTCGCCGAATTGAAGGATGTCTCAACCATCATGCGTGGACTGGCCGAAGTGGGTCTGACGACACGTGAAGCCTGCGCCAACACCGTCCGGAATGTGACGGGGTGCCATTTGGCTGGCGTGTGCCAAGGAGAGGTGTTCGACATTACACCTTATGCCAAGACGGTGGCCTATCATCTGTTGCGGAATCCCCTCAATCAAAGCCTGCCCCGCAAATTCAAGATCGCTTTTTCCGGTTGTCGGCATGACTGCGCTCTCACGCCGATCCATGATATCGGGTTGCTCGCGGCGAAATCGGTGGACGGGACGCTCGGTTTCCGCATGGTCGCAGGGGGAGGCCTGGGTTCGGCTCCGCGCATCGCTCAGGTCTTGCGGGATTTCACGCCGATCGATGAATTGATTCCCAGCATCGAAGCCGTCATCAAAGTCTTCGATCAGCTGGGGAACCGGAAGAACCGCAACAAAGCCCGCATGAAGTTCGTGATCGAAAAGCTGGGCTTTGCGGAGTTCAAGCGTCGCTGGGAAGAGGCCTATGTGGCCATGGGACATGCCAGACCGACCTCGCAGACGATCACGCTGTTGGAGCACAACGATGAACCTCTGCCCTTAATTATGCCGGCATCCAACGGCACGAAGCCAACCGCCACCAACGGCTCGTTCAACGGGCAGGGGCAGGAAACGCCGTTCGCAATGTGGAAGCGAACCAACGTTGTCTCTCAAAAGCAAGCCGGGTATTGCACTGCGGTCGTGAAGCTCTTCATGGGGGATGTGACCGCCAGCCAAATGCTGCATCTCGCCGATTTGGCCGATCGGTACTCGAACGGCAATCTCCGCACCACCATCAATCAGAACATGGTCATTCGATGGGTTCCCGAGCCCCGCCTTGGGGAGCTTTATCAAGATTTGGCGTCTCAAGGGCTGTCCGATCCTGGTGCTGAACTGGCCGAGGACATTATTGCCTGCCCGGGGACAGATACCTGCGGCCTCGGCATCACGTCGTCCAAGGGACTCGCCAGGGCGCTCGCGGAAGTGTTCCCGGCCGGCCGTGTCCCGCAAGATCTGAAGGACATCAGCGTAAAAATCAGCGGCTGCCACAATTCTTGTGCACAGCACCACATTGCGACGATTGGTCTCCACGGCGTCGGGAAACGCATCGGGGAGCATACGGCGCCCTTCTATGAGTTGCATTTGGGCGGCAAGGTCAATGGCACGGCCAAGATCGGGCAGATGACGGTGAAGCTGCCGGTAAAAGCCGTGTCGGCCGCCATTACGCACTTGATCGATGTTTATCGCCGTGACCGGAAACCGGGGGAAGGGCTACCGGCATTCATCGATCGGGTTGGCAAGAACGCACTGAAAGATGAGCTAATTCCCTATACGCTGGTGCCGGCCTTTGCCGACGATCCAACCTTCTACTACGACTGGGAGGCGGATGAGGCGTTTGTTCTTGAAGATCTCGGACCGGGCGAATGCGCGGGAGGTGCGCTTGAAATGATCGAAAACGGCATCTTGGAAGCCGACCAAGAGTTGTATCAGGCCAAATTGTTGACCGATAACCATCAGTATGCCGTATCGGTGAACAAATCCTACCGCGCTGTCCTCGCGGCCGCCAAAGCCTTGCTGGTGACGGAAGGCCTCGAGCCTTCCAGCGACGCAGAGACGTTCACGGAATTCGACCGCCGCATTGCTCAGAAAGGCGTGGTGCCGGCGACCTACCGGGATTTGCGCGAGCAGGTCGGTGATCTCGGGCCAAAGGATACGGGTGCGGAATTCGCGCGCGACAAAATGTCGTTCGCAAAAGGCTTCGTCGATGCCTGCCGGGCTGTGACCGACCAAATGGGGAAGGATCTCAAGCTCCCAGCGACGAAAGAGCAAGTGCCTCCGGCGGCGGCGGCCATGGAATCCAAGCCGGGCGTCACCGTGCCAACCGCGGCCCCGGTCTACGACCTCCGTGGGGTCGCCTGCCCGCTCAACTATGTGAAGACGAAATTGAAACTTGAGATGATGGATGCGGGCGAACGGCTGGAAATCTGGCTGGATGCCGGGGAGCCGATCAAAAATGTGCCGATGAGCCTCAAGAATGACGGCCATGTCATTCATCTGCAAGAGGCGTTGGAACCGGAAGCTGCGCATTACCGGATCCTGGTTGAAAAAATGGAGTAACCCGCAAGGGCGAGGTGTCCGAATGCTGCGAACGGAAGAGAACGAATGACGCAATCAATCAGCGACATGCAGATATGGGGCGAATCGCTTGAGAGCAACCAGCCTCAGGAGATTCTGGCCGCAGCGGTCGGGCGCTATCGCCCCCGAATCATCCTCGCGTGCAGCTTCGGTGCGGAAGATGTCGTACTTCTGGATATGCTGCACCGCATCGACCCCTCTGTTGGATTATTCTATCTCGATACGGATTTTCTCTTTCGAGAGACCTATGCCACACGTGACCGCCTCATTGAGCGATATGAGTTGAAGCCCACTCAACTGCATCAAGTGAAATCGTTGCTGACGCCGGAACAGCAGGCGGAGCAGCATGGCGAAGCCCTGTGGACCAGCAATCCGGATCGCTGCTGCCAACTGCGGAAAGTTGAGCCGCTTAGACGTATCCTCGACGGTTATAAGGCGTGGATCACGGGCATCAGACGGGAGCAAGCGCCGACTCGAGCCAACGCCAAGCCGATCGAGTGGGACAATACCTTTCAGCTGGTGAAAGTGAATCCCCTCGTTCGGTGGACCTGGGCCGACGTATGGACGTACATCAAGGTCTATGAAGTGCCGTACAACCCGCTACACGACCAACACTATCCGAGCATCGGCTGTACTCACTGCACGAAGCCTGTCATGCCGGGCGATGATCTGCGGTCGGGGCGGTGGCAAGGGCGTGAGAAAACTGAATGCGGGCTTCATAAGGCATCATAATGGGCATGCAAGAATTCATCGCTAAAATCGCCAAGGGACCCAAGGCCTCCAAAGATCTCACGTGGGATGAGGCCAAGCGGGCGATGCGGGCGTTGATCGAAGGCGAGGCCACGGCGGCTCAGGCGGGAGCATTTCTCGTCGCAATGCGATTCAAGATGGAGTCCGTGACCGAGCTCGCGTCGTTCACGGCTGCGGCGAGGTCCTACGTCGCGCCCCTGCCTATCCCGCAGGATGTGGGCGTTGTGGATCTGCCATCTTATGCCGGCAAGCAGGAGACCTTTCACGCATTAGCCGGGGCTGCCATCCTCGCCGCTGCTGCGGGTGGAGCCATCCTCATGCACGGATATGACGGCATCCCTGGGCGCCCGGGAAGCGCAGCCGTCCTCAAGACACTCGGCGTGCCGATTGATCTTGAAAGTAAGGCGGTCGCCAGCATGGTCGCCAAGCACGGGTTCGCATACCTAGACATTGCACTCTATCATCCTCCCCTCTACCGGTTTCTGGAAATGAGGCAGGAACTCGGGGTCCGGAATGTGTTCCATCCGATTGCCAGACTGCTGAACCCCGCTCGCGCATCCTCGCAGGTGATCGGCCTGACGCACCCGCCCCATTTCGAGAAAACTGCCGAAGCGATTCGAATGTTGGGACTACCGAGAGCCCTCGTTGTCAGGGGCGTCGAAGGTGATCCAGAATTGTCCATTGCCATGGCGACCAAGGTATTAGAACTTCGCGATGAGCGCATTACGCCATTGACCCTGGCTCCGAAGGATGCCGGACTCTCGTTGGGCACTTCGCGCGAGATGGCGGGCTATCCACCGGAGCAGCGCGAGAGAGAGTCTGATCTCCTTCGACGCATCCTTCATAACCAGCTGACCGGAGGACAACGCGACTGGGTGCTGCTCAATGCCGGACTCCTGCTCTATGCTGGCGGAAGAGGTGCTTCATTGGGGGAATGCACCTCACTCGCTCGCCGAGCGCTCGAGGATGGCGCCGGCGCACGAAAATTGGAATCGCTTGCTCAGACGCCGATGGCCGTCGTTCACAACTTTTAAGCCGATCACGGAGCCTGGTGTGAAGCATCTTCGCCAACTTGAAGACCAGAGCGTGTACATTCTCAGGGAGGCCTATAAGCATTTCGACAATCTGGCCATGCTTTGGTCCATGGGCAAAGACTCGACCGTGCTGCTCTGGCTCGCGCGGAAGGCATTTTTCGGCCATGTCCCGTTTCCACTGCTCCACGTGGACACGAGCTACAAGATCCCGGCGATGATCGAATATCGGGATCGTCTTGCCCGGGAATGGCATCTCAATCTGGTGGTGGGACAAAACAAAGAGGCGCTTGCCGCGGGGATGAACCACACACTGGGACGCGTCACCTGCTGTACCGCGCTCAAGACCAATGGGCTCAAGCAGTTGCTCGAGCAGAAAGGCTACACAGGCGTCATTTTGGGCGTGCGGGCCGATGAAGAAGGTACGAGGGCAAAGGAGCGGTATTTTTCTCCTCGCGACAAGCACGGAGACTGGGATTTTCGTGACCAGCCGCCCGAACTGTGGGACCAATTCAAGACGACGTTTCCTCCCGGCACCCACATCCGCATTCATCCGCTGCTGGATTGGACCGAGATCAACATCTGGGAATATATCAAGCTCGAAAATATACCTTTTATCGATCTCTATCTGAACAAGGGGGACGGGACTCGCTACCGCAGCCTAGGCTGCGCTCCCTGTACGACGCCGATCAAGTCGACAGCCAGCACGGTCGACGACATCATTGAAGAGCTGCGTCACACCACCGTGGCCGAGCGGTCTGGCCGTGCACAGGACGAGGGGCGAGGCATGGAGCTGTTGCGAAAAGATGGATACATGTAGCGGCGTCATGAGTACGGCGACATCTTCCGAACATCTCAATATTGTGATTGTCGGTCACGTCGATCACGGCAAGTCCACCTTGCTCGGACGGCTCTATGCCGATACGGGTTCGCTGCCGGACGGCAAATTGGAAAAGGTCCAGGCCATTTGCCGCCAGCAGGGCAAAGAGTTCGAATATGCGTTCCTGTTCGATGCCTTTCTCGAAGAGCAGGAGCAAGGCATCACCATCGACACCGCACGGACGTTCTTCAACTGGAAGGGCCGCCAGTACATCATCATCGATGCGCCCGGCCACAAGGAGTTTCTCAAGAACATGATTTCCGGTGCGGCACGGGCGGAGGCGGCGTTGCTCTTGATCGATGCGCTGGAGGGCGTCAAAGAACAGTCGAAAAAGCATGGCTACCTCCTTTCCCTGCTGGGCGTACGCCAGTTCGCCGTGGTCGTGAATAAGATGGACCTGGTCGGGTACCGTCAAGATGTCTTCGAGGGCATCGAAAAGGAATATCGGGAGTTTCTCGCGCAGTTCGGCGCAAACCCGGAACGGATTATCCCGGTGAGCGCAAAACTGGGCGACAACATCGCCAATCGCAGCCAGGCGATGGCCTGGTATCAGGGCCCGACGGTACTCGATGCCCTCAGTGCCTTCAAAAAGGAAATGGTGCGTTCCGAGCAGCCGCTTCGCTTTCCTGTTCAAGACGTGTATAAGTTCGATGCCCGGCGCATTCTTGCCGGACGCATTACGGCGGGAAGACTGAAAATCGGCGACCACCTTGTGTTCTCTCCTTCCAATAAGCGCGCGAATATCCGGACGATCGAGGCTTTCAATATCGAACCGGTACTGACGTCAGGAGAGGCGGGGCAATCCGTCGGCATTACGCTCGATGAGCAGATTTTTGTTGAGCGCGGCGAGATTGCTACTCACCAGGAACGGCTGCCGCTCGTTTCGACCGCCTTCAAGGCGAATCTGTTCTGGCTCGGAAAACGGCCCTTGGAAGAAGGCCGCCGGTATCTGCTCCGCGTCGTCACAAAAGAAGTGGAATGTGAAGTGGCGGCGATCCACCGGATCATCGATACGATGGATTTAAGTCAGCAGCAGGGCAGCAAGACCGTCATCCGCAATCAAGTCGCGGAACTGACGCTCCGCGCGAAGGCTCCTATCGCGTTCGACCTCTCTTCTTCGTTCGAAGCCACCGGTCGGTTTGTCTTGGTGGACGACTACGATATTGCCGGCGGCGGCATCGTGACGGAAATGATCCGTGACGACCAGGAAGTCTTGCGGGAGGAGGCGCGTCGACGCGATTTTGCCTGGGTCAAGGGCGAAGTCGGGATCGAAGAACGGGCACAGCAATATGGCCATCGGGCCGCTATTGTGCTCATTACGGGCGGGCGACACACCGGCAAGTCGTTTCTCGCGAAGAGGCTGGAAGCGAGGCTGGTCGCCGACGGACGTCATGCCTATCTGTTGGACGGCGAAAATCTGCGCAGAGGATTGGACGCCGACCTGGCAGAAGGCCAGCGCGGCCAGACCATGGAAATGGCGCGGCGCTACGGGGAAGTGGCGCGATTGCTCGCCGATACAGGCCTCATCGTCGTATCGACCACAAATCCCTTCGGCCTGGACTATGCCGAAGCGGCACAGTCCATTAAAACGCTGGTTCACCCCACGCCGGTAATTGCGATCCATATGAGCAAACTTCCCGAAGAGCCGCCGGCCAATGCCGACATTGTTTTTTCCGGTCCAGCCGATTTTGATGCAGCGACCAGACGCATCCTCGACGAACTGAAGCGTCGTGGCGTCCTCGCGCAAGCGATCGGGGCGAAGCCCACGTTCCAATACTCCATTTAACAGGATGTGGAATCCACTGCGTTTGACTGGCTTAAAACCGCTGTGTTACCGTACCACCCTTATAGTTTTGCATGTTACAGGGCGTCCCAATGGCCATTGAGAAGGACCTCAAAACCATCCTCGGCAAACTCAAGTATTCGGACGACGCCAAGGTTGTGGCGCAAATTACCGACCAGATGAAGCAGGTCCAGGCCCGTATGGCTGGCATCAAGCACAAGCTGGTCGTCATGAGTGGCAAAGGGGGGGTCGGGAAAAGTATGACGACCGTCAACCTCGCGCTTGCCCTGGCGCGCCAACATGCACGTGTTGGTCTCTTGGATGTCGACCTCAATGGTCCCTGTGTTCCCCGCATGTTGGGTCTGCATGGCCGCTCCTTGACGATGACGCCTGAAGGCGCACTGCCTCCGGTCGGCCCTCTCGGCGTCAAGGTTGCTTCGATGGATTTCTTTTTGGGTGCGGCTTCGCCCGTCCGTTGGAAAGGCCCGATGGATGTCAGTCCAGTATGGCTGGGTTTGATGGAAATGAACGTGATCCGGGAGTTTCTGGCGGATGTAATGTGGGGCGAGTTGGACTATCTGCTGGCGGACCTGCCACCAGGAGCGGCCGCGGACAAGCCGCCGGTCATCGCCGGCTTTATCCCCGATTTGGCGGGCGCGATCGTCGTGACGACGCCTTCCGAAGTCGCCTCCGATGTCGTGCAGAAATCCGTGACCTATGCCCGGGACATGGGTATTAAGGTGTTGGGCATCGTTGAAAATATGAGCGAATATCGATGTCCTTCCTGCGGCGAGCTAAACGAATTGTTTGAAGGCAACACTGACGCCATGTGCGAAGCGCTCGACCTTCCCTTATTGGGCCGGATTCCGTTCGACCGCAAACTCGCTCGGACCTTCGATAAAGGCGAACCCTTGCTGGATGAGACCTACCCGACCATTCAGCGGTATCAAGACATCGCGGGTCGGATTAGAACCCTCTTGGATTACAAGAGAGTCTTGGCGGAAAAATTGTGAGTGGAGAGGAGCTGCCATGAAATTTGTGTGTCTCAACTGCGAAACCTATATGAACTTCGAGAAGGTGGAAAAACCCGGCGAAGGATCGCTCGGGGTCTTCTTCGGCTGCCCATCCTGCGGCGCCAAGTTCTCGATGGTCACCAACCCCGGTGAGACGCAGATGGTCAGTTCGCTTGGTGTGCAGTTAGGTGGAAGGACGACGGAGGCACAGCCCTTTGAAATGACTCGTGGGACGCTCAAAGAGGAGGCGCAGGCGGGTTCCGGACAAATGGCCGCGTACTTGAATGAGAAAATTCAGGGCGGACAGCCCGTGGCCGCCTCCACACCGGGGAAGGCCGGTGAGAAATCGGGCGGCGGATGTCCCTTCTCTGCGATGGTTGCCGAAATGGGTCTGACTTCGAGCGGGAAGCCTGCCAACGGCGGCCCGGGCAAGTCCGAGTTCTCATGGAGCCCTGATGCACAGGAGAAGCTTGACCGGCTCCCTGCCTTTGTGAAGCCGATGGTCCAAAGCAGCGTAGAAGCCTTCGCGCGTAAACAGGGATATCAGACGATCACGTTACAGGTTATGGACGACTCGAAAAATGATTCGCCCAACGGCATGGCTTGGACGCCCGAAGCGCAGCAGCGCCTCGACAACATTCCCGACTTCATCCGTCCGATGGCCCGTAAGGAAATTGAGCGGCTCGCGAAGGAACGAGGCGTCGTCACGATCACGGCTCAAGTGATGGACGATGCCAAGGACAAATTTATGAAGTTCATGTAGCGTGAGAGTGCTGACCCCCCTGAGAGACGAAAGGCCCATCCGGTCGGACTGGATGGGCCTTTCCATTGCCACAACCTAGAGTGCCCATGCGACGCAGCCCTTTCCTGACAATCCTCGTGTGCCGCCTGATCCTCATGACACTGTTGACCGTAGCTCCCGCACTGGCCCAACATTCCGGTGCGCTTCCCCATGCCTCACCGCACGCTGAAGCTCACGACCGGCATGACGCTGGAGTCCCGACGGAAGTCTGGGAAGGTTCGGCGAAAGGTATTGCATACTCGGAACGTAACCATCATGTGGCCGGCTTCATGGTCTTGTTGATGGGGGCAGCCGAATTGACCTATGTCTTGCGCCTGTCCTCCCTGAGATGGGCCAGGCTCCTCCTGCCGTCGATCTTGGTCGTCGCCGGCTTGCTGATCATCGTTTGGAGCGACCACGAAGCCTGGCCCATCGGCTCGCTCACGTTTGTCGATACGTTCGCTGGCGGAGACTACGAGATTCTTCAGCATAAGATGTATGGGATGCTGGCCTTGGGGGTGGGAAGCGTCGAGCTGTTCCGTCGGCTTGGACGAATCGGGCACAAAGCGTGGGCATCACCGCTTCCGCTCATGGCTATTGTAGGGGGCCTCATGCTCTTTGGCCATTCGCACGGATTCCACCCTTCGGCACAGAAAATTGCCATGCATCACGCCATTATGGGCACGATGGCGGTCACGGCAGGTTCAACCAAGCTCTTCTCCACATGGGTTATGCCGTCCGAACGCTCCAGCGCTACAAACTGGGAATGGGTATGGGTGTCCCTCATTCTCCTGATTGGCGCGCAGCTGCTCCTGTATTCTGAGTGAGTGCTCTTCTTCTCGCCTGTCGCCGTAGCCGTAATTGACACCCTTCCAAACGCTGTGTTACCTGTACAGCTTCACACCATCCTCACCTGCCGAAACACCGGCCGTGGCAATACGGCCGAACGGAGTGGACCATGGGCGGACATAGTCACTGGGCGACTATTAAGCGCCATAAAGGGGCTCAAGACGCGAAACGGGGAAAGATTTTTACCCGGATTATTCGAGAAGTGACCATAGCCGCTCGCACGGGGGGTGACCCCGACGGGAATCCCCGGCTGAGACTGGCCATTGCCAAGGCCAAGGAAGCAAACATGCCCGGTGACACCTTGAAGAAAGCGATTCAGCGAGGGACGGGAGAGTTGCCGGGGGTGACGTATGAAGAGTTCTCCCTGGAGGGCTACGGACCGGGTGGAACCGCCTTGTTGATCGAAATCACCAGTGATAACCGCAATCGCACCGTCGCAGAAATCCGCAGCGTCCTGACGAAAAATCACGGCAATATGGCCGAAGCCGGGGCGGTCTCCTGGCAGTTCCATAAAAAGGGACTGCTCGCGATCGACAAGTCCAAGAGCGATGAGGATACACTGTTGTCGTTGGCACTCGATGCGGGTGCCGAAGATGTGAAAGTCGGAGAAAAGAGTTTCGAGGTTGTGACCAACCCCCAGGACTTCGACGCGGTCAAGAAAGCGCTTGCCGATGCAAAGATCGATACGTCTCTGGCGGAGATCACCTACATTCCGCAGAACACGATCAAGCTCCAAGAAAAAGGCGCCGAGCAGATGTTGAAACTCATGGAAGTCCTTGATGAGCACGATGATGTGCAGAAGGTGCATGCGAATTTCGACATCCCTGATGATGTGATGGAAAAGGTCGCGGCCACCGCCGCGGGATAGGTTCCCACTATCGACGCATGATCGCCCTCCTGACAGGCCGATTGGCCTTCAAGGCGCCGTCGCATCTGGCTCTTGATGTTCAAGGGGTCGGATACGAAGTGTTTATTCCCCTCAGCACCTACTACAACCTCCCGAACGTCCAAGACAGTTTGACGTTGAGCATCCATACCCATGTGCGTGAAGATGCCATCCAATTGTTCGGCTTCAGCACGCCGCAAGAAAAAGATGCGTTCGTTCTGTTACTGAGTGTTTCCGGCATCGGACCCAAGTCGGCGCTGGGCATCTTGTCCGCGCTGCCTGTCTCCGATCTCGTCTCGGCCATCCAATCAGGGGATGTCGAAAAGCTGGAAACAGTCCCGGGAATAGGCAAGAAATCGGCGGGCCGTCTTGTCCTCGAACTCAAAGATAAATTGACCAAGCTGCATCCGGCGCTCGTGCCTTCCGACGCTCAGCTTCTCAAAGGCCGGGACGAACAGTTCGATGACGCGCTGTCTGCCCTGACAAACTTGGGCTATCGGACGTCCGATGCCAAAGAGGCCTTAAAGGCCGCTCAACAGTTACGCTCTGGACCCTTGACGCTCCAGGAACTCATCCGTGAAAGCTTAAAAAAACTGGCACGGGGTTGACCATGCACGCGAACACACGAACCATCCTGTGGAAGACGTCCTACCTCGGACTCGCTTTGGTCTGGGCCCTTTATGGCTCTTCGGATGTTGTCTGGTCGGCCGCTGAGGCGCCCGCAGAGCCGAAGAGCATCGGCAAGACCTGCGGGAAATGTCCCGATGGTTATGCCACAACTGGCGTGACGCAATCGCCGGAGATTTGTAAAGAGGGCGATGCGACGCTCGTCCAGTGTGTCCCGCTCGGTGTGAACATGCTGCCGGTCTGCGGGTCCTGCCCGGAGGGATATCGGGAGATCGGAAGCTCGTCCGTGCCAGCTCGTTGTGGAAGCCAAGACGGAGGACGGCTGTCGCAGTGCCAATTAGAGCGGATGGAGCTCAATCTTCCCGATCCGACTCAGGGTGGAAAAGTCTGCCCGCCGGATTGCGGCGCTATGCCGGCTCCGGGCCAAGGCGCCTTGCCGCCGCCGCCGAAATACGTTCCGCCGCCCGCGAAACCGTGACGAAATGCGCCAGGAGACCTGATCCGCTATGTCCCAACGAGTCGTGAATGCGCAACTGACGGACGATGAACGCAGTATGGAGCAGACGCTCCGGCCGCAGACCCTCGACGAGTACATCGGGCAAGCGCGCATGAAGGATTCCCTTCGCATCTGCATTGAAGCGGCGAAACAGCGGCGAGAGCCGCTCGACCATGCGATTTTCTATGGTCCGCCAGGTCTCGGGAAGACGACCATTGCCCACATTATTGCGCGTGAAATGGGGGGGACGTTGTGCTCGACGTCCGGGCTGGTCCTCGCGCACGCGGGCGATCTTGCGGCGATCCTGACGAATCTCCAAGAGCATGATGTCCTGTTCATCGACGAAATTCACCGACTGCCTGCTTCGGTCGAGGAAGCATTGTACCCGGCGATGGAAGATTTCCAACTGGATCTGGTCGTCGGCCAGGGACCCGCGGCGCGGACGGTCAAACTTGACCTGCCCCGATTCACGCTGGTGGGCGCCACAACGAAAGCCGGAGCCTTGACCTCGCCGCTGCGGGACCGATTCGGCCTCGTCCATCGGCTGGAATTCTATTCCCCGGCAGACCTGGAAATTATCGTGATGCGCTCAGCCGGGTTACTGGGGATTGTCATCGATCAGCCCGGAGCCGAGGAAATCGCGCGTCGTGCCCGAGGCACGCCTCGGATTGTCAACCGTCTCATCAAGCGGGTTCGTGACTACGCGCAAGTAAAGGCAGAAGGTCGGATCACCCGAACTGTGGCCCAAGAGGCCTTGACGTGGCTGGGCGTGGATGCCGCCGGCTTTGACGAGATGGACCGGAACATCCTCCTGACGATCATCGATAAGTTTGGCGGTGGGCCAGTGGGCGTCGAGTCGTTGGCTGCCGCGGTGCAAGAGGATCGAAGCACGCTCGAGGATGTGTACGAGCCATATCTGATCCAGGCGGGCTTCCTCGACCGGACGGGGCGCGGCCGGCAGGTCACAAAGGCCGCCTTGGACCATTTCAGGCGCCCGTCTAATCTCCTGTATTGACCCACCTGCCGCGCCCCGGCGACCCGTTCGAAGGCGGCCGGTCAATTTTCCCGCAAAGTGCACGCAAGTTCCTGAAAGTCTTGGGCTCTCCTTGCATTCCGCGAAGCGGTTCCTGTATCATTCCTTGCTTACTCGCACCCGTCCTGCTTCTGGACGCTCGTCCAACTCATGAGGCAGGGGTGAAGGGGGTCCCATTCATGCCCGGTGACCTTTCCGATTACCGGAAAGAAATCGATCGCATCGATGACGAGATTTTGCGTCTCCTCAACGAGCGCTCAAAAAGTGTCGTCGAGATCGGCAAGCTGAAAAAACAGCATGATGCCGGTGCGAATCTCCATACCCCTGCCAGGGAAGCGGCGATCATCGAACGCCTCATTGCGCAAAACACCGGTCCCTTTCCTTCCGATGCCATCCGGCCCGTATACCGGGAGATCATGTCTGCATCTCTCTCCCTGGAAGGTCCGCAGAAGGTGGCCTACCTAGGGCCAAGGGCGACGTTCACGCACATGGCCTGTACCCAGAAGTTTGGGGCTTCGGCCCAATATGTCCCCGTCAACAGCATTAAGGATGTCTTCAGCGAGGTGGAGAGGGGAAGGGCGAACTTCGGGGTCGTCCCCATCGAAAACACGACCGAAGGTGTGGTCAATCACACCCTCGACATGTTCATTGACTCGAACCTCTTGATCTATGGAGAAGTGCTACAAGAAGTGTCGCACCATTTGATGTCGAAATCCGGAACCGCTGAAGAGATCAAAAAGATTTGCTCTCATCCCCACGCGATCGCCCAGTGCCGCAATTGGTTGGAAACCAACATGCCTCACGTCCCGGTCTCTGAAGTCGCCAGCACGGCCCGCGCAGCCGAGATGTGCCTCGACGACCCGTCCATCGCCGCCATCGCCTCAGAACTGGCCGCGCAGTTATACGGTTTGAAGGTCATCAAGTCGCGGATCGAGGACAATCTCAACAACTTCACGCGGTTCCTTGTTTTGTCGCAGAAGCCTCCGCAACGCACCGGGAAAGACAAGACATCCCTCATGTTGTCGATCAAGGACAAGGTCGGTGCGCTCTATGATTTGTTGCGTCCCTTCGCCTCCCACGGGTTGAGCATGACCAAGATCGAGTCGCGCCCCTCCAGACGCAAGGCGTGGGAGTATATCTTTTTTGTCGACGTCGAAGGCCATATTGAAGAGGAGCGAGTCAAGAAGGCCGTCGAGGAAATCACCGGGCGCTGTCTCTTCATGAAAGTGCTCGGCTCCTATCCGGCCCACAGTTAATCCCATGATAATCCCATGACGCTTCACGTTCATCCAGATATTGCCGCCTTGAGCCCGTATGTCCCGGGGAAACCGGTGGAGGAGCTGCAGCGTGAGTTGGGCCTCACACGCGTGATCAAGCTGGCGTCAAATGAAAACCCATTGGGTCCGTCGCCAAAAGCCATGGCTGTGATCAATGAAGGGGTCGCAACGCTGCACCGGTATCCGGACGGCGGGGCCTTCAGGCTGCGGCAGGCGATTGCCGACCGTTGGAAGGTGTCTGCGGAGCAGGTCATTCTTGGCAATGGCTCCGACGAAATCCTCGGCCTCCTGGCCCGCACATTTCTGTCGCCTGGGGACGAAGCGGTCATGGCCGATCAGACATTCGTCATTTACAAGATGGAAGTCATGGCCGCGCATGGGAAGGCCGTGCTCGTCCCTCTAGTACAGTGGCGCCATGATGTCATGGCGATGGCCGCTGCGATTACGGAGCGGACGAGGCTCCTGTTCCTCTGTAATCCCAACAACCCGACGGGCACCATGGTGTCGGGTGATGAGGTGGCCAGGCTGCTCGCGAGGATTCCGGAGCATGTCGTGATTGTCTTCGACGAGGCCTACTTCGAATATGTCCGCAGTTCGGAGTTCCCGGATTCCATGGCCTATGTGAAGCGAGGACGAAATGCCATTGTCTTGAGAACGTTTTCAAAAATTTATGGGTTGGCTGGTTTGCGCATCGGTTATGGGGTGACCACTCCTGAAATCGCGAACTTGTTGAACCGCGTCAGGCCGCCATTCAACGCCAACAGCTTGGCCCAGCGCGCAGCACTGGCGGCGTTGGACGACGATGAGCACGTGGCGAACAGCCGTGCAGTGAATCAGACGGGCATGGACCAGGTCGTCACCGGATTACGAACTCTCGGGTTGGCGCCGATCACGAGCGAAACCAATTTTGTGTTTTTTGACGTGGGGCGCGACGGCCGTGGCGTCTTTGAGGCACTCTTGCGGCTGGGCGTCATCGTTCGTCATATCGAAGGGCGTATGATCCGCGTGACGATCGGACAGGCAGAAGAAAATACGACGTTCCTGGCGGCACTCGGGCAAGTGTTACAGGCGGGCTGAACCAAGGCGAGGACATCATGATCATCGTGTTGAGGCCGGATGCATCCGAGCGGGAAGTCGATCACATCGTGGATCGGCTTCGGGAACTGGGATTGAAATCGCAGCTCTCGACAGGACAGGAACGGACGATCATCGGCGTCATTGGAGACGACCGCATCCTTCAAAACCAGCCGCTCACGGCATTGCCTGGAGTGGAGAGCGTCCTGCCCATTTTGGCGCCCTGGAAGTTGGTCAGCCGGGAATTCAAGAAGGAAGGGACCATCATCGACGTGGGGGGGGTGAAGATCGGCGCTAACCGTCTGGCCATCATGGCCGGCCCCTGCGCGGTGGAACGGCTGGAGCTGACCGTCGGCATTGCGCATGAGGTGAAGGCCGCCGGAGCCAGCATCCTGCGCGGCGGCGCCTATAAGCCGCGCACGTCGCCCTATTCGTTCCAAGGCTTGGGCCGCGAGGGGTTGGATTATCTGGCCGAGGCCAGAAAACAGACGGGCCTGCCGGTCGTCAGCGAAATCCTCGACACTCGCGATATCGAGCTCTTTCTCGAGAAGGCCGACATCATCCAAATCGGTGCCCGCAACATGCAGAATTTCGAACTGTTGAAGGAGGTCGGTGCCTACGACAAGCCGGTGTTGTTGAAACGCGGGCTTTCGGCCACGATCAAGGAATTTCTCTTGTCGGCCGAATACGTCATGTCCCGTGGAAACCGCAACGTGATGCTCTGTGAACGTGGCATCCGGACCTTCGAAACACAATACCGTAATACCCTCGATCTTGCCGCAATCCCGACGTTGAAGGAGTTGTCGCACCTGCCCGTGATCGTGGATCCCAGCCATGCCACCGGAAAGTGGAATCTGGTTGCGCCGATGTCCAAGGCGGCCGTGGCGGCAGGCGCCGACGGCATCCTCATCGAAGTCCATTCGAACCCTGAGTGCGCGCTGTGCGACGGCGAGGAGTCGATCAAGCCGACCAAATTCAAGGAACTGATGCAGGATATGCGCAAGATCGCCCACGCGGTTGGAAGAGAAGTGTGATGAAATTGCATTTCGAACAGGCGGTGATTATCGGGGTCGGGTTGATCGGTGGTTCGCTTGGCATGATCCTGCGCCGAAAACAATTGGCATCCAGCGTGGTGGGAGTGGGACGGCGCATTGAAAATCTGAAGACAGCGGTCAACGTCGGGGCAATCGATCGGTACGTTGTGGATTCGAAAGAGGCGGTGAAAGACGCCGACCTCGTTATTCTCGCGACGCCGGTTGATACGTATGAACGGCATTTGAAGGAATGGGCATCCTGTTTGCGGCCCGGCGCCATTGTCACCGACGTCGGCAGCGTCAAAGGAGAGTTGGTCGAACGGTCGGAACGCCAGATGCCGGCCGGCGTGCATTTCGTCGGTGGTCATCCTATCGCCGGAAAGGAAAAGACGGGTGCGGCAGCGGGATCCGAAGACCTCTTCACCGGGAGACGCTGCATTTTGACGCCGACCCAGCAGACGAACCCGCAGGCGCTCGAACAGATCCAGGCCCTGTGGCAAGAGGCGGGGGCGGTCGTGCTCACGATGGATCCTCAGCTCCACGACAAGATTTTGGGAGCCGTCAGTCACTTGCCGCACGCGGCGGCATTCGCCCTGATGACCGCGCTTATCGAGATCCGGAGGGAAGTGCATGGGCTGGACCTGGCCGGCCACTCGGGAGGAGGATTGCGTGACACGACGCGGATCGCTGCGAGCTCACCGGAAATGTGGCGCGATATTTTTCTGTGGAATCGGGAGAATGTCGTGGCCTGGATTCGCGCGTATGAACGATCACTCGGTGAATTGAGACAGTTGATACAGACCGGGGATGCCGCCGGTATCGAGAAGATGCTGGAGCGGGCGAAGGAAGAACGGGAGAAATTCCCCATCCGGACATGATGTGCGCGGGGGTCCAGCTTAACGAATACGCTGGGAAAGAGAATGAGGCGCAGTTGGCGGCATTAACGATCACACCGGGGCAGTCTCTCCGTGGGACAATTGGCGTTCCCGGCGACAAATCCATCACCCACCGTGCGCTCATTCTTACGGCGCTGGCTGAAGGCGAGGGGACGCTCAAACGCTATTGCCGTGGCGAAGATTGTCTCAATACCATGCGCGCATTGCAGGCCCTCGGAGTGAGAATCGACGAAACACACGATGAGCTCCACGTCCATGGGAAAGGCTTGTGGGGACTCACGGAGCCCGGAGGCATCGTTGATTGCGGTAACTCGGGCACGGGCATCCGCCTGTTGACCGGTCTGCTGGCCGGACAGGATTTTTTCACCATCCTCACCGGTGACGCCTCGATCCGGCGTCGTCCGATGGGACGGATCGTCAAACCGCTCCGCGAAATGGGCGCGACCATCGCTGGTCGAAAGGGCGGCGAGCTTGCTCCATTGGCGGTGACCGGGACGACGCTTCGCGGCATCACCTATGCTTCTCCCGTTGCCAGCGCCCAGGTGAAATCTTCGCTTCTGCTCGCGGCGCTGTTTGCCAAGGGCACGACTCGTCTCTCCGAGCCCCGGCGCTCACGTGATCATACCGAGCGGTTGTTCGAATTTTTCGGACTGCCGCTGAGGCGCGACACGCTCACGGTCACCATCGAAGGTCGACCGTCCGTCGGGTGGGCCGCTGCACCTCAGCTGACCGTGCCGGGCGATTTCTCCGCCGCCGCCTTTTTCATTGTGGGGGCGACCATCATTCCGGGTTCTGACGTCACGATTACGGGCGTCGGCGTGAACCCGACGAGGACAGGTCTACTCGACGTCCTGGATCGCATGGGCGGTGATATTGAGTTGCTCAACCGGCGAGAGGAAGCCGGTGAACCGGTGGCGGACATTCGCGTGAAGTCCGCTCCGCTCCACGGAGTCACCATCGGGGCGGATCTGATTCCTCAGACCATCGATGAGTTTCCCATCCTCTGCGTGGCCGCCGCAGTGGCCGAGGGGCAGACCGTCATCACAGGAGCGGACGAGTTGCGCGTGAAGGAAAGTGACCGGATTGCGACGATGGCCGCCGAACTGCGAGCCGTAGGAGCCCGGATCAGCGAGAGACCGGATGGAATGGTCATTCAAGGACTCGGGCGCTCTCGCGAAAACGGACGACTGCAATCAGCAAGCGGGCGCAGTCATGGCGATCATCGTGTGGCGATGTCTCTTGCCATTGCGGCGCTGACGTCGCTCGGGGAATCGGTCGTGCAGGATACGGATTGCATCGAGACATCGTTCCCGGATTTTCGCGCTTCCTTGTTGCAAATAACGGGGCAGTCGCTGAGACCGGAGCCGCAGAAGGGGATGTGAAGGTATGATCGTGGCGATTGATGGCCCGGCCGGTGTGGGCAAAAGCACGGTGGCGAAGCTCTTGGCTTCGCGGCTGGGCTTCTTGTATCTCGACACGGGGGCGCTGTATCGGGCGGTGGCATGGGGGGTCTTGAGGCACGGGATTGAACCGACGGACGCCGAAGCGGTGGCTGGGCTCCTGCCGAAGCTGTCCCTTCAGATGGAAGTGACGAGCAACGATGTGACGGTCTCCATGAATGGAACGGACGTGACCAAAGACCTTCGGACGCCGGCGGTGTCAGCGGCGGCATCCGTGGTCTCGGCCATTCCGGCTGTCAGAGCCTGGCTTCTGCCGGTCCAGCGACAGATCGGCAACAAAGGTTCCGTAGTGGCCGAGGGTCGTGATGTCGGCACGAAAGTCTTTCCGTCGGCACCGGTCAAATTCTTTCTCGAGGCCGATCCGACCATCCGGGCACAACGGCGCCATCATGAACTGGTGGCGGCCGGTCATCGGGGCGCCATCGAGCAGACGAGCGCAGAGCTGGCGGGGCGGGATGATCGCGACCGCTCCCGAGCGATGGCGCCGCTGATCCCGGCCGAGGACGCACAGCATATCGATACGTCGAGTTTGTCGGCCGATGAGGTCGTCAATAGGATGTTGGCTGTGGTGACGGCCAAGTTGTGAGTTCGGTCTTGTACGCGATTCTCTGGGTGCTCGCACGCACGGTGGCGCGGCTGTGCTTCGGGTTTCGCGTCGTCGGTTCTGTGCCGAAGCAGGGCGGCTTGCTGGTGGCGGCCAACCATGCAAGTTACTTCGACATTCCGCTGCTGGGATGTGGCATGTTCAGGCGGGCATGGTACCTGGGCCGGAGTGACTTGTTTGTGCCAGGTATCAAAGGCATCTTGCAGTGGTTGGGGTGGATCCCGCTCAAGCTCGGCCGGCTGGATCGCAAGGCCTTCGATCGAGCGATTGCACTGATCAAGGCCGGAAAGGTCGTCGTGATTTTTCCTGAGGGAGGCCGCAGCCTGGACGGGCGGTTGCGGAACGGCAAGGCGGGTCTTGGCATGATTGTGGCGCAGACGGGTTGTCCTGTGGTGCCGGCCTATCTCAAAGGCACGTTCGACGTCTTGCCGGCCGGTGCCACGCGACCGCGGTTTCATCCTGTGTCCGTGTCGTTCGGAGCACCGCTGTCTTTTCCCGGTGAACAGACGCAGACGAAAGCGTTTTATCAGGAAGTGAGTCGACTCGTGATGGAGCGGATTGCCGCATTAGGCGGCGTTGCCCCGCCGACGCATCACGCCAGTGCCGGTGCTCGCAACGCTGAGTGAGCCCCGGTGTTCGTTCATCATCAGCACCCGACGGACGTCGGAAGAGTAGGACAGTCCCCCATGAGTATGGTTTCGAAATCGAGTGAGCCGCAGTTGGATCGCGAGGCCTTGGCAGCCCTGTACGAGGAAACCTTCAAAAACCTCGAAGAGGGGACCATCACAGAAGGTCGGGTCGTCGCGTTAACCAAAGATAAAGTCGTCGTCGACATCGGTTACAAGTCCGAAGGGATGATCCCGAGCGATCAATTCTCCCCTGACGATCTGCAGCAGCTGAAGATCGGCGACCGCATTCAAGTCTATATCGAAGAATGCGAGGACGCCGACGGCAATCTGATTCTTTCCAAAGAAAAAGCCGACAAGATGAAAATTTGGGAAGAACTGGAAAAGCTGTACAAGGAAGAGAAAAGCATCGACGGCAAGGTCGTCTCCCGGATCAAGGGCGGCATGATGGTGGACATCGGCGTCAAGGCGTTCCTGCCCGGATCACAAATTGATCTGCATCCTGTGCGCGATCTCGACGGATTGGTCGGGCGCACGTTTCCGATGAAAATCATCAAGATTAACCACCGCCGCGGCAACGTGGTCGTCTCTCGCCGCGTTCTGCTTGAGGAAACCAGGGACAAGAAGCGCCAGACCACCCTGGCCACGTTGAAGGAAGGGCAGTTGATTCAGGGCATGGTCAAGAACATTACCGACTACGGAGCCTTCATCGACCTCGGCGGCATCGATGGCCTGCTCCACATCACGGATATGTCCTGGGGCCGTGTAGGGCATCCGTCGGAAATGTTCAATGTCGGCGACCGTGTCGAAGTGAGCGTGCTCAAGTATGACCGTGAAACCGGCAGGATTTCGCTGGGTCTGAAGCAAAAGTCGGCTGATCCTTGGACCAACGTGGCCGGCAAATATCCGAGCGGCACACGCGTGAAGGGTCGGGTCGTGAGCCTGACCGATTATGGCGCGTTTGTGGAACTCGAGCCGGGCGTCGAAGGCCTGGTCCATGTCTCGGAGATGTCCTGGACGCACGAAGTCCGCCATCCGTCCCGCGTCGTGGCCATCGGTGATCAAGTCGAAGCCGCCGTGCTGAATGTCGATCCGGCCAGCCGCAAGATTTCGCTGGGCATGAAGCAGACAGCGCCCAATCCTTGGGACATGGTGGAAGGCAAGTATCCGATCGGAACCCGCATTGAGGGGAAGGTGAAAAGCCTGACGGATTTCGGCGCCTTCATCGGCTTGGACGAAGGGATCGACGGATTGATCCATATCTCGGATATGTCTTGGACGAAGCACATCAAGCATCCATCGGAAATCTTCAAGAAAAGTCAGAAGGTTGAGGCTGTGGTCCTTCGCATCGACAAGGAAAAGGAGCGGCTATCCCTGGGCTACAAGCAGTTGACACGCGATCCATGGGATGACGAAATTCCTGCGCGGTACCGCTTGGGGGATTCGGCCACCGGGAAGGTCAGTAAGGTGGCGGATTTCGGCATTTTCGTGGAGCTTGAAGGTGGCGTCGAAGGTCTGATCCACATCAGCGAAGCCGGGTTGGATCAGAGCGCCAAGCTAGAAGAGAAGTTCAAATTGCAGGATGAGGTTGCCGCGAAGATCATCAAGGTGGATCGGGAGGAACGCAAGATTGCACTGAGCCTTCGGGACCACCAACTAGACTCCGAGCGGCGGCATGTGGACGAGTACCATGCTTCGCAGGGGGCCCCGGATCAGAGTCTTGGCCGAGCCGCGAAGCAAAGTCGGAAGCGTGGCTCCGATGACGATGAGAAGTAGGTAACGATCACCGGCGCGGGGCCGTCAGATTCCCGCGCCGGCCATGGGCAGAGCCTCTATGAGTGATGAAACGTCGAGCAAGCCGGTCAAGCGATCCCTCGTTCGAAAGATTTTGCTTTTGGCGGGAATTGGCATCGCATTCCTGCTGCTCCTGAATCTGTTGTTCCCCGACCTCGATCTCTCGACTGAGGATCGGGTGGCTCTCATTCGGGTTGAGGGCGTGATCCTGGACGCTCAATCCACCGTCACCGAGTTGAAACGGTTCGGGGAGAACCCGTCCGTCAAAGCTATTGTTCTGCGAATCGACAGTCCCGGCGGAGGGGTGGTTCCGTCTCAGGAAATCTACGATGCCGTGCAGCGTGTGCGGAATAAGCACAACAAAGCGGTCATCGCCTCAATGGGCACGGTCGCCGCTTCCGGGGGCTATTATATCGCCGCGGCCACCGACCGCATCATTGCAAATCCGGGCACGCTCACGGGCAGCATCGGCGTCATTATGGAGACGGCCAACGTCGAAGGTCTGCTGAAAAAGATTGGAGTGGAAGGCATCGTGGTGAAGAGCGGGAAGTTCAAGGACGTCGGCTCGCCGCTCAGAAAAATGACCGAAGAGGAACAGGCACTGCTCCAATCTGTCATGGACGACGTGCATAAGCAGTTCATTGAGGCCGTGGCCGAAGGACGAGCGCTGGAACCTTCAACGGTCCAGGCCTTGGCCGACGGCCGCATCTTTACCGGTCGACAAGCCAAGGACGCGAAGCTCGTGGATGAGCTTGGTAACTTGGATGATGCCATACAGCTTGCCGCCGAACTGGCGGGAATTGAGGGGGAGCCGAAAGTTGTGGAGCCGCGGCGACGGTTCTCGATCAGGGAACTCATCGAGTCCCGTTTGTCGGTGCTCTTCCCAAAGCTGGATTTCTATTCGGGCGTCAGCTTCAAGTATCTCATGGCGTTTTAACTCGGTCGAAGGGCGGGCCGGCGCTCGCCGCAGCGAAAGGGGAGTCAGACATGACCAAGGCGCAGATTATTGAGCGTGTCTCTGAGCAGGTTACGACATTGACCAAACGGCAGGCGGAAATCGTGGTGAACACGATTTTCGATTGCGTCAGGGACTCGTTGAAGAACGGCGATAAGACCGAAATCCGGGGATTCGGGAGTTTCCGCCTCAGATCAAGGCGGATGAAAGAGGGCCGCAACCCGAAGACCGGAGCTACCGTGGCCGTGCCTGCTAAGAAAGTGCCTTTCTTCAAGGCCGGCAAGGAACTCAAGGAATTGCTCAACCAGTAATTGGCATACATAGAGGACCACCCAAATGGCTGCATCAGATTCCGACCACACGGTTGCCACCGACGTCCGATGGACAGAAGGGGCCCTGAAACGCATGGAACGTGCCCCCATCTTCCTGCGAGGCATGGTCCGTCGGCTCGCCGAAAAAAAGGCGCGGGAACTGGGCTATGCGGAAATCACCGAGGCGACCCTCGAACAGTTCAAGAGCCAGATGATGGGCGGAATGGGAGGGGCCTCGGGGATGACCGAGGCAGCGGAAGCGATGGCGCAGGGCCGGCTGCCCTGGACCGCCGCGGCGAAGGAGCGGCTGAATACGGTGCCAGAATTCATGCGCGGGATGACTAAGCAGATCGCCGAGGAGGTGGCCAAGGAAGGAGGCCACATGGAAGTCAATGTGGATCTCTTCGAGCGGGTGGAAGCCCTGGGAGATGTCCGCGAGGCCGCGTTGCCTCCATTGCCCTGGACGGAAGGCGCGCAGGCGCGTCTTCGAGAGAAGCTTCAGCAGTCGCCGCCGATCGCGATTGAATTCGTGACCGACATGCTGAAACGTGACACGGAAGACTTGGCACGCGAAAAGGGCTTGGCGCAAATTGACGAGCATACCCTCGTACAACTGTGGGACGCCCCGCAAGAACGAATCGCCTGGACTGATGAAGCCTGGAAACGGCTGCAAACCTCACCGGACTTCGTCAGGAGCGGCATTCGAAAGGCCGCCGAGCGCCGCGCGCGCAAACTGGGGTTGAAGGAAATCGACTCCGAGCATCTCACAGGCTTTCGCAACCAGGCCATGATGAAGGCCGTCAAACGCATTCGCTCCTTCGGATACAATGAATTGACTTTTGACGCCTTCGACACTGCCTTGGAAAAGACCAAGCGGTTACAAGGCAACGAACAGGCTGAAAAACGTCTTCAGGAAATCCGCAGCCACTTCGCCGATCCAGAGACCAAGAAGCCGGAGGGGGGGACGTTGGGAGCCGAACTGATGGACCGATTCAGGCGCTATCTCAAGGGAGAAGGAACGCTGTAGTCCTGCGAAAGGCGTCTCCACAGGCCCCGCACCGTCCCTTAGTAAGGTTGAGGCCTGAGTGAGCGCTAATGTGCGGCGGCCTGTTGCGGCCAAAATTTGTGGCGGATCTGAGGCAAAGGTTCGTTATCAAGGTTCGGAATGTCGTAGAGGCAACGGTCGATGAGCGCCACTTCCTCTTCGGTGAGATCCATCGTCACTTTTTTCTTCCAAAACTGATCCAGCGTAAAGTAATCGCCTGACTGTGGCTTTTCCGCCAGCAGCGCTTTCATCTTTTCAAATCCAGCCGTGTCCACGCCAGGGATTCGCCCCTTATTGCGGTCATGGCACCAGTGCAGGACTTCTGCAATCCCGTACATCGTGATATCAACCCTTAACGTATTGCCCATGGACTCCTCCTTGCAAAAGGAGTGTAGTCTACCCTAGACCGGAGCCGACTTTCAAAGGGCTGTTTCCGCTGCGTCGGCGGTCAGGCATCGAGGCCTGGGTGCGGCCCATTTGATTGCCAGGAGAAACCCACCGCCGGTATACTACCTCCCCCTTCAAGAGTTGGCGATTCAACGACGATTGCGGGACGGACGAGGCCTCGGCGTGTGGGCACGGCAGCCAATGACCGGCAGATACGGCTGGACGCTTTTCGTGTCCGGCATCATCGCGATGGGAGTGGCCACCGCGTGTTCCAAGCAGGACCCCTACGTCCCGCCCGATCTCTTTTACTACTTCGCGAGTTACAAGGTCGGCAAGAACCCTACCACCATCACCGCCATCGATATCAACCAGGATGGCGTGACTGATCTCATGACGACCAATGTGAGCAGCAACACGTTGTCGATCTTGATCGGAAACGGCGATGGGAGCTTTCACGATCAGGTGCAACTGCACGTCTGTCAGGAACCACGGTCGCTTGCGACAGGCTTCTTCAATGCTGATAGGTTTCCGGATATCGTGCTGGCCTGCGCGGGCGGAGATCAAATTGCCGTATTGTTCGGCAGGGGCGACGGCAAATTCACGGAAGGGCCGCAATACCCCGTCCACCGGACACCCGTATCGATTGCCAGCGACGATCTGAACGGCGATCGGATGCCGGATCTTGTCGTCGCCTTGCGCAATGACAAAATCAAGGTGTTTCTTGGCCAGGGCAACGGTGAATTCAAGCACGGAGCACAGTATGAATACGGCGACACCCCTACCTCAGTGGCGTTGTCGGATCTCAACGGCGACGAGAAAATCGATCTGGTGGTCACGAATGGAGGCCCCATGTCCAATGCCGTCTCCATTTGGATCGGCAATGGAGACGGGACGTTTCAGTCGCCGACGGATTACCGCTCTGGCAGACGTCCGTTGGGAGTCAGTTTTGCAGACTTCAACAACGACCACATCCGGGACCTGCTCGTCATCAACGGGGAGCGAGACAGCTTTTCAACATTTTTGGGAAATGGCAATGCGACGTTCCAGGCAGGCCACGACTCCGGTGCGAACGCAGGCCCGAACTTCGGATTGGCTCGGGACTTTAACGGGGACCATCGTGTTGATGCTGCCATCGTCAATCTGCAATCCAGCGATCTCTCGATCCTCTTCGGCCGAGGCGACGGCACGTTCGAGTATCCGCCAAGGAATTACCGCACCAAGGCGGGGCCCTTCGCGATCGCGCTCTACCGCGTGACGAGCAGCGAGGTCGAGGAGCCAGGGCTGGTCACGGCCGACAATGGCGACGGGACAGTGTCGATTTTTCTTCATCGCGGGCTTAAAGGAGGACGCGTTCCGGCCACCGCCGCCTCTTCATCCAAGGCCGTTCCATAGCCCGCGTCGAAACGACGCTGTCAGCTTGACAGTCCGTGACCCCTCGGCTAAAGTGACCGGCAGGCGCCCTTTTGGCTGCCCTTCACGAGGACAGCGGTGAGATCCTTCTCATGGTGGTTCGGCATGGGCGTGCTTCTCACCCTGTCGGTGCTCATGGTTCAGGGAGGGGTGCGCGACCTGTTCGATGGGGCACATCCTAGCGCCGGCGCGAGCCCATACTTGTCGTTCACCACGACGATTTTCGGCGGCGGTCTCCTGGCCGGATGCCTCGCGTTGGTGATGAAGCGCATCAGATAACAACGTTATTGGCTCCTTGAACGATGGATTGTCTCAAGTGCAAAGGCTTCATGATGGTCGAGCGGCACTATACGCTCATGAACCGTCGTCTCTATGCTCGCTGTCTCAATTGCGGATTTTGGATCGATCTCGCCGATCTTCTTCGATTTTTTCACAAGGTGATCGATAGCGGTTTTCGGGGCACGAAGGTTCGGGAATCCTTTACGCTCTGAACGAGAGGCGCACGCATGTTGTCTGCTCACGGTCGTCGAATGCGCACTTGCCTCTGGACGGCGCTGTGCCTTGTGCTGCTCATCCCTGCAACCGTCCACGCGAAACGCGCCAGTGGAAAAACGAGGCAGCTGCATACGGTCAGCGAGGATCAGTTGTTGCCGTGGCGCCGCGTGCCCGCCCACAGTATTCTCCTCAAAGAACTCAACACCGGACGCGTCCTCTATGAGCATGAGTCCGGGAAGCGGTTGTCGCCCGCCAGTTTGACAAAAATCATGTCAGCGCTCGTGATCCTCGAGCACGGAAGACTCGACGATTTGGTCACGGTCAGTCCAGCGGCCGCCCGTGCGCATAAGACCCACTTGCGGCTCAAAGCGGGCCAGGTCTTCAGGCTCGATGACCTGCTCAAGGCTATGCTCATTGTGTCCGCCAATGATGCATGTCTGGCGGCGATCGAACACGTCGGCGGTGACGAGACGCAGTTCGTGGGCTTGATGAACGACAAGGCGGCAGCGTTGGGCTTGCACAATACGCACTTCACGAACGGGTGCGGATTTGACGGTCCCGATCATTTTTCGACAGCAGAAGATCTTGCCACCTTAAGCGTGATCGCCCTCCAGCAGCCGATTTTTCGGAATCTGGTGAAAGAAGAACGAGCCATGATTATGCCGGTGAACGGCACTCATGCGTACATGCTGCACACGACAAATCGTTTGCTCGGTCGAATCCCCGGCGTTGAAGGCATCAAAACCGGCTTTACCTCAAAAGCGGGACGGTGTCTCATCGCCAAAGTCTCCCAGAACGGCAGCGATCTCCTTGTGGTCATTCTGAATTCCAACCGCCGATGGAATACGGCCACAAGTTTAATCAGTTACGGGTTGCGCGCCTCCGGCCCCTCCTTCTAGTGCGATAGCGCTCCACCTCATCATCTGCCCTGCTAGCGATGAATGGGAAAAGCACCGGCTTTTCGAGAGCCGGCCGTCCTGTTGGACTGAATGGGGAGGATCAGTGAACGGGTGAGAACTCGATGTTGACGTCTTTACCCAGATAATTGATGACGAATCCCTGCTTGTCGTAGGCCAACACCGCCCCCATGACGTTTTCGTCGCCATAGTCTTCGTGGCCTAGGAGTTTGCGGATATCCTCCGGACTTTCGCTGTTGAGCACGTTGCGAAATAGCCCACGAGTCTTATAGGCAAAACGGTTGTTGATGAAGATCAGATCGACTTTGCCGTCCTGGACGCGCACGCCCGCCATCGGACCGGTTGGTTTCCGCTGATCGACCAAGAAGATGAATAACGCTTCTTGTTCGACCTTGATGCCGGGGATTTTCTCGTTCACCAAGACATCCATGGCCTTGGCCTCACTGTCACCGATCTTGACACCAAAGAGAGAAATGTCAGGACTCTTAATCGCCTTAGGATCCATCACGTCGTTCTTGCTTAGCTCATAGGGTTCGGCGTTCGCCGACGCGACGACCAGGACCATTATGCCGACCACCAGGCAAGTCTGGAGGTACGCTCGTACCGTCGCCTTCATCAACCCCTCCTTACTCAGTATCCTGTCTGAACGGCTGTGTGGATATCCGATGTGGATAAACGGTGGTAAATCATAGCTTTGATCATTTTATCGGAGGGCCAACCAACTTGCAAGGAACGGTTCCAAGCGTCATGGTGTTTGCCCGTTTCGCAATCCTTGGATGTGCGTATGGGAGGCCGCCGATCGGTGAATGCCTAGGACTTGGGAGGGGTAATGAGGAGCAAGGCACCCAGCTCACGGAGCCGCTGAAAGTAAGGACGACAATCCTCCTCCAACTCATGTTCTATTGTTTCGAGGTCGGCTAGGCAGTCGCCGACGATCGTGCGGCGCTGCTCGTCGAGCCCCTCCTCGCTGTCCAGGAAATAGACGACGCAGCCGCTGATCACCGTGTCGAGCGTCATCAACGGTCCCTCAAGCTGGGTCGAGATGCGGGGCCAGCCGTCCTGCTTATGCGCTTCCCATAATCTGCCGACCGTTTCTCGGTTCACCGAACCGGGCTCCTCTGACGACCCCCCTGTTCACGCGGTGCGATGCATGAGACGTGGTGACTGATCAGCATGCGCTATGGATAGAGGCCGCGGCTCAGATGGGCCTGTGCCACCTTGTCTATTCCGGTCATCAACGCTGCCATGCGCATGGATGTGCCCTTCACCGTAGCGAATTGCAGCGTCCGTTGAAAGGCAGATGTCATGAGATCGCGGAGGCGGTCCTGTATATCGGTCGCTTTCCAAAAAAACCTTTGTGCGTCCTGCACCCATTCAAAATAGGAGACGATGACGCCCCCGGAATTCGCCAGAATGTCAGGGATCACGAAGATTCCCTTGTCCTGCACGATGCGGTCGGCCTCCAAGGTCGTTGGGCCGTTCGCTCCCTCTGCCAGCACACGGCAATTGAGCTGCGACGCATTGTGTTTCGTAATCTGTTCGGACAATGCGGCAGGAACCAGAACCGTGCATTTGAGTTGCAGGAGCTCCGCATTGGTCAATGGATCGCCCAGCTTCGTCTCAGCGAGTGTTCGACCTCCGGACTTATAGGTCGACAGCAGTTTGGGAATGTCGAGGCCCCGAGTATTGTAAATCCCCCCGCTCACATCGCTGACCGCAACCACCTTGGCTCCCGATTCATGCATGATCCTGGCGGTATGAGATCCGACATTGCCGAATCCCTGAATCGCCACGGTGGTTTCACCGAGCTCGATTTTGAGATGCCGTAAGGCCTCAACCGTCACACATACCACCCCGCGCCCTGTGGCCTCCTCTCGGCCGAGGCTTCCTCCAATCGAAAGCGGCTTTCCGGTCACGACGCCGGGGACGGCGTACCCGACTTGTTGGCTATAGGTGTCCATGATCCAGGCCATGACCTGGGAGTCCGTGCCGACGTCCGGAGCCGGCACATCCTTATCCGGGCCGACCAACGGAAAAATTTCCGAAGCGTATCGCCGTGTGAGCCGCTGAAGTTCGGATCGAGACAGTGCTTTTGGAGCGACGGCCACCCCTCCCTTGGCTCCACCGTAAGGGAGGTCGGCCAGGGCGCATTTCCATGTCATCCACATGGCCAGCGCGGCGACTTCGCCGAGGTTGACTTCCGGATGATAGCGGATCCCACCCTTTGATGGGCCGCGAGAAGAATCATGTTGAACTCGATATCCGGTAAAGACTTCGACGCGTCCGTCATCCATTCGGATGGGAACGCTGACGACCAGGGATCGCTGAGGAAGTTTCAATCGTTCACGGAGGTTGGAATCCAGCCCCATCAATTCCGCAGCTTGATCGAATTGCGCCACTGCGAGTCGGAACGTCGGTGTATCGAGTTCGTGCAGTGAAGACATGCGTGCGTCAGTGTTCCTTCTTCGTATGAACGACCTGTTGGGCCTCGATCTCTACCCTCATGACGCTTCCAGGGATGCATGAGTCCATTCAACGTGAAACACGGTCGAAAAGGTTTTGGCAAGTTCTTCGGCCACCACATGCACGGAGACCGACGTGTGTCTAATTTGCGCCATGGACGTCATTCGACACCCTTCAAGCCCGCAGGGCACAATGCGTGAGAAAGGAACAAGGTCATTGGTGACGTTCAGCGCAAAGCCATGCAAGGTGATTCCTCGGTCGATCCGTGCGCCGATGGAGGCAATTTTGGCCTCGCCCTGTCGGTCGCGACTCCAAATGCCCGGTGCCCGTGCTACCCGGTACCCATGGATATCCCAACCTCGGAGTGTCCGAATGAGTACCTCTTCGAGCATGTGCACATAGGCTTTCGCTCCCCGTGCATAGCGTGACAGCGCAAGGATCGGATAGGCGACCAGCTGGCCAGGTCCATGATAGGTCACTGATCCGCCACGGGTGACTGTCACGACGGGAATACCGAGATCGCCCGAAGAAGCAACCTCTGGATGAAGATGGACCGGTCGTGTTCGGCGGCCCGCGGTATAGACAGGAAGATGTTGCAACAGCATCAGCGTGTCCTCCCGGTTTCCCAAAAGCCGTTCGGCATGGAATTTCTGCTGAAGGGACCAGACGGCTGAGTAGTCCAGCGGATTTCTAAACGTCATCAGCACACCTGGCTGAAGAGGATTCGTTACCACCGGCGACCCAAGACCAGGCGTTTGCGCTATGGCCGCTTCAATGGGCGTCACTGTGCCGCCTTGAGTGCGGCCGGCTTCGGAAGTTGAAGGGTTGCCGGACCGCTTTTCCCGTGCAAGGTCAGTTGCACTGTGGGTTGATCTCCCGAGCGAAGCAGCGCATGCCAGAAATCACCCATGTTGAACACCTGATGCTGGTCGACTGCCGTGATAATATCGCCGTTTTGGAGTCCGCCGAGCCCCGCCGGCTTTGCGGAGTCGACCTGCAAAGCCAGCACGCCACGGTCGCCTTCGAGGCCAAAGCTCGCGATGATGCTGGGGGTGATCGTGACCGGCGTGAATCCGAGGTCCGGCCGGTAGATGGATCCGCGAACCATCATGGATTGGATATGGGGATATATGGCTTCCATTGAGAGGGCATAACTAATCGCCTGTGCTGACGGTGCGATGATCACATTGATGCCCACGACTCGGCCTGATAGATCGACCAGTGGGCCACCGCTGTTGCCCGGGTTGATGGCCGCATCAGTTTGAATCAAGTCGTAGAGGGTTTCGCCATCGGGAGTCAAGACCGATCGGTCCAGCGCGCTGACCACGCCGACGGTAACGGTCGACCCTCCCTTTAGCGCGAGGGGATTGCCGATCGCCACAACCGATTCTCCGATTTCCAGGTCCGGCTTGGCATGCAGCGTCGCAGCCACCAGATCTTGTGCGTTGATTTTGACCAGGGCCAGGTCGAGGAGGAAATCTCGTGCGACGACACGGCCAGGCGTCAGACGGCCGGTGGACAGTCCGACCACCATGCTCTTGACGCCGGTCACCAGGTGGTTGTTAGTCAAAATGTATCCGCCGTCGTCGATAATAACTCCGGAACCGGAGCCCGACTGGGTCTGCGACGGACTTGCCGGCACTCCCCGCGTCAAAATAGTGACAACGGATGAGCGGATTTTTGCGACGACGGCAGGGACAGAGAGGTTCTTCTCGCTGGACGTGGCACTTCCATTCGCTGCCCCCCAAGCGGAGCCATAGGCAAGGGATGCTAGCAGGATCGTAATCCACAAAACGCGGCAGGTGGCGCTGGGCGGTGGCATAAACTCAGCAGCATTCTCGCATAACTCCACTCCCAGGAAAAGCCATGCCAAAACAAAACGGGGTGAGGAGCCTTCTCCTCACCCGTCATCGACCTCGTTCGATGTGTTATTGGATAGCGGCGAACATTTCCTTGATGGCAGGCGTTTTGAGTTTCTTGAGCGCTTTGGCCTCGATCTGGCGGATTCGTTCCCTCGTGACCGAGAGATTCTGGCCAACCTGTTCCAAAGTGCTCGGCTGATCGTAGCCAATTCCGAAACGGAGCCGAATAACAGTCTGTTCTCTGGGCGTGAGATTTTCCAGAATACGGTCGAGTTGATGTGTCATTTCCGTGCGATGCACATGCGCATCCGGGGGCACCGCCTGCAGATCCGGCAGCAACTCCCCGAACTCCGTTCCGCCATCCCCGACCGGATGCTCCAAGGCCACTGGTTCCTGGAACGCCTGGACCGTCTCATGGAGTCTTTCCGGCCGCATGCGTAGCACGCTCGCGATCTCTTCAAGCTTCGCCGGACGACCGAGCTGCTGCCCAAGTCGGCGCGTGACGCGCAAAATCCGATGCGACGCTTCCGTCTGGTGAACGGGGATGCGAATCGTACGGGATTGGTCCGCCAATGCTCGGGTAATGCCCTGGCGAATCCACCAGGTGGCATAGGTGCTGAACTTGAATCCTTTACGATACTGATAACGCTCAGCCGCTTTCATGAGGCCGATATTGCCTTCCTGCACCAGGTCCAACAAGGTGAGGCCGCGGCGTGTGTAATGTTTCGCGACATCCACGACCAGACGAAGATTACATCGCACCAACTCGTCTTTGGCTTTTTCGAGGACTTGACGGGCCTGCCGGACACTGGCCAAGTAATTCTTCAGGCTCTTCACGACGGTCACCGGCAATTTTGGTCCGGCGGTTCCCTTAAGCAAGCCCAACAACGCGCGTTCCACCTTGTCAAGGGCAGTCGCGGACAGTCCGCTCAGCCGCCGGACAGTTTGCAGCGTGTGTTGTGCCTCAAGCACGGCATCCGATCGCTTGACGCGAGACAACAGACGATGGGCATGACGCAATGTCGATCGGACGGTGCTTGATCCTTGATCGATCCGTTTCGCCAGTGCCGTCTCTTCCTCTCTCGTCAAGAGTGCCCGTTCGCCGAACGATTGAAAGTAGAGCGATTCCAACAAAAACGGACTGCTCGATTCGACTTGACGCTTCGTCGGCTTAGGGAATTGCGGAGCTACCTCTGGATCCACGGAATCTCGTCCGATCATGTCCAGCAAATCGCTATCCTCGGAGTGGTCGGTGTCGACATCCTTCATCTCCGGTGACTTCAACTCTGGACCATCGGCAGGAAACAGATCATTCTTCATATTATGAGTCCTCCTAAGACGGCGTCTCTGAGCCGTCACCGCGTCATTCCACGGTGACTTTATCTCAATAAGGCTCCTTTACTGAGAGGCAATCCCGCTGCAAAAGATTCACTCCTGTCCGCTGCTGGTATCTACGCAGCAATTCCTATGCTGGATTGATCATGAGAATTGTGTTTCGCGATCGTCATGAAATATTGGAACTATTAGAAAGGCTTAATGAAGAAGAGGCGACTGGTCCTGAGGCAATCCTGCTGCGGATGTGTAGGGTTTGAGATAGGGCCGGGCCGATTTGTCACATGCGAGATAAGTTGTCAGCCGGTCTGAACTCATGTGCGATGCGCGATATGCCTGGTGGGGAAAGGACCGGGACAGCCTTCCGCGCTGTTGTTGAAAAGCCGCCGTTCCGCTTCTAGAATGGCGCGTCATGTCACATGCACGATTGCAAAACGGCGAACGCATTCATCTCGTCGATGCGAAGGGACGCCACTACGCCGTGACGCTTAAAGCCGGCGATCTCTATCAATTGAGTGGTCACAAAATTGCGCACGACGCGCTCATTGATAAGGTGGATGGGTCAATCGTGACGCTTTCTGGGGGGAAGTCGATGCTGGCCGTGCGGCCGACCTTCGGGGATTACGTCTTGAAAATGCCTCGAGGCGCACAAGTGCTGTATCCCAAAGATCTGGCTCTCATCCCGATGTGGGCTGATATCTATCCAGGCGCGCGGGTGTTTGAGGCAGGTACCGGGTCGGGCGCCTTGACCATGGCGCTGCTTCGGGCTGTCGGACCGCGAGGTCTGGTGGTCACCTATGAAGCTCGGGAAGATTTTGCAAGAACGGCCAGACTCAACATCGAACGGTATATGGGCGCGGTCCCCAATCTTGTTGCGCTCCGGAACAATGCGTACGAAGGGATCCAACTTCTGGAGGATGGAGTCCCTTTTGATCGTGTTGTGCTGGATCTTCCTGAGCCCTGGCAGGTGGTGCCACACGCCGCACGAGTGCTGAGATCGGGCGGGATCTATCTGAGCTTTGTCCCCACCGTACCTCAGGTTCAACAGACCGTGGTGGCGTTGCAACACGCCGCCGTGTTTGCCATGGTCGAAACTTTTGAAACCCTGCTTCGTACCTGGTCGGTTCAGGGGCGCAGCGTTCGACCGGATCATCGGATGGTCGCGCATTCCGGATTCCTCACGGTGGCAAGAAAAGTGGAGTCGGGGTTCTGGTCGCGTGGAACTACGCCGTCGGGTCCTGAAGAAGACGGGTCAGCTGAGCCAGCTGAGGAAAATGGAAAGGACGAGACGTGATGAACCGACTAGAGGGGAAGGTTGCCATCGTAACCGGCGGCAACGCGGGCATTGGTGAAGCGGTCGCTAAGCGCTTCGCCGAGGAAGGGGCTGCGGTGGTCATCACCGGCCGAAGGCAAGCGGAACTCGACCGCGTCATGAGCGGAATCAGGCATAACAACGGTAAAGGGTTGGCCGTCACGGGGTCGGTGACCGACGAGCTGCATGTACGCGACGTGATGCAGCGAACACTCGACAGCTTCGGACGCATCGACATCCTCATTAACAATGCCGGAATCGGGGACTTCGGAAAGCGCATTCATGAAACGGAGGATGCCACGTGGGCGACGCTTCTCGATGTGAACCTGACGGGGGTGTTCCGCATGACCAGAGCCGTTGTGCCTCAGATGCTCAAGCAAGGTCGCGGTGCCATTGTGAACATTTCCTCCGTCGCGAGCCTGGTCGGCATTCCCGGCGCCCCCGCCTATGCGGCCTCGAAGGGGGGCGTCGATGCCCTTACGCGCGCACTTGCAATCGATTACGCCAAGGATGGGATTCGCTGCAACATTGTGAATCCCGGCTTGATCGACACGCCGATGGCCGCTCCTCTGATGGCCAATCCGGACATGCTTCAACCGATTCTGAATCACTATGCTCTCCGACGGCCTGGAACCTCGGAAGAAGTTGCGAATATGGTGCTGTACCTGGCGTCCGATGAAGCGGGATGGGTGACGGGGGGGACATTCACAATCGACGGCGGTATGACCGTATCCAAGGGATGAGCGGGATGGAGATCGATGCCGCGACACAATTTTGCGGGGTGATTGGAAATCCTGTCGAGCATTCTCTCTCTCCCGCCATTCACAACGCGGCTTTTCAAAAACTCGGCCTCAACTTTGTCTATCTGGCCTGGAAGGTCGAAGCCATCGGTGATGCCGTCAAGGGACTGCGTGCACTGGGCAATTTTCGCGGCGCAAGCGTGACCATTCCACATAAGGTGGCCGTTCTGCCGTATCTAGACGAAGTAGAAGCGATGGCACGCCACATCGGCGCCATCAATACGATCGTTGCGCAGAACGGGAAATTACTCGGCACCAACACCGATGCCACCGGTGCACTCCGGGCGTTGAAAGAGGGAAATGCTCCACTGAGCGGCGAACCCGTGATCATCCTCGGTTCAGGGGGAGCGGCGCGCGCGCTCGCATTTGCGCTTGCGACAAAGGCAGGGATTCGGCGCATCCATCTCTTGGGGATCGACGATCGGGAACGACGAGGGCTGGCTTCGGACTTGATGCAGAAGACGGCCGTACACGTCGCGGACGCCTTTCTCGAAGAGCAGTGTCTTAAGACCGCCTTAGCGGAGGCCCGAGTGTTGATTCACTGTACGCCGATCGGCATGTCGCCCAAGACCGGCATGAGCTGTGTGCCGTCTCATCTCCTCCATCGCGGTCTGACGATCATGGATATTGTCTATAATCCCCGCGACACGCAGTTGCTTCTCGATGCGAAGGCGGCCGGCTGCCGGACGATTTCCGGCCTGGAAATGTTCCTCTATCAGGCCGCGGCACAGTTCGAACACTGGACAGGCCAATCCGCTCCCACACATGTCATGCGCGCCGTGTTGGAATCCCGCCTGAGATGACGACCCACGGTCGGCGATCAGCTCATGGTAGACGATGAACGTTGTCCTGATCGGGTACCGAGGGACCGGCAAGAGTACCGTGGGAAAAGTTGTGGCGGCTCGGCTCGGCTGTCCCATCGTCTCGACCGATCGAGAAATCGTCCGCCGTGCAGGCTCGTCAATCCCCGATATTGTCGCCGCTCATGGCTGGGACTACTTTCGCGATTTAGAAAGCGCGGTCTGCCTGGAACTGGCCGGACAGGATAACCTCGTCATCGATACCGGAGGGGGCGCGATTTTGCGTCAGCAGAACGTGGATGTTTTCAAGCGCAATGGACGGCTGATCTGGCTGACGGCCTCGGTGGAAACCATTGCAGCCCGAATCGGCGGCGATACTCAGCGGCCGTCGCTCACCGGGACGAGATCCCATGTGGAAGAGATTCGAGACGTCCTTACCGAACGCACGCCAAAATATCAGGCAGCGGCCGACCTGACGATCGCCACTGACGAGCGTTCAATCGACGAACTGACAACCACCATCCTTCAGTCTCTCTCCTCCGCCGAGCCTTTCAGGCGTTCTTGACAATCTCTTGAACAAAGTGCTTGAAATGTCCTCGTGCGCCCGTAGCTCAGTTGGATAGAGCGTCGGGCTTCGAACCCGCAGGTCGCAGGTTCAATTCCTGCCGGGCGCACCAGTTAAATCAATCACTTCCATACGCATGAACTGCCGGAATGTTTCAAAAAGGCTTCCGGTGTCCGTGCGAGTGTCCGTGTCAATCGCGACACACCCAGTCCCCCTTGGCGTACGAATTAAACGAATTATACGAAATAAGTCCAGGAAAGCTGGTGGCCTTGGTACGGCAAGCCCCGTTGCGGCCCTGTCTTGTGCCTGGTGGCCGATTCTGCCGAGAGGAGAGATAGACCCCCGCCCTTGCAGTCGCGTTAAACCAAATGCTGTATCACTCATCCTCGGTTGATATGACGATATACTAACTCAGCTATTGCGTGATGGCCAACAGAATTAAAGTGCAAGGGGTCATTGAATAGATAGATGGCTTTCGAAGGAAGCCGGTTTGCTTTCAAATACTCCGCAAGCTCATCGTAAAGGTCATAGATCGTTACTCCTGCCCTATGACCGGCTTCTTTTATAATTTTTTGCGGCTCGAGGACTTCCAAAGAACCCGCTCGTAGCTGATACTCATATGGGAATATGAAAAGCACGAGAGGTTTCTCGTCTGTCAATAATCGTTTGAGCTTGGTGAACTGCGAGCTGAGAACTTCAATCGTTTGCGGGTCGTCGTAATAGAGTTCGTCGGCCAAGAAATGGTCCCTGGCACTATCAGTGGCAAGGCTTTTAACAAGCACATATGTCCTAGAATATGATCCTAGGAAAGTGTGGAAGTCTAAATAATTGTCGTTGATGTACCGCAACGTCCGCACAAACATATTGGGATACCGTCTCTCATCCGGCGTAACCTCCCCATCTGCTTTTTTCTTTCGAGCGATACCAACTATATTGGCCTGGCTCGTAGGACTGACATCATTTAGACAGATCCCTATGATGACCAGTTGTGGTTTGAAGTTGTCTACGATGTTCCCTAAGACTTCGACATAATCCACAATCCTATAGCCAGTGACTGATGCATTCAGAACCTTCTTGCCAAGCTTTTCTTCTAACAAAGATGGGTATGTCTGCTCAGCTTCGACGCCGTTTCCGACGCTGACAGAGTCGCCTAGTACTAAAACGTGCTCTGAGGTATGTAGTTGACGTGAGTGAGGGCTTGTCCGAAATCCATGTTCATCTGTAATGACGAGAACACCCATTTCTTCTCCAGTCGCCAAAGCTTTATATCCATATGTTCGACCATACTTGTGAGGATCGAATAACCTGCGGTCCGAATGTTGAGGCGGTATTTCAGGATATAACCACCGTACCGACCCCTCTATTAGACCTATTAACGTTAGGAAGATGAGAAGAATGATGATACCTGTTCCGAAAACCTTCGCCGCTCTCATTTCATCGCTCTGTGGTGATCTGCTTCATACGACATTAGTTTATACCTTGCCGCCGACGCAGGCAGGCAGGTGCCCTGAGATGGGGTTCCCGTGGCCTAGCCATACACAGACGGCGCAATCCTCAGGAGAGATGCCTGCCGGGCCTTCCGTTTTTGAAAGCTTGTCAAGAAAGGAAACGGCAGAAAAGGAAACCGCTTGTCCTAGCTCCCAAAGGGCGAGGCTTCAAAGCCTAGTCCTTCAACGATCAGTAGCTATAGAGACCCTCTCCTGTTCTAGCTCGGCGAGTACCCGTCCAAGGCTAATCAATTCCGCCTTCTCTAGAACTAAAAAATGCAAACCAAACGTATCCCCCTTGACCCACTGCACCACCGCCTTCTCAACGAAGATCGGTCG